>Ga0302324_100016933_pt1 | contig 14486 bp, 13 predicted proteins | sample Palsa_T0_1_FD_201949 | JGI IMG/M metagenome (GOLD analysis project Ga0302324, IMG submission 201949) | Peat permafrost microbial communities from Stordalen Mire near Abisko, Sweden - Palsa_T0_1 | ecosystem: Environmental > Terrestrial > Soil > Palsa > Peat permafrost | place: Sweden: Abisko...
AGAATGCAGAGATGCTGGTATCAGCATCCCCCGGCCTCGATAATATCCGATTCCCAAGCTATTACGCGGGCTTGTCCAGCGCCCACATCCTGACCATGGATTGGGTGGACGGCCTGACTCTGGACAAGTACGTTCAGACAAAACCCGGGCAGGCGGAACGCGACAGGATTGGGCAGGCGCTTTGGGACTTTTACGGGCACCAAGTCCACACTCTGCGCGTATTCCACGCTGATCCGCACCCCGGCAATTTCCTTGTGAAAAACGGACTGCTGTGGGTGCTCGATTTCGGGTGTACCAAAGCGATCGATGATGGATTTTACAGGAAGCAGTTCAGATTCCTTGACCCCGAATTGCTTGAGAATCAAGGGGCACTCGAAAAAGCGCTCGAGGGATTCAATGTGATTCTGTCGGCGGACACGGATGCGGAGCGGAGGGAGATGGTAACGATCTGTGCGCAAACCCTGTCGGTTCTCGCGAAACCTTTCCACGCAGACGAATTCGACTTTGGCGGTGCTGAATTCATGAACTCGATGTGGAAGTTGGGTGAGCGGAATCGGGACAATCCGTTCCTGCGGGAGGTGAAGGGGAGAAGAGGCTCGCCGGACAGCGTGTATGTGAACCGCACTTATTTTGGGTTGTACAGCTTGCTAAGCCGGCTGGGAGCCAAAGTGAAGACGAGAGGACTAACGGTTTGCCAGAATGAACCTAAACACCGAATTTAAAACCACAGATTTCACAGATGATTTGTGATCGATGCAGGCTCCGGCATTCGGGTGATTTTTGCGGGCTAGATGTCCGTCGGCAGGCCAATATGCTCCCAGGCTGCAAGCTCGTTTGCAGTCGTGGCAAGCTTTTTGCACACCTTGTCGTTCGCATACTTGCCGAGAACAAGCCGCAGCGGCGGCTTTTCCGAAGCTACCGCCGCGATGATGGCTTCGGCAGCCTTTTCCGGGTCGCCGATCTGCTTGCCGTCCATCGACTCGATCAGACGCTGAAATTTGCCACTGGTCCGGTCATAATCCGCAATGTGCGTTTCAGCTCGCTTCAGCGAGCGCTTAATGAAGTCGGTCCGGAACGGTCCGGGCTGGACAATTGTGACATGAATGCCGAGCGGCTTCAGTTCGGCGGCAAGAGATTCCGAAAGGCCTTCCAACGCCCACTTTGTAGCGCCGTAAACTGAAAATCCCGGGTAATTCGAGATGGCCGCGGCGGCGGAGATATTCACGATGCGACCGCTTCCCTGCGCGCGCAGGATAGGCAGGGCAACCCGGATCAGCTCCATCGCTCCGAAAAGGTTGGCGTGAAAGTTCTGAACAATCTGTTCGCGGCCGAGTTCCTCGAACGCCCCGATGAGCCCATACCCCGCATTATTCACCAGCACATCAAGTCCTCCGAATTCATGTGCAGCGGTCCGCACCGCACCCTCGACCTGAGCGGAATCTGTAACATCGAGCGCCAGAATCTTGCAAGATTCGGGATGGCGCTCGACGAGCTCGTTCAATGTGGCTGGATTTCTGGCTGTCGCCAAAACGCGGTGACCATGAGCCAGCGCCCGGTTTGCCAGCGCGCGGCCCATGCCAGTCGAGCATCCGGTGATTAGCCAGACTCGCGGAAGCTGTGAAGACGTCTCCATTCACGGAATGGTTACGTCCACAGACGAAAAGCGGACGCGACGGGACATGAACCCCGAAGCAGATTTTGGCGAGTAATTGAGTCACCACTTCCCGCCCCAACCGTTCCCGTTGCTCCTGTGACTAAAATCATTAGTGTTCGTCTCCGTGTTTTTTCTTCACGATTTCGGGCTTACCGTTGGCACGAGCGGGAAACTGCGGCCGCGAAGACTTCATGACGGCAGTTTCCCATGCCTTTTGGCGTTACCTGGAGTAGCATCGGATTATTCACTCATTGGCTTTTTTGTCTCTTGTCGCGCGAAATCAGCTCGGTCTTTTTTTTCCAGTTCTGAACCACGCGTCAGATAAAGCGCGAGACCGATAAGCGCGATCGCAGCTGCGACGTAAAGCAGATCGAGCGGACTATGAGCCTTGATATCGAATGCATCCTTGAAAATCTCTACGATTAAAATGATTAAAATAACTTTTCCCAGACGCGTCTTAAGGTCGTCGAGCGATTTGATACGGAGTATTCTTCCGGACGCTTCGGACGATCTTGCCGCCTGGAAATCCGCCAAGAAAAGTTCATACAATCCAAAGCCAAAGATGAACATGAATGCGCCCAGCAGATAGCCATCAATCAACGCGATCTCCCGTAAGATGCCTTGACGTAGGATCGCATCTCGTTCTTCCAGAGCCATCGTGAGGTTTGCGTAACCACTCAAGCTCGCCAGAGTCCGGAGAGACTCGAGGCCGATGACGCAGAACAAAACCACCCCGGCCAGAACGCTACTGATCACTGCGATCAGAACAACATAGCGACTATTCCACAAGACTTTCTCGAATACGGTTTTTAAGGAATACATTCTTTTTCCAGCAATTTGATGAGAATTTCCAAGCTGCCTGCATACCATAACCAAACCCGAAGGTGACACTGACAAATCTCATCGCCCTGACTTCCCCAGTTGCGGGCTGACAATCAACTAGAAAGCTGATAATCAGCTAGAACCTGACGGAGGATCAAGATCATGATAGAACCAGACAATCTTCGCTACACGAAGTTAGCCCTTAGCAACGGAGCGGGCGCGATCCCGGCGCTCGGCTTTGGAACGCTGATTCCCGACCCCATCGCAACCCAAAATGCGACTAGGGCAGCTCTTGAGGCAGGGTTTCGCGCGCTCGACACTGCGGAACGTTACCGGACCGAGAAAGAGGTCGGCGAAGCGATGCAGGAGGTGTTCAAGGCAGGGAAGACCAAGCGGGAGGATGTGTTTGCCGCCACAAAACTCTGGAACACCAATCATCGGCCCGAACGCGTCAAGCCGGCCTTCGAGGCGAGCCTCAAGAAACTCCAGCTCGACTACCTCGATCTCTATCTCATCCATACCCCTTTCGCCTTCCAACCCGGAGACGTGCAAGACCCGAGGGACTCGAACGGAAATGTCATCTATGATAGAGGGGTGACGCTGTCGGAGACATGGGGCGCGCTGGAGAAGTTGGTGAACGAGGGCAAGTGCAAAGCGATCGGATTATCAGATATCGGCCTGGAAAAGCTGAAGGAGATCTATGAAGCCGCGACCATCAAGCCGGCGGTCGTTCACGTAGAATCCCATCCATATCTCCCAGAATGGGAGTTGCTCGAGTTTTGCCACAAGAACGGTATCGTGCTCCAAGCTTTTGCGGCGTTGGGTCATAGTACAGAACCTAAGTTGCCAGATGACCCTGTGATTACCTCCATCGCCAAGAGAGTCAACAAAACCCCTGCCCAAGTGCTGCTCGCATGGGCGGTGCAACGCGGCACGGCCCTCCTTACCACATCCAAAACCCCCAGCCGCATCAAGGAGAACTTCGATATCTCCACGCTTCCTGAAGACGCAATGAAAGAGATTAGTGAGGGAATCAAGACGCGGCAGAGATTTAATGCAGTCGTGGAGACAGGCGTGCCTGGGTTTATTCCAAGAGGAAGGTGAACATGAATGCCAAGCAGCACCTGGAGCAATCCATGCAAGAGGAACAAATACGTGAAGCTCTGAATACGCACTGGCAGGCGTCGGCAGCCGGCGATGCAAACGCGGAACACGATATTTACGATGACGATGCCATTTGTGATTATCCCCAGTCAGGCGAGCGAATCCTCGGGCGAAGCAATTTGCAAGCCCTGCGAAGTCACCATCCGGGCAAGCCGTCAGGCTTCAACGTCAAGCGAATTCTCGGAAACGGTGATCTCTGGATCACGGAATACACAATCACGTACCAGGGGCGACCCGCATACACAGTGAGTATTATGGAGTTCCGCAACGGAAAGGTCGTGCACGAGACACAGTATTTCGCGGATCCCTTCGAAGCGCCCGCCTGGCGGAAGCAATGGGTTCAGCAGATCGCGTGACGCCGCACTAGCGGAATCTACTTTTTCCTCGATCCAGAGTTTAAGAGAGACGAGCCCGTGTAGATTCTTACAGAAAAGTGAAGGGTGGTTATGTTCTAACAAGAAAGGTGGCTGTCTATGCGATCTGACATTATTCCCGGGGCAATCTTCCCCGACTATGAGCTTCCCGATCAGGCCGCGAAACGTCGGAAGCTCTCCGAACTGCAAGGACCACACCCAATGGTTCTTATCCTGAGCCGCGGAGCATTCTGCCCCAAGGACCGCCGGGAGGCTGAAGGGCTTGTTCAACTCCATCGTGAGTTAGAGGTCGGCTATTGCCGTCTGGTCACGATTAGCACCGACAATATCACAGAGACGAATGAATATCGCAGCGGAGTCGGTGCCCATTGGCCTTTCCTTTCTGACCCGGGGCGCAAAGTCCAAAAGGACCTCGACATCGCAGAGTACACAGATCCTCTCCACAATCCGATGATCCCCCACGTGATTATCCTCGAGCCCGGTCTTGTGATTTACAAGATCTACATGGGCTACTGGTTCTTCGGTCGGCCCACGATGGAAGATCTTCGCCAGGATTTACGGGCCGTTACCAGGAAATGCCGGCCGGACTGGGACATTACAACGGCCGAACTCAGAGCGGCGTGGCAACAAGGCCGAAAGGAACTCTTTTATCCTTACGGCAAAACGTACGCCCAAACCTTGGGCGAACAGGACTAAGGGAGGAGTGCAAGAGTTCAGGAGTTCAGGTCGCGTCATGAAAACCCAGAATGTGAGGAAGAGGATGTAAAGGGAAAGAAAACAAGACTCGGAAACACAATACAGGGATCCAGTGGGGAGAACAACCCCCACCCGGCAAAGGCTAGCCACCAGCCGGAATCGAACATTGCGTAGTCGTCCGCGATGGCGGCACGAAGCGTATGGAGCGGTGCGAAAGCCGTGTGATAGAGCCTCGAAATAATGATCAACGCTGGAGCCTTCGTAGTCCTGACCGCGGGGGCAGAATCGAAGCGCCACAACAGGCTTGGCGCGGAGATCCGACCGGGGTCTGAGAGCAGGGCAAACGCACAAAGGATTCCCTGGGAACATGAGAGATCCGACTGGCTTTCTCCAAAAAGAGAAAGAACCGGAAGTGGTGTGGCGAGACCGGTAGACCAACGCCCAGGCGCAGCGGGAGGGTGGACTCCAGAAACCCGAGGCGAGCGAAAGAAACTGGAGTCCAGGAAGTAACCCTCGTTCCAAGGAAAACGAAGAGCCAGGGGACGAGCAGTCGGAAGTCTTGGCATCCTCATAGTACCGCCGGAAAAGTGGCGAACCGACCCAAGGGAGCCACCGAGTAGGGAAGGGGGATGTCGGGCTTAGGAAACTGTTCATGCGAAGCTCAGGGAGATAGTGAGCCAGAGGGTGCAAGACGGAGTAGTCAGAAGGTTGATAGATAAATGGCTGAAAGCCGGAGTGATGGAAGCAGGGGAGCTGAGTTATCGGGAAAAGGGAACACCCCAAGACGGGGTGGTTTCCCCAATCCTGAGCAACATCTACCTGCACGAAGTACTGGACAAATGGTTTGGCCACGAAGTGAAAGCATGTCTCAAAGGGCGGGCTTTCCTGGTGGGGTACGCAGACGATTTTGTCATGGGCTTTGCATGCGAGCAAGATGCGCAGAGGGTCTGCGCAGTGCTGCCAAAACGCTTTGGGAAATACGGCCTGAACCTACATCCGACCAAAACACGACTGATTGCCTTTGGCCGCCCCTGCTCGGAGCAAGAAGGCGGCAAGAGGATTTTGCCTATTACGGCATCACCGGCAACGCGGAGTCGCTGGAACGCTTCCGAGATACAGTCAAACGGCTGGCACAAATGGCTCAATCGCCGAAGTGGCCAAAGCGCAGGCATGACTTGGGCCCGCTTTGAAGAGCTGCTCACGCGGTATTCCCCGATTCCACCCGCGAGGGTGGTCCACTCTGTCTACGCAGCGAAATCCTAGCCTGAAGAACCGTATGCCTTAATTGGGCTCGTACGGGACTGTGGGGGAGCCAGTCGGCAACGGCTGGCTCTACCCGGAAGTTCTTGAAAGGGGCCAACGAAGTTAATAAAACGGAATGAGTGAAGTCCGAGCATTGATACACTGGAAACCAGTTGTCCCATTCTGCAACTCCTGAACTCCTGCAACTCCTGAACTCCTTCCTTAGTCATCTGTGAATCTGTGGTTTATTTCTTAGCTCGGTTTTTGGGCTAAATAGTTACAAGTCGATTACGACGTCGCCCTTAGGTTGGGAGCAACAGATTAGCAGATTGCCCTGGGTCGGCGGCTCGAGCGGTTCGGGTTGGTAGTTGACACTGCCCGAGATCAAGCCGCTTTCGCAAGTGTGGCAGACCCCCGTACGGCACGCCCAGCGCACCGGCACATCACAGGCTTCCGCGAATTCGAGGAGGCTGGAAAACTTTGCGTTCCAGCACACATTGAGGCCGCTGCGCACCAGCGACACTCGTGGGCCCGAACCCACAGGCCCCGCCGGCGGGTGCGGAACTGCATGCGACGGATCGACGACGCCGGGCGTTCTCGGTTTTCCTGGCCCGAAAATCTCCGTGTGCACCCGGTCGTCTGAAACGCCCCAGGCGATCAGTCCGTTACTCAAATCCCGCAGGAACGGAGGAGGCCCGCACAGATAGAAATCGGCTTGGCGCGGCACACCAAGTTTTTCGAGCACTTCGACTGTGATACGTCCTGAAGCATCGAAGTCCACGCCCAGACGATCCCGGGGGCCCGGGCTACTGTAGGTAATGAAGCTTTTGCCGCGCGGTAGCGCTTTGACCAAGTTGCGTGATTCCTCCGCAAACGCGTGATCCGCGCCGTTACGGGCTCCGAACAGCCACCAGACTTCGCGGGGCGAGATTTCGGCAGCTAGCGAATGCAGCATCGCCAGCACCGGAGTTGCTCCAACACCCGCGCTGAGTAACACCACTTGGTTGTCGCCCGGCTGCAGCGTGAAATTCCCCCTCGGCGCTGCCACATCGAGCAAATCGCCTACCCTGACTTGATTGTGCAAATAGGTGCTGGCGGCGCCATTCACCTCCAGCTTGATGCTCACCCGGTAGTGGTCCGCACTGGACAAATTGGAAAGCGAATAGTTGCGCAACAGAACTGGACCTTTGGGCTCCGGTTGCATACGCAAAATAATGAACTGGCCGGGCTGAGCAGCAACGAGTTGGCGACTATCTGAAGGCATCAGCGTCAGTGATACTACGCTGACGCTCTCCCGGTCGATACGTGACACTCGCAGCGGTCGGAATCCCGGCCACGCAGTCGGCAGACCGCTCGGCGGCGCGAGACCTGGGTTCCCGGCCTCTGGGCTTCCACTCGTCTTCTGTTGCAGGATCGCCTGAAACGAACCCTGCCACCCCTTGCTCAATGCCGGAATGCGCAGAGCGCGCTCTAGTTGCTCGGGGATATGCCCGGGCAGATAAAGCAGTGCATCCATCTCGGCGACGCTCATCTGCTCCGGGCCATCTGCGACCTTTACGATTTCGTCGCCGGCTCCGACTTCCCCCTCTTCCAGTACACGAAAGTAAAAACCCGGTCGATGGTGCGCGACCAACAGGGCTGCCATTTGCGGTTCGTCCATGCGGATGCCGACGCGGTAGCACGTGACGCGCGGCTGTGATACTTCGAATAAAGCGGTGCCGATCCGGTAGCGGTCGCCGATACACACTTCGACGTCAGGCAAGCCATCGACGGTGAAGTTTTCCCCAAATTGTCCGTACGAAAAATTAGTGCGGCCGAGTTCGCGCTCCCAATATCGGTAGGAATCCAGCTGGTAAACCATGACTGCGCGGTTCACGCCTCCATGGCCTCCCAAGTCTCCTTGGCCATCACCATCGATATTAAGCTTTCGGACGATGAGGCGACCCGGCACTGGACTCTTCCAGATGCCCGTGTGGACGGTTTTGCCGCGCCACGTGATATCGCGTGGCAAACCGATGTTAATAGACACTAGCCGTGCTAACAATTCTCCTCCCAACGCTTTGCCAACGTGCCACTAGCCTGCATCAATAACAAATCTTTAGAGATTTGTGATCGATGCAGGCTTTTTCATTGTTTGAGCCGCAGACCTTTCGGGACGAAGACGCGGTCCAGTCCGTCGAAGAAGAACTGCACCAGCAATGCGAGCAAGGCAGCGGGTATTGCGCCCTGCAAAATCGTGCTGTAGTCATTCAGATTGAGCCCGCTGATAATTGGTTCTCCCAATCCACCGACCCCGATGAGTGCGGCCAGCGTAGCGGTACCGACGTCAATGATCGCGCTGGTTTTTACCCCCGCCAAAATCGTGCGTGAGGCAAGTGGAAAGAAAACTTTCCAAAGTTGTGCCTGTGGCTCTAATCCCAGTGCCGCGGCGGACTCACGGACCGCCGTTGGGATCTCCTGCAGACCGGTGGCGGTATTCCGAACGATCGGCAGCAGGCTGTACAAAAACAGCGCGAAAATCGCCGTGACCGGGCTGATCCCGAAGAATGGGATTGGCACCAGCAACGCGAGTAAGGCAAGAGACGGGATAGTTTGAATCACGCTGGTGGTGGCGAGAATGAAGTTGCTGACCGGTCCGGGGCGACTCGCCCGAATACCAAGCGGTATGCCGACAATAATTCCCAGGAAAAGCGAGGCCCCAACCAATTCCAAGTGTCGCAATGTCCAGCGCCCGATTTTTCCGATCAGGTTATTGGAAGGGGAGACGTACTTTTGGCCAAAGTAAAGCGCCGCGGCAAAAGTGTAATCTTTCGTCCGCTCAGCTTCAGAGTTTAAGTGCCTCATGCGCGCTTCATCGATTGTGCCCGCGAGTTTTTCCAACGCGGCCACGGCACGACTGTCCAGATCGAGCCGGTAAAGAAACACCGCTTTGTATTGCGGAAAAAAATGAAGATCATCCTCGAGGACGATGAGGTTGTTTTCCTCGATCTTGGCGTCCGTCGAGTAGGCGTCTTTGAGGTCAATCGAGCCATTCGCTAGCGCGGCGTAGCCAAGGGCGTGGTCGATCCCACGCACGTTTTGCATCTGTAAGCCGTAACGTGTACTGAGTGGCGCCCAGCCATCCCGGCGGCCAAGGAATTCGAGTGTCAACCCAATGTTCAGCTCAGGGTGGTTCCGCAGGTCGCTGATCTTGCGGATACCGAGTTTGGCAGCACGATCTCGCCGCATAACTAGCGCGTACGTGTTGTTGAAACCAAGCTCCCCGGTCATGCCGACGCCCTCCTGGCGAAGCAGCCCGCGCATTCCATCTGTGCTCAACGGTTGCTTTGTTTTTAAAATCTCCTCGGTAATTGTGCCGGTGTACTCGGGATAGAGCTGAATATCGCTCCCGCGCAATGCTTGCCACAAAATGATCGTGCCGCCCATTCCCTCTTTGTGTTGGACCGTGAAACCGGCTTTTTGCAATGCGATCCTGGCAATCTCGCCCAACACGTAGGACTCGGTGAATCTCTTTGAGCCGACCACAATTTGTTGCGGCTGCGCTACCGAACAGAAGGCGAAAATCGCGAAAAGTATGGCTGGCGATTTCATATCGCTGCGAGTCCGCGCTGGGCGTGCAGAAAGTCACTGACGAATGTCGAGGCCGGCCTGTTACGCAGGTCGTCGAGCGTACCGGATTGGACTACACGGCCTTCGTTCAGCAACACAATGAGGTTCGCAAAAAAGCCGGCCTCTGCCATGTCGTGCGTGACCAACACGGTCGTCTGTTGCAGGCGCTCAAAAATTTCCTTCAGGTCATCCTGGAGGCGTGCTCGGACCATTGGATCAAGTGCGCCGAGCGGCTCGTCGAGGAGCAGCACGTTCGGCTGCAGCATCAGCGCCCGCATCAGGCTGACGCGCTGCCGTTGCCCACCGGAGAGCTCGACAGGATAGCGAGTGAGCGCATTTTCGGGCAAATGAGTTAGCTCGCACAGCTCGCGCAGTCGCGTCTGCATTTGCCCAGCCGGCTGGTTCAAATGCTTCGCCATCAGAAGCACATTCTGTGCGGCAGTCAAATGGGCGAACAGGCCGCCTTCCTGAATCACGTAGCCGATCCGCCGCCGCAGGGCCAGAACGCTGCTCGCCGAGACTCGTTGGCCCTCGATTCTGATTGTGCCCGTTGTCGGCTCGAGCAAGCCAATGATTAGCCTCAAAATCGTCGACTTGCCGCAGCCGCTGGGCCCGATGAGAACGGTTGTTCTTCCCGCCTCAATGCTCAAATCCGTCTCGTGAAGGGCGATCATTGCGCCAAACTTCTTGCTGACGGACTCGAGTTCAATCATACCACCGCGAGATAATGCACGCTGAACAGGTTTGCGGCGTCGGTCCAGAGTCCTTTGACGGCCCATCCCGACCGTCCCGCGAGCTCGGCGAACTCCTCCACGCTGTATTTGTACGAGTGCTCCGTGACAATGTGTTCTCCCTCCTGGAAGGAAAAGGTGGACCCGTTTAGTTGTATGGTCTGCTCGACCAGGCTCACCAAGTGCATCTCGATCCGGCCAAATTCTTCGTTGTAAAACGCATGATGCTGGAACTTGTCCTCGCGAATCCCGGTACCGAATGAGCGATTAATCCGGGAGAGCAGGTTCAGATTGAATCTGGCGGTGACACCGCGCGCGTCATTGTAGGCGCGCTCAAGAGTTAGCCGGTTTTTTTTCAAGTCGACGCCAATTAAGAGTCCACCGTCCGCGCCGCAGAGCAGCGAAATCTTGCGGAAAAAATTTTCGGCTTCAGCCGGCTCGAGGTTGCCAATCGTTGAACCTGGAAAAAAAGCAACCGTCCGTCGCACCGGGCCGGTCATTTCCGGCAACGTAAATGCTGTCGTAAAGTCGGCACATACTGGTGTAATGCAGAGTTCCGGATAGACGCGTGCAAGTCTCGACGAGCATTGTAATAATTGTTCCAACGCAATGTCGACAGGCACGTAGGCGGCCGGCGCCTGCAGGTGATCTAGCAAAATCCGTGTCTTAGCGCTGCTGCCACTGCCAAACTCAACCAAGCGACACTCCGGGCCGATTAGGGCGCAAATCTCGGCGGCTCTTTCCCGCAAGATGCGCATCTCGGTGCGGGTAAGATAGTATTCGTCGAGGGAGCAAATCTCATCAAAAAGCTGGGAGCCAACCTCGTCGTAGAAAAATTTCGCCGCGATAGACTTTGGGCGTTGCGAGAGGCCGCGTAAAAGCTCGGCGAGAAACGCGTCCACCGAAGGTCCCAAGTCATGCAGGGCAGGATGTGCGTCGCTGCGGACTTTCATCGCTTAAAAAAATATTTTTGACGCGGCCACAACGGACCGAGTTACGCCGCCCCTTTGGCCAGGCGGATTCCCATGAACTGCCAGCGGGCATTGGGCGGAAAAAAATTGCGGTAGGTTTTGCGGATGTGTGACTGCGAGGTGGCGCATGAGCCGCCTCGCAGGACGTACTGATTGCACATGAATTTGCCGTTGTATTCGCCGAGCGCGCCAGCCGCCGGCGCGTACGCTGGGTACGGCGAATAGGAACTACTTGTCCATTCCCAAACATCGCCAAACATTTGCGCAAGCGCCTGGACGCCGGCTATATCATCCAGCGGTCTGGGATGGAAACTTTCCTGATCCACGAAGTTTCCTGCGTACGGCAAATCCGCCGCCGCGACCTCCCATTCGAACTCGGTTGGCAAACGTGCCCCAGCCCACCGCGCAAAGGCATCGGCCTCGAAATAGCTCACATGGCAAACCGGTTCATTCTTGTCTAATTCGCGTACGCCGTTGAGGGTGAAAATCGACCAATTCCCGTCACCCCCTTCCCAATAGAGCGGCGCTTCCCAGCGCTGTTCACCTATCGTGTACCACCCGAGCGACAACCAAAATTCTGGCCGGTGATAACCGCCGTCTTCGATAAATTCAATGTATTCTCCGTTCGTAACGAGGCGAGACGCGAGATGGAAATCTTCAACAAACTGCCGGTGCCGCGGCTCCTCGTTGTCGTAAAAAAATCCGGCGCCAGTGTGCCCGACCTGATAAACTCCCGCCTGGAATGGCACCCACCCTCTCGGAGGAACTGTGGAGCCCATTGTTTCTGCGCGCTCGCGAAAGGTGGGGCGCAAAGGGTTTTCAGAGAACACGTGTTTTATGTCGGTCAACATCAGCTCTTGATGTTGCTGTTCGTGATTGATGCCCAGGATAATAGTGGGCGCGAACTGCTTAAGGAGATCCTCATTTTCCAAAACGCCTTCCATCAGCGCATCTACTTCATGTCGGTATTCTAAAGTCTCGCTTAAAGTGGGGCGGGAAATAAGGCCTCGCTTAGGCCGGCAGTGCATCTTACCAGCGGCATTGTAGTAGGAATTGAACAAATAAGCGTACTGCGGGTTGATCGGCGTGTAATCCGACAGAGCTTCTCTGAGGACGAAGGTCTCGAAAAACCAACTGGTGTGCGCGAGGTGCCATTTCGTCGGACTCACCTCGGGAACAGTCTGGACGACGCAATCCTCAGGCTGAAGGGTTTCGCAAAGGCTTTCGCTCAGCTCTCGAACGCGACAATAGTCCGCGTCCAGGTCATCCGACCCTTTGCTTAGTTGATTCTGGCATGTTCTGGTCGCAGTTCCGGTCGAAGCTACTGGAATGGTATGCACGACGAAAACCTTAGGAGAAAAGAGGGGGGCATTCCAGAGATAAAATCGGCTCCGCGTACCCGGAGTCAAGTCGTTCCTCTTTTTCGGGCTCGTCCTCGATGATGGTTGTGGCCTATCTGATGGTTGTGGCCTACCTAGCAGGATTCGATCCTGCTTAAGAAAGCTCGTGGCTTCCAAATCGTTTCTGTTATTTTGTTCTCGTTGGCACCTCGATCGAGAGCGAGCACAACGACGAAATGCTTGCGGAAAACGAGCGAATTGTCTGGGCAGCAGTAGCAGAAAGGACCTGTTTATGTCGAATGCGTATGACGCTATCATAGTCGGAACGGGACAAGCCGGAGCGCCTCTGGCGGGACGTTTGAGTGAGGCCGGGATGAAGGTTGCTATCGTTGAGCGAAAACTATTCGGCGGCACGTGTGTTAATACGGGATGTACACCCACTAAAACCATGGTAGCAAGTGCCTACTCGGCCCATTTGGCGCGTCGGGCTGCCGACTTTGGTGTAGCGATCAATGGGCAAGTGGGAGTAGACATGAAGAAAGTGAAGGCTAGGAAAGATGCCGTGTCGGGCCAGTCGCAAAAAGGTGTCGAGTCGTGGCTAAAGCAGCTGCAGAACTGTACGGTTTACCAAGACCACGCCCGTTTCACATCTCCCACCGAGATGAGCGTAGGAACAACGCTGCTAACGGCGCCGCACATATTCATCAATGTTGGGGGGCGCGCTCAAACGCCTCCAATGCCCGGGCTTGATCAGGTCAAATACCTTACCAATAGCTCGATGATGGACGTTGATTTTCTTCCTCGGCATTTGGTGGTCATAGGCGGCAGCTACATAGGCCTTGAGTTTGGCCAAATGTATCGGCGTTTTGGCAGTGAAGTCACAATAATCGAAATGAAGCCGCGTTTGATTCATCGCGAAGATGAAGATGTCTCAACCGCAGTGAGAGAGATACTGGAGCGCGAAGGCATCAACGTGCGCCTTAATGCAAAGTGCATGACCGTAAGGAAAAAAGGCGCGGATTTGGCAGTTACGCTTGACTGCACAAACGGCAGCCCCGAGGTGAGCGGCTCCCACCTCTTGCTCGCAGTAGGACGTCGTCCCAATACCGATGACCTCGGGCTCGATAAGGCCGGCGTTTCTGTCGATCAGCATGGTTACATCGAGGTCGATGATGAGCTGCGTACGAACGTGCCAGGCATCTGGGCCATGGGAGACTGCAACGGGAAGGGCGCCTTTACCCATACGGCCTACAATGACTATGAAATCGTCGCCGCGAATATACTCGACAAGGATCCCCGGCGGGTGAGCGACCGGATCCCTGCCTATGCACTTTATATCGATCCGCCATTGGGGAGAGCAGGGTTGAGCGAGACAGAGGTCCGGAGCTCGGGGAAGCCCGCATTAGTCGGAAAACGGCCGATGGCGAAAGTGAGTCGTGCGATCGAAAAAGGCGAGACTCAAGGTTTCATGAAGATAGTGATCGACGCGGATACGAAGCAAATCTTGGGCGCCGCCATTTTGGGGACCGGTGGCGATGAGGTCGTTCACTCGATCCTTGATTTAATGTATGCTAAGGCGCCTTACACGGTGATGCAGAGGGCAGTGCACATTCACCCAACCGTTTCGGAACTGATCCCGACGATGCTCGGCGAACTGCGACCGCTTGCTAGCATTTGAGCTCGAGAAATCTAGAGGTGGTTTTCTGATGGAAGAGCGCGCTGCTGAGTAACGCACTGGGGCTCGATGTTAATACGGATCCGCACCTTAGGGGGACGCCAGTTGAATGGCGTAACCGCGGTGAACGGGCCCTCGCTGAGTTAGCGATTGCTCCAGGTGCTGCTTGGCTTTGATGTTCACTTTACTCTTGGAATAAACCCAGGTA
>Ga0302324_100016936_pt1 | contig 14485 bp, 12 predicted proteins | sample Palsa_T0_1_FD_201949 | JGI IMG/M metagenome (GOLD analysis project Ga0302324, IMG submission 201949) | Peat permafrost microbial communities from Stordalen Mire near Abisko, Sweden - Palsa_T0_1 | ecosystem: Environmental > Terrestrial > Soil > Palsa > Peat permafrost | place: Sweden: Abisko...
CCTCGAACGCGACCGGACTCGCACTCAATCGCCGCGCGTTCGTCGGACTCTCCGCATCCGCGACGACGCTCGCGAGCAGCATCAGCGCCGCGCTCGCCCAAGGCGAAGGCTTCGGCAGGCCGCACCCGCCGATCGTTCCGGAGAACGACCCGGCGCTCGCCGTCGCGAGACCACAGATCACGTACGGTACGCGTACCATCGGCTCGTATTATGCCGCACCGCAAGGCGCCGGGCGAACCACTCCGGGCGTCGTCGTCGTGCAATCCGGCTGGGGCCTCGACGCGCAGCTGCGCGATACCGTGCGCCGCTTCGCGAAGGAAGGCTACATCGCGCTCGCGCCCGATCTGTATACGGGCCTCGGAGCGCCGAACGCCGACGGAGCGGTCGATTTTACTCCCTACCGGGACATCGCGGCCAAACTCAGCGACGACGTCGTCGATTCCGATCTCGTCGCGGCCGCGACCTTCATGCGTCAAGGCGCGGGAGGCGCCCCGCAAAAGATCGGCGTGGCCGGCTTCTGCTTGGGCGGCGGCATCACGCTGCGCGCAACGGTGGACAGCGCGAGTACCTTTGCCGCGGCCTCCGTGTTTTACGGAAAAGTTCGGTACTCGACCTCCGGCAACAACAGCGGCATCATCACGCCGATCTCGCTCGACTACGCGCCGAATATCGGCGTGCCGTTGGCCGGCAGTTGGGGCGCGCGCGACACATCGATCCTCTCCGACGACGTCCGGGCACTCGACGCGAGATTGACGGAGCTCAAGAAGCCGCACGACTTCTTCGTCTACGAGGGCGCGGGGCACGCTTTCTTCGACGACACGCGCGAGTCATACGTTCCTGCCGCCGCGGCCGACGCTTGGACGCGAACGCTCGCCTGGTTCAAGGCACACCTCAAGACAACCGAATGACCTATCGCATCGTGCACTGCGCCGACGTGCATCTGGAAACGACGTTTCCACAGACACGCGGCGGGGCGGCACGCCGCAAAGCCCTCGCCGACGCATTCGTTCGCATCGTGGACGAGGCGCTCGCGCGAAACGCCGATGCGCTCACGATCGGCGGCGACCTCTACGAAAGCGAACGCGCCGGGCCGCAGACCGTGCGCTTTCTCTTCGAACAATTCGCGCGCTTCGGCAAGCCCATCTATATCGCGCCCGGCAACCACGACCCGCACGCGCCCTCATCGCTCCTCGCGCGCAGCGATCTCCCCGAGAACGTGCGCATCTTTAACGAAGCCGCGTGGCGGCCGTATCCGCTGGCCGAGAACATCACGCTGTTCGGCTTCGGGCACACGCCGGCGGAGCCGGGACGTCCCTTCGAAAACGTGCGCTTCGAACGAGGCGGCGTGCAACTGGCGCTCGTCCACGGCAGCGATGAAGGGGATTGCCCGCCGGACAAACGCGCGACCGCGCCGTTCACGAAGGCCGAGGTCCTCGCTTCGAACGCGACGCTGCTCTTAACGGGGCACTACCACGGCGGTTATGTCGCGATGAAGGGGAAGCAACCGGTGTTCGCCTACCCGGGGTCGCCCGAGCCGATCAAGTTCGGCGAGAGCTCCGTGCACGGTGCGTTGCTCGTCACGATCGAGGGCGAGAGCGCTCGGGTCACGCCGCTCGCGACCGCGCGCACGCGTCTGCTCGCTCTGCGCTGCGACCTGAGCGACGTGACGAGCGAAAACGGCGCCTTCGCCAAGATCGAAGCCGTTCTCGCCGATTTCGGACGCGACGACTACGTGCGCCTCACGCTGCACGGCGGCGTGGCGCCCGGCACGCGCCTCGACACGGCGTTGATGGAAGAGCGCCTGGGAGTCTCGCTTGGATCGCTCGCCATCGAGGACGGCACGACGTCGCACGATTACCCGAGCATCGCACGCGAACCGACCGTGCGCGGACACGTCGTGCGCGATCTCTTGGACGCGGGACTCGAGGGCGCGGCCGCGCTCAAGTACGCGCTTGCGGCATTCGACGGCGCCGACATCGCGCCGTGAAATTCATCGAACTGCGGATCGAGGGATTCGGGAGGCTGAGCGACCGGACGACGACCTTCGATCCACGCGTCAACGTCGTGTACGGTCCCAACGAAGCCGGAAAATCGACTATGACGGCCGCCCTTCTCGCGACCCTGTACGGATTCGAACGAGGGGGGAAAGACGACTGGCGGCCGTGGTCGGGCGCGCGCTTTGCGACCTCGCTGCGCTACGCGCTCGCCGACGGACGCGAATTTGAAGTCCAGCGCGACTTCGAACGCGATTCCAAGGGCGTGCGCGTGTACGATGCAAACGGCAACGATGCGTCGGGCGAATGTGCGATCGGCCGGACGGTCGACCCGGGCCACGCACACCTCGGCATACCGCTCGAAGTCTTCGTGAACGCGTCCTTCGTCGCACAAGGCGACGTCGCGATCGACGGCTCGCGCGCGGAACGGATCACCCACGCGCTGGCTCGCGCACTCGACGGCGGCCCGCGAGAAGACGCGGCACTCGGAGCGCTCAAGCGGCTCGACGAAGCACTCACAACGTACGTCGGAAAAAAACGCGCGACGGTGAACGCGCCGCTCAAGCATCTCCAAGACGACCTCGCCGAAGCGCAAGAGCGAGCGCAGGACATGCGGTCGCGTTTGCGCGCACTCGACGACCTGCGCGCGCGCCTCGAAACCGAGACGGCGCGTGCGAACGAGCTCGAGGCAACCTTGCGCGAGCACGAGCGCCGCGGACGGGCCGTGCGCGCCTATACGCTGCGTTCGCGCATCGACGCGCTGCGCGAAGTCCGCGATGATCTTGCGTCACTCGCGGAGCGTCGCGCCGAATACGCGGACGTCGAAGGCTTTCGGAGCTATCTCGTCGCCGCACTCGACGAGCACTACCGCGATTGGATCGCACTCGACGCGCTCGCGCACGCACAAGCCGAAGAATCCTCGCGCAACCGCTTCACGCCGGCCCTCGTTGCCGAACTCGAGGAACGAGCGAGCGACGGCGGCGCGGTCGATACGGAGCGATTCGCCGGCCTCGAAGAGGCCGGGCGGGAGGCCGTTGCCGCGCGCAACGAAGCGACCATCGCTTCCGACCGCGCGCAAGCGGCACGCCGTTCTATCGACGGCGGCGGCGACGTCTTCGGCGCGGTCGTCGCGGCCGCCGCGATCGTGGCGATCGCTGCGATCGTGCTCGCGATCTTCCACGAATGGATCCCGACCGGCGTCACGGGCGCGCTCGCCGTCGCTCTGTCGGCACTCGCGTGGTCGCGCGGAGCACGTCGCCGCGCCGCATTCGCGACCGTCAACGCGATGCAGAGCACGGCCGACGAAGCCAGCGCCGCCGAACGCGCCGCAGCGGCCCGCGTCGCCGCCGTGCTCGAACCGCTCGGCATACAGACGATAGAAGAGCTGGCGCGCCGGCGAGACCGGTATCGCGAACTCCTCGAACGCAGGGCCGAGGTCGGGCTGCTCGCCGAGCGCGCCCGCGACACGAGAGCGCGGATGGAAGTCGCCGCCGCTACCTTCGACACGCTCGCGGCAAATCTCGTGCCCCCCGCCGCCACCCGTGCCCGGACGCTCGTTGATGCGAAGGCCCAAGAAGCGCGCAAGAGCGCACGCGACGGCATCGATCTGCGCCTCTTGATGCTCGACGTGCGTCGCTCCGACGTGCTGGGCTCCGATGACGAATTCGCGCTGGAAGCGGAACTCACCGAGTTGCTCGGCGACGGCGTCGAACCGGCGCCGCCGGCGGGCGCGTCGCACCGCGCGTTCGAAGCCGAACGCGCCGATCTGGAACGGCGCGCGAGCGAACTCCGGTCGGCCGCAATCGGCAGCGCCGCGGAACTACGCGCCGCGGAAGCCCAAATCGGAGACCTTCCCGCACTCGACGAGCGCGTCGGCCACCTGCACGAACAGGCCGAGAGACTCGAGCGTTTCGAACGTGCGGTTGGGCTCGCGCGGCAAACGATCGACGAACGCACGCGCGAGGCGCACCAAAAATTCGCGCGCCGTCTGGCCGACTACACATCGACCACCTTCGCAAACGTCACGGGCGAGCGATATCTCGACGTCCGGATCGATCCCACGACGCTCGCCGTGCGCGTGCGCGTGCCCGAGAGTGGTGAGATCGTCGACGTGGCGCGTCTCTCCGCCGGAACGCGCGAACAAGCCTACCTCATGGCGCGCCTGGCGATGGCGCGCATGTTCGCCGAAGGCTTAGAAACCGCGCCGCTGTTGCTCGACGATCCATTCGCGTTCTGGGACGAAACGCGCATCGAGCGCGGCTTTCCAATCCTCGAGGCCGCCGCGGCCGAAGCTCAGGTCGTCCTCTTCACCACGAGCAAAGTGCTGGCGAACGCCGCGGCCGGGCGTGGCGCGAAAGTGATCGACCTCGCGGCGCCCGAGGCGCTGGCTATTTCCCCTCGAGCTTCTTGAGGGCTTCGAGCGTGTTCGCGACGTGCTTGCTCGGGTCGAGCGCGCGGTACGCATAGACGATCTTCCCCGTCTTGTCGATCACGTACGACGTGCGGTCGGAGTACGTGACCGGTCCCATCCCGAGCGTCGCGTCGTAGGATTTCGAGATGGCGTGGTCCGCGTCGGAAGCCACGGGGAACTTGCTGCGGCACTCGGAGACCGAAAACTTTTGCAGCTTCGCGATGCCGTCGCCCGAGACGCCGATGACGGTCGCGCCGAGCGCCTTATAGTCGCCGATGTGTGCGGCGAAATCGTGGGCCTCGAGCGTGCAGCCCTGCGTAAACGCCGCGGGGTAGAAGTACAGGACGACCGGCCCCTTCGCGAGCGCGTCCGCTAAATTGAAGGTGAAGACGTTTCCGCCGAGTGAGGCTTGCGTCGCGAACGTGGGCGCCGCCGCACCGATCTTGAGCATCGCCGCGGCAGGCGTCGCCGTCGCGCCGACGCACAACGCAAGGGCAAACGAGGTAAGCGAGCGTCGAATCATGCTGGTGGTTCCTTCGGGCGTCACAGGCCCATCAACTTGGCGATAACCAGGCGTTGGACTTCGTTCGTCCCTTCCCCGATCTCGTTGATCTTCTGATCGCGATACATTCGCGACACGGGGTATTCATCCATGAACCCATACCCGCCGTGAATCTGAACCGCTTCGTTGACGACCCGGTGCGAGAGTTCCCCCGAGAAAAGCTTCGCCAGACTCGCGCTCATTTCGAAGGCGCGACCGTTGTCTTTTTCCCAGGCGGCTTTGAGCACCATCAGTTTGGCGTGCTCGATCTCGGTCATCATGTCGGCAAGCTTGAATTGGATCGCCTGGAACTTCGAAATGCTCTGGCCGAACTGATGCCGGTCCTTCGCGTACTGCAGCGCCTCGTCGAAGGCCCCGATCGCCAGGCCCACCGAGAGTGCCGCAACCGAGATGCGGCCGCCGTCGAGGATCGTGAGGAATTGGTGGAGCCCTTTACCGCGGCTGCCGAGCAGGCACTCTTCCGGCACTTTGGCATCTTCGAAGACGAGTTCTCTCGTATCGGAGGCGCGCCAGCCCATCTTTCGATATTTCTTGCTGCGCGTGAAGCCGGGCGTGTTCTGCGGAACGACGATGTTCGAGATCTCCGGCCGCCCGTGATCGTCCGTGCCCGTAATGGCCGTGATCGTCGTCCCGCCGCTCAGATCCGTACCGCTGTTGGTGATGAAGGCCTTCGTCCCGTTGACGGTCCACGAGCCGTCGCGCAACTCGGCGCGCGTGCGCGTGCCGCCCGCGTCGCTGCCGGCTTGCGGCTCGGTCAGACCGAAGCCCCACAGCATCTCGCCGCGCGCGAGCGGAACGAGATATTTCTCTTTTTGCGCACGCGTTCCGAAAAGATAGAAGGGCGTGCTCCCGAGCGACACGTGAGCCGCGAGCGTAATCGCCGTCGAGGCGTCCGCCCGGGCGATCTCCATAACGGCGAGCGCGTAGCTCACGTAGTCGGCGCCGGCGCCCCCGTATTCTTCGGGAAACGGCAAGCCCATCAGCCCGAGTTCACCCATCTTCTTCACGAGGTCGTATGGAAATTCGGCCTTGGCATCCATCTCTTCAGCCCGCGGCTTAACTTCCTCGTGCGCGAATTCGCGGCAGAGCGACTGAATGGCGCGCTGTTCGTCCGAAAGATCAAAGTTCATCGACTACCAAAATTCCTAGGCAGAGGTGAACCTCCGCTCCCACGGCGAAAAACACCTGTAATGAAGGCGTTCGCACCAAGAACGTTCGTGGCACGAACCTTTGGACGTCCGGCGTGATTTCGCTCCGCGGCGTCTCCCTCGTCTACCCCAACGGCACCCGCGCGCTCGATTCGATCGATCTCGAAATCGCGAAGGGCAGCTTCGTCTTTCTCGTCGGCCACTCCGGAACGGGCAAATCCAGCCTGCTGCGGCTGCTCTATCGCGAGCAGCGTCCGACGCGCGGCGAAGTGACCGTCGACGAAACGCGCGTCGATACCCTGCGCCGCTCGAAAGTCGCCCTGCTGCGGCGCAACGTCGGCGTCGTGTTCCAAGATTTCAAATTACTTTCAGACAAGACCGTGTGGGAGAATGTCGCGTTCGCGCTGCAAGTAACGGGCGCACGCACCAAAGACGTGATGCGTCAAGTCCCGCGCGTGCTCGATCTCGTGGGCCTCTCGCACAAATCGCGCATGTTCCCAAGCGAACTCTCCGGCGGTGAGCAGCAACGCACGGCGATCGCGCGGGCGCTGGTCAACAATCCGAAGATTCTGCTGTGCGACGAACCGACCGGCAACCTCGATCCCGCCAACACCAACGACGTGATGGATTTGCTGCACCGCATCAACCTCAAAGGCACGACGGTGCTGATCGCGACCCACAACGCGCTCGTCGTCGATCGCATGCGGCGCCGCGTGATTCGGCTCGAAGACGGCAAGATCGTCGCTGATGAAGAGCGCGGCTACTATCTTTCGAATCCCGGGCAGATCGAATCCGCACTGTCGTCCCCGCAAATCGCCTAAGGGCAGGGAGAACCCGAGATGGACTGGGGCCGCGTGCAATTCTTTTTCAGTGAGGTTTGGCGCAACTTCACGCGCAACTTGATCATGCAGTTCACCGCGATCGGCACCGTAACCGTGACGATCGTGCTGCTCGGCGCGTTCCTCTTCACGCGCGCCACGATCGGCACGATCGGCGACGACGTGCTCAAGAAGATCGAGATCTCGGTCTTCCTGCGCGACAACGTCGCCGCGGCCGAGGCGCAGAAGGTGGCGGCCGATATCAGTGCCGACCCGCGCGTGCGAAGCGTCGTCTACGTGCCCAAGAGCGAGGGCCTGCGGCAGATGCGCGAACGTCTGCGCGGCCAGATCGATACCTCGCTGCTCACGACGAACCCCCTGCCCGACGCGCTGCGCGTCCAGGTGGTCGATCCGAACGACGTGATCGCCGTGGCGACCTCGATTCGCCGGGAGTCCGGGGTCGCGAGCGTCGAGTACGCCGCCGACGCCGTGCAGAAATTGCTGCGCATTTCGGACGTGCTCGGCCGGATTGGCCTCGGAATCGTGGGGTTGCTCGTCTTTACGGCGGCGATCATCATCTCCAATACGATCCGGCTCACGGTGTTCGCCCGCCGGCGCGAGATCGCGATCATGCAGCTGGTCGGCGCGTCGAGCAGCTACGTACGGTTGCCGTTCATCTTTGAGGGATTGCTCGACGGCGTCCTCGGCTCGGCACTCGCGCTCGCGCTCCTCGAAGTCGCGCGCTACCAGCTGCTGCCGAAGCTCACGCTCGCGCTGCCATTCTTGCCGATGCGCGCGGCGGGAAACGACCAGCTGGCGTTTGGGCTCGAGCTGCTCGGCACGGGCGCGGCCGTGGGCATCGTCGCCTCCTGGGTTTCCGTCGGCCGGTATCTGCGCGTTTGAAGCGGCTCGCGGGCGCGTGCGTCATCGCTTTCCTTTGTGCGAGCGCGTTTTCGCCGCGGGTAACCGGAGCGGCCGCTTTGCACGACCGGATCGAGTCCCAACAGGCGCAGCTCAAAGCGACCCAAACGCGTCTTGCCGAAAAGCGGCAGGAACTGCAATTCCAGCAGCGCCGCACGCAAGATTTGCAGAGCCAGCTTTCCGAGACGAACGACAGCATCGCACGCGTGAACGCGACGCTCGATCAACTGCAGGGCCAGGTTGCGTGGAATCAGCGCAGACTCGCCTGGAATCAGGTGCAGCTGACCGCCGCCGAAGCGACCTTGCAGCGCCACAACGACGCGCTGCGACGGCGCCTCGTGGATGCCTACGAACGTGGCGACCTCGGCTACGTCAACGTCTTACTTTCGGCGACGTCGTTTAGCGATTTCGTGGAGCGCTGGGACGACATTCGCTACCTCGTCGCCGCCAACCAGAAAACCGTGCGCGAGCGCCGCGCCGCCGAACGCGCGGTCAGCACCGCACGGCGCGGCTTGGAAGGCGAGGAGGTCGCCCTCGACGCTACCTTGCAGCGCCAGCAGCGCGCAAAATTCCAACTCGCATCGCTCGCGAATCAGCGCCAGCAACTGTTCGCCGTGGCCGATCTCGAGCGGCGCAACGTCGCGCGCGATGTGGTGGAGCTCGAAGAACTCTCGGCGTCCCAAGAAGCCGCGTTTGAGGAGATGATCCGGGAACGCCAGCGCGAGGAAGCCGCCCGAATCGCGGCCGAGCAGCAAGAGCGTCGTCGCGCGGCGGAGCTCGCCGGGCAGGCGATTCCGCCGGAAACCGCGCCCGGGGCGCCGAGCGAGTTCGCGTGGCCTGTCTCCGGACCAATTACGTCGCCGTTCGGCATGCGCGTGAATCCGATTACGGGCCAGGGCATGGAGATGCACCCCGGCATCGATATCGGGGCGCCCATGGGTGCGACCGTCACCGCCGCTGCCGGCGGCCGCATTATCTGGGCAAAACCCTACGGTGGCTACGGCAACGCGATCATCATCGATCACGGCGGAAACACGTCGTCGGTGTACGGCCACCTCTCCCAAATCTTCGTGGCCGAGGGCCAAGACGTCCAACGCGGGCAGGCGATCGGTGCCGTCGGCTGCACCGGCCGCTGCACCGGCCCCCACCTCCACTTCGAGGTCAGGGTAAACGGCAACGCCGTGGACCCAACCGGCCTCCTGAAGTAGGCCCCCCGATCGCCCCCAGGCCCGGACTCCCGGGCCCATGGCCTGCTGCCGACGGCAAGCGAGTAAAGAACTGGTGAGAAAATCCGAAGCTCTGGGTAGGCTGAGAAACCTGATGGCGCTCCGCGGCGTACAATGGCCACACGGCGTTTGCGTTCGGAGAGTTTCGCCGGTCCGAGAGCGAACACAACCGGCCCGCACCTATTAGGCACCTTTAGAACGACGGGATTTTTGTCTACAACAGTTCGCGCTCTCGCAGCCGCCTTCGCCGTCGCTCTCGCGTCTTTAGGCGGCTCCCTCTATCTCGCCCACGAGCGGCAGAGCAATCCGGACGCGATGTCGGCGGACTCGGGCCTCGGGCTCGCCGCGGTCGATTTGCGTACCCTGCTCGAGAACCCGAACAGCGATCAAGGTATGCTCGACAGCGCGTTCCGACAGGTGGAGAACACCTACTACAAGCCGATCGACGCGAGCATTCTCCTGGCCGGCGAGCGCAAAGAGCTGCTCGAGTACCTCCACCAGCACAAGATCTCAAATCCCGAGCTTCCTTCGCGTCTCGCGACCGGAGACGAGGGTGCCGATCTCGGGGCCCTCAACGATGCGTTGGCGGACGCAGAGAAGCGGTACGGCAAGTCGACCTCGGACGTCGAGCTGACGCAGGCCGCCATTCGGGGTATGCTCGACTCGCTCGGCGACCCGTACACCACGTATCTTTCTCCCAACCAGATCAATTCGCTCGAGGAATCGCTCAAAGGGGGCGATTTCGGCGGGATCGGCGTCTACATCGTCCAGGATCCGAAGACCAAGCAAGTCATCGTCGAACCGATCGATGGAACGCCGGCAGCCAAGGCCGGCGTCAAACTCGGCGATCATATCATTTCGGTCGACGGGCACGTGGTCAGCACGCTCGAGCTCGACGACATCGAGCGGCTGATCCGGGGCAAGGTCGGCACGACCGTCGTCTTGCTCGTCAAATCGATGCCTTCGGGCGCCACCCGCTCCGTGCCGATCACGCGGCAGCAGATCTACGTACCGTCGGTGCACGCCGAGGTCACCAAAGACGGCTACGACTACGTCCGTTTGGCCGAATTCGGTCAAACCTCGTACGACGAAGTGCGAAAGGCGTTGCTCGAGGGGAAGGCGCAGCACGTGAAGGGCTACATCTTGGACCTGCGCGATAACGGGGGCGGCCTGCTCGACGCAGCCGTGCAGATCTCGAGCTTGTTCATCCCGAGCGGTACGATCGTATCGACGATCGATCGAGTGGGGCGGCCTGCGACCAAGAGTGCGCTGCACGATTCGATCGGCGCGACGCCGCTCGTCATCCTCGTCAACAAGTACACCGCGAGCGCCTCCGAGATCACGGCGGGCGCGGTGCAAGATTACAAAGCGGGTACTCTGATCGGCACGAAAACCTTCGGCAAGGGCGTCGTGCAGAGCATCTATCCCACGAGCGACGGCGGCGCGCTAAAGATTACGACCGCAAAATACGTCACGCCGCTCGGGCGCGACATCCAGCACAAGGGCATCGAACCCGACGTCGTGGTCGACCAGGACGTTTCCGTTCCGATCGACACGCCGGCCGATCTACAACTCGCAGCCGCAAAATCGTACTTGCGGCGCATCGCGCGCAGGTGATTGTTCAACACATGAATCGCATTCTCGGAGTCCTAACCGCCGCGGCGCTGCTCGCAACGGCCTTCCCCATGTCGACGCCGGCATCGGCCGGAATCTCCGGCATGGAGTCCGACGAGATCGACATGAGCTACTCGCTGCTCACGTCGGAGTTCTACAAGAAGGTCAACCAGCAAACGGCGATCGATGGTGCCCGAACGGAGATGTTCGCCCTCTTACGGCACGACGGCATCTCGTCGCCAAAAATCGACGAGATCCACGCGGTCACGGACTCGTCCGCGAACGCGAAGCTTCTCGAACGCGAAGTCGGCGCGCTCGCCACGACGTACGGCGCGAAGGTCCAGGGCGGCAGCCGGACGCTCACCTACGCCGCGATCTCGGGTTTGCTCTCGTCCGTGAAAGACAAGTACACGACGTTCCTGACGCCGGCGGAATACGCCGAACTCAACGAGGGGCTCGACGGCGGGAATTTCAGCGGCGTCGGCATCTCTATCCAGGTCGACGACAAAACGAAGCTGCTCGAGGTCAACGAAGTGATCCCCGACGGACCGGCCGACAAAGCCGGGCTGCAGGCTGGCGACATCATCACGCAGATCGACGACAAATCGACGAAGGGCCTCGCGACCGATCAAGATGCCAAGCTCTTGCGCGGCGAGAAAGGTTCGGTCGTGAAGCTTACGATCGAACGTGCGGGCGCTGCGATTCCGGTCGTCTCCGTAACGCGCGACACGATCCACCAGCCGAGCGTGTATTCGAAGCTGCTCGATAACGGCATCGGGTACGCCCGCCTCACCGTCTTCGGCAAGAACACCGCCGACGAACTGACGGCAGCCCTCACAAAGCTGCAGGCGCAAGGCGCGAAGGCCTACGTCCTCGACCTGCGCGACAACGGCGGCGGATATCTCGAATCCGCCGTTCAGGTCAGCTCGAAGTTCATCCCGTCCGGCCCCATAGTGTCGGTCGAATCGCGCGGCGGCAACGACACGCAATACGACGCCGAGAACACGGCCGTCGCACCGAAGCCGCTTGCCGTCCTCGTGAACAAGTACACGGCCTCGGCCTCGGAGATCACCTCCGGCGCGATTCAGGACGACGGCGTCGGAGCGCTGATCGGCGAGAAGACCTACGGCAAGGGCGTCGTGCAAACGATCGACGCGCTGCCGGACGGCTCCGCCGTGAAGATCACGACCGCACGCTATCTGACCCCGCGCGGACGCGACATCAATCTGGTCGGCATCGAGCCGGACATCATCTCGGTCGAGCCGAGCACGGCACGCATCGGCGATCCGTCGAGCGACCCGCAACTGCAATCGGCGATCACGTATCTCACCGGAAAGATCGCCGCCGCAGGCACCTAGCCCCGGACGCTCAGCACGAAACGACGCGCAGCCCGGCACCGCGGTCGAGCGCCAAGAGGGCGCGGTCGCGCGTCATGAGTTTCAAGTTCATGGCGAGCGCCGTCGCGACCAATATGCGATCGGCCGGGTCGCCGGGAAAGCGCTCGTCGAACGATCCGGCGGCCCGCGCAATCTGCGGGGTCAGCGCGGCGACGCGCACTTCACTCGCTTCGACGCGTTCGAGGTAGTCTTCGAGCGGCAGGTCGAGCACGACGCGCGACCGGCGGGCAAGGGTCGCGATTTCCCAAAACGAGATCGGCGACACAAAAAGCTCGCCTCTGTTCGCGGCACTGCGAGCCGCCCGGCGGCCTCCCTGCGAGAGCGCTCCGCTCGAGCTCCAGAGAATCGCGCACGTGTCGAGAAGAATCACAGCACGTGTTCCTCTGCCTCCCACAGCTCGCCCGTGCGGAAGACGTCTCCGCGTAGCGCGATCTTCCCCTTCGCAAAGCCGAACAGCGTCCCCCCGGCGGCTTCGAACGGGACGAGCTTCGCCACCGGCTTTCCGTGCTTCGTGATCACGATCTCGGCAGCTTTCCCGGCGCGCACGGCTTCCATCATGGCGAGGCATTTGGCCTTGAATTCCGTCGCCGGCACCTCGAGCGCACCTGCCGCTATCACGAGCGGCGAAAATGGTCGTTTCATAATAACCATTATAGGAACGGCGACTCAGCTTAGTCAAACATCCACAAGACCAACGGCAAAGCAACACCTTGCATCCGGCAACCTAAACCCGCGCGACGAGCGGGCTCGTCTTATAGGCGTTTTTCTTGCCGGCAGGCGGTTTCCCGATGTCGACGCCGGCGGTCTTGAAATCTTTCGCGAGATCGTTGCGCAGACCCATATAGTCGACTTCCACGGCATGGCGTTGCCCGCCGCTGAATTTGTAATGCGGATGCTCGATCTCGTAGCGGATCGCCGCGGGCAGATTCTTCGGGCGTGCGTACCTCCCGAGAATCTCTAGACACGCGAGTTTTGCCTGGTAGTCCGCCATCGGCCAGATACAGCCGACCGGCTGGAACAATCCGATGAAGTAGAGATTGTCATAGTCCGCGTGCATCATCTTTCGGTATAGCGCAATTTTCTCGGCGCGTTGATAGTCGATGAACTCCCGATCGAAAAACGGGAACGTCGTCCAGAAGCCCGTGCACGCGCAAACGATGTCGTACGGTTCGCGTCTCCCATCGACGAACTCGACCTCATCGCCGTCCATTCTCGCGACCGCCGGACGCGGCGCGATGCGCCCGTGCCGGATGAAATCGAGCAGATCTGAATTCAGCGTCGGATGGTGGCTTAGCACCGGCTTCGTATTGACCGGCAAGCCGTACTTGAGATACGAGCCCTGCAGCACGTACAGCATCTTTGTGAGCACGAACTGTTTGATCGGCGTCGGAACCCAGGCCGGCGTCCGCGCGGCAAACACGTCCGAGGGCATGCCGAACAGAAACTTCGGCAGAAACCACTGCGGACTGCGCATCGAGAGGCGGACGCTGCCCGCGATGCGTGCCGCTTCAACGGCGACGTCGCACGCCGAGTTGCCGGCCCCAATGATGAGGACGTTCTTCCCGCGCCACGATTCGTCGATGCCTTTGAAATCGTGCGAGTGCATGAATCTTCCGGTAAACGTCCCGGGATACTCGGGATACTTCGGATTCCAGTGATGGCCGTTCGCGACCATCAGCACGTCGAACTCTTCAACCCGCTCTTGGCCCGCGTCATCGTCGAATTCGACGACCCACTTGCCGGCCGCGGCCCCGCGCGTGACGTGCTTGACCGTATGGTTGAAGCGGATGCGATCGTAGACGCCGAAATGCTTTGCGTAGGATTCGAAGTAGGCCTGGAGCTGCCGATGGCTCGGATAATCCGGATAGTCGTCGGGCATCGGGAAATCTTCGTACTCGGACCACACCTTCGAACTGATGATGTGCGTATTTTCGTAGACGCTCGAGTGGCCCGTCTTGGCGTTGAACACCCAATTGCCGCCGACTTTATCGTTCTTCTCGAAGACCGTAAAATCGAGACCGGCTTCGGCACAGTTCTTGCCGGCGGCGATGCCGCTCGGGCCGGCCCCGATCACGCAGACGCGTTTGCCTGTTGCATTCATGCCCGCCCGTTCAGTCCCGGCGCTCAAAGCCCTCGGTGATCTCGGCGAAACTCGAGAATGGAACGAACGCGATCCCGCGCGGCGCGAGATAGCGCTCGAGCGGCAGCCCCCGCTTCGCGAAGCACACATCCGCCGCGATCGCGGCCTCGTAATCCGAGCGACCGTCGCCAATGAAGATCGTGTACGTGCCGGCCGCCCGTGCGGCGCGGACTTCGGCCGCCTTGTCGGTGCCGTTCGGCGCGTCGTCGCGGAAGATGATGCGCCAGCCGGCGGGATCTGGTTCGATGCCGTTCG
>Ga0302324_100016937_pt1 | contig 14484 bp, 8 predicted proteins | sample Palsa_T0_1_FD_201949 | JGI IMG/M metagenome (GOLD analysis project Ga0302324, IMG submission 201949) | Peat permafrost microbial communities from Stordalen Mire near Abisko, Sweden - Palsa_T0_1 | ecosystem: Environmental > Terrestrial > Soil > Palsa > Peat permafrost | place: Sweden: Abisko...
TGCCGGCGCCCAGCTGGCCGTTCACGAGTTTGTTGAAGGAGCCCTGGGGATCCTCCCCGACTGGCTGACCTCCCTGCTGTACAAAGCCAGGAGTGATAAGCTCAAATTCGGAGAATTTACGGCTCAGAATCGGCAGATCGGTGAGCGTTTTCTCCTCAAAGGTTGCGGAAATCTCGGCGCGGTCAGACTGTAGGAGCGGGGATTCAGCGGTGACTTCAAGCATTTCGCTCACGCTGCCCACCTTTAGGCCGACCTCAACCAGGGTGTCATGGTCTACCGTCACAATCACGTTATCCTGACGGAAGGAAGAGAAGCCGTCCTTAACGACTACAACACGGTACGTGCTCGCTATGAGGTAGTGTTGCTGGAAGTTGCCCGATTCGTTGGTGGCGGTGGTAACGGTAATGTCGCGATTCGCATCCGTAATCGTTATCTTGGCGCCGGGCACCCCGGATCCCGAGGCGTCCAAAACGGTTCCGACGATGTTCCCGTAGACGGCCTGGGCACGTAAGGCGGAGGCGGAAGCCAGCAGAAAACCGCCTAGTAACAGGAGATTGCTAAAGTACTTTATCGTACGGTATTTCGGGCAAGACCTCATGTCAAACCCCTTTCAGACTGCCAAAGTGACGAGAGACTTGCGGCAGTTTCTCAAGAGTATATGTGACTTCCGCCAGGCGAGCAAGCCCAGTCTTTTCCATTTTTTCCCGCCCATCCCGGGCAGTCTTACCGGGGGGTCCGTTTTTTTAACGATTGAATCGCGCGGGCGCGCTCAAGATTCCCGCGCGCTTCGACAAGCTGTGGATCGATCCGGACAGCGGCTTCAAATTCGGCGATCGCCTCCGCCATATTACCTTGCCTGGCAAGGACGCTGCCCAGATTATTGTGCGCCGGGCCATCGTCAGGGTGAATCTGCAACAGTTCACGAAAAAGCCGGACCGCATCCGCCAGGCTTCCGGCGTCGGCCGCCGATTCCCCCATCGCCTGGAGAACAGCGCTCAGACGTTCGCGGCTGATGCGATCTTCAGGATTTGAACGAATCACGAGCCGATAGGATTCCGCGGCTTCTCCCAGCTCGCCTTTGGCCACCAGTGCGTTTGCCAGGTTGTAGCGCGCGTCGGTATAGTCATCGCGCATCCGGAGCGCGCTGCGATATAACGCAATGGCTTCGTCCATTTTGCCTTGAGACTCGAAGATCGACCCAAGAGCGTTGAAAGTAGCATAATCCCCCGGATTGGACTTCAGCGCAGCGCGGTACTCGACTTGCGCGCGAACCAGGTTTCCCTGCGACTGCAGCAGGGAGCCAAGATTGAAGTGCGCCGAGAAGTCGTTCGGATCCTTCTCGAGACGCCGCGTCATTAAAGCCGCCTGCAATATGCTGCGCCCATCCTCGGACCCTCGCGGTAATACCTGCAACCAGAGATGACTCATTTCGTCGGAAGCGCGATTGCCCCCGCGGACACGTGCGGGAGGAGAATTGGGGTTCCGGATATTATCCGCCGAGTTGTCATAGGTGTACCGCATCGCGATGACCGTTCCTTTAGGAAGGAACACCGGTTCGGCATAGCGGTAAACGGCCTGCCAGTTCAGGTCCCAGTGCTTGATCCGGATCAACGGTTTCCGTGTGCCGTCGGGCAGGGTGGCGTAGGCCTGCAGATCTTTGCCGAGATAATGCGCGTGCGGATAGACGCCCAGCACGTCCACGTCGAGCGGCAGCCGGAACTCGTCGGTTACCGGAAAGTCCTTCTGGCCCGGCGGAATATCGAGCGCGGCATCGTGCTCGAGCTGGATCAGCATCGGGTGCTTCGATGGCGCTTGTCGAGTGAAGTAGAGACCGATCTCCGGCTGAATCGATTCCGGTTTCCCGGACGGCTGCAAATGCATGTTCAGAATCAGGTCGGTCCCTTTATCCACCGTCCAGGCAAAACCTTCGGGTTCGACGGACGCGACGGTCCCTGGCTTCCAGAAAAGAAAGTGGCTATCGGGATCGAACACGTCGGATGCGACTTCGAGCGACATGCCATCATAGCCCGGCTCGCCATCGCCACGGTCCAGCCGCCGCGAATAGCCCGTGCGATCCACAAGAATATTCGCATGATGCACCGCGCGCCGGTTGCCGGGCCTGATTTCGAATGCCTTTATGTATGTGGTTCCGCTCACCGGCACGGGTATGACAAAATTCCGGAATACATCCGTTCCGGTGGCCTGCAGTGTGTACGGCCTCGGTATCCTGAGGACGAGATCCGGAGGACCCAACTGCCATCCCTCTGCAAAAACCGGTTGGGCAGGCAAGAATCTGAGATCCCCTTCAGGCGCGCCATGATCGGCCCATTGTCGAAGGATCGCGATCTGGCTGTCGCTCAACCGACGCTGGTCCGCGAAATCGCCATATCCCGGCTCAGGCAGCCAGGGCGGCATGTAGCGTGTCAGGGTGACGCCGGCGATCTGCCGCGCCCGGATCTTGACATCACGATAGGACAGCAGGCTGAAAGGTGTGGCTTCGCCGGGGCGGTGGCAGGGAGCACAATGCGCAAACACAATCGGCGCTACATCTTCGGTAAATGTAACTGGCCGCTGGCCGCACTCGGCTCGCAACGGCACCAGACATACCAGCGCAACCGCGGCAAAGCAGTCGCGACGGCGAACCGAAAATTGCAGCCTACCGGTCCCGTCACAATGGAAGCGCATCGCGAATTTCTATAACATACACCAGCCCCTGGTCGATGCGCAAAGGGCGAATCGCGATCTGGCGAGTGCAGGGCGTTGTCGAAAGGTCCTCGACGATGAGCAGTAAAAGAGTCTAATTTCAGTACTTCGTGGTGCAGTGCCGGGCACGCTTCCAGGCGCCGATTGTGGGTCCCACAGGCAGAACAAATTATTCAGTTCGGCCTCCGCGAAGCCCCAAGGTCGTTATGGCAAACCCGGCCGTAGAAAGCGAAAGCGGCATGTATTGGAGTTTGTGAGTTGGCGAATTCGCAGCGTTTCAACTGCCGTTTTTAGGATAAACGACGCGTCCGTCCGCCAGCCTGGACTTCGAAAATCGCGCCGCTTTCCGAACCGGTGTTCGCGGTCCCGTGGCAAAGCCTCCGGGCAAATCTGCTAACGACTTCGCCAGTTCGCTTTCCACGGAGAAATATCTCATCGATTCCAGTATTGGGGCAAGGGTCTGAAACGTTAACCGCGTCTCAAATCTTACGGCTGTTCGAGTAGCTGAATCATGAACTCGCGTATCGGGCCGTAAGGGGCGAAGCGTACCTCGTGGGAGGCGCGGTCATGTGTCTGGTCTTTCAGGCGCGATTAGTTCCTTGGGGCAGGTTGCTAACCCAATGCCGCTTGTTTCTCGTTGTAGGGCGGCCAATCATGGCCGCAGCCGCCTTTCCAGGCGGCTGGACCGGCTGGAAGGCCGAGGAGCGGGGGTTAACAACCGGCGCGCAGATTGTCAATCTGCCCTACGCCGCCAAAGTCCGGTCCCGTCCCGTCCCCTTAGCCTCATATAAACACCTGTCCGCCTCTTCCATCGTTTCCCCGAAGGTCCCGTGCGCAGGCAGCAACTCCGCCACACCAAACGAACTCGTCACCCCGAACGTCACGCCGTCCGCCGATTCGAACGAACTCTTGCGCAGTTCTTCGCGAATCCGCTCCATGGTCCCGCAAGCCTCGTTCGCCGCCATGCCCGGCAACGCCAGCACGAATTCGTCGCCGCCGATGCGCCCCAAAATATCACCCTTCCGCAGACTTCGCTGCAGGATTGCCGTAAACGCAATCAGCACCCGGTCGCCCGCCGCGTGACCGTAATAATCGTTCACCTGTTTGAAGTGGTCCAGGTCGCAGATGCAGACACTCAGCGGCTCCCCGCTTTCCCTCGCCATCCGGAAAAGCTCGCCCGACAGCTTCTCGAATTCACGCCGGTTCGCCACACCGGTCAGAGCGTCCGTTCGCGCCTGCAGCGCCAGCAGATCTTCCGCCGCCTTCCGCTCCGTGATATCTGTCTGTGCTCCCGCCATCCGCAAGGGCAGCCCGCGCTCGTCCCAGATCGCCTGGCCACGGTCCCTGATCCAGCGCCACGTTCCGTCCTTATGCCGCAGCCGGAATTCGCACGAGAACAGCGGCGTCTCACCGGCCAGATGGTTGGCGACCGCGCTGTTCGTCGCCTCTACGTCATCGGGATGCAGAAGCCGCATTAGATCCTCGCGCGTCGCTCCAATCTCCGATTCGTCGTAGCCCAGCATGGAACACCAGCGGGGAGAACGGAAGATGCGGCCGGTCTTGAGGTCCCAGTCCCAAAGCGCGTCTCCCGCGCCGCGCAACGCCAGCTGCCAGCGCTCTTCGCTGATCCGCAACTGCTCGAGCGTCCTCTCCTGGTCTGTCAGATCGCGGATAATCATCAGACACGCCGGCCGACGCTCGTATTCCAGCTCGTAGCCGGTCACATCCACGCTCAAAAGCAACCCGTTTTTGGTTATGTGACGACCGCGGCCTTCGGCCGTATCCTCCACATCGCGTAACGTCATGCCGCTAAGGAAGTCTTCGCGGGTCCACCCGTAGCGCGCGACGGCCGCGGCATTCACGGTCAGAAAAACCAGCGTCGTCCGGTCGTACACCCACGCGGGCAGGGGATTATGCTCGAACAATTCGCGATAGCGCGCTTCGCTGGCTTCCAGTTCCCGAATCGTGATCTGCCGCTGCGTGATGTCGATCGCCGTGCCGCCCACGAAACGCTCGCCCCGCTCGCTGGAAAACGGGAACTTAACCACCAGCAGATCGCGGCTTTCAGTGACTGAGATCGGAATCGTTTCCACCACCTGGCGAGGTCTGTCTTCCGCCAGCAGCGCTAAATCGGTCGCCCGAAGGGTCTGGGCCGTTTCCCGCGGCCAGAGATCGAAATCGCTTTTCCCGTAGCTGTCTTCCGGCCTGCGTCCAAACAGCAGCGACCATGCCCGGTTCACGTAGAGCAATCGCCCCGCCGCGTCTTTCATGAACGATGCCGCCGGACTGGTTTCCATAAATGCCGTAAACCGCCGCTGAATTTCGCGCCGCCCGGCCTCTGCCCGCTCCGCTGCTATCTGCAGGCTCCACGCCCGATAGGCAGTGCACGCCAGAAACCCCGCGAAGACCACGATGATGATCAGGCAGTAAACGTAAACCCGGCTGCGCTCGTTCGCTTGTTCTTCCGCCCAGATCGAACGCGTACCCTGCGCGGAGAACGGCGACCATTCGTCCAGCTTGCCGCTCAGATATCCGTTCCTGCTCAGGGCGGTGATCTCATCGCGCAGCGCTCTGGCAGCCGGCCCAGCGGCGGGAACCGCGGCGATGGAAAGAGGGGTCATCGCGCCCACCAGGCTCGAGACCTGGAAATTTGCGGTCTCGCATCCAGGCGGACGAGTCAGCAACATGGCATCGAGCACATGACTTTCCACCAGAACTGCCGACGCCTCGCCTTTACAGACCGCCTGAATCGCTTCGTCGCGCAGATGCTTCACAATAATCCGGCTGCGGCTCAGGTATTGCGCGGCCACAATGGCGGTGAATTTCAGGCGCGCATGCGCCACCACTTTGCCGGCGGCTTCGGCCGGGTTCCTCACCGGATCCTCGCGCAGAGAAGCCAGCACGTACTGGCTTTCGAGCCAGGGCTGGCTGAGGAAAAAACTGGCTTTCCGCGCAGCAGTGCTTCCCAACAGCGGCCACATATCGACAATTCCGCTTTTCATTGCGTCATCGACGGGGATGTCATGGAGCGGTTTCCAGACGAGGTGGATTTTACGCCGCCGCGCCGCTTCGTTGAGGACGTCCACCGCAAGGCCTTCCACGGAACCGTCGCGTTTGATGTTGTAGTAGGGCGGAGACTGGTCGACACCCACCCGGATTATGCGCGGAATCGGCGGTTTTCGCAAAAAGGCGAACCATATCCCGGCCAGCACCGCCACGGCCGCGCAAACGCCAACAATAACTTTACGAGTGCGTACCTGAAACAACCTTACTATTATGACCGATTCCGCCCTGTGAAATTTCATCCAATTTCCAGATGGCCTGCTTATATTACGAGGCGCGCTGGAACCCGGATGCTGACGGCTCGGATGACGAAATCTTTCGTTGACATTGACGAAGGAGTTCGTCAATAATGAACGCATGCTTTCCCCGCAGCCTTCTCTTCAGCTTTTCCCTCAACCCAGGCCCACCGAAGGCGAACTGGCCATTCTGCGTGTTTTGTGGGAACAGGGGCCGCTCTCCGTCCGTGACGTGCAGCGCATCATGCACGCCGCGCGCCCCACGGGCTACACCACCGTCCTGAAACTCCTGCAGGTCATGACCGAAAAGAAACTCGTGGAGCGCGACGAAACGAAGCGTCCGCAGATCTACCGCCCGTGCTTTACGCAGGAAAAAACCCAGCGGCAACTGTTGCAGGATTTAATGCAGCGAGCCTTCGGCGGATCGATGAAAGCGCTCGTGATGCAGGCGCTTCCGCAGGGAAAGGCGTCGGCCGAGGAGCTGAAAGAACTGGAAGGATTGCTGGATCGGCTGGAGGCGAAGAAATGAGCGCCGCGCTGATTCAATTTGTCTGGCAGGGCGCGGTAGTCGCGTTGCTTCTAATGATAGTGCAGTTCGTTTTGCGGGGAAGGTCGGCGCAGTCGCGATACCTGGCTGGCTGCGTTGCGCTAGCGATCATGGCGATACTGCCAGTCGTTACGGCGTTTTTGCTTTACCGGCGTCCTGATGCGGGAACAAGTCTATCGGCTACCGATTGGGCGCTGCCGTCGTGGGCCGTTGGTGTCGGGATCTTCTCGCTGCGTCCGCTCTGGAGTCTGACAAGCATCTACGCCCTGCGCCGCTGCGGCACTGCGCCGGATGCATGGATTTCCGAGCTTGGATTGAGCGTTGCAAAACGAACCGGTCTCACGCGCGCGTTCCGCATCCTGATCTCGGCGATTTCCGAAACGCCGGCCGTCATCGGATGGCTGCGTCCGGTGATTCTGTTGCCCGCCGCGGCGGTTGCGGGTCTGACGGTGGAGCAACTGGAAACCGTGCTCGCCCACGAGATCGCGCATATCCGCCGCTACGATTATCTGGTGAATCTGCTGCAGGTCTTAGTGGAGACGCTGCTCTTTTATCATCCGGCGGTCTGGTGGGTTTCGTCTCGGATCCGGGCCGAACGCGAACTCTGCTGCGACGACGAGGTGGTTCGTTTTGCGGGTGACGCTCTTTGCTATGCGTGGGCTCTGACGACGCTGGAACGGTTGCGATCGGCCACGCCCACGCTGGCGATGGGAAGCGCGGGAGGCGAGTTGTCGTATCGGATTCGGCGTCTGGTGGGCGACGCGCCTCCGCAGCGAGAGCGCTGGCCCGCGATCCTGGCGGCAGCCTTGGCGCTTCTGTGCGCCACTGCCTGCGCAAGGTTTGCGCGGTCACCGCAGCCAGACGATGCTGTGACAGTCGAAGTCACGCGCGATCCAGCGGGCGCTATCATCGGCGTACGCAAGGTGAGCGGACCCGGTTATCTGGCACCCGCAGCTCTGCAAGCTGCTCTCCAACTGAGCAATGGGATCTCCTCCACACTGTCTGACGGGCGAACCCAAGGCGTACATATTTCGGAACTGAAACCCGAAGGCCGCGTACAACTCGTCACCTTTCCGGCCGCATTTCGCGGCCCGCGGGACCAAGCCGCGACCCTGAAGAACTTCTTCGCCGATGTGCTTGTCCAGGCGGAGAAGGATGTTCAGACCGCGCCAGATGAGAAAAGCCGGACCGCAGCTCGGGAGAAACTGACCAAATTGCAGCGCAGCCAAGCAATGACGCGTGCGAACGACGTTTTGGTGCAAAGACCTGAGAAACTTTGGAACATTCAGGTTATCCGTCACCAACTGGAAGTCCTTAAACAGCATCTGGGAAAGCTGCGGGCTGGAAGTAACCCTGAGTTGGAAGCGCAATATGAGCAGAACCTGGAGGCACTGGTCGCGGCGGAACGCGCCCTGGTGCAGCCGTAAGCGGTCCGATTTGGGGGCTATCTTGCCGGCACTCTTGCCCGCCCCGCGAAGAAAAGAATGCGGACAGGCGAAACCGCCTATCCTACTTCATCAGAATCCCGGCGCGCCTGCCGGCGGACGCATCTCATAGTTCTTCGGCGGTTCCGCCCCCAGCAGATAGCGCACGAAATAATCCCACCTTCGGCGCGTCATGTAATTGGCCTCGCTCCCGTAACCATGAGCCTGGTTCGGTAGCATGAGCAGATCGAAATCCTTGTTCGCCTTGATCAGCGCATCCACCACAAGCAACGTATTGTAAGGCGGCACATTCGTGTCCATCGTGCCGTGCGCCAGCAGCAGGTGGCCCTTGAGATTTTTCGCGAGATTCTGGTTTGCCTGATCGTCGTAGTTGGTGGTGCCGTCCGGGTTCTTCTTCAGCAGGCCTTGATAGCGCTCGCCCCAGTCATCCTCGTAGTCGCGATTATCGTGGTTGCCCGACTCCGAAATCCCCACCTTGAAGAAATCCGGATATCGAAACATCGCATCCGCGGTGGCAAATCCGCCGCCCGAGTGCCCGTAAATTCCCGCCTTATCGATATCGATATACGAATAGCGCGCGGCCAACTGCTTCATCCCCGAGACCTGATCGGGAAGCGTGTTGTCGCCCATGTTGGCGTAGTACGCGTCATGAAACTTCTTGGACCGCGTGGGGTTCCCTGTCCCGTCAATCTCCACCACCACAAAGCCTAACTCCGCCAGCGCCTGCGTGTCGGCGCGCGCGGCCGAAAAACTCCGGCTGCCCACGCTGCCTGACTGCGGCCCCGGATAAATGTGATTCACGATCGGGTACTTCTTCGCGGGGTCGAGATTCGTCGGCACAAACATCAGCCCGTAGAGATCCGTCACGCCGTCGCGCGCTTTCACACTGAACGGAATCGGCGGCTTCCAGCCCGATGCCACGAGCTTCGATATATCCGCTTTCTCAAGCGTCACAATCAGCTTACCGGCGGCATCGCGCACCACCGCAACCGGCGCCACATCCGGCTTCGAGTACGTGTCGAAAAAGTAGTTTCCCGAAGGCGACAACGTCACCTCATGATTGGCGTCTTCAGGGGTGAGCAACTGCAGTCCCTTGCCATCGAAATTGATCTTGTAGAGATGCGTGAAGTAAGGGTCGCCCTTCTCACGGCCGGCGCCAAGAAAAAAGATCACGCGCGCCTTCTCATCTACCTTCACCACCTGCCGGACCAGCCAGTCGCCGGCGGTAACCTGGTTCTTAATCTGCCCGGTTTTCCAGTCGCGCAGATACAGATGGCCGAAGCCGCTGCTCTCGGAATACCAAAGGTATTCGTTGGTCCCGTAGAGCACCTGCCAGTTCACCTTGCCATCGCCCGACTCGAACTGCGTCGCGACCGACTCTTCATTAATTTCGCGAACTGTCCCCGTCGCAGAATCGGCCTCGCGCAGCCGCTCCTGCTTGTGGTCCCGCGACGTGGAAACGAACGCCAGCTTCGATGCGTCGGGGCTCCACTGCACGTCGGCCCACTCGCCGCCCCGGCACGCGATATCGTCGCAGAGCGTCGAGCGATGCTGGTCGGCTGCAATCTTCAGACGCGTGATGGCTTTGGTATCGACATCGATAATCACGCGCTGAATCGTCGTGATTACCTCATCGCCGGGCAGCGGATACTTCCACGCTTCCAGCTTCGGATGGCCCACCTGCGTGTTGACCAGATACATCTCGCCCACGCCGCGCTGGTCCTGCTGGAACGTGGCGATCTTTTTCGAATCGGGCGACCACAAGAGAATGGCGCGATCGCTCTTGGTCCACCCGGCGTTGTCTGTGGCATAGCCAAAGTCCTTCACGCCATCGGTTGTAAGCTGCGTTTCCGCGCCCGTGCCGGCATCCCGAACCCACAAATTGTAATCGCGAATGAACGCCGTCTTCTTCTTATCCGGGGATTGCGCGGCGTTGGCGCCGCCCGCGCCACCGCGCCCGCCGCCACCTCTGCCGCCACGGCCACCGCGACCTCCCGCAGCGGCCACCGTCGCGTCCGCGGCGCATTGATAATCAGAAAGCGTGCACTTCCAGCCTTTTCCAGCGGCGCTGAACGAAACCGTGGATCCATCGTCGGCCAGCGTGATGTCCTGGAACGGTAGCTGGCCAGCTTCGTATTTCGCGTTCGCCACTGTCGAAAGCGCCGCTGCCAGCCTCGCATGGTCGAACGCCGGTGTGCGCGTACCCTTGGCCGGATCGACCAGAATAAATTCCGACCCATTCTCACGAGTGATCCGATACCAGAAGCGATCGCCCGGCAACGAGTTCGGTCGGATGCCGGTGCCGAAGACCAGCGGCGTGGTGTTGTAGGTCATGAATTTTTCCGCATGGGCGTAGTCAGCAGCAGTCAGGACTCTGGTCGGCTGCTGAGCGAAACAGGAGGCGCAAAAAAGCAAAAGGAGCGGGAGCGTCGGGCGCATAGGTGTAGATTAGCGCCCCGCCCCGTCTGGAGCCAAATCATTGCCGTCAGAAAGGCCGGCCGGGACCTCCGCGTCCACGGCCGCCGCCACCGATCCCAACGGGGGCAGGCGTCGCGGCGGGGTCCACGGCCAGCGTAATGGTGGCCACGAAGCCCTCCGCATCGGACCGTTTTCCGATACGTTCCATCGCCAGCATCACCCCGCTGCCGTGCTGCTCGGTGAAAACGTGGTCTTCGGCCTGGGTGGTGCGGTGTATGCCGAGGCGCTTCGAATATGGCTCCAGCTTCGCGATCCGCTCGGTGAGATCTTCCGGGAAAAAAAGCTGCCCGGTGTGGGCCACATTCCCCGTGGAATACGGGTCCGCCGTTTCCCCGAGGTGGGCTTTCAGGTGTATATGGATGGCGCGCCCGGAATACCAGCCGGGATAGACGGTCGTAAACTGCGCCAGTCCGTCCTTGTTCGTCAGCTGAACTCCTCGGAGAAAGCGCGTTGGATCGATTTGCCGGGGACCACGGCCGCGCCCGCCTGGTCCGCCCGGTCCGCCGGGTCCGAATGCTCCAGGAGGAGGAGGAGGTCCAAATCCATCGGGATCGAAGTCCGGCGGGGGACCGCCCGGACCTGGGCCGCGGCCGCGACCCGGACCCCGTCCGCCACCCGGGCCGCCGTCCGGGCTTTCGGCGGTAAATCCGGAATAAACGCCCGACGCATCGCAATGCCAGATATCGAGCGCGGCGTTGGGCAGCGGCCTGCACGTTTTGGAGTCCACCAGCGCGACGCGCAATTGAAGAGGCACGCCCGGTTTACCTTCCGTAATATCCTGGCGGAGCCTTTCATCCGCGACATAATAGGGACCCTCTTCCTGCTCGCCCGTCAGCGTGCAGGAAGGGCTATCCGGTCTGCCGATGGCCGGGATCAGAGCGGCAGCAGCGACAAATCCTCGCCGCGTCAGGTGGGTAAATGGAATCATAATGCGATGTTATTGCGATTCGGAAGCCTGTGCGGTAAAGGATCGTCATCCGGCTGTTAAAGATTGTTAAGTCCCCTATAAAGTTTGCCGCAATTCCGCCGATAAGATAACCATGCTCGAAGTTCTCAAATCTTTAGCCGGTCAACTGCAGAATGTAAAGCAGGACATGTTCAAGGTGCCCGACGCGGCCCGGCGCGCCGATTCCTCGTGGTATGTGGGAATGGCAATTCACCCCGCTGATTTCACTCAGCAGTTAACCCGGATGCAGCTCTCGTTGCAGGGCGAGCAATCCTCTGCCGCCGCGCACGTCGCGCACGTCGCGCGGAAATGACGTTAGTGTCCGGGCAAGCCGAAACAATAAAGGACGCCGTCGAAGGTCCCCAGATAGACGTGTCCGTTCGCTATGGATAATCCGGCGAAGTGGGCGAACGATGTAATCTGGTCGCCGCTCGAATAGAGTTCTTTGCCTGTCTCGCCATCGAGCGCATAGAATACGGCGTGCGTCGAATTCTTGATGCGCAGCGGACTGGCGTCGTTGAGGCCGGTTTCAGGATACGCCTGCTCGGTATTTTCGCCGTTGCCATAGGCGTAAACTACGCCATTCGCGACGACCGGCGGTTCCGCGCGATTCATGTTCCGCGAAATCCACCCGGGCGCCAAAGCCCACTTGCCGCTCTTCTCTTCGACCTTGAACGCAACGACCGCGCCATCCTTCACTGGCCCGTAAGACAAGGGCGCTTTGAACTTGGGATGCACCGGGCCCCAGAACGGCGTCAGCACCCAGCGTGTTCCTTTGGAATCCTCCCACGAAGCCATCGAGCCCCAGATGCCCGCGGAAGCGAAGTTGACTTCCTCATTGCAGATCAAGGGCGTCCGGTCGAGCGGCGTCTGATGGTCATCGCCGCCTGCATTCTTCACATCGAGCAGATAAACGCGGCATTCCTTGCTGCCGGTCGCCATCAGTTCCTTGCCTTTATAAGTGAAAATCGCGGGCGTAACCTGAAAATCCAGATCGCGCTTCTGCAACCACGACCAGTTCGAGGGAATGAAATAATCCTGTATCCTCAGCTCATTGCCTTCCACCTTGGCGCCGATCAACCCGTTCCCGTAAGTCTGCGTTTCTTTTTCGTACCGTCCGTCGCCCGTGGGCGCCCACGCCACGCCAGTGGAATCGATCGCCGCTCCGGTGCGCCCCCACAATCCGCCGCTCTTGGGCGTTGCGGTCATGACTTTATGTTCGGGGTCGTCAAGCTTTACCGCCCACATCTGATTGGGATTGCCATTGCATCCCTGCGACGTGGTCGTGAACAGAACGCCGTCCCAGAGGTTCAGCGCATAATTTTTGCCATTGCCGAAACCAAGCTTGAAAGGCGCTGCCATCTCTTCGCCGTTCGCAACATTCAGTGTATGGACCTGTCCGTTGCCCGCCATGGCATAGGCCACGCGAGCACCGGTCGCGGTGGGCGGTCCGATTATAGGCGTCGCCGTCTGCCCGCCTGGGCACAGCGGATCGCCCGCCCTCAAACCCCGTCCTTCCGATATCGCGGGATATTCGAAATGCTTCTCCCAGATCACCTTGCCCGTGCTGGCATCGATAGCCCAGACCTTATCCGAAATGCCGGCCTCGATCACGATCTGCTTCGCACCGTCGTTTGTTTTCACGTTGTCCACAATCAGCGGCGGAAACAACGAATGCATTTCGCGCGGCGGGCTGTCCAGTTTGGCTTTCCACAGGATCTGCATGCCCTTCACGTTTTCTTTCGTGAGGATGTGCTCGTCCTTTTGCCACGCCGTCCGCTGCGGATTGCCGCCGTCGGTCAGCCAGTCGGCTCCAAAAGCAAACGAGAACGCCGCCAGCGAGCCAGCAAGCGCCGAAAGACCCAGATATCGTAGTTTTCGCATTGTCGCGTTTCCTTTACTTGCCTGTCAGTTGGGGCTGCTCGGCCATGAAGCCGAGAGCGTAGACGGTGTTGTCGTGAGTTGTGAAATAGATACGCCGGTTGGCCACCGCCAGACCCGCGCTGTGCGAGAAAGTCGACGCCATCGTGCCGCTGTTGTAAAGTTCCGCGCCGCTGGCGCCATCCAGAACGTAAAGAACGGCGCGCGTCGCCAATTTTTCACGCTCGGCCACGGAGTAGGGCTTTCCATCTTCCTTCACCTGGCGCGGCGATTCGCCGCTCGAAAGCGCGAACACCAGCCCGTTTGCAGTCGCCGTCGGCCCAGGAGTAACAATGTCGCGCGAAATCCACGCCGGCGTCAGGACGGGCTGACCGCCCTGATCTTCCAGCTTGAACGCGACAATCGAGCCATGCGCCGCGTCCCCGTTCGACTGACCGAATTTCGCCGAACCGGCCGCCGGACCCCAAAGCGACGCGTAAATCCAGCGTGTCTTATTTTCGGCATCGTCCCAACTGGAGAACGTGCCCGAAAAACCGTTGCCCGCATACTTGAGATCAGGACTGGCGATGGCGTCCGTCTGGGCCAGCGGCGTATGATGATCGGCGCCCCCCAGAGACTTCGAATCCAGCAGATAAATTCGCCCGTCCCTTCCGCCCGCCACCACTAAGTCGCGGCCGTTCCAGTCGAAAACGACGGGAGTAATACCTGGACCGGAGACCTCTTGCTTGACGCGGGCGCCGGAAGCTGCCGGCGTGAAGTAGTCCTTCACCGTCAAATCCTTAGCGAACGCGAGGACCGTATCCGAGTACTGTCCCGCCACGTCCCCTTGACCGTCCGGGGCTTCTGCGTAAACCGTGCCGTCGCCTCCGATCGCCGTGCCGCCGGAGCCAGCCAGACCCGAGCCTTTGGTCTCGAAAACAGAGAGCTTCCCTTTGGTAGTGTCCTCGCTGGACATATCCAGCGCGTACAGCGCATTCGTATTACCGCCGCAGCCGTCCTGCGTTACTGCGTAAAGGACACTGTCGTTCAGGTTGATCGCGCTGACTTTCGGGTTGGGCGGAAGAAATTTGATCGGGGGAACCTTGTCCGCGCCGGTTGACGTATTGAGTGGATGAAGATTGCCGTCGCTGCTCACCGCCACGAAGACGCCGGACCGGCCGAAACCAGTCGCAAACAGACCGCCGC
>Ga0302324_100016940_pt1 | contig 14482 bp, 14 predicted proteins | sample Palsa_T0_1_FD_201949 | JGI IMG/M metagenome (GOLD analysis project Ga0302324, IMG submission 201949) | Peat permafrost microbial communities from Stordalen Mire near Abisko, Sweden - Palsa_T0_1 | ecosystem: Environmental > Terrestrial > Soil > Palsa > Peat permafrost | place: Sweden: Abisko...
CGCCTGGAAGTGCCGACGATATAAGTGTTGGTGCCGGGTCCCGTGAACGGGCTTGGATTCTGGCCGAGCACGGTGGCGACGCGCGGCGTGATGCGCGAGTAGTCCGGCATTTTCAGACCGATCATCGAATCGGTCACGACGCGCTCCTGCTTGCTCATAGGATGTCCCTCAAACCCGGCCCCCTCGAAGCTCAGCGCCGGTTGCGCTCAAATATCAGCCTGAGACCCTTCAATGTCAAAAACTCGTCGACCTCTTCAATCGTCTCACTCTCGGGCGCGATCAGATCGGCGAGGCCGCCGGTCGCGATGACGCGCGCTTTTTCGCCGCGCTCTTTCAGAATGCGTCCGACGAGGCCGTCGACCAGCGCAGTGTAGCCGAAGATTAGCCCGGACTGGATCGAGCCGACCGTGGTGCGGCCGACCGCTTCGCGCGGGCGAACGAGCTCGACGCGATAGAGCTTGGCGGCATGCTCGATCAACGCGTTCATCGAGACGCCGAGGCCGGGGGCGATGGCGCCGCCGGCATACTCACCCTTGCCGGTTACATAGTCGAAGGTGGTGGCGGTGCCGAAATCGACGACTATGGAGGCGCATCCGTAGCGCTCGTACGCGGCGACTGCGTTGACGATTCGATCGGCGCCGACTTCCTTGGGATTCTCGTAGAGGATGGGCATGCCGGTTTTAATTCCCGGACCGACCATCAGCGGCGCGCAATGGAAGTAGCGCTCGGCAAGTTGTTCCATGACCTGATTGAGCGGCGGGACCACGCAGGCGATCGCGACCCCTTCAGGCTTGAGACCGCCTTCGAGGCCGGCGCCCGCGAGCAGAGTATTGAGGAGCGCGCCGTGCTCGTCAGTGGTGCGATCGCGAACGGTCGAGATGCGCCAGTGATTGCGCAGGCGCTCGCCTTCGTAAATTCCAATCACGGTATGGCTGTTGCCGACATCAACCGCTATCAGCATGACAAGACTCCGTCCGACCATCGTCGCCCCTGAGGCGATCGGGCCAAGATAATAGCGCGCGAACTCGACTTAAACGAAACGGCTGGTGCGGTTAATGATGAAAGCCAAACGCCACCATCGGACTGCCCGCGGGATGGCTGTACATGGACATCGACGGGTGCGTCATCCATGGGCCCGGATTCAGCGGCGGGCGCGCGGCCTGGGTGAGAGGACTGCTCATCGGCATACTGGGGAGGCCGGCGGGAACATAAGGGGCCGCGGGACCAGACGTGAGATTCGTCCCGGCCGCGGCAGTTGTCGGGTAAGGATACACTGCGTACGGCACCGTGTACGGGATCCCATTGACTTCCTGGTTCTGGTAGTCGTCGGCGTCGCCGAAATTATCAGACGGCAGATTCGAATTGGCGGTGTTGTCATCCACGGTTGGAGGCGGCGAGCCCGGCGACGGGGCATTGATTGCCTGGCTGTCATCGTCGGCGTCAGCATCGGCGTCGTTGCTATCGCAGCTCGCGGGGGGATTGTCAGTGGCGCATACAGCCTGGGGAATCTCGAGGACCTTCTCGGCAGTCTCGGCGTCATCGTCGATTGTGGGATCAGGGGCGGAGCCGGTGCGCTGCCAGCTCGCGTCGGCGTCGGAGCTCGAATCGGCGCTGGTGGCGGGGTCGGCAGGCGCGTCGGGGACGACGGAGTCGGCTGGCGCGTCGGTGATGACGGAGTCGGCGGGCGCGTCCTGCGCGCGCACGCCGCGGGTGTCGACCAGGGCGGTAATCGCGAGCGCTGCAAATATTGCGACGATCAACCGCGTGCTCTTCATGAATAAAAGGTTACCACCCGATCCAGGGTGGGCCAAGTTGAAATCGGATTTGGTTTGCGCAGAGGTTTGCACGCGGGCCGCGAGCGGCTAAGATTCCGCGCTATGTCGGAAGCAAAAGTCGCATTGGTAACGGGCGCAGGCCGCGGCATCGGCCGCGACATCGCGCTTCGGATGGCAAAGGAAGGCTACGCGGTCGGGCTCATCGCCCGCACCAAGTCGCAGCTCGACGAGACCGCGGAGTTGATTCGCGCGCAGGGCGGCAAGGCAGCAGTAACGCCGACCGACGTCGCGCGCCGCGACCAGGTGGTGGCGGCAGTCGAGACGGTAGAGCGCGAGCTTGGGCCGATCTCGGTGCTGATCAACAACGCCGGCGCGTATCTGCGCAAGCGGTTCACGGAAATCACGGAAGAGGATTTCGACTTCCAGCTCAAGGTAAACGCGTACGGACCGTTCTTCTGCACGCAGGCCGTTATCGGCAAGATGGCGGAACGGAAGGCGGGTACGGTGATCTTCGTGCTGGGATCGGAGTCGCGCGGCGGACCCGCGCAATATTCGGCTTACAACGCGTCGAAGCTGGCGCAGCGCGCGATCGCGGAATCAGTCGCGTACGAGTTCATGCATCTGGGAGTGCATGCGGCAGCGCTCGACGTGGACGGCGCGGTGGACAGCGCACGCGTGCGCGAGCAGATGCCCGAGGTGGATCCGGCGCATTTCGTGCCGCCGGCGGCGATATGCGACGAGATCGTGCATCTCGTCAATCAGTCGAAGAGCGCGTGGACGTTCCAGGTGGACATGCGCGCGTTCGTGCAGTGGCGTCCGCGGGTCGCGCCGAAGAAGAAAGTCTAAGGCAATTCACTTGTTTTGATGTGAAACCCGCGGTGGGTTTCACGCTTCCTTCGGCAGGGGTGACCCCTGCACCCGGTGAAAGAAGAAAAGATGCGGGACTTCGTCCCTGTTAGAAGTTTTGGCGGGGAGAGCCGCCCGCGCGTCAAGTGGTTAGAGGTTAGTTTCTCGCATCATTTGCGCGCGACGACTGCCTGCGTCGGCACCGGCCCGGGAGCCACTTTGAGTACGATATCGCGAAAGCCGGCCGGTTCCAGGATCTGCCTATACTCAGAGAGCGTGAAGGCGTCGCCCTCGTGTGTCCAGATCAGCATGGTGAGGGCGAACATCAGCGCGAATCGTTCATGCGCACGCGCCTCGTCGGGCACCAGGTCGATGATCACCAGCACGCCGTCGGGGGCCGCGGCCGCCGCGAGCCTGCGCGACAGCTCGATATTCTTTGCGATGCTGAAGTGATGGTAGATGTTGACCGCGAGCACGAGGTCGTAGCCGCTGCCGAGATCGTCGGCGAAAATGTCGCCGGGACGGAATTCGACCCGGTCCGCCACGCCGGCGTTGCGCGCGTTCACCTCCGCATGGTTGATCACGCCGGGCCAGTCGACCTGCACCAGGCGCGCGCCGGGAAACCGCTTGAGCGCGCTGATTCCGTAGAATCCCGAGCCGCACGCGATGTCGAGGATTTTGCTGGGCCCGTCACTGCCCCCGAACGACTCCGCCGCAATCTCCGCGACCACCGGTCCGACGGTCTGTGCCATCTGGCGCGTGCCGCGCGCGAAATCCTGCCAGAACGGATTGTCGTCGGTCTCCGCAGATTGATCGAGCAGCGTGTGTCCGGCCTTGACGACCTCGGTGAGCCGGCCCGCTTCGTTCCACAAGGCCCGGCTGCCGACGATTCCAGCCATGCCGCCGGCGTACGTCGGAGAACCCTTGACCAGCAGCGCGCGCGACAATGGCGGCAGCGAGTAACGTCCGCTCGATTTTCCGAGCACGTCGAGGGCGACCAGTGCGTCGCACAAGATTCGGGTCGAGCGCACCGGCAGATGCTTGGCGGCAGCAATCTTGTCCGCGGTGTCGGCGCCGTTGGCGATGTGCGTGAAGATTTCGAGGTCGAGCGCCGCCTTCATCGCGGCCGCGCCCATCGCTCCCTGCAAAATAGAAATTGGATTCGCGCCCGGGCGCGCCGCAGTGTCCTCGTTCGCCATCTTTGTTGCCGCTCCTGGTTCGCATTGGGAAGACTTCATTTCACGGCGTTCAGCAGCCGGATTTCGGCTCGCTACACCACCGGCGAAATAGACCAAGTGAGCGGCTATAGCAAGGTTGCGTTGCGCCAAACCCGGCAAGCGTGCGGTTCAGCCTAGAACCCTTTGGAATTTCTGCTAGGTTATTCGCGTCGGGGTGTGGCGCAGACTGGTAGCGCACACGCTTGGGGTGCGTGTGGTCGCCGGTTCAAATCCGGCCACCCCGACCATTCAAAATCCTGGCTTTGGCAGCGAGCGGCAACCTTTCGATCTCTGGCTACCTTGCCTGTAGCGACCAGATTTGGTCCGGGTTGCCCTGTACACTGGTCCGCAGCCGCTGCTTACCCACCTAAGTGAAGTATCTTAACATTAAGTAGGCAATCATTGCTTACCCATCAATTTCTTTGCGTTTGACCTCTTTACAGAGACTTACGATAAGTGCTAATAGTGTTGTCGTCAGTTAATTGAAGCGACGAGATGAGATTCAGACTGATAGAAAGCGTACTGGGACAGAACCACTTTATTAATCGGGGACAACGGCCAATTAAGGCCAAAATAAAATGACTGCAGGAGGATACGGGACAATGGACAAGCTTACGAGGATGTTCGTAAAGGTGCGCGAGTATCAGAAGGGCCAGACGATGGCGGAATACGCACTGATTCTGGCCGCGGTCGCGGTCGTGGTGTTCGTCGGCTACCAGACGATGGGCACGACTATCACTTCGCTGCTGAGCACCGTAGACACCAAACTGTAACGGACAGAGCGGATCCTGGGGGTGGCGGATATTAGCCGTCCGCCATCCCACAACCAAACCGGCTAGCCTCAGAATTGCAGGCTGTTCAGGTGCGTAGTCCGGCGAGAGAGCCGGAAGCCTCGAGGACCGGATCGAGTGCGCGCTTGTCCGCGACGGCCTTGTATTTTTCGCGCAGCGTCGCGAGCGACTTGGCGTGGTATTTTTGCGGCTTCTGGGTCCAGGCTTTGCCGGCCAACTCTACGGTGAAGTCATCGCTGCCGCCTGCAATCGCAGCGGCATTGGCTACAGTCCACGGCATGAAGAGGCGCCCGACCTGACGGTCCAGCAACGGCGTCAAGGTTGGAGCAAGACTTGACCACGGCTCGAAGGCCCCTTCAGCCCGAGGCCAGAGCATGCGATGGATCCATGCCAGCGTGTTAGGCGCGGTCGCGTTGATGATCGCGCCGGGCGTCGGGTCGGTCCAGGCATTGTAGAGCTGTCCCCACATTGCGAAGTCGGCGAAAGCTGGACGATTGCCGAACAGGTACGTACGAGTCGCGAGATGCGGTTCGAGAATGGCGAGCGCGTCGAGGAAGGAGTCCTCGATTTGCGGAGCGGTCTGCGGACTCGAGCCGACGAAAGATACGCGAGGGACCATCCGGCCGCGAACCATTGCGATGCCGTTGGCGAGCTGCGCTTCGTCGACTGTCGGCATCATCGAGCGCGCGATGCGGCCGGCGGCCGAGAGAATGTCGGCTTCGCGGGCCCATCGATAGTGGAACATCCACTTGTTGCCCCATTCGTCGCCGAACTCCTCGAGCAGCACCGAAATAAAGTTCGCGACAGGGTCGGCCGGGTGAATCGAGGGCTCGGGGTTGAGCGCTTCGACATACTCGATAATTGGGGTGGAATCCTGGATGCCTTTGCCATCGGGGGTCACGACCAGCGGCACGAGCGGGAGCTTGGCGAATTTCTGATACTCGCCTTCGGTGTCGAGGCTGCGCGGAATCCATCGGTGAGGGATCCCCTTGTAGCGGAAGTACGAGCGGACCTTTACCGAGTAGGGTGAAAGCTCGATGCCGTGGATGTGGTATTCGGTTGCCATCGGAGGGTCTCCTTTCAATTTCAGGAAATTTTCGGTCTGGCGGTTAGTCCTCGCTGCTTGAGTCGCCAGACGAGGAGATCGATACGGTCCTGTCCAAAGAAGGGCTCGCCGTCGAAGACGAAGGTCGGCACGCCCCAATGGCCGGCCGCGCGGTGGTCGAGCTGGTTTTTTTCGATCACACGTTCATACGATTCGGGGTCGGCGGTGATTTCGCGATCCATTGTCGCGAGGTCGAGACCCGCACGATCGGCGGCCCGCGCCAGATGATCGCCTTGATCCCATCCCTCGATGGTTCCGTCCCAGATTATTTTCGAAACTTCACTGATGAACGGCAGGCCGCGTCCTTTCTCGCTGGCATTGACGCCGAGGCGCGTGAGCCGATGGATGTAGGGCTGATGCGCAGCCGCTTTCTGGTTGCGCATGTCCACCACGACGGGATCGGGACGCGGCCATCCGTAGGGCAGGCTCAGATATTGGGCAATCCTGGCGGTGTCGCGGAACAGGTATGGACCGAACAGAGGATCGACGCGCTGGAAGAAAGTGCCGTCGCGCACCGCCAGCGGGTAGACCGGCCGCACGCGGAATTCGAGATCGTAGTCGGCCTCGAGAGCGACCGCACGCGGCGTTGCGAGGTATGAGTAGGGACTGCGGAAGGACCAGAACAAATCAACCTGCAGGCTCATTGGTCAAGCTCCAATCCGCCGATCCTTGAAGAACGGCAGAACTTCGGTGCGGAAGAAGCCGAGAGTTTGCATCTGATCGGCTGGCCCCACGTCGCCGCCGGGGCCGACGATGATCAAATGATCGAGGCCGAGCTCGAGAATCGTCTCAAAGCGGTTCATGCAATGAGCAGGAGGCCCCGCGATGGCGAAGCTATCGATGAAGGCGTCGTCGATGAACTGCGCATGGCCGGCGTCCGCCCGCGTGTGGCGGGACATGTCATAGGACTCCCCGATTTTCTGGACCACCTCACGGTCGCTGGAACGCAGCCCTGCGGCAGAATCGCGGGACATTCCGGAGAAATGCGCGATAGTGCCGACGGTTCCGCGGGCCAGCGCACGCGCACGGGCAAGGTCGGGATTCACAACGGTGTTCAGGAATGCGCCGAGCTTCAGCGTCGAGAGATCGAGGCCGGCCTTCCTGCGAGCCGCGCGGGCGAACTCGATTGCCCAGGCAAGGCGATCGGGGTCGGCGCCGACGGCAAATGTCACCGAGTCGGCGAGTGTGGCGCCGACTTCGATTACGCGCGGGCCGGTGGCGGCGACGTCGACCGGCACTTTTGGCATGGTACCGCGTGCGATCCACTCATTGCGGCTGCGGTAGCCGTTATCGAGCGTGACCTCTTCGCCGCGGAGGAAGCCCTGCACTTGGGCGATGTAGCGCCCGAAGTCTTTGGCCGACGGTGCGCGCTCGCCAATCTTGGAAACAGCGGAATCGCCGCGGCCGATACCGAGTATCGCGCGACCGCCTGACTCCGCCTGCACTGTCGCGATCGCAGAAGCGGTGACGGCGGGATGACGAGTGACGGGGTTGGTAACGGCGGTTCGCAGCTTCAAGTGTTTAGTGGCGTGAGCTGCGAGGCAGAGTTCGGAGTACGGATCGGCGGCCATGTTCTGAGTGTCGACAAGTCCGATGCCGTCGAAGCCGCTGTCTTCAACCATCCGCGCCATCGGCGCGAAGGCGCCGGGAATCGGGAAGGTCATCATCCATATCTCGGTCCTGCGTATTTCAGTCTTGTTCATGGGAGCCAGCTGCCTTGGTTGCATCCGTGATGACTCGAGACGCGGGAGACGCCGCTAGTGTTTCGCAAAGTTGGCCGGGACCTGCACTGCCTGAAATGTCTGTCCCGGCAATCCGCGATGTTTTAGTGCAGGACCAGGGCGCATGCTCATCTCGCGCGGCACTATCTTCTCGTCGCATGCGGGACAGGTGAGCGCCGGCTTTATGGCTCGACCGCAGTTGCGATGGACCAATTCGATCGGCGCGCCGGCGGTGCCAGCCATCCAACGGTCGCCCCAGTTGTTCAGAACGACGAATAAAGGAAAGAGGTCGACGCCCTTTTCGGTCAAACGATACTCAAACCGGCGCGGACGCGTTTCGTACTCCACGCGCGCGAGGACGCCGGCCCGGATCAGCTTGCCGAGGCGATGGGACAGGCGATGGGGCGTCAGGCCGAGGTCGTTCTGAATAGCGTCGAATCGGCGAATGCCAAGAAATACGTCGCGCACGATCATCATCGTCCAACGGTCACCGACGACCGAGAGTGATCGCGCAATTGAGCATTCGACCGTATTGATCTCGTTCCAGCGCATGAAAGTTTTTCGCAACTCGAAGCTTGAGCGCCGACACTAGCTTCCAAAATAGAAGTTGGTCAAGCGAAAAAAAAGAGGCCGGTCGAAGCGAGAATTTAACCCCGGTTTAAGTCTACCCGGAAAAGAATTCGGCAGCAGAGCCTGAAGCTTACCCAACGGAAATCGTGCGTCAGACCGTAAACGACGCTCTGTATTTCCTACGCAACGCGCGATTTTTTGAAGAAAAATTCTTCTGAAAGCAGAATTTTCGGCGTCCTGTCGAAAGATTCTTTGGACGATGCCGTGGCACATTCGTTGCTGCTTTTGGCCTGAAGCACATCGACGAGATGCATAGTGAAAACAAAACGATCGTAGCCGCAGGAGGCCACAAAATGAGAACTCGGGCGTTGCTTTTTTCCGCATCGCTTTTGGCCGGCGCTTTTCTTGTCCCCGCAGGACTGGGGACAAGCTTCGCGCAGACCAATGCGAGTACCGCGCCGGACAACAGCGCTGTGAATCAGCGCGATCGTGAGAGTCAGAATCTCACGCCGATCGATCAATCGAACAAACCCGAAGACGTCAAGATGACGCGAGAGATCCGCCGCGCCATCGTCAAGGACGATCAACTCTCGATGGACGCGAAGAACATCAAGATCATCACTGTCGACGGCGCCGTTACGCTGCGCGGGCCGGTCAAGACCGACCAGGAGAAGGCAGACATAGCAGCGAAGGCAGCACAACTCGCCGGCGATTCCAATGTCCACAACGAATTGGAAGTCGCAGGTCAATAGCTAGTCGAATACGCAGGAGCAAGCATCATGGCAAAAGCGGTTATTTGTATCGCGAAGAGCGAAGAGCAAGCGGTCAGTATAGTCAATCAACTGAAGGAAGCGGGATTTTCAAACAACGACGTGTCGGTGTTACTGCCGGATCGCGCCGGGTCCCGCGATTTCGCGCATGAGCAGCACACCAAGGCGCCTGAGGGCGCGGCGACCGGTGCGGTGGCAGGTGGAGTCGCGGCGGGCATACTGGGCTGGCTGGTTGGAATCGGCAGTCTCGCGATTCCCGGAGTCGGACCGCTCATCGCAGCGGGCCCTATCATGGCGGCGCTCAGCGGCGCGGCCGCTGGTGGAGCGGTGGGCGGGATGGCAGGAGCATTGGTAGGCTTCGGGATTCCGGAATACGAAGCGAAGCAGTACGAGGGCAAGGTCAAGAACGGCAACATCCTAATCTCGGTTCATACAGAGGATAGCAGGGAGCGTAACGCCGCGAAGGAAATCTTCGATCGCGCGCACGCCAGCGACATTTCTTACACTGGCGAGGCTCGCGTCTAAAGATAGGCGCCAGCAATCTTCGTTATATGCAAGACTCGCGGGCGTTGAATGTATCCAACGCCCGCGAGTTCATTTTGATCGGCTAAAAAGTACCGTGCGGGTGGTCCCACCGGTCCCCGTAAGACCGTTTTTGGTGAGGCCGACCCGCACAGCGGAGGCACGGATTTGGTTAAGCAGGCTTGGTGACGAGAACGGTCTCCTTGCCTTTCTTCTTGGAGTTGCGGACGAAGTAGAAGGCTCCGTAAGCGCCCCAGATAACTGCGATCGCGACCGCCATCAGTGGCTCTTTGACGCTGCCGAGGCCTTCAATCGGGCCGATGACGTAGAAGGCCATGCAGGCAAAGTTAGCAAGCGCGCCGAAGATGGGAATGATCATATGTTTCAGACCATGGAACATATGATGCTCGCGATACGCGACTATGCAGCAGACATTGGTCAACCCGTAGACGATAAACGTTCCGAAGTTTGAGATCAGAGTGATTAGAGCCAATCCGTTGGGCAGGGCTGACAGCGACGCGTTGTTATTCATTCCGATCGCGTACCACAGGTTATGCGGCAAGGTCGCGATGGTTTTGTCGTCTGGCGCGGAGCCGCCGGCGAAGAAATAAAGCGCCCCGTACGCGCCGAGCACTGCTGAAATTGCCGCGAGTGTCCAGATCGTGCGGTGCGGCGTAAGGTTTTCGCCATGCAGTAAACCAAAATGCTCTGGCACTTCCGAGTCGCGTCCCATCGCATAGGTCACGCGCGCACCGGTGTTGATGCAGCTAAGCGTCGTTCCTATCAGTGCAAGGAACACGGTCAGAGCTTCGAGCATCATGAACGCCTGGCCATGACCGCCGAGCAGCGCGTTGCCGATGATGGTCATCATGTCGCCGATAGGCGCCGCCGAGCCTTTGGCATCGGCGAGGCTGTAAGCGCTCGACATGAAGTAGTTCGCGGCGAAGTATTCAAACATGTAGCAGAACAGACCCTGGATCGTCAGTGAGAGCAGGACGCCGCGGGGAATGTCGCGCGTTGGGTTCTTCGCTTCCTCTCCGAGCGCGGTCACCGACTCGAAGCCGACCAGCAGGAAGATCGCGATCGTCGCTTGCAGCATGACGTAGTTGAAGTTATGCGGCGCGATGACCGACCAAGCGCTAGGATGTGCCGGCGTGTCTCCGGTGAAAGAGTAGTGCAACACCTTTTTGGTGCCGTCGAGGGCAAGGCCCATGGACCCTTCGGGATGTCCGAGCCGGTATGCTATCGCCAACGCAGAGAAGAACAGCAGCGCGGCGATTTGGATCGCATTGATCGCGATATTGACCATCGTCGAGCCGTTCACGCCCTTGAACGCGATGTATGCGATTCCGAAAGATGAGATAATCGCGACGAGCGCCATGAAGACTGGGCCCGGTGTGCCGGCGTTCATGGTGTCGGGGGCAAAGTTGCCGACGATATATCCGATCATGATCCCAATTGTCGCGACCATCGCACCCGGATAAACCCAGTAGTACAGATGCGACGCCCATCCGATTGTGAATTTGGCGATGCGCGCAAAGCGAAACGCTTTCGTCTTGCTGAGAAATGCCTGTTCAGCAAAGAAATAGGAACTGCCCGCACCCGGATAGAGTTTGGCTAATTCCGAGTACGAGATCGCGGTGGCGTACGCAAGCATAAGCGCGGCGAAAATTCCGGCCCACATCGCCATGCCCGACGGGTACGCGTACCCGGCTTGGACGACAAACGTGATCCATAGGAACGCGCCCGGCGCGATCAGCGCCATCGCGTTCACCGTCACGCCGGTCAACCCTAAGGTTGCTTTCATCTTTGGTTCTGTTGATTCGGCCATCCTTACACCTTTGTGTTGGGCGCAGCTTTGCGCGTTGCACGAAAGTCGCGAAACTCAGATCCCTCTGTGAGTTGGTTCTTTCGGCGGACGGCAGCATGAAATATGCCATTCATGAAACATTCGAGAGGCATTGTAAGTCAGGGATATAGGCTGAAACCGATCTTTACGGAGCATTTCAAAATGAAGTGCGCGCAATGCTGCACAAGCTCCGCTTTTCGGCGAACAATGCATAGTACATTGCCATGCATTTGATTTTGCGATGCCCCAAGAGCGGCGGATAGCATCCGAGTAACACCTCGGTCGCCTAGCCACCCCTGTCTCTAAGTCACATTTGCTGCAAGTTTTTTAAGCAATGCTAAACCTTTAGGCGCTGCTCTTTTGAAGTTGCCGTCAGTGTCCCGGAGAGACTCTGTTGACGAGGGTCGGCATCTGGACGGTCGGCGTTCTCACAAAGTGCCAGCCGAAGCTGTTCAACCCGATCCTCCCGTCGACTGCGTTGTACATTTCAAACTGAAACGATTGCCATATCAGCTTGAACGGTCCGAGATCGGCTGATTTCAGGTATGCCAGCAATTTTGCGCACAATCTTTACGGCATATCTCGTGCTTTGCAGACTCTGTGACGACTTCATTCACGAGGGCAGCAAATTTCGGAGTAGTCCCATGAAAAAGATCGAAGCGATAATTACCCCATACATACTTGATGCCGTCCGGGGAATGCTAAACCGCCGCGGATGCGAAGATATACTGCTGTCCGAGGTACGAATTTCGCACTTCGATAGCACCTCGGAATCCGGCCACTACCGCGGGAATACCTACGACATAGAGCTTCCGAAAATAAAAATCGAAGCGGTCGTTGCAGATCGCGACGCGATGCCGATTGCACAGGCGATACTTCACGTCTCGCAGCGCGAGTCGAGCACCGATGCGAAGGTATCCGTCTGTGCCCTGGAACAGGTCGTTTCTATCGGCGTGTCGACGGTTGAGCACAACAAGGCTGAGGACTTCGACGATCTCGAACAAACGGTGCCGCGAAAACTTTCATACAGTGAGAGGCTTCACGCGTAACAGCGACTACCGACAAAGGAGGACGAAATGGATCTAACAATTTGGCTACCGGCGATGTTTGTACTTGGGCTCGTGGGCATGGGGCTTTGCTACGCCTTCATGATCGCCTGCGAAAAAATCTAGGAGCATCGAAATGCTTTACGTAACAGCTGCGGTTTCAACTTTCCTGTTCGTCTATTTGTGGGTCGCGCTCATTCGCCCCGAGTGGTTCTAGCTAAGGCTCGGGAACAGCAACGAGGTAATGACTATGTGGTTTCTGCCGATTTCAATGCTGGTTTGCACAACGCTGCTGGCGATCCCGCTGAGCAAGTACCTGGCGTGGATCATGGACGGAAAGTATCACGCGCCCGGCTTTCTGCGCTGGTTCGAGCGTCAACTCGACTCAGGCGGACAGGACTGGAAGCAGTACACCGCCTCGATGCTGATTTTCAACACGGTGCTGTTCGTGTTCGGTTTCGCGGTGCTGGCCTTGCAGCCGTGGATGCCGTTGAACGGACTAGCCCGCGGGATGCTGGCGCCGACGACGATCTTCCACACGGTAGTGTCATTCATGACCAACACCGACTTGCAGCACTACTCGGGCGACCAGCACTTCTCAAACTTCAGCCAGATCTTCTTTTGCATAACTAACTTCTTTCTCTCTGCGTCGATCGGATTTTGCGGCCTCACCGCAATAATCCGTGCATTCCGCAGCGAGAAGAAGCTTGGCAATTTCTTCGTCGACATGTGGCGCGTGGTGGTCTACATGTTCCTGCCTGTTGGCTTCGTGCTGAGCCTTCTGATGCTGCAGCAGGGCATGCCGATGACCTATCAGACCAACTACCAGGTCAATACCCTGGAGGCGACCGCGATGGGCACCGACAGCACCGGCGCCGCCAAGCTGCAAACCATCGTGGTGGGTCCGCTGGCCGCATTCGAGCCGATGAAGCAGCTCGGCACCAACGGCGGTGGATTCTATGGGATGAACTCGGCCCATCCGTTCGAGAACCCGACCGCGTTCACAAACTTCCTGGGCAGCGTCGCGATGATGCTGTTTCCGTTTTCATTAGTCCTTATGTATGGGCGGATGGTCGGGCGACTGCGCCATTCGTGGATTATTTTCTCGGTGATGATGGTGATGATGGTGGCGACCGTTGTCTGGGCTATCTGGTTCGATACGTTGAGGCCGAATCCCGGTCTCATCGCGCATAACGAGTCCCAAAGCTTCTCGATCGGCAACCCAAGTTCTCCTGGCGGCAAGAAAGTGTTCACTCTGCCTGCGGTGGCCGGCCTGCCCCTGGATCAGCATCTGGGAAATCTCGAGGGCAAGGAGCTTCGTTTCGGAACTTCAGCCGGAGCTACCTTCGCCGCGATGACCGTGGATGTGACTTGCGGCGCGGTTAACTGCGAGCATGACAGCCTGAATCCTATCGCCGCGCTGTCGCCGATGTGGGGTATGTGGGTGAACTGCATTTACGGCGGCAAGGGCGTCGGCATGATCAACATGCTGTTATTCCTGATTCTCGGAATCTTCATCGCAGGTCAGATGGTCGGACGCACGCCTGAATATCTGGGTAAAAAGATCGGCAAGCGCGAGATGGCGCTGTTGATGATAGCGCTGCTCGTGCATCCGATCATGATTCTGGGTCCAACCGGACTCTTCGCGGCGACCAACTGGGGAATAAAGGCTGAGAACAATCCTGGACCGCATGGGTTCTCTGAAATCGTGTACCAGTTCTCGTCAGCGTCGGCGAACAACGGCTCCGCCTTCGACGGCCTCGGAACGACCTATGGCTTTAATAACAATCCCAACCCGGCTCCCACTGCCGTGCAATGGGACATTGCCACCGCGATCGTCATTATCATCAGCCGCTTCCTCCCCATCATCGCGCCGATAGCTATGGCGGCTAGCCTGGGGGCTAAGACATCGACTCCGTTCACGCTCGGTACTTTGCGCGACGATACACCAACCTTCGGGTTCCTCTTATTGGGAACCATAGTTATCGTCGGCGCTCTCCTATTCCTGCCAGTGGCAGCGTTGGGCCCATTGGCCGAGCACTTAGGCCCGATACCGTTCGGAGGCTGAGCTGAAGCGACCATGACATTTTCGCAACGACGCGGGAATTAGCTGAGGAAACAATGGAAGCATCTAAGGCAATAAGTCCTGAATTCGAAGTACTCACTCACCAGCCGAGTCGGCCTCCAGAGGGACCGCAGGCACCCAGGCGCGCTCGCAAACTGGATCTGTTTGCGCCCGAGTTGGTGGGACCGGCTTTCATGCAGGCGTT
>Ga0302324_100016941_pt1 | contig 14481 bp, 16 predicted proteins | sample Palsa_T0_1_FD_201949 | JGI IMG/M metagenome (GOLD analysis project Ga0302324, IMG submission 201949) | Peat permafrost microbial communities from Stordalen Mire near Abisko, Sweden - Palsa_T0_1 | ecosystem: Environmental > Terrestrial > Soil > Palsa > Peat permafrost | place: Sweden: Abisko...
TGTACATGGGTCTCTACTCCAGGCGCCAGTTCGATGCAAGACGTGCCATGTACCAGAGTTGCCTGAGCGACCCACGGATCCGACTCGTACGCGCAGGGCTGGACGGACGCCTGTCGTCGTCCCTGCTGCGGCAGTATAACACAAACCAGGCCGGAAGAGTGGCGGGCCCCAGGGCCGCTCCAACCGGTAGGCCGAACGCCTGGTTGTTCAGCTCTTGGTGTCCGCGCTTGCGTACGGTGGGATCGAGGCCGGATCGCGCTCGATCCCGGCCGCCTTCGCGACCGCGTGGAAGACGACGGCGAAGTCCTCTTTGGTGTAGCCGAAGCCCCGTGCCGCCGAGAACGTCTCCTGCGCCGACGCGCCCGTTCCCAGCGGAGTTCCAAGCTCGCGGCCTAGATCGAGCGCGAGCTGCAGATCCTTCTGGATCATCGAGACGTCGAACCAGGCGTAGTCCGGCGGCTGCAAGACGAACGGCATGCGGTACTTGAGCGCCGGCGAGGCGATCACGCCGCCGAGCAGCGTCTCGAGCGCGACCGTACGGTCGACGCCCATCTTCTCGGCCAGCACGATCCCTTCGCTGAAGGCGACGACTTGCACGGCGAGATTGAGGTTCGCCGCCAGCTTGAGGGCTTTTGCCTGACCGACCTCACCGACGTGGCGCACCGTCGAACCGATCGCCGCGAAGGCCGGTTCGGCGCGCTCGTAGGCGTCGCGCGGCCCACCGACCATCACCAACAGATTCCCCTGGCGCAGGGTGAGGATGCTGCCCAGCACCGGCGCGTCGAGCAACTGCGCACCGCGTTCGGCGACCCGCTCGGCTAAGGCGCGCACGCGCGTCGGCGAGGTGGTGCTCATCTCGGCGAAGATCGAGCCCGGTTGCAACCCCGCCAGCACGCCGTCGGGTCCTTCGAGGACCGCGTCGAGCGCCGCGTTGTCGGTCACCATCGAGATGATCAGGTCGCTGCGCTCGGCAACCTCGCGCGGGGTCGCGGCATGCGTCATCCCGCGTTCCGCGAAGCGCTCCGCCTTCGAGCGCGTCCGGTTCCAGCCGGTCAACGGGAAGCCGGCGGCGAGTAAGCGCTCCGCCATCCCACCGCCCATGTCGCCCAGACCGACGATCCCGACCCGCAGCTGCTTGTTGCTCAACGAATGACTCCCTTGGAACGAGACGACGAGTGGTGAGCGCGCACCGTCAGGCGGGCGCGACGGCGATCGCCTGGATCTCGAGCCGCAGCCGCGGATCGGTCGCCAGACGCTTCACCTCGACGGTGCAGCTGGTGGGCAAGTGCCCCCCGAAGAACCCGCCCTGCACGGCGTTGATCGCGTCCTGATCCTCGTCGATGTGGGTGAAGAACCGGGTCAGGCAGACGACGTCGCGCGGCGCGCAGCCCGCCGCGCTCAGGGCCTGCCCGAGGTGCTCGAACGCGATGCGCGCTTGCGATGCCGCGTCGGGCGGGACCGCATCGAAGACCGCGGGGAGATGCGGGTGATCGTGGTAGACCGGCGCGCCGGTGACCCCCGAGACGAAGACGAGCTTCCCGCTCGCGACCTTGATCGCCGGCACGAAGAGCGAGTTGATCGCCGGATCGTAGCCCTGGTGGTGGATCGTCTCGAGGTGGCTCACCGCGCTCGCTCCGCTAGCGGCCCGCCCAGGCGGGGAACGGCACGATCGGCTTGCCGTGCGCGACGTTACCCGGATAGACGATCACTTGCTTCCCGTTCTGCCACTGCAGGATGTACGAGGTGTAGCCGAGCTGGATCCCGGTGCGGGGATCGACGCGCCAGGTGCCGACCAACGTCTTGACCCGGATCGTCGCCAGCGCGTCGCGCAGCTTCTCGCGATCGAGCGAACCGACGCTCTTCAGAGCCGCCGCCAGCACCTCGAGCGCCGAGAAGTTGCTCGCCGCGTGGTAGTCGGGCTCGTGATGGTACTCGGCCCGGTAGCTGGCCTTGAACTGCGTGTTCTCGGGCGACGTGTCGTCCGAATCCCAACCGGTGACCGAGAAGACGCCGTCGACGTCTTTGCCCGCACTCTGGACGAAGCGCGGATCCGACGCGCCGACCGCTTCGTAGAAGATCGGCGGCGCGTAGTTCGACACTTTGAGCTGGCGTAAGAGGCCGATCGCGTCGTTGGGGAACGCCATCGCCAACACCACGTCGGGGTTCGCGGCCTTGACCTTCTCGACCACCGAGGAGAAGTCGCTCGCCCGGGCCGGATAGAACTCGGTGTAGATGATCGCCTGACCGAAGCCGCGCGCGACCTCCGGGACCGCGTTGACCAGCGCATGGGAGAAGGCGGTATCCGGCCCGATCAGCGCCAGCGTCTTCAGATGATGATCCTTGGCGATCGACAGCACGCCGAACAGGTAGGTCTGCACCGGTCCGAGGCCCTGGAAGATGTACTTGAAGCCGCGCGAGAACATCGCGACGTCGGCCGTCTCGGGGCAGATCATCGGCATCTTGTAGCGTTCGGCGACGTTGGCCGCCGGCGCGGTGATCGCGGTCCCGTAGGGGCCCATCAGGATGTCGACCTTGTCTTCGTTGACCAGGCGCTCGTAGAGGCGCACGCCGGTCGCCGGATCGCTCTGGTCGTCGTAATACTTGAGCACGACCGGACGCCCGAGCACCCCGCCCTTGGCGTTCTGCTGCTTGATCCAGAGCTGATAGCCTTCGAGCGAGTATTTCCCGCCGTCGGCGAAGATGCCGGTCAACGACAGCGCGGCGCCGATGACGATCGGCGCGCCTTGCGTTTGCGCCACCGCGGGTGCCGCGCCGTACGGCACCAGCACCGCGACCAAGAATGCCGCGAGGAAACGGAGTCTCTTCATGACGTTCACACTTCTCCCAAGAATCGACGTTTGACGTCGGCATTGCCGCGAATCGCGGCTGCGGTGCCCTCCATGACGGTCTTCCCTTCGGTCAAGACGTAGGCGCGCGACGCGAGCTCGAGGGCCTGGACGACGTTCTGCTCCACCAGGACGACCGCCACCCCCTCGCGGTTGATCTCGCGCACGACGCCGAAGACCTCGAGGGTCGTCTTCGGCGCGAGCCCGAGCGACGGCTCGTCGAGCAAGAGGAGCTTCGGCTCCGACATCAGGCCGCGGGCGATGGCGACGATCTGCTGCTGGCCGCCCGACAACGTGCCGGCGGCGCGCCGGCGCAACGGGCCCAGGGTCGGAAAGCGGCCGTACATCTCCTCCAACCGCCGGACTCGGCCGGCGCGGACACGCCGGGGGTGCGCGCCGACCAGCAGGTTCTCCTCCACCGTCATCTCGCGAAACAGATTGCGCCCCTCCGGGACCAGCGCCAGGCCGCGCTCGACGATCTCGCGCGGTGCCCGCCCGTCGATGCGCTCGCCGTCGAAGACGATCTCACCGGCGGCGGGGCGGACGATCCCGATCAAGCTCTTGAGCGAGGTCGTCTTGCCGGCCCCGTTGGCGCCGATCACCGTCACGATCTCACCCGGCTCGACCGCGAACGAGACCCCGTGCAGCACTTTGAAGTCGCCGTAGCCGGCCTCGAGCCCCGCCACCGAGAGCAGCACTAGCCGTCACCGAGCGGGGCGCCGAGGTAGGCTTCGATGACGGCGGGATCGGTTTGAATCGCTTCGGGCGAGCCCTCGGCGATGCACCGGCCGGCGTCGAGCACGACGATGCGGTGCGAGATCCGCATGACCAGCCGCATCACGTGCTCGATCCCGGCGACCGCCGCGATGCCGCGCTCGCTCAAGTGCATCACGAACTCGGCCATGCCGTCCATCTCCGTCGGCGTCAGGCCGGCCATGACTTCGTCGAGCAAGAGCAGCTTCGGGCGCAGCGCCAGCGCGCGGGCGACTTCGAGGCGCTTGCGCTGGGTCAGCGTGAGCGAGGCGGCGGGCCGGTCGGCAAACGGCTCCAAGCCGACGAAGGTCACTACGTCGCGCGCGTCGCGGCGCGCGCGCTCGATCGTCCGCACGTGAATCAGCGCGCCGACCGCGACGTTGTCGACCACGCTGAGCTGGCCGAACGGACGGACGATCTGATAGGTGCGCGCGATCCCGTCCTGCGCGATGCGATGCGGCGCGCGGCCGACGATCGAGCGCCCCAGGAAGCGCACGTCGCCGCTGTCGGGACGCAGCACCCCGCTGATGACGTTGAAGAGCGTCGTCTTGCCGGCGCCGTTGGGCCCGATCAAGGCGAAGATCTCGCCGGCGCGCACCTCGAGCGAGACGCCGTTGAGCGCCTGCACCCCACCGAAGGCGAGCGAGACGTCGCGCACGACCAGCAGCGGGTCGCTCACGGCTTGCGCCCCGCGGCGAATCGCTTGGCCAGCGCCGGCACGATCCCGCGCGGCAGCACCAGCAACAGCGCGACCAACAGGCCACCGAAGATCATCAGATAGATCTCCGGGAAGCGCGCCCAGAGCGCCTCGGAGACCTGGGTCATGACGACGCCGCCGACCAGAGGTCCCCAGACCGTTCCGACGCCGCCCAAGATCGCCATCACGATCGACTGCAGGTCGAGCCGCGACGAGAAGACCGCATCGGGCTCGATGTAGGTCAAGAACAGCGCGTACCCGCCGCCGAGCAAGCCCGGGATGAGCGCGCTGAGCACGAAGGCGCTGATCTTCGCGCGGGTGACGTCGACGCCGAGCGTCCCGGCGACCTGCTCGTCCTCGCGCAGCGCCTGCAAGCGCAAGCCGAACGCGCTGCGACTGATCCAGATCGTCACGCCGATCGCGCCCAGACAGATCGCCAGCGTCCAATAGTAGACGCCGGCGACGCCGAAGTCCGGTGAGAGGAACAACCCGGACCCCGAACCGGTCGCCGGGATCGCGGTCACCAGCACCCGCACCATCTGCGCCATGCCGAACATCCCCATCGCGAAGAACGGCCCGCGCAAGCGCAGCATGACGTAGCCGAGCGGAACCGCCAGCGCCGCGGCCAGCACGCCGCCGGCGAGCGCGGCGAGGATCCATTCCCAGTGCAGGTCGGCGACCAGCAGCGCCGTCGCGTAGGCGCCGAAGCCGAAGAAGGCGATCTGGCCGAACGAGAAGTAGCCGGCGTAGCCCGAGATGATGTTCCAGCCGTAGGCGAGCGCGACGTAGAGCAACGTCGTGTAGAGCAGGTTGATCAGGTAGCCGTTGAGCCACAACGGCGCGAGCACCAACAGCACCACCACGACCGCGGCGAGCGCGAGCAGGAGCGCCCGCTTCATGCCGTGCGTCGTCCGAGGATACCGGCCGGCGCCAACAACAGGACCAGGATGAAGAGCAGGTAGGGCGCCGCCTCGGCCAGCGTCGCGCCGAGGAAGTAGCTGGCGAACTCCTCGGTCAGCCCCAGGATCAGCGCGCCCAGCACCGCGCCCGTGTAGTTCCCCAGCCCTCCGATCACCACCACCGCGAAGGCGTTGATGGTGAACAGCACGCCCTGCTGCGCGTTGAGATTGTAGAGGAAGCTCATCAGCGTCCCGGCCGCCGCCGCGACGGCCGTGCCGATCGCGAAGGCGAGCGTGCGCACGCGGTCGACGTCGATGCCGCAGGCCAGCGCGCCCTCGAGGTGTTGACTGGTCGCGCGCAGCGCGCGGCCCAAGACCGTCGAGCGCAAGACGAAGGCGAAGACGAGCGAGAGGGCGACGGCGACGACGAACGCGAGCAGGCGCGCCTGCGGGATCGAGAGGTCACCGATATGGAACGCCCCGGTCAGGAACGGCACGGAGACGAACCGGCCGCCGAAGATCGTCAAGCCCGCGCCGACCAAGAAGTACGACAAGCCGAAGGTCAAGGTCAGCGACGCCGCTTCCCCCGATGCGACCTCGGCCGGCAGCCGGCGCAACAGCGCGTAATGGACCAACGCGCCGGCACCGAAGCCGACCGCGATCGTGAGCGGCAGCAGCAGCAGCGGGTTGATCCCGAACTGCGCGAACATGAACGCGCAGAAGACCGCGGCGATGACGACGAAGTCGCCGTGGGCGAGGTTCACCACGCGCATCACGCCGAAGATGACGTTGAAGCCGAGCGCCGAGAGCGCCAGCACCCCGCCCAGCAGAATGCCGTTGACGACGAGCTGGAGGACGATCATCGATCGCCGGGCAGCCAGCTCAACGCGGGCGGCTGCCGAAGTCGTAGGGGTTGGTCACGAACAGCTCCTGGGCGGGGAAGCGGGTGATGATGCTCGGCCCGCGCTCGGTCACCACGATCTCCTCCTCGATCCGCGCCGCCGAGTAGCCGTCGGTCGCCGGGCAATAGGTCTCCAGCGCGAACACCATCCCGGCCTTGATCTCCATCGGGTGGGCGAGCGAGTTGAGCCGCGAGATGACCGGTCGCTCGTGCAGCGCGAGCCCCAGGCCGTGTCCGAACTGTAAGCCGAAGGCCTCCATCTCGCTCGAGAAGCCGAACTCTTCGGCCTTCGGCCAAGCGCTCGCGACCTCGTCGGTGGTGACGCCCGGCCGGATCAGCGCGATCGAACTGTCGATCCACTCGCGGCAGCGCTTGTAGGCGTCCCGCTGCGCCGGCGTCGCGTAGCCGACGCTGAAGGTGCGGTAGTAGCACGTCCGGTAGCCGTTGAAGGCCGACATGATGTCGAAGAACGCCTGATCGCCCGGCCGGATCAGCCGGTCGGAGAAGTTGTGCGGGTGTGGGTTGCAGCGCTCGCCCGAGACCGCGTTGATCGACTCGACGTCGTCGGAGCCTAGGTCGTAGAGCTTCTTGGTCGCCAGCGCGACGATCTGGTTCTCGCGGATGCCGGGCTTGAGCGCTTCGACGATGTCTTGGTACGCGCCGTCGACCAGTGCCGCCGAGGTGCTCAGCAGCATGATCTCGTCTTCGGACTTGATCTCGCGCGCGTCGTGCATCACCTGCTGGCCATCGCGCACGGTGATCCCATGCTTCTGCAAGGCGAAGAGCAACGGCGGCTCGACGATGTCCAGGCCAACCGGCAGCTTCTCGACGCCGGCTTCCTTCAACAGTGAGGCCAACTCGGCGGCGGCGCCTTCGAACAAGCCGACGTCGGGCGCGATCGCGCCGCGCAGGCCGAGCAAGCCGGCCTTGCAGTCGTGCGGCTTCAGCCACGGCGCGTGGAGCCGGTGGTGCTTCGCGGCCGAGCCGAAGTCCCAGACGATCGGGGCCCGTCCGCGCGCCAGCAGGCAGTAGCGGGTCATCTTGTCGCGCGACCACTCGCCGATCATCGTCGAGCTGACGTAGCGGATGTTGTTGACGTCGAAGAGCAACAGCGCGCCCAGGTCGCTCGCCTCGAGCGCGGCGCGGGCCCGCGCCAGCCGATAGGCCCGCAGCCGCTCGAAGTCGACGCGGCGCTCGAAGTCGACGGCCATCACGCCCGGGGCCGGGATCGGCGCGGTCTCGGTCGGCGTCAGGGTCCGCATTGCAAGCCTGCTTTCTCGGGTCGTGGTCGGCGGTGGGAAGTACGCCGCTCCCGGCGAGGTCCCCCCGCCGCGCCCGCTAGCCTGGGCGGAAGAGCGGCGATTCCTGCAGTCCATTGATGACGAACTGCACCGCCAACGCGGCGAGGATGATCCCCAATAGCCGGGTCACGACGTGGATACCAGTCTTCCCGATCGCGCGCAGGACGAGCGTCGCGGCGCGCATACACAACCACGCGGCCGCGAGGGCGGCCGCGAAGGCGCCGAAGACGATCGCGAGCTTGCCGCGGTCGCCGTGGGCGAGGCTGACCAACAAGAGCACGGTCGCAATCGTCCCCGGCCCAGCCAGCATCGGGACGGCCAGCGGGAAGACCGCCGGGTTCGGCGCCTCGGCCGCCTCGCGCTCCTCGGCGACCGTCCCCTTCGCGCCGACCGGGCGGGCGAAGAGCATGTCGATCGCGATCAGGAACAGCAAGATGCCGCCGGCGATGGTGAAGGCCGGCAGCGTGATCCCGAGGTACCCCAGCACGGCCCGGCCGAGGACGGCCATGAACAGCGTCACGCCGGCGGCGACCAGCACGGCGCGATCGACGATCGCCGCTCGCTGCGCAGCGGTGGCGCGCGCCGTCGAGGTGAGCGTCAGCGGGATCATCCCGATCGGGTCGATGATCGTGAACGCGGTGGCGAGTGCCGTCGCGGCGAAGCGGACGTCCATGCCGACGGCTACTCGGCCCGACGCGACCCTTCCTCGACCGCCGCCCTTGGCTGGGACGTCAGCCTGGCGCCACCGATCGATGTATCGCTCAAAGGGCTGCTCTATCTGGTCGACGTCGCGCCGGACCAAGGCGCGTTCACTTGCGTCCCGGGCTTCCATCGTCGCATCGACGCCTGGCTCGCGGCGCTCCCGCCCGGCGCCCCCATCTGGCGCTGACGCGCCGCGCGCCTCAGCTCAGCCCGGTGAGCAGTCCGCCGTCGATCGGGATCGTCGTCCCGGTGACGTAGCCGGCCGGCTCCGAGCACAAGAACGCGACCATCGGCGCGAACTCCTCGGGGCTGGCGAAGTGCTTGGCCGGAATCTCGTCGGCGGCTTTGTGCAACACGGCCGGATCGCTGTAGAGGGCACGTGAGCGATCGGTCGCGATGCGGCCGGTGGCGATCACGTTGACGGTGACGCCGTCGGCGGCGACTTCGCGCGAGAGCGTCTTGAGCGCGCCGAGCAGCCCGGCGCGAAAGGCGTTCGAGAGCGCGAGGCTCGGGATCGGCGCCTTGATCGAGGTCGACGACAGGTTGACGATGCGGCCCCAGCGGCGCGCGCGCATCGCCGGCAACACGCCGTCGATCAGCTGCAGCATCGAGCGCAGCAGCAGCGCGTAGCCGGCATCCCAGTCGGCCAGCCCCAAGCCGGTAACGACGCCGGGCTTGGGTCCGCCGCCGTTGAGCACGACGATCTCGGGATCGCCTTGCGCGGCGCGCACCTCCTTCACCAGCCGGTCGATCGAAGCGGAGTCGGTCAGGTCGAGCGGATAGGCACGCGCTTCGGGGCTGCCGGCCGCCCGCGCCGCCGGCACGACCTCGTCGAGCAGCGCGACGCGGCGCGCCGCGACCGCGACGCGCGCGCCCTCGGCCGCCAGCGCCAGCGCGACCGCGCGTCCGATCCCCGAGCTGGCGCCGGTCACCAGCGCCAGCTTATTCGCGATCCCCAGATCCATCGTGCTACAGCTCGATCGCCGTCACGACGGCGCCGTGGCAGCCGGTCGCGCCGCCTCGGACGGCGCCGCGTACGCGCTCGCGATCAGGTCGGCGAAGCGCCCCTCGACGACGCGGCGGCGCACCTTCATCGCCGGTGAGAGGTCGCCGGCCTCGATCGTCAGGTCGCGCGGCAGCAGCGCGATGCGCCGGATCTGCTCGAAGGTCGCCAGCTCCGCGGTCTTCGCCGCGACCTCACCCTGCACGAAGGCGAGGACGTCGGCGCGCGCCGCGATCTCGGCGGTCGGTACGTCGGGCGCGATCCCGAAGCGCGCGCGCAGCGCGTTCCACTCCGGCGCGACCAGCGCGACCGGGTACGGATGCCCGTCGCCGACGACCAGGCACTGGCCGACGTACGGCGAGCGGCGCGCCGCCGCTTCGACCCGGCTCGGCGCGACGTACTTGCCGCCTGAGGTCTTGATCAGCTCCTTCTTGCGATCGGTGATGGTCAGGAAGCCGTCGGCGTCGAGCGTCCCGATATCGCCGGTCTGAAACCAACCGTCGGCGGTGAAGCCCTCGGTCGAACCGAAGTAGCCTTTCATCACGCCGGCCCCTTTGACGAGGATCTCGCCGTCCTCCGCGATGCGCACCTGCATCCCTGGGATCGGCCGGCCGACGGTCCCGTAGCGGACGTCGTTCACCTGTTGGCCGGAGATCGTCGGCGAGGTCTCGGTCAAGCCGTAGCCCTCGCCGATCGGCAACCCCATCCCGGCGAAGGTCAGCGCGACGTCGAGGTGCAGCGGCGCCGACCCGCTCACGAAGTAGCGCAGCCGATCCAGACCCAGCCGCTCCTTGATGGAAGGGAAGACCAGCGCGCTGACCGCCGCGTACTGCTGCGCGAGCGCGGCGTCGGGCTCGCGGCCGTCGCGCAGTGCCGCGGCGTAGCGCCGCGCGATGTCGAGTGCGCCCGGTACCATCGCCGCCGCCTCGCCGCCCTGCGCGGCCGCCGCCGCGAGGATGCCGGCCAAGATCCGTTCGAAGATGCGCGGCACCAGCGAGACCGCGAACGGCCGCGACGCGCGCAGATCGTCGAGCAAGAAATCCGGCTGCGTGACGTAGACGTCGTAGCCGACGAAGAAATAGCCGAGCAGCCCGGTGTGCTCGTAGATGTGGGCGTAGGGCAGCACCGAGAGGACGATCTGGCCTTGCGTCTCGACGCCCTCGAGCCCGTAGCTGTAGGCGGAGACGGCGTTCGAGATCAAGTTGTCGTGGGTCAGCATCACGCCTTTGGGGTTGCCGGTCGTCCCCGAGGTATAGATCAGCACCGCCAGGTCGGTCGGCGCGACGCCGTCGGCCAGACGCAGCGCGGCGGCGGGGTCGGCGGCCGCGCGCGCCGCGCCGATCCCTTCGAACGCCGCCAGCCCGTCGTGGCCGGTCCCCTCGAAGGCGATGATGCGCGGCGCGTGCGGACAGCCCGCCCGCACCCGCGCAGCCTGCGCCTCGCTCTCGACGAACAGCAGCTTCGCGCTGGAATCGGCCAGGATGTAGTCCAGCTGATCGAGTGCGATCGAGGCGTAGGTCGGAACCGGAACGCAACCGGCGAAGAGGATACCGAAGTCGGCCGCGATCCAGTCGATCCGGTTGTTCGACATCAGCACGACGCGGTCGCCGGCGACCAGGCCCGCCTCGCGCAGCGCGCAGGCGATCGCGCTGGCCCGCTCGAGCATCCGCGTCGTCGACGTGAAGCGCCACTCCGGCGCACCCAAGCGCTCGGCGAAGGCGCGTTCGCGCGGCAGACGGAGGTACTCGGTCAGGAACTGCGGCAGCGTTTGCATGCGGGTCGCATTGGCGGCGCGCCGCCCGCGTCCTGGCGCGCCGGCCGCTACTGGGGCGCGAGCGGCGTCACCCGGTACGCGGCAATCTGCTGATCGGGATCGAGCCGCAGCTGAACCAACATTCGGCCCTTGTCGAACGAGGCTTGGTAGTCGTACCGGCCCGCGGCGGGCGTGCTGCCGACGGCGGTGAACTGGTGCATCGTCCCCAGCGGGTGGAGCGCGTCGGAAAGCTGGCCGACCGTCGCGCGCGTCACCTGCGCCTTGAGCGCCGGATCGAAGTGCGCGACCGTTCCGTCGAGGTCGTCGTCGTAGGCGGCGCGGGTCGTCGCCTCGGCCAACACTTGCGGTCCGTCATGGCTACAGCCGGCGATCAAGACCGCTAGCGCAAGGACGGCGAACAGGGCCCACGTGCGCATGGCTCAGAGCGTCCCCCAGCCGTACGACGTGCCGCTCGGCACGACCTGACCCGGCTCGTCGGCGACGAGCCGCGTCGGACCGCCGCGCTCGCCCAGTTGGCGTTCGAGCGCGACGACGATGCGGTGCTGCACGGTCGTCTCGTGCTTGTACGCCGCGACCAGCGCGGCTTCGTGTTGGTACGCTTGGCGCTCCGAGCGATACGCGGCCGCCGCGTCGTTGGCGGCGGCCTGTTCGGCGGCGACCTGGTGGTCGTAGGCGGCGTACTTCGCGTGGACCTGTTTGTTGTGGTTGATGATCAGCAGCGTCGCGGCCGCGGCGGCGGCGCCGCCGACGATCCACGGGGTCGCGTCGGCCGACGCAGGGAGCGGCCGTTCCGCGGCGGTGGCGAGCGCGGCGGCGAGGGCGAGGCTGGCGAGGGTGCGTGGCGTGCTCATCTCGTTTCCCGAACGATCCTACCCCACGGCGGGCGGAACATATCATCGCCGGCGGGGCGTTTCAGGCGGACCCCGGGCGGGGTATTGCTGGTAGCGTGCCGAGGATGCGGTGCCGCAAGCGCGCCGATCCCTCGCGTGAAAGCTCGTCCCTCGAGATGAGCGGAGTGGATACGTGGACTATTTGATGCTGTGCCCGAGCTGCCGTCATACGGCGTCGCTGCACTACCCGGACGGCTGTCACGGCGGAAATTTTCAATGCGAGTGCAGCCGCAGCCGCGATGACGTGTTCGCCGCGATCATGCAGGGCGTCGACGGAACGCCGCGACGCGCCGTCGCTCGGTTCGCGACGACGACACCGGCCGACTTCGACCCGCGCCGGCGCCTGGTGCGCCGCAGCCCGCGCTGATCCTACGCGTCGGCGGGGAACCCGTAACGCAGCGGATCGGCGGGATCGAGCAGCAGCGTCGCCTCGGCCGTCACGTAGGCGCGGCCGCGAATCGTCGGGATCAACGCACCGTCGCGTCGCGCGAGGATGCCCTCGAACAGGCTGCCGGTGATGCTCTCCTGGCGCCAGGGGACGCCGAGCGCGAGCCGCCCGCGAGCGTGCAGCACCGCCATCGCCGCTGAGGTCCCGGTCCCGCAGGCTGAGCGGTCGTACGCGCGCCCGGGGCAGAGGACGAAGTTGCGCGCGTCGGCGTCGGGGCGGGACGGCGGCCCGCTCAGCTCGACGTGGTCGATCGGCGCGCCGTCGCTCCCGCCGATCCCGCCCTCGGCCAGCGCGGCGCGAATCGCCGTCGCCGCGGCCAGCAGCTCGGGAAGCGCGGCGGGGACGAGCGGGACGCCGGGCAGCGCGGTCAGGAAGAACCAGTTGCCGCCGTAGGCGACGTCGCCGACGACGCGCCCCAGACCCGCGACCTCGACCGCGACGTCGCGCGCGGCGCAGAACGCCGGGACGTTCTCGACGCTGACCGCGCCGTCGGGGTGGAGCGTCGCCGCGACGGTCCCGGCCGGCGTGTCGATGCGCAGCGGCCCGGGTCCGATGCGGCCCCGGTGCGCCAGCGTGCGGACGACCCCGATCGTCCCATGGCCGCACATCCCCAGGTACCCGACGTCGTTGCAGAAGATCGCGCCGGTCGCGGCGCCGGGGCTGACCGGGTCGGTCAGGATCGCCCCGACCAGCGCGTCGTGCCCGCGCGGTTCGCCGAGCAGCGCGCGGCGCAGGTGGTCGAAGCGGGTCCGCTGATCCTCGAGCCGCTCGGCCAGCGTCGCCCCCCGCAGCGCCGGCCAGCCGCCGACGACGGTGCGCGTCGGCTCACCTTCGGTGTGCGAATCCAGGACTTCGATGCGCATCGGGTCTACGATAGCGCAAGCAGCATGGATTGGCACGGCGTCTTCCCGGCGATCACGACCCCCTTCACACGCGAGCTGGCCCTCGACGAGCGTGCGCTGGCGCGCCACGTCACCTGGATGGTTCAAAGCGGCGCGCGTGCGATCGTCCCGCTCGGCTCGCTCGGCGAGGGCAACACGCTCTCGTTCGACGAGAAGCTGCGCGCGATCGACGTCTGCCGCGAAGCCGCCGGCCTCACCCCGGTCGTCCCCGGGATCGCCGCTCTTTCGACCGCCGAGGCCGTCAGCCTGATCCGCGCCGCCGGCAAGCGCGGCTGCACCGGCGCGATGGTGCTGCCGCCCTACGTCTACCGCGGCGACGAGCGGGAGACGCTGGCGCACTTCGACGCCATCTTCGGCGCGACGCCGCTGCCGTGCATGCTCTACAACAACCCGCTCGCTTACGGGACCGACGTGCTCCCCGCGCAGCTCGCGGCGCTGGCGGAGCGGCATCGGAATCTGGTCGCGGTCAAGGAGTCGAGCGCCGACGTCCGGCGCATCACCGCGCTGCGCACGCTGCTGGGCGAACGGCTCGCGCTCTTCGTCGGCGTCGACGACCTGATCCTCGAGGGCCTCGACGCCGGCGCCGTCGGCTGGATCGCCGGCCTGGTCAACGCCTTCCCGAGCGAGACGGTCGAGCTGTTCGACCTGATCGGCAGCGGCGAACGCGAAGCGGCGCGCCGCCTCTACGCGTGGTTCCTGCCGTTGCTGCGGCTCGACACGGTGCCCAAGTTCGTGCAGCTCATCAAGCTCGCGCAGGCCGAGGTCGGACACGGTAACGAGACGGTGCGGCCACCCCGACTCCCGCTCGTCGGCGAAGAGCGCGAGACGGCGCTGGCGACGATCCGCGCCGCGCTCGCCACCCGGCGTCAAGCCGTGCGCTGAGGCCCGTGCCCACTCAGCTGCGCCAGCGTCCGCGGACCATCACTCGGCGTGGGGCGGGACGGTCGGTCGCGAAGACGTAGCGGTCGAGCAGCTCGCTCGGCGGCGCACCGGCGAGCGGCGGCGCCGCGTCGTCGAGCACGATGAGATCGGCGCGCCGGCCCGGCGCGAGTGCGCCCGCCGCCAACCCGCAGGCCTGCGCGCCCCCGGCGGCCGCGCGCGCATAGAGCGTCTCGCCGACCGATGCGCCCGGTTCGAGCGCGGCGACGAGACGCCGCTGATGGGCGAGCCGCTGCCCGTACTCGAGCCAGCGCAACTCCTCGGTCGGAGCCAGGCTGACGTTGCTGTCGGAGCCGATCCCCAGCGCCCCGCCGGCCGCCAGATACGGGCCGAGCGGGAACACGCCGTCGCCGAGGTTGGCCTCGGTGGTCGGGCACAACCCCGCGACGGCGCCGCTGCGCGAGAGCGCGTCGCGCTCCCGCCGCT
>Ga0302324_100016942_pt1 | contig 14481 bp, 13 predicted proteins | sample Palsa_T0_1_FD_201949 | JGI IMG/M metagenome (GOLD analysis project Ga0302324, IMG submission 201949) | Peat permafrost microbial communities from Stordalen Mire near Abisko, Sweden - Palsa_T0_1 | ecosystem: Environmental > Terrestrial > Soil > Palsa > Peat permafrost | place: Sweden: Abisko...
GGTCGTCACGTTCGCGTTGCTCGGCTGGTTCATGCGCATGCCGACGACCGTCACCGGATCTGCGCTACCCCCCGTCGCCGAACGTGAACCTGTCGCACGCCTGCCCGGGTGGGCGCTGAAGTTCCTGCGCGGAACGGCCCTGGCCCTGCTCGCGCTCACCATGGGCGCCGCATTCTTCGCCACGCGCGACCCGGACCGTAATATCAGCGAGCTTCTGTTCTGGCTTTTCTTCCTGCTTGGCCTCACGTACGCAACCGCCGTCATTGGCGATCTCTACGCGTTGGCCAATCCGTGGAAGACGCTGGTCGACTGGATGCGACGCCCTCTCGGCACGTTGTCGCGACCCCGATTCGTATACCCACCGTGGCTGGGCTACTGGCCGTCACTTGTGCTCTACGTCGCGTTGATCTGGATCGAGCTCTTCCAGCTGCAGAAACCGCGGGTGCTTGGGGTGATGCTACTCGTCTACAGCCTGATCATGCTTGCTGGCGTTTGGCTCTACGGGAAAGCGGCGTGGTTTCGCTACGGTGATTTTTTCGGGGTATTCCTGCGCATTATCGGCATGCTCTCTCCCGTCGCCTATCGACCGACTGCGAATGGCGAATCGGTGAGCGTCTCTTTGCGGCCGCCTTTCGTCGGCGCGTTGAAAGAGCGCGCCGAGAACATGAGCATGGTGGTCTTTGTCCTGTTCATGCTCGCCGCGACGACCTATGACGGGATGCATCAGACGATTTTCTGGATGGGTCTCTATTACAACCATCTGTTGTCGATGCTGCACCCGCTCTGGGGAACGGATCTGCTTGCGGCGCAGGTTGTGCTCGAAAAATGGTTCGTTGTCTACCTGCGCGTAGGACTTGTGCTCTTTCCCTTCTTCTATCTCGCGATCTATCTCGGCGTGCTGTGCCTGGTCAAGCTCCTGACAAAAACGTCCTTGTCGGTGCGTACCCTTGCGCTAGAATTCGCCTATTCGATCGTTCCCATCGCGTTGGTCTACAACATCGCGCATTACCTCACGCTCCTCCTGGTGCGTATTCCGACGCTGCCATTCTTTATTACCGATCCCTTCGGGCTCAATTGGAATCCGTTCGGATTCGACTATCCAAGAGGCGAGCCGCCGCGGCTCGACATGGCGATCGTCTGGCACACGGAGGTGGCGCTAATCCTCATCGGCCACTTGATCAGCGTCTACCTCGCGCATCGCGTCGCGCTGCGTCTGTTCCCGACGCGCCGCGAGGCGATGGTGAGCCAGCTGCCCATGCTTCTGCTCATGGTGACGTACACCATAGTCGGGCTGTGGGTCATCTCGCTGCCGTTCGCCCTGACCTAAAACGCTTCGCGCGCAGGCGCTCCACTTCCGGTCGCGGCAAGACTCGAACCCGAACGCCCGAACCTCGGGCGTTGTGACCGGAGCCATAGGGGGCGGCTCGACCGCATTTCGTCGCCGCCAGGCACGCTCTATCGCAAAACAGCTAGGGGTCAGCGCATCCATGCCTGACCCCTCCCGCATTGTCCTAGGATGGCGGGACCACACCCTTCCCGGTGTCTCGACAGCTGGAGTCGAGTCGCGCTGCCCGGCGGTCCGGCAGCAAACCCAACCACAGGGAGAACGATGATGAATCGCAACCCATTCTTACGTGTATCGCCATTCGTGCTGTTTGCTGTGATGTCTCTGAGCTCGGTCATCGCGTACGGACAGGAAGACAAGCCTTACACGGAAGGCACGATCTGGAACGTCACCATGATTCGCGTAAAGGCGGGGATGTTCGACACCTACATGCGCGATGTGCTTCCGCTGCGCAAGAAACTCGATGAGGAAGCCAAGAAGCAGGGATTGCTCCTCTCCAGCCATGTGCTGAGTGGCAATGCCTCCAATAGAGATGACTTCGACGTCCTGATTCTGGCCGAATATAAGAACTGGGCCGCCTTGGACGGGTTGACCGCAAAATACGACGCCATGGTGAGCAAGCTCATTGGCACGCAAGAAAAGCAGGTTCAGTTGATGACCAAGCGCACAGATATTCGCGAAATACTGGGCGACAAGAATATGCAGGAATTGATAATCAAGTAGCCTGATGGAGTTCTGCAGTGTGGCGTGATCCGCTCCTTGGGGTCGGAATCTAAGTGCGGGTCACGCCACAACTGCAAGGTTGCGAGTTGCCACCCGGAGGCGCGCGCGGTGCCGGGGTATCCACGGCAGTCGGAACTTGGTCGACTCGCCAGTACCTGAAGCTCGCCTCACGCCCAGGGCTTGTCGCCATTGGGCGGGACCCTGACGCGGCGAGGCGTTATCATCGCATCCTAGCCAGGTGCCGAGCCGATCCCGCACGCAGCATGATCCGAGCCCTCTGCGCACTCCTCCTCCTGTTCGCGATGGCGTTACCGGCGTTCGCAGATAGCGCACAGCCGTTGAACGCGATCCTCCTGGTCGCCCAGGCGGAGCTCGTTGATCCCAATTTCAAAGGCTCAATCGTTCTGGTGATGAACAACATTGCGCCCGCACCGGCCGGCATCGTCATCAACAGGCCAACGACAATTGCCGTTTCGCGCCTGTTTCCCGACATCGAACGCTTGGCGCAATTGGACGACAAGCTGTATTTCGGCGGCCCGGTCGAGCTCACGACGGTGTCTTTCCTCGTTCAAGCCGATGTGGTGCCCGAGCACGCAACAGAAGTTGTCCATGGCCTCTACCTCAGCGCGGACCGGGAACTGCTGCGCAAGCTGCTCAACCGCGATAAGCCGATGGAAGGTCTGCGGATCTTTATCGGCTACTCGGGCTGGGCGCCCGGCCAACTTGAGGCCGAGCTTGCGCACGGTGCCTGGACCCTCGCGCCCGCCGATGCGGGCACGATCTTCGACGCGAAACCCGAACGTCCCTGGCCCGAGCAGGAGACGCCTGAAGACGAGCACCACACCTGACGGCTGTCATCCTTCGCTTCGACTAGCGACGCCGGGCTTACGCCGCAGGTGCCGAACTTTCAGACGGACCCTCGGAAGTTGGCACTTGCGTCTTGGGGATGCGGCGCATTTTCTGCCAGCGACCGCCGCTGGCGAATGCGGCGAGGAATGCGAGCACGATCAGGTCCGGGGTGAGACCCGCCTTCGACGCACCGGCGTGATCCCCTCCCTCGCGCCTAAAGCACGCCGTCGTGTTCCTCAGCGCGGGCTAGTGACTGATCAGGCACACTCCGCCGTCGAGCTTGAACTTTTGCGTCACGGTCGACGTGCTGCTGCCGTTCGCGTCCTTGGTCTTCTTCTCTACTGTCAAGGTCGCGTTTTGCCCGTCAACGACAAGGACGCCGCCCGCCTTGATGTCGGCTGTATATTGAGATTCCGTTTCCGACATATCCTTCATTATGCCGGTCATCATGGTCCGATCCTTCGCCGGCATGCTCTTCCATTGCGCCTGCATCTCCGGGGTAGAGAGCTTGTTGGCCTCGTCGACTTTACCCTCGTGGGCGAGACCCATCTGTTTGACAGCGACCTTGCCGCATGGGTGATCGAGAATCGCCGCACCTCTGATTTCGTTCGGCGCGGCGACGGCACCGAACGGGAACGACAGCATCGTGCTCAAGAAAACGGCTGACAGTCTGCGATGATTCATTGCTTTCTTCTCCCTGGTTATAGAGATCGACGGCAACGGCCGATTTCATTTGCGGATGGCGCCTGTCCTTATCTCGCGCGCAACATCGCGCCTCTGGGTCGGCCGCAATCTACGCTTCACGCGCGAGGCGGTCAATTCAGGAACGGGAGTCGAAGCCGGCGTGTTGCCGGCGTCAATGCGCAAGCTTGAGCAGGGAGAGCAGCATCGTGCGGCGCGAGCGTGATCGGCCACCCCCGCTCAACCCGGTCAAATGGCCCGGAAATTCGTCGCTCTGGATTTGCTTCGGGCGTAATAGACGGTTATCGCGTCGGTACAAACAGCGTCGCGCGATCGTTCCGAGTACGTTCTCAGACCAGCTTGCTGGTACGCAGATTGACCGTGCATACATCATCCGGTTCATTAGTTGTTTGCAGGACGCTGTGATACTCAAATCGCAGCGTGGCATCTGCGCCTACCGGCTTGGTCACCGTGGCCCGGACATAGCCCGATTCCATGAGCACGCGACTCAATCGATTGCCGCTCGACGCGATTTGAGCCATGTACGACTTGCCCAGTTCCTCGGGCGGTGATACTCCGTAGCCGCCCGCGCCGGTCATGACATAGGGAATATCCTGGCCGACGTCCTGCCGCACAACTCTCTGATACAGGTGCGCGTGTCCGCATATGACGGCATCAGGCCAGAAGCCTGCCTTCTTGCAGGTGGCGTCGATCGCCGTGCTCGTCGGGTCCTTCGGTTTCTGCGCGGGAAACCAGCGTGGAAAATGGTGAATCGCGAGAATGACCGCAGGTAAGCCATTCTTGCGCAACTTCTTCAGACGAGTCAGTTCCTGGTAGAAAAACACCAGCTGTTGTTGGTCGAGCCAGCCAAAGGATTCGCCGCAGTTGCTGTACAAGCCGATGATCGACAGCAGTGGCGCATCGAGCGTGAAATAGACCCCGGGCTGGGTCATTGCACTGCGGAGAATACCGCCCGATCCTGCCCACCGGCCCGGTGCCGTCGCGCAAAATGCCTGCTGAAATGAATCCAGGGAAACCATCGCGTCGTCATAGGTGATGCCGTCATGGTTCCCTGGAATCGCGAAGATCGGTGCCGGGTAGGCCCGGAACGGCTCGTAGAACTGGCTGTAGTAATAGTTCTCCTCGCCATAGAAATACACCACGTCGCCGACGTGGAACAAGAAAGCCGGAGGCGAAGTCTGGGCGTCGCGTGCCATCAGGTCGGTCACTTTGGCTTCGTATTTCGTAAGCTGCGCTTGCGACGGCGCCCCGCTGTCGCCAATCACGTCGAAGGCAATCCTTTCGCTGACGCTGTCCTTGGCGTAACCCGACGGGTTCGCGCCAACAATCTGGGTTAGGTCCAGCCGGGGGTAGCCGCGCGGTGTGGGCACGGGCCCGCGTGTGTGGCCGAGCGACCGTGTCATTACATAGGGAGTCTTGTAGGTGTTCGCATCATCGTCGGCGACGTACGTGCCGGTCGCATCGTTTGGATCTACGTCGGCAAACAGGTAGCCGTTTTTGTTTGGCGTGCCACTGGGTTGCGTCCCACTCGTCTTCGCCCGGGACGATGCGACGCGCGATGCCGCGGCGGTTGCGCGGGGAATCGGCGGCATGATCGCCTTGAGCACGGCGGGATGCGTATTGTCGATCTCGGGGATGCGGGTCTCGGTCGGATTGCCGTTAGCGTCCGTCGCAAAAGTCTGCGAAGCGAACTTTACGAAGAAGCCCTTGTAACCAGACTGGAGGATGAAGATGATGCCTCCGTCCTGGTCAGGGCCGTTTTCGCGGTAATGGGGGGCATCGTTGATGCGGTTCATCGCGCCTTGGTTCATATGCACGTTCTCGACGCCCCTGAAACCGGTTGGTTCGGTGGTCTTGGCGAGGTTATTCGTGGGATACCCGGTGCCGAACACCACCACCGTGGCGCGCTCGTCTTTCAACGCCTCGGCTACTGCGGCTTCGAAGGCGTCGTGAAACGGCGTGACGACGAACTTCTTTGGATCCACAACGCCGCCGCGCACAAAATCGAGCCGCGGCTGCGTCGGATGCGCATCGGCCAGAAGGAAATCGGGCGTGGCACCCAGGGCGGTCAGCTTTCGAATCAATGGGTCTCCGGCAGCAAACTTCACCACCTGGTACTCGAGATCCGGCGGCTTTCCCCTCGGGATCGGCTGCAGGTTGACCGCCACCCGGTAGACAGGGTGTCCGGGGAGCTTCGGTTGCACCATCAGCAACCAATGCGAGTGGCCGCCGGATTGCGGGCGGGAACCGCTGAGTTTGCCGATCAACAAACCATACGATTTAAGCGCCATGGATTCCACCCTCTGCCTTGTTGCACGAACCTGCTCTCCCGACCGGTCGCGCCGCATGCATGATCTCGGTGGCGCATGGCGCGAGCATGCTTGTCTTTCCTACGGCACGCGGGTTGCCGATGCGACGTCCGGCTCACCCGCGCGCTCGGAATCACTTCCCTGCTGTCGCTTGACGATTGCCGCTTGCGCATCGCGTCGGCATCGTGACTGCCACATATCGAAGCTACGCCTTGGCACGCTCCCAGTCTGTCGACTATTCGGCAACTCACCCACATGACCGGCACGTGACAGCCGGAAGCAACCGATCGGCAACGCTCGCGGGACGATCTTCTCGGGGGCATGCATTCGCCTGGGAGTCGGACGCGAGCGCAGCCGAAGGGGGGGGTGAGGCTCCTGACCGATCAGGCGACCGAGTTTAGTTTGGCGCCATCGGGACTGCCCAGTCCTGTACACGCGTCCCACCCGGCGGCAGCCGAGAAACTACCGTTGTTGCCCTGTGTGATGTCATTGAAAGCCTTGGGATTGCTGTAGAGTTGCGCATTGATGTAACCGACCGCCGTACCTTTTCCTGCATTGATCCGCGCGATCAAACCCGCCCATAAAGGCGCTACCGCGCTGGTTCCTCCAAACACCGTGTTCGTTCCATCGACGCGAACGTCGTACCCCGTTTGCGGATCAGCGTCGCCCGACACATCGGGAACGCCACGGAGCTGCAGCGCACTCGCCACACCGTTGCTGCCGGTGACCTTGAGGCCCTGCTGCCACGTAGGAAGTGGGAAGACGTTGCTTACACCGCCCCCTCCTGCACCGCCGTTGGCCCCGTCGTTCCAGACGACTTCGCTGGTGATTTTTCCGCCGGCTGACTGCAGGCTTGTTCCCCCGCACGCCAGGGCGTGCGGGCTCGAAGCAGGAAAGTCGACGTGGTTCGCGCCGTCACTGACTCCATCGCTTGAGCCATCGTCACCTGATGCGACGCACACCGTGACGCCCATCGTGGCGGCAGCCTGGAAAGCCTCGTCGAATGCAGTCGTCGCTTGCGCAGTCCAGGTCGATTCCGGGCCTCCCCAACTGATCGAAATGACCGACGGCTTATTGGTAGCGTCATGCACGGCGGTGGTGACGGCATCCAGGAATCCCGCATCGGTATTGGGTGCAAAATAAACGACCATCGACGCCCCGGGCGCGACGGCGCCTGCCACCTCGATGTCCAGCATCACTTCGCCATCGGGCCCGTTAACCTTTCCGGTCGGCTGGTTCTTGCCATGGTCTACCGAGACTGCGGAGACCTTCGGCATCGCCACGCCAAGCCCCTTGAAATAGGTACGCAGATCGGCAGGACGGTATCCACCGCCGAGTTCGATGATACCGATGCATGTACCCTGCCCGGTTCCTTGGGGGAAACCGTACAAGTCCGCCAACTGAGTCGGCGTGAAAGAACCCGCCGCGGTCGAAGATGCTCGCGGCTGTGCAGTGCCGCCCGCGTCACGAACCCGGAAGTGCGGCGTTGCCTGGGGGCGGTCGTCGAGGCCGAGCACCGCTTCAACGATGCCGCGCAATTCGTCCGGCAACTGAATCGATCCCGTCCTGCCGCGATAGGAACCTCCGTCGTGCTCGAAGCGTTCGAGTTTCACTCCGAAAGCATCGTTGAATTGGGCAACCGTACCGGAAAGGATCACGGTCCGCCGTGCGGCGTCTTCCTGGACTACCACAAGACCGTGCTGGGTTGCGAATGTCTTGATCGCGGCGAAATCGCCGGGATCGGCACCAAATTGTTTGGCGAAATCCTCGCGCTTGAGGTGACCCTCTGTCCTGTCCCCCCCTGCGAGCCTCTTGACCCTGTTCTCGAGCGCCGCGCTGCCGCGACGGCGCACGAGTACGCTGACCTCCAGTCGTTCCGCCGGATCCGCTGCCCCGACGGACCGCGCACCCGGTAATGGCTGTCTCTCGCTGCCGCTAAGTGGATGTCTTGCCATGGCTCAATACTCCTTCTCTGCAGAATGGGATCTCACAATGTCCGGCCTTTGGCGGGATTGCCGCCCGTGCGACGTCGGACTGGTTGAACGGCACTTGCTTGGTGGTTAGTGTAGACGGCGGCCGCCTTGTTGCTCAACGCACTACGCCATCTACGTTTAGCAGAATATTCACGGCGAAGGACGCTGCTCCCGTTGGAGCAAGCGTCAAGGTCGAAGCGCCCGTCGATTTGCGCAAACCCGTCAGAGTGATTCCGTCCTCGGGCATTTGAGGATGCGCGCGAAACGCGACTCAGGGGCAGACTCCAGCCGGGCAGACAGCACTCATATAGCCGCCCCCACAGTCGCTGGTGTGGTCGCTGGCGATCTGCGCAAACCCGCCGCTTACGATTTGCGTAGCCAAATGTTCAAACCGAGTGAAGCGCAGCGTGGGTGAATCAGGTTCAATCTCGCCATTCCAGTCAATGAACTGCAGCGTGCCTACGTAGGAATAGTCGAGGTCCATACGGTGAACATAGGGTTGCGCAAACGGGACCGCCACAAACATGTTGCGAAACGCGAGACTGGGCGGCATGTGGGGAACGATGTCATCCGCATACTCGTATCTCGTGCTGTCGGCGAAGAAACCGTCGTAAACGGCCGCAAAATCCTCGTCGCCCGGATGAGCCGCCGCAAAGGTTCGAACGGTGGGCGTGATGCCACGTTCGAGCTTGAAGCGCATCGCGGCAAGATTGGCCATCGCCCCTCCTTTGCTATGGCCGGTGACGAAGAGTTTGCAACCGGCACCGGATTGAGCCATCTGTCGCTGAGACTCGGCGAGCACCGGCTGCCAGAAGGAATCCAACGCATTCCAAAAACCCTCGTGTACGCGGCCGGGCACCCCAGTGGGCTGAATCAACTCAGCGTCCAGGTCGTTGATCCAGTCGCGGATGGTTTGCTCGTGGTCGGGACTGCTCGGCGGAAGCGTACCCCGAAACGTAACGACGACCCCATCGACGGTCGTTGCGACCAGACACGCATCAATGGCGTCGGCGCCCGCCACGAAGACCGTCGGCATCTGCTTGAATTGCGCCGCAGCGAAATAGGGCTGCTGCTGCGCCAGGGTGCCATCATTCTGGACGCTGTACGCGCACACGCTCGCGCAGAGAAGTCTGCATTCGACGCTGGTTGGCATTTTCAGCTCCTGGTTTGAGGTCAGGAATCGATAGGTCGAGGCCCGGCGTCAGTCGATGAAGCCCTCGCGAGTTGAATAACGCGCCCTCCAGCTTAGGCGGGGATTGCGCAAACCGCGTCGCATCGGGTCGAAGGCGCCTTTTTTCGTTATCAGCACCACGACATGCGTCATTGGATCCGGGGTACCCCGACTCAGGGCTAAATCGACGAACAGGCCAGACTCGCTGCTCACTCCCCTGTCCAAGCTCCCCCGGAACACGCGATGTTGGTCGTCTTGCCGGCCTCGACCTTGAAGGATTGCGCAATGCAGGTCGATTTGCCCGACTGCCCAGACGTCTCTACCGAGTAGTTGCCTGGAGCCACCACGAGTTCCGTGTTGGTTTTTTGGCCCATGATCTCGCCGTTGATCTTTATCTGCGCTCCGTCCGGCGTTGAGCCGATATGGATCTTGCCCGGTTGCCCAGGCCTCTGCGCCCACAAGGTGGGCGCAAAGACGAGTGCCGCGCAGATTACGAGATTAACGATCCTTGGTGCCGCCCAATGGCGCATTGCCGGTCTCCAGGCCAAACTCATGAAAAGCAAAGTCGGCAAACAAGATAGCGCCCAGCATAAGCGTAACAACGTGGGCCATGCGATCCCAGAGAATCAGGGTACCGTTGACATCAAACGTGGAATAAGGGGGCTGCAGCATATACATGATGTCATCGTATGCCCGATACCCGAAATAGAAGGATAGACCGACGCACACGGCGCTGCCAACGGCAGGCCACAGTTGCTTCACAGAGGAGTTTCGCCGCTGCTTGGTCAAAAGGAATCCCAACGCTCCAAACATGGCGGTGCCCAGAGCGATGAGCAGCTGATTCATGGCCAGGAATGCGTCCAGTTGTTTTTCCTGTAACGGCGACAATTCACTGATCGACGGCCCGTAGACCTGGATTCTGTTTTGCATGAACCACTGGTATCCAATCACCGCCGCGATGAGCACGATGATGCCGCTGTAGAAGCGAAGCCTACCTATGCCAGGCTGTACCGTCGCATGCTCCATCTCGGGCCCCTTCCGAATTGCCTGTCGCTTCCAGGGTCGCCGACAACGATCGGCGAACCCTAACTTCCTCTTTCAACCTCTCTCTTGTCCTGATCGCTTCCTTTCGTGCCGGCCTTGAGTGCTTGATCGGTCGCGGCCTAGCGCTCGGGTGTCATTCACGACGTCTGCCCCGGGGGCGGAATACAAATATTTCATGGCGATACGCCGTCCGAAATTGTCGACGGGACGGCGCCACTCTATGGCTCGCCTGCGCATGCCACAAGTGAATATTCACCTCCGATTGGCGCCCTCCGACGGGCTCAGACAGCCTTCACGATCTCATAATCGGTGGGCCAATTTGGTGGATCGTAGCCTGGAACCTTAGCTTTCCGCGCAACTACGGATTCGTGTATCAGGCAGTGCCCGACTAGCAGCCGGTGCTGCCCGCGGTGAATGATCCACTTGGGCGTCCAATTATCGGTTGGGTCCCGCCACTTCTTGGGAACAAATTCCGGGATCCACCAACATCTCCGAAGCGACTCATGCTGCATGGCTTCGACATTGGCCGCAGTGTATTCGTCAGTGTCGTGTTCGGGCAGGATCGATGCCTTCATCGCCGCATCGAAGCGCAGCCCCGCGCCCTCCGCCTCGTGCACCATCCATGCTAGCGGGATCTTGGAGAGGCCACTTTCCTTCTCGAGGTATCCGCCCCCTACGTCGCAATGCACTCCCGCGAACCACACTTGCCGTACGCTCTGCCCAGGCTGCGGCGGTTCGCCCCACAGGTTTTGCTGAAAGTACACGCGTCGTTCGTCCAAGGAGACAGCATGGCGCACGATGTCGACCCCGGAGTTGTGCATTGTGTTTGGCAGCGTCTGCGGAGCCCAGGCCCATCCGACCGAACTCACCGTGTCCCATAAGCCAAGGAAGTGAACTTTTACGTCGCGTGCGAAAGTTGCGTGAAATCCCGATGCGGTTGCCTCGTTGTTTATGCGCCTGAACTGATCCCAGGCGAACGGCAGAAGCTCTTCGTTACCCTGTGTCAGTAGCCCGACCTTGTGCAGCATCCCCGCAAGCGCACGCGCGGTGTACGCGCCGCGACTGAACCCGAAGATGAATATCTGGTCCCCTGGTTGGTAGTAGCGCATCAAATACCGGTAGGCGCAGGTGACGTGGTCCTCGAGCAGCCACGCTACGGCGAGGTCCATGCGAGTTACGAACCAGCGCTTGGTCTTGCCCCAAACGCCTGGTGGCGCGAACGTTCCGATTCCTGGCTGGTAGTAGGCGAGCTGATCGGTGCCAGACTCATCCACCATGGCGTAGAGCTTGACGACGTTGGTGTTGGCGGCGTCGTATTGATTGTTGGTGCCGTCCAGGCACAAGACGAACTTGCGTCCGCTCGATTGGCGGCCACACGCAATTTCCTGACCTCCCGATGGGGTGCTCATGGCGAACGAGGCATTCTTTCCTAGTACACTACGCTTCCCTCGACACCGTGTCTAACGCTAAACCGCAATGAAAATCGCGTACACCGGCGCGCTGATCGCCAGCCACCCGCGCAAGGTTGAGACCGGATTTGTGTTGACCCCCGACGGTCTGCAGCAGATCGTGACCGCCGTTGCAAAGGCGCACTCCGATGCACCCACAGTCAAGCTGACGGATGTGATTGGTGCCGGTTCCGGGGGCGGGCTCGCGACCGGGGCGCTCAAGATGTATCAGCTCGGGAACACGACTTCCCATGCCGAGCTTGTCCGCTTCATGCTGACCAACAATGTCGCGCCCAGCCACGCTGACCAGTGGTCCGAACATGTCCTGAACATTGTCAACAGCTCGGGGGGCAAAGCGGCGTTCATCGGCTTATCCGGCGGAGCTGCCACATTTGGCGTGCTCGAAGTGATCAAGCCGCATTGGTCGCTGCAGAAGAAAGCGCTTTGGTCGCTCATCGTCGCGGTCTGTATCGCCGCCATCTATCTTCTCCTGGTCAAGTCAGGCGCGATGCGTTAGCCGAAGAAGGACCGTTGCTGCCGCTCACGCCGCGCGGAACAGCGTGTTCTGCAGTCGGGACCACGAGCCCCGATTCGTGTGAGCCTTTCAACGCTACAGAACCCGCATTGCGCTCTGTTGCGCAATCGCCGCGTTATAAGACTTCGGACTACGCGGATTCTGATTTTGCCTACATAGGAAACGGTCTCCAGCCGATGGCGCCAGGCGTCCAGCCGTGGGACGCTACTCGTGCGCAATGCCGCAACCAGGGCATTGCAAAAATGGCACAGGCAGCCCGCCAACCAATGGGGCGGCTCCAATCAACACGAGGAGATTTTCTTATGAAACGGTTACTGTTGGTAGTCGCAATGCTAAGCGCCATCCTTGTTGGCGGCTGCGCGGTCTATGGGGACGGTGATCGACACTATTACGGCGGAGACGAACACTGGGGCGATCAACATGGCGCATTCCATGATCACGGCTCGTAAGAGCGCGTGACGTTTCGCAATACGTATTTCCGCAACGCTGTCATCCGTTAAAGCGATGCGAGTGGTGGCAGCCTTGTTTTGCCACATCCTGCGATCATCGGTTGGGCAGCCTTGGTTTCCAAGGCTTTGCCCGGACGGCGCTGCCCGCCGCCGCCGGTTGCGCCGGCTGCGGCGTTTAGGCTCGCGCCTCGCGTCGCACGAGAGAGAAGCTGGCGTTCTCGGCTGAACGAACCAAGGCACTTCGCCCTCGGGCGCTTCCACTAACGCCGAATCGGGGACCCTGCGGATTCTTGCACCGGCAGCTAGGCCTTTTGGGAGCCCGAAGTGGGACCTGCGACCCGGTATCAGCGGATATCGGTGCCATTCCGGGAGGGTCGTGACTGGGGCATTCCTCCCCTCGAACCCCATCAAAACACAGTGGAGACGACCCCGGCTGTCTTGAGGGCCGCCCAAATTTCGTTTTATGACGATTGCATTAGCGCGCATTTGGCGCTAGCCTCAACACCCCTCCCACTCGATCGCCCCTGCGCCATGTCCATGTGGAAAGATAATACGGCCCCCCGGCCGAGTCCTATTCCATCTCCGGAGCCGATGCAGCCGGTCCGCGTCGACACCCCCGCGAAGCCCCAGTACACCCCCTTGTCCGCCGCTCCGACGGTGCGTGCCGATACGAATCTGCCGCGTAAGGAATCCGTGATCGCGCCCGATATCACCATCGAAGGCAAGATCGAGGGCAGCGGCAGCGTCCGCGTCGCCGGCAAGTTCAAGGGTGACGTCAATGTCCAGGGCGACCTCACGATCGAGGACGGGGCCAAGCTGACGGGAAGCGTGCGGGCCGACAAGGTGACCATCGCCGGTGAGCTGGAAGGCAACATCGAGCAGTCCTCACGCGTCGAGCTGCAACAGACGGCCATCTTGACCGGGGACCTGAAGGCCGGTTCTCTGACGGTCGCGGCAGGCGCTCGGATGCGCGGCCGGGCCGAATTCGGCTGGGACGACGGCGGCGCGAAAGCCGTCAAGCCGGGCAACGGTAACGGCGCTGGAAGCGACGCCGGCTCATGAGCACCGCCCGCGCCGCAGGCCCAGGGGCGATGCGCGCGTGTCCGCACTGTCGGGAAACGATCCTCGAAAGTGCCGCCGTCTGTCCGGCGTGCCGGCACTACCTGCGCTACGAGCCCCTGGCCGAGGCGCCACAGGAGCCTGCGTTCACGCCGCTACGCATCGAAGGCAGCATCCGTCACCCCGCCGACGGCGAGCCCTGGGAATACACCGTCGTTGTGTCGATTCGTAACGATCGCGACGAAGAAATCGCGCACAAGCTCATCGGTGTGGGTGCAATGAGTCCCAACGAGCGATGCACCTTCACCTTGTCGGTCGCGGCGGTTTCGGCCAAGCCGAAAGCATCCGGACGAGGCGGCATGCGACACTGAAATTCCGCGCGCGCCCACCCATGCGCACATAAAGGCGACGATGTTCAGACCGATAGCGTACGGATTGGCTTTCCTACTTTGCACGTTTAGTGCGGCCAGCGCGGAGGACGCAAAGGCCCCGTATCTGGCCATGGCGCCTCTCGTCCAATACCAGATTGCGATTGTGGCCGATGAGACCGCATTGGCCCGCAGCGCAGCGCCGACGTCGATCTCCGGCGAAGCTGACGTCCTGACGCTCGGCAGCGACGGCTATAAAACGGCGGTGAAGGGAAAGAACGGCTTCGTTTGCCTGGTCCAGCGATCCTGGGCCGCGGACTTCAACGATGCCGAATTCTGGAATCCAAAGATCCGCGGGCCGATATGCTTCAACCCGGCCGCCGTGCGCACCGTTCTCCCCGGCTATCTCGAAAGAACACAATGGGTTCTCACCGGCGTATCAAAGTCCGACATGATCGCTCGCACCCGAACCGCGCTTAACACAAACACCTTCGTGGCGCCGGAGG
>Ga0302324_100016943_pt1 | contig 14480 bp, 17 predicted proteins | sample Palsa_T0_1_FD_201949 | JGI IMG/M metagenome (GOLD analysis project Ga0302324, IMG submission 201949) | Peat permafrost microbial communities from Stordalen Mire near Abisko, Sweden - Palsa_T0_1 | ecosystem: Environmental > Terrestrial > Soil > Palsa > Peat permafrost | place: Sweden: Abisko...
GGTCTATCTCGAGCGTGCGCCGATCTACATGCACCTGGGCTTCGACGTGCACCTGAGCGCAGCGGCTACGTACACGATCAAGGAAATGCGCAGCGTGCGCTACAACGACAAACAGTACTTCGATCACCCGGCCTTTGGAATCATCGCGCTGGTCACGCCGATCAAGCACGCCGACGCGGCCTCGACCCCATGAACGCGGCGGCGCAGCCTAGGCGCTGATCAGGAACAACCCGAACACGCACAGCATGCCGAGTCCCCAGGCGATGCTGCGCAGGGTCGCCAGGTCCGCCAGGTAGCAGGCCAGGTGCAGGATGCGCGCGCCGATGAAGCCGAGGCCCAGCAGGTCGGCGCTGTGCTGCGGCCCGCGCAGCACCTGCGCGATCAGCACCGCCGCCGCGAACAGCGGCAGCGCTTCGAACGCGTTCATCGACGCCGCACTGGCACGATGGCGGTAGCCCTGCTGCCGCGCGAGCCAAGCGCGTGGGTCACGGTTGTCGAAGTCGGTGCCGGCCTTGGCAATCACGGTCGCCACGTAGGGCAGCAGGCCCGCAACCAGCACACACCACAGCGCAATCGTCATGCGGTCCGCAGCGCGGGTCAGTGTTGCGGAGCAGTCATAGGCAGAATCAGCGAGTTGCCCAGGTAGCGCGTCCACACCTGCGAGCGGCCCAGCAGCGCAAAACCGATGAAGCCGCGCACCTGCAGCCGGTCCCGGTCGAGCCACGCCAGGCGGCACTTGTAGGTGCGGCCGCTGTCGGGGTCATAGATGGTGCCGCCGGACCATTCGCCTCCGCCGTCGTATTTCATGCCCCGCACAATGATCTGCCCGAGCAGCGTCAACGATTGCCTGGCCGGATCCGGGTTGTGCTGATCCAGGCGCTCTGGCGCGTTGCCGCCTACGATCTTTCCCTGGTAGCTACCGTCGCTTGCGACGCTGATCTCAATGATGCCGTCGCGCGGCTCGGTCAGCCAATTACCGAGAATTTGCGCTGCCTGATCATCGGTGGCGCGCGCGCTCGGCGCCAGCTGCAGGCCCAGCGCGGCCAGCAGTGCCAGCAATGCAAGGCGCAGCAGCCGTCGTCGGCCGTTCGAATCGGAAGTCGCAGGCATGCGTATCTCCTGCCGCCGCCGGCCGCGCACCGCTGCGCTGCTCAGCTGATCTCCTCGCCCTCGGCGACGGCGACCCGCGCCTCGCTGCTCTCTTTGGCCCGCTGCAGCGCGCGCGCCGCCGCCTGTATGAGTTGCTCGACCGATCGCTCGGCGCTCGGCGTGATGCTCGCGACGCCGATACTGACGCTGACGAATTTCTGGCGCAACGCGCGCGGATGGTGAATGTGCTGGCGCAGAACCTTGCGCGCCACGGCGCCGGCGAATCCCAGCACCCCGGCGACGTCGGCGCTGCGTACCAGGGCGACGATACGGCCCCCATCCCAGCGCGCGACCACGTCGGCACCGCGCTTGAACGAGGCGCCGATCACGCCTGCGACCCGGCGGATGCAGGCATCGCCCGCGGGGCGGCCGTAGGTATCGTTGTAGCTGCCGAGTTCATCGATGTCGAACAGCAGCAAGGTCAATGGGCGCGCCTCGCGCACGCCAATCAGCCAATCATGCTGCAGCAGCTCTTCAAAATAGGCGCGCGAGTACAAGCCGGAGAGACGGTCCTCGCGCAGCCAGCTCGGCAGGCCGGGCGCCGGGCGCGAGTCCGCACGCTCGGGTACACCGACCTCGCGGTGGAAGCCGACGAGGTGCGTCACGGTACCATCGCTGCCGCTCATCGGTTGAATGACTACCTCGTTCCAGAACTGCGTGCCGTCCTTGCGGTAGTTGCGCAGCTGTACGCGGCAGGATTGCCCACGGCTCATGGCCTCGCGCAGCTGCACACGCCCTTCCTGGTCGCGATCGCTGCCCTGCAGGCGGCGCAGATCCTGGCCCATCAGCTCATCGCTGCCATAGCCTGTGAGGCGCTCGAAGGCGGCATTGGCATAGACCAGCGGCTGATCGGCGGTCCCGGCCTGGCACACGACGATGCCTTCGGGAGCGCTGTCCAGCACCGCGCGCAGGAATTCCACCGACCACTCGCCCACTGTTCTTATGTACCTCCCGCATCGGCGCCTTCGGGCTTGAAGCTCAGTTCCGGTGGCGGCGAGGCGCTGCGTATCAGCCATTCTTGCGCGCTTTGCCAGGCGGCGGAAGCGGCCAGAGTCTCAAAACGGTACTGTCTGCGCCCGCGCATGCGCACCAGGCGCAGCTGCGAGGCCGGTTCGATCTGCACCCGCAGGCGATCGAGCAATCGCTCCACCCCCGGACGGTCATTGCAAACCGGAAGCACGTCACAGCCGGCGGCCAGGGCGCGCTGCGCGCGCTGCACCAGATCCCCCACCGCCGCGGCGCCCGCCATGGTCAGGTCGTCGGCGAATACCAGGCCGCCGAATTGCAGCTCGGCGCGCAACACGCGCTGGATCCAGCGTGGCGAGAAACTCGCCGGCAGCGGATCCACGGCCGGATACAGCACGTGGGCGACCATCACCGCGGGCAGGCCGTTGGCGATCAGGCGACGGTAGGGCAGCAGATCCTGCTCCATATCCACGAGCTCGCGCCGGTCCACCGGCAGCGCCACGTGCGAGTCGGCAACCACGGCGCCGTGGCCCGGGAAGTGCTTGGCCGTGGCCGCCATGCCGGCATCGCGCATGCCGTGCACATAGGCGATGGCCAGCTGCGCTACGGCCTGGGCGTCGGCGTTAAAGGCACGATCGCCGATGATCTCGGACAGCCCGTAGTCCAGGTCCACGCATGGGGCGAAGGAGAAATCCACGCCGCAGGCGGCCAGCTCGGCGGCCATGAGCCAGCCCAGGGCGCGCGCCATGGCGAGCCCCTGCGGCGCGTCGGCGTCGAACGCCTGCCCGATGCGCCGCAGCGGCGGCAGCGCGGAGAACCCGGGCCGAAAGCGCTGCACCCGGCCGCCTTCATGGTCCACCGCGATCAGCAGGGCGGGGCTGCGCACCGACTGGATGTCAGCCACCAGGGCCTGCAGTTGTGCCGGCTCGATGTAGTTGCGCGTAAAGAGAATGACACTGCCGACCAGAGGATGCGTCAGCACTTCGCGGTCGGCCGCGCTCAGCGCCGTGCCCGCGATGTCGAGCATCAGCGGCCCCAGGCTCATCGGGCCGCCTGCAGGTTTTCCGGCCAGCGACGATACGGCTGTTCCGACAATCGGAAATTGTAATAGCGCTCATCGTGCGTCACTTCGACGCCGAGCCACGGCGGGCGGGCAAACACCGCATCCTCCGCGTCCAGTTCCAGCTCGGCGATCACCAGTCCGGCGTTCTCGCCCAGGAACTCGTCGATTTCCCATTCGCTGCCCTGATACACGACGATGTGGCGCCACTTCTCGATCAACGGACCCTCGCACAGCCGATCGAGCATTTCATTCGCATCCACCGCCGGGATCGCGGCCTCGTATTCGGCCCGCGACAATCCGGGCGTCATGGACTTGACCGACAGCCAACCTGCCTCGCCCGCCAGGCGCACGCGCACCGAGGCGCGGCGCGTATTGGCGATATAGCCCTGGCGCAGCAAAGTCTTCTCGCGCACGCGTTCACGCCAGCTGTCATTGATCAGTCGAAACTTGCGCTCGATCTCAACGCCCATGCCCGACTCCATCGTCCACGGCTAAGTGCCAAGCCGCGGCGCGAGCAGCGCCACCGACTCCATATGCGCCGTGTGCGGAAACATATCGACCACTCCGGCGGCGAGCAGTTCAAAGCCATGCTGGTGCACCAGCAGCCCGATGTCGCGCGCGAGACTCTCCGGATTGCACGACACGTACAGCACCCGCTCGGGGGCAAGGCGCGCGATCAGCGCCAGCTGCTGCTGCGCGCCGCCCCGCGGGGGATCGAGCAGCACGTGGCTATAAGGGCGCGCGAGCCAGGCGGCCGCAGTAGCGTCGGTCGCCAGGTCAGCGGTGAAGAATTCCGCGTTGGCGATGCCGTTGCGGCGGGCATTGTCGCGCGCGCGTGCCACCAGGCCGGCATCGCCTTCGACCCCGACGACGCATCGTGCGCGCCGTGCCAGGGCGAGGGAGAAGTTGCCCAGTCCACAGTACAGGTCGAGCAGGCTCGATTCGGCGGTTAGCTGCAGCAGCTGCGCCGACGCCGCCACCAGTTCGCGATTGACGCTGGCATTGACTTGAATGAAGTCGCTTGGCAGAAACTCGATCTGCAGATCCGCCTGCGGCAGCGCATAGAAGAGGCGCGGCGCCGGCTCGGTGAGCGCGACGGTGCTGTCGATGCCGCCCGGTTGCAGATACAAACGGACGCCATGCAGCGCCTCGAACGCGCGCAGGCATGCCAGGTCGGCCGCCGACGGGGCTTCGAGCACGCGTAACACCAGCGCCACGGCGTTGTCCGCCACCGCGACCTCGATCTGCGGCAGCCGCTCGCGGATCGAGAGCTGCGCGACGAGGGCGCACAGCGGCAGGATCAGCGCATCCACCGGGGGTGCCAGCACCTCGCAGCGGTGCAGGTCCGCGATCAGATTCGAGTGTCGTTCGCGAAAGCCCACCAGGACGCGCTGTTTGCGCCGCACGAACCGCACACCGAGCCGCGCGCGGCGCCGGTAGCCCCAGGACGGGCCGCGTATCGGCGGCAACCAGCGCGCCGGCGCAGCCCCCGCCAGCCCAGCCAGGGTTGCCTGCAGCCGCAGTTCCTTGAGCCGCAATTGCGCGCCGCTCTCCAGCTGCTGCAGCGCACAGCCACCACAGTAGTCAAAATGCGCGCAGCGCGGCGTCACCCGATCGGTGCCGGCGACGATGAAGTCCTCGGACAGCGCCTGCTCGTCCGATCCGGGCCGCCGTCGCCGCGAAATTCGCGTGGCCGGTGCCGGCGCCGGTGCCGGCGGCGCGACCGCGGCGGCGATCACAGCCTCACCGCCGCTCACGACAGCGCCTCCCACGCCTTGAGGAATTCGGCGTAATGCGGCTCGTGCGAGCTGCGCAGCAGCGCGCGCACGCGCTCGAATTCGGCATCCAGGCCAGTACGGTCAAGTCGGCCCCGCAGGAACTGGAAACGCAGATAGATCAGGAATGTGTTGAGCACATCGGTTTCGCAATAGCGGCGCACGTCGGGCAGCTGTCCGGCCAGATAGGCATCCCAGACCTTGTCGCCGGAGAAGCCGAGCTTGCCCGGAAAGCCGAGCAATGCGGCCACGTCGGCCAGGGCGGCGCGCGCGCGCGCCTGGAACCCCGCCAGCACATCCATGAGATCCAGGTGACGCCAATGGAAGCGGCTCAGATAGTTGTTGTAGCGAAACGCGCTGTCCTCATCGCCGGTCTCCCAGTAGCGCGGCGCCTGCACGCCCGCTTTCAGCGCCCGGTAGTGCAGTACCGGCAGGTCGAAACCACCGCCGTTCCAGGAGACCAGATCCGGGGAGTATTTCTCAATACCATCGAAGAAGCGGGTCAGCAGCTCCGCTTCGCTCGATTGCAGATCGCCCAGACTCCACAGCGTGAGCTGCTCACGCGTACGCAGCGCACAGGCAATCGCCACCACGCGGTGCTGAATATGCGGCAGAAACTCGTTGCCGCTCTCAGCCCGCTGGCGGGCGAACATGGCCTTGGCGACCGCGCCATCGTCCAGGCCCTCGAGACCATAGAGGCGCCGTCCCAACTCCACATCGGGCACCGTTTCGATGTCGAACACCAGGCAATTCATCGGCGCGAGCCGCGCTGCGGCGCCGAGCGTTTGCCGCCGCGACGCGTGTCGGCAGCGGCCTTGGCGGCCGCGCCGGTGCTGCCGCGCGACCGACGGCCAGCGTGGCCGTCGCGCAGCAGGACCGCGACCGCGACCACCAGTCCCGCCTCATCGGTGAGGGTGATGTGCCCCTCCCCGACACCCAGCCGCCGGCGCACGCGCTCCCCGCGCGCCGAGTAAATCACTTCGGGCTTGCCCCAGTGGTTCTGCACCACACCGACGTCACGGATCCAGATGCCGTGGGCGAAGCCGGTCCCCATGGCTTTGACGATGGCCTCCTTGGCGGCAAAACGCATCGCCAGGAAGCGCTCCGGACTGCGCGCCCGGTCGAACTGCCGGCGCTCCTGCGGCAGCAGCAGGCGCTCGAGCAGTCGCGCGCCGAATCGTGCGTAGCTGTCGCGCATGCGCTGCGCTTCGAGCACATCGACGCCGATGCCGAAGATCATGCGCGCGCCGCCAGCATCATCGCCTTCATGTCGCTGACCGCTGCGGCCAGCCCGTCGAACAGCGCCCGCGCGATGATCGCATGCCCGATGTTGAGCTCGACGATTTCGGCGATCGCCGCCACCGGCGTGACGTTGTGGTAGTTCAGGCCGTGACCGGCGTGAACCTCCAGGCCGCGACTGGCCGCAAGGCGCGCCGACGCGCGCAGGCGCTCGAGCTCGCGCGCCTGCTCCGCCCCGCTGCTATCGGCATATTGGCCGGTATGCAGCTCGATCACCGGCACGCGCGCCGCCGCCGCGGCCTCGATCTGTGCCTCCTGCGGATCGATGAACAGCGCGACCCGTATGCCGGCGGCAGCGAGCCGGGCACAGCTCTGCCGCAGCCCCTGGCCGGCGCCGGCCACGTCCAGGCCGCCTTCGGTGGTCAGCTCGGCGCGCCGCTCCGGCACCAGGCAGCAATCGGCGGGGCGCACGCCGCAGGCAAAATCGATCATCGCGGGGGTCGCCGCCATCTCCAGATTCATGCGCGTGCTGAGCAGGCCCGCGAGCAGCTGCACGTCGCGTTCCTGGATATGGCGGCGATCCTCGCGCAAGTGCAGTGTGATGTTGTCGGCGCCGGCCAGCTCGGCCAGCAACGCGGCCTGCACCGGTTCCGGATAGCGCGTATGGCGCTGCTGCCGCAGGGTCGCGACGTGATCGATGTTGACCCCGAGGGCGATTCCCGAATGCATCAGCCGGCGCGCTCCCGGCGTGGATAGGCGAGCAGCGATCGGGCCACCGCGCGGGTGTTCAGCTCGCGCCCTTCCAGACAGTGATCGAGCGCCGCACGCATCAGTGAGCGCGCCTGCCGCAGCTCGGCGTCACTCTCCAGGCCGCCGCCGAGCGCCAGTCGCTGCAGCACGCCACCGCCAATCGCGCCCGAGCTGCCGGGCTCGGCGATCACGACCCCGTGGACGCCGGGCTGAAAATGATAATAGGCATCGCCGCGCACCGGGCAACCAGTATCCGCCTCGGCCGCGAGATTGAGCCCATAGCCGATGAATTCGAGCAGCCGTGCCTCAAACAGCCGCAACGATGCCTCGGCGCCAGGTTGCGTGCGCAGTTGTGCCAGCGTCGCCTCGTACTGATCGAACAGCTCCGGATACGGATCGTGGCGCGTCAGCAGCTTGAGCAGCAGCTCATTGAGATAAAAGGCGCTCATCAGTCGCGCGGCCGGCAGCGCCGGCGCACCGTCTGCATTCTCGGCGCCGGTCAGCTGCGGCGCCTCACCGCGCCCGCTCCAGGACAGCAGCAGTGCGCGAAACGGCTGCAGCACGGCAAAGCGCGTGCGTGGACCGCGCGCCGCACGCGCAAACACCGTCATCCGGCCGTGCTCTCGGGCGAACACCTCGACGATCAGGCTGCTGTCGCGGAATGGGTGCTGATGCAGCACATAGGCGCGCGCCAGCTGCACACGCTGGGGGGTACGGCTCACTCGACACCCAGCTGGCGCAGGGCGCGGGCATCGTCGGCCCAATCCTCGCGCACCTTGACCCATAGGGTCAGGTGGAAGCGCTCGCCGAGCAGGCGGTTGAGCTCGAGGCGCGCCGAGCGTCCGATGCGTTTGAGTCGGCCGCCTTCCGCGCCGATGACGATCGGCTTCTGACCGGCACGGTCGACCCAGATGACGGCCGAGACCGCCTTGCGCCCGTCCTCCTCCACCACGATCTGCTCGATCTCCACCGCGACACCGTACGGCAGCTCCTCCACCAGCTCCAGCGTGAGCTTCTCGCGGATGGTCTCGGCGATGCGAAAGGTCTCGGTGCGGTCGGTCAGCTGATCGAGCGGGAACATCGCTGCACCCACCGGCAGCGCGGCGACGATCACGCGGCGCAGATCGTCGAGATTGTCGCCCTTGGACGCCGAGACCGGCACGATGTCCCGAAATGCATGCCGGGCCGCCAGCTGCGCCAGATACGGCAACAGCCGCTCGCGCGGCCGCACGCGGTCGACCTTGTTGACCACGGCCACCACCTCATGTCCGCTCGCAGCAATTCGGCCAAGCGCCAGCTCATCCTCATCGGTCCACTTGAGCGCTTCGACAACGAACAGTACCAGGTCCGAATCACCCACAGCGGCGGCGGCCGTCCGGTTCATGGCGCGGTTCAGGGCGCGCCGCGGACCCAGGTGCAGCCCCGGGGTGTCCACGAAGGCGATCTGGGCGTCGGCCAGCTGCGCCAGGCCGATCAGGCGGTGGCGTGTGGTCTGCGGCCGCGGCGTGACGATGCTGAGCTTGTGACCGACCAGGGCGTTGAGCAGCGTCGATTTGCCGACGTTGGGCCGGCCGGCGAGGGCGACAAAACCGCTGCGAAAATCTGTCATGGATCGGCCTGGATCTGCTCGAGAATGCACGCGGCGGCGGCCTGCTCGGCCCGCCGCCGGCTCGAGCCGGCAGCGGTCGCGCGCACCGCCATCGGCTCGACTTCGCAGGTTACGCGAAACACCTGGGCATGCAATTCGCCGGCGACGCTCTCGACGCTGTAGCGCGGCAGCGGCAGTCCGCGCCCCTGCAGCAGTTCCTGCAGCCGCGTCTTGGGGTCCTTCAGTTCGGCGGGCAGGCTGAGCGACTGCAGCGCCGGGGCCAGCAGGCGCAGCACCGCAACGCGCGCGGCGGCCAGACCGCCGTCCAGATAGAGGGCACCGCACAGCGCCTCCAGCGCGTCGGCCAGGATCGACTCGCGCCGATGGCCGCCGGTCTTGAGCTCGCCCTGGCCCAGCGTCAGCAGTTCACCGAGCGCCAGGCCGGCCGCCAGCTGTGCCAGTGACTCCCCACTCACCACACTGGCGCGCAAGCGGCTCAACGCTCCTTCGTCAGCCTCGCCGAAACGCTCGAACAGATACTGAGCGGTGATCACGCCGAGCACCGCGTCGCCGAGAAACTCCAGCCGTTCGTTGTTCGGGCCCTCCGCGCTGCGATGCGTCAGGGCGGTTTCGAACAGTGCCAGATCCGCCGGCTCGTATCCGAGCGCCTCGCGAAGCCAGCAGCGCAAGCGCTCGGTGCGATTCATGGCAATGGCGGACGCAGGCGCAGCGGGCGCTGCCGGGAAGCGATGGCCTCAGTGGACCTCGACCTCTTTGTGAAACTGCACCAGCAGGGAGATATTGCCGAACATGGGCGCCACTTCCTCGTAGTCGACGACCGCCACCCAGGTTTCATTTTCGCGATGGATGTCGACATCCTTGCCCGCAGGATGGGTAATGCCTTCGATATCGAAGTGCTTATCCAGCGAGACGCGCAGCGATTGCGCGTTGGTCGCATCACCCGCCTTGGCCTCACTGACCGTCTCCGACAGCGATTTGGCGACGCGCATGTAGTTGAGATAGATGGGGGTCAGCCGGATGCCCGCGTAGACGACGATGCCAACCGGCACCAGCAGAACCAGCCAGCCGATCATGGTAATTCCGCGCTGTGAGTGGCGCATGAGTAACACTCCCTTTGACTGTAGCTATAGGCTCGATTGCACTCGACGTAGCCCCGCTTGCCTCGCCGCCGCTCAAGCCTCAAAGCCGCTTCAGCAGCGTCACTCGATGCGCCGGCCGATCCGGCTCCAGATCGGCCCGCCCGAGCGTTGCAGATCCCAATTGAACCAGATTCGGGTCGCTTTGCCGACCAGATGGTCCTCCGGCACGAAACCCCAATAGCGGCCATCGTAACTGTTATCGCGATTGTCGCCGATCATGAGGTATTCGCCCGGCGGCACCCGCATTTCATCCCGGTCGCTGTGATCGCGCAGGCCCGGGACGGTCGGCTCGATGCATTCGTAGTTGCGCTCGAGTCGACGGCTACAGCTGGCACCGGGCGCGGCGACGATCTCATCCGGGGTCAGGCACGAGAGGGTCTGGTGGCGGTGGGTACCGAGGATCTCGGTGGACAGCCGCATGTTGTGATAGCAGCCGTCGTCATAGCGGCCGTCACTCTGCAGCGGCACCGGCACGCCGTTGATGATCAGCTGGTCGGAGGTGATGCGCACGTGATCGCCCGGCAGCCCGACCACTCGTTTGATGAAGTTGATCGCCGGGTCGGGCGGGTAGTGGAACACCACCACGTCGCCGCGCTGCGGCTCGCCGATCGACACGAACTTCTGATCGATCACCGGCAGCCGCAGGCCATAGGCGAACTTGTTCACGATGATGAAATCCCCGTCCAGCAGCGTCGGCATCATCGAATCGGAGGGAATGCGAAACGGCTCGAAGATGAAGGAGCGCACCAGCAGCACGATGACCGCGACCGGGAAAAAACTGCGCGCATAGTCGACCGTGACCGGCAGCGGCAGCGCCGCCGGATCGCGCCCGGCAGCCACCGCGCGCCGGCGCCGCGCCGGCTCGAACAGCAGATGATCGAGCAGCCATACCAGGCCGGCGATCGCCACCACGATGACCAGGACCAGACTGAAATCCAGCCGCTCGGACATCAGCAGGCGCAGCAGCGCCGCCAGCAGCAGCAGCGGCAGCAGGTAATAATTCGCCGCCAGCAGCGGCGCATCCGCCGTGCCGGCGCCGGCGATGCGCCGTCGCGGCCGCAGGAACCAGTCGTCGACGATGGCGATGAGTGCGGCGGGAATCGCCAGCGCCGCCAGCACCGTCAGTATCTGCGTCAGCATGCCGGTCCCGCAGCGACCGGTGCGTACAAGCACGGCTGTTGGGCACAGCGGCAGTTCATTTGCGCCCGACTTTCAGCACCGCCAGAAAGGCCTCCTGCGGAATCTCGACCTGCCCTACCTGCTTCATGCGTTTCTTGCCCTCTTTCTGCTTTTCGAGCAGCTTGCGCTTGCGCGACACGTCGCCGCCGTAGCACTTTGCCAGCACGTTCTTGCGCAGCGCCTTTACCGTCGCCCGCGCGATGACATGACTGCCGATCGCGGCCTGGACCGCCACCTCGAACATCTGGCGCGGAATAAGCTCCTGCATCTTATCGACCAACTCACGGCCCCGCGCGTAGGCATGGTCCCGATGCACGATGATCGACAGCGCATCGACCGCCTCGCCGTTGATCAGGATATCAAGCTTTGCCAGCGGCGCGGCCTGAAAATGGCTGAATACGTAATCAAACGAGGCATAGCCGCGGGTCGCGGATTTCAGCCGGTCGAAGAAGTCGAGCACCACTTCGGCCAGCGGCAGCTCGTATTGCAGCGACACCTGGGCGGCCAGATACAGCATCTTCTTCTGCACGCCACGCTTCTCGCTGCACAGACCGAGCACGGCGCCGACATAGTCGGGCGGCACCAGAATGCTGGCCATGATCATCGGCTCGCGGATCTCGGCGATCACGTTCAGGATCGGAAGTTTCGACGGGTTGTCGACGTATTCGACGCTGCCATCGGTGCGCGCGACCTCGTAGATTACGGTGGGCGCGCTGGTCACCAGATTCAGGCCGTATTCGCGCTCCAGCCGCTCCTGCACGATATCCATGTGCAGCAGACCGAGGAAGCCGCAGCGAAAGCCGAAGCCGAGTGCGGTGGAGGATTCGGGCTCGTAGTGCAGCGCCGAGTCGTTGAGCTTGAGCTTGGCCAGAGCATCGCGAAAACTCTCGTAGTCCTCGGCGTTGATCGGGAACAAGCCCGCAAACACGCGCGGCTGTATCTGTTTGAACCCGGGCAGCGGCGCGGCGCAGGGGCGGCCATCGAGCGTAATGGTGTCGCCAACCGGCGCGCCGTCGATTTCCCTGATACCGGCGATCACGAAACCGACCTCGCCGGCGCCCAGGGTCTCGAGCGCGAGGGACTTGGGGGTGAAGCGGCCCAGCTTGTCGATGTTATGTGCACGCCCGGTGGACATGACGCGAATCTTGTCGCCCCGGCGCAGGGTGCCGTTGACCACGCGCACCAGCGATACCACCCCGACATAGTTGTCGAACCAGGAATCGACGATCAGCGCCTGCACCGGCGCCTCAGGGTCGCCTTGCGGCGGCGGAATGCGGGCAATGATCGCCTCGAGCAGCTCCGGCACGCCCTCGCCGGTCTTGGCGCTGACGCACACGGCATCCTGGGCATCGATGCCGATGATCTCCTCGATCTCGGTCATGACGCGCTTGGGATCGGCCGAGGGCAGGTCGATCTTGTTGATCACCGGCAGCACTTCCAGGCCCTGCTCGATCGCGGTATAGCAATTGGCGACGCTTTGCGCCTCGACGCCCTGGGAGGCATCCACCACCAGCAGAGCCCCCTCCCCGGCCGCCAGGCTGCGCGAGACCTCGTAGGAAAAGTCGACGTGGCCGGGGGTGTCGATCAGGTTGAGCTGGTAGCGCTCCCCGTCCGGCGCCTGATAATTCAGCGTCACGCTCTGCGCCTTGATGGTGATGCCGCGCTCGCGTTCCAGGTCCATCGAGTCAAGCACCTGGGCCTGCATCTCGCGCTCCTCGAGGCCGCCGCATAGCTGGATCAGGCGGTCGGCAAGCGTCGATTTTCCGTGGTCAACGTGCGCGATGATGGAGAAATTGCGTATGCGGTGCATCGAGCGGCTTGGAAGCCCCGAGGGGCGGGGCGCGCGGATTATAGCCTTAAGCGGTGCCCGGCCGGTCGCGCAGCGCGCGCAGCAACTCGGCCTGATCGAGCCGGGCACTGCACACCGGAACCTGATCGAGCAGCAGCACCGGAATCTTCAGGCCGTAACGCCGCTGCAGCTGCGGATCGGAGTCGACGTCGAGCAGCCGGATCGGCGGCAGTTCGTGTCGCGCGCGCAGCGCCTGCAGCTCATTGAGCATGTCTTCGCACAGCCCGCACTCGGCACGGGTCAGCAGTGTCAGGGTGTGCGCGGATGCGCGGTCGGGCGTGCTCAATGCCGGCCCGGACCCGCGGCGGCACCGAGGGTGGCGGTGCCCGGGCCGCCCGCTGCGCCAAAGCCGCCCAGGGCGTTGGCATTATTGCCGAAGCCCGCGCGGCCGCTGCCCAGGTCGTGGCTGGCCGGGTCGGCGCCGCCGCTCTGGTTGCCGGGCAGCTCGTCGAAGATCGACGAGCTGCCGTCGGTGTGACGCACCAGAGTGTGCGCGATCCCCATGCCCAGCAGCGATTCGGCCATGCTTGGCGCCGGACCTGCAGTACGGATCGATTGCGCGATGGCACGCACCGTATCCGGCGGCACTTCGCCGACCGCGGTGACTCGGTAGCCCTGCACGATGGTCGAGTACGCCGATGATGAGCCGATGGTCGCGGCGTCATCGGCGACCTGTTCGGTGCGCCGCTCGCGGCCGATCTCGACGAACACCGATACCGAGGCCAGGCCGTCGGTAAACACCAGATGCTCGACCGGGCCGCTGTGCAATACCTGCCGCGCGCTCACCGTCATATGAAATCCCGGCGGCAGTACGCTCGCCTCCCAGGAGACCGCCACACCACGCGCATCCACCGGATCGGCAACATGCTGCACCCAGCGGTAATTGCGGGCATCCACCGCCGGCTCGAGCTCGCCGTCGGCGATGTGCACGGGCAGGCGCAGGTCGGTGAAGACAATCTGCTCGAGCACCTGGCCCTGGCTGTCGCGCAGCTGGGTCTTGAGCGGCATGGCCGTGGCCTCATCGATCCACACGCGATATCCGTAGCGCAGCTGGTCCTTCGGTGTCACCGCGATCACACGGGCATCGCGACCCGAGACGCGCGTCTTCTGCAGTTCGGTGATCTGGTACAGGCCCGCCGAGGTCGCGTCGATGCGCGGCAGGCTGCCGAGCAGCAGTCCCGCGTCGTTGCTCCTTTCGACCAGCACGGTGCGTTGATCGGGCAGGTAACAGGTGAGTTGGCTGCCCTTGCGGATGAACTCGCGACCCGAGCCGTCCATCGACAGCAGCCGCTCGGACACGCCCTCGTTGCCCACGCGGTGGATCACACGCAGCGTTTCGGTCTCACCGGCGTGTTCGTGTACGAACACGCCCTCGTAATTGCGCGTCGCCAGTGCCCGGTCGGTACGGGCCAGCCAATCGCCTGGATCCTCGTCGCCCGCCGCTGCCGCGGCACTGGCCAACAGCGCCGCGCAACTGCCGGCGGCCCAGAGCCTTGCCGCTGCGCCCGGCCGCCTAGCGGCTCGCGGATGAGGCCGCGGGGATCGCAGTGGTCGCATCGAATGCACCTGCCGGGAAATTCGCCGGCGCACCGGGGGCACTCGCGCCGGGCGATGCGTTGTTCGCGGCATCCTCGTTGCTGACCAGCGCGGACAACACATTGCGCCGCATCAGCGGCGTGGAATATTCGCTATGGGCGACGATCAGATCAGCCAGCTCGGTACGCAGTGCGGTATTGGCGTTGGACATGTTGATCGGGGTGAC
>Ga0302324_100016945_pt1 | contig 14480 bp, 10 predicted proteins | sample Palsa_T0_1_FD_201949 | JGI IMG/M metagenome (GOLD analysis project Ga0302324, IMG submission 201949) | Peat permafrost microbial communities from Stordalen Mire near Abisko, Sweden - Palsa_T0_1 | ecosystem: Environmental > Terrestrial > Soil > Palsa > Peat permafrost | place: Sweden: Abisko...
CTGCCTGCGGGACGATGAAGCGGAGTGGGAACCATGCAACCGCAAATTGTCGGTTTGGGCGATGACCGGCCGGTGCTGACCGAGCCGGTGCGCCCGCGCCTCGTCGACGGGGCGGACCGGGCTATATACCTCGAGACAGGGCTGGATCCCGTGCTGGCCATGGTGCACATGCCTTCGCCGATCCGGAGCGGTGCTACCGGCGTGATACTCAGCCCGCCGTTCGGCTGGGACGCCGAATGCACGCATCGAGCGAGGCGGGTCTGGGCGGTGGCTCTGGCGAAGGCGGGTCACCCGGCGGTGAGGATCGATCACCCGGGCACCGGTGACAGCGCAGGATCACCCTACGATCCGGACCGGCTCGCGGCATGGACCGCGGCTCTCGCCGCCACGGCTTGCTGGCTTCGGGATGAGCTCGGCTGCGTACGCGTCGTCGGGCTGGGACTCGGATTCGGCGGGATGATGGCCTGGCTCGCAGCCGCCGAAGGGGCACCGATCGACGACCTCGTGCTCTGGGCGGTACCGACGTCAGGACGCAGGCTGCTGCACGAGATACGAGCGACTTCGCTGCTCAGCATCGACCCGCGCATCGAGCCCGGCTACGAGCCGGGGTCACCGGACGCTGCGAGCGTTCTGACAGGCGAGGACCTGCTCGACGAAGCGGGTCAGATCACGACTGGGGCAACCAGCCGCACGCTCTCGCAGCTCGACTTGACGAAGTGCGAGCTCGCGGATCCGACGCGACGGCGCGTCCTGCTGTTCAAACGCAGCGGGGCCGCGGCGGACAAGCGCTTGCACGATTATCTCGAGGCGTCGGGTGCCCAGGTCACCGTGGAAAACGGCGACAGCTACGGAGCGATGATGCAATACGTCCAGCTCGCGGAGATACCGAGGGCGGCGATCGCGCGTTCGATCTCCTGGCTGTCGGACTCCGAGGCGTCGCGAGAACGGCCGCGTGGCGCGACTGCGACCGGCTCCCGTCCCCCGGTTCGGGCGACCGAGGCGATCGAACTGACTCATGACGGCGTCACGATCCGAGAAACGACGCTGACGATCAAACTGGAGTCGGGGATGCTGCGCGGCATCCTCACCGAGCCTGTCAGCGTGGCCGCGGCCGACGTCGGCGCGGTGTTCTTCAGTGGTGGCTCGGATCGGCGGATCGGGCCCAACCGGATGTGGGTGGACGCCTCTCGCCGATGGGCCGCACGGGGCGTGCCGGCGGTTCGGATCGATCCGTACGCGATCGGAGACTCTGACGGCGACGAGGACTGCTACGCGGAGCTCCGTTCCTATTACGATCCCGGGCACGTCAAGAGCACGATCGCGCTGCTGGACAATCTGCAGACGCACGGTCTCCCCGGTCGTTTCGTCCTCGTCGGCTTCTGCTCCGGCGCCTACCGGTCGTTCCATGTCGCAATGACCGACCGCCGCGTCGCCGGCGTCTTCGCGATCAACCTCCCGTTCTTCTTCTGGAGCTCGTGGCTGATCCGTGTGCGGCACTCGTGGGTGGCCGACAGAGAGCCCAGGCCAAGTGACTCGCTGATCAAGACCGCGACCCTCCGGGTCCTCCAGAGCGGGCTGCGCGTGGTGCAATCCGCCCGCCTGGTTGTACTTCGCCTCAGACACCGCAGCCCGGACAAGATCGATCTGGCGCTTGAGCACCTACGGGATCAGGGCACTGAGCTGCTGTTGCTGTTCAAGACGAATTCAAAGGAATACAACGACCTGCTGGCAAACGGGCACATGGACCGCCTCCGTGAGATGCCCAACGTGCAGGTGAAGCGCATCCCGGGCAGCGATCGCCGCTTCCGGCCGCTTCCGCTCCAGCGCTATGTGAACGACACGCTCGACGACGCACTCTCTCGTGTCCTCCAGCGCGACGGCGCCGCCATCGCGGCTGGGCTCGACGGCGCAGCAAGCCTCCGGACTCAACGCCGCCGGTGGCGCCGAGGCCGTTAGAACGTAAGGCGACGTCCTAACGGCACCAATTGGCCGCAAATTGCGCACGTTTTCGCGCGAACAACCCAACCCGCGGACATGTCTGTGCGTTTTCCGGACCGATGCTCGGCTGTCCGGCCGGGACATCGGTCGACTAGACATATGTCGAGTGCCGGACGCAGATTCAAGGAGTGCGGCGAGATGCCGATGAAGCCGAGGTTGCACCCCCCAAGACTCGGAGGGACCGGAATTGCGGCGAGGACCGTTGTTTACCGTTGTGCTGCTGTGCCTGATGGCCGCTCTAGGCGGCGTTGCCTTAGCTAAAACGCATAGATCGACCCCGGTGCTTCTCGGGGACCGTTCGCTTGGGTCGTTCACCGACCATGCCGTCGCCGGCAAGGCGGACGTCTTCCGGTTCGTCGCCAAGACGACCGGAACCGCCTCTTCGATGAGAGTCTTCATCGGCTCCGGCAACTCGGCGAGCTCGGCTGTCGTGGGGCTGTACTCGAACGCTGCTGGGCGTCCGCACAACCTGCTGGCGAAGGGTTCGAGGACGGGACTGACGGCGGGCCGGTGGAACAGGTTCTCAATCAGTGCTGCTCAGGTGGTCGCCGGCAAGGCCTACTGGATCGCCGTCCTGGCCAAGAGTCGGAGGATCGCGTATCGCGGCGTGTCCCGGGTCAACCTGAGGTCGCTCCCGCGGCTGTGGAGGAGCGGTTCGATGGCGCTTGCGACCCGCGCGCCGAGCGCTCCTGTGAATACAGCTCTGCCGGTGATCTCGGGTACCGCTGCGCAGGGAGACAGGTTGAAGGTGAGCCAGGGGTCGTGGTCGGTTCGCCCGGCGAGCTCCCACTACCGGTGGCAGGTTTGCAACGAGGTCGGGACTGCATGCACGCAGATCAGCGGTGCGGCGTCCAGCAGCTACGTCGTCGCATCCGGCGATGTCGGCCACACGATCAGGGTGAGGGTCGCGGTGACCAAGGCGTCCAGGTCGGCGCACGCGACCTCAGCTGCGACGGCGGTCGTGCCCGCCTCGCCGGCCGCCCCGCTCGGCTCGCTCCTTGCCCCGCCGGTGAATACGGCTCTGCCCGCGATCTCGGGTACCGCGGCTGTGGGGGATACCTTGAGCGCCAGCACCGGGTCGTGGTCAGGTAGCCCGCTGTACTACCTGTACCTATGGCAGGACTGCAACGCGTCCGGGTCTGCTTGTGCGTACGTCAGCAGTGCGTGGTCCGGCACCTACGTCGTCGCGTCGGGCGATGTCGGTCACAGCATCCGAGTCACGGTCGGGGCGCTTGGTCTGGGTGGCTGGGCGACCGCTATGTCGGCTCCGACGTCGGTCGTGCCCGGCTCGACACCGGACGCCCCGGTGAATACGGCGTTGCCGTCGATCTCGGGTACCGCCGCTGTGGGGGATACTTTGAGCGCGAGCAAGGGGTCGTGGTCTAATAGCCCGACGGGCTACACCTACGCGTGGAGCAAATGCAACAGCGGTGGCTGCTCGAGCATCACGGGCGTGTCGGCGAGCAGCTATACGGTGGCGTCGAGCGAGGTCGGGGACACGATCGAGGTGATCCTGACCGCGCAGAATTCGGGCGGCTCAACCAAGGCGAGGTCAGCGCCGACGGCGGTCGTGCCGACGCCGCCGGTGCCCGCGCCGGTGAATATGGGGTCGCCGTCGATCTCTGGCACCGCGGCTGTGGGGGATACTTTGAGCGCGAGCAAGGGGTCGTGGTCGAATAGCCCGACCGGCTACACCTACGCGTGGAGCAAATGCAACAGTGGCGGGTGCTCGGCTCTGACGGGCGCGACGGCGAGCACGTATCCCGTGTCGTCTAGCGATGAGGGGAACACGATCGAGGTGGCCGTGACCGCGAAGAACGCCGGTGGGTCTACGAGCGCGACGTCGGATCCGACGGCGGTCGTGCCGACGCCGCCGGTGCCCGCGCCGGTGAACACGGCGCTGCCGTCGATCTCGGGTACCGCGGCTGTCGGGGATAGCTTGAGCGCGAGCAACGGGTCGTGGTCGAATAGTCCGACGGGTTACACCTACGCGTGGAGCAAATGCAACAGTGGCGGGTGCTCGGCTCTGACGGGCGCGACGGCGAGCACGTATCCCGTGTCGTCTAGCGATGAGGGGCACACGATCGAGGTGGTCGTGACCGCTAAGAATTCGGGCGGGTCGACGAGCGCGACTTCGGATCCGACGGCGGTCGTGCCGACGCCGCCGGTGCCCGCGCCGGTGAACACGGCGCTGCCGTCGATCTCGGGTACCGCGGCTGTCGGGGATAGCTTGAGCGCGAGCAACGGGTCGTGGTCGAACAGTCCGACGGGATACACCTATGCGTGGAGCGACTGCAACAGCGCCGGCGCTGGCTGCACCAGCATCACAGGGGCGACGTCGAGCAGCTATCCGGTGGCGTCGAGCGACGCCGGGAGCACGATCGAGGTGGTCGTCACCGCGAAGAACGCCGGTGGGTCGACGAGCGCGACGTCAGCTCCGACGGGAGTCGTGCCCGCGCCCGCGGGCGGCCCGGGTGGCCTGTATGTGCACGGTAGTGAGTTGGTGAATGCCAGTGGTGCTGTGGTGCATTTGCATGGTGTGAACCGGTCGGGTACTGAGTACTCGTGCGTTCAGAACGATGGGTTTTTTGATGGTCCGAGTGATGCTGCGTCGGTGGCGGCGATGGCGGCTTGGAACATCAACATCGTGCGGGTTCCGCTGAATGAGGATTGCTGGCTCGGGATTAACGGGGTGAACCCGGCGTACGCGGGCCAGAATTACATCAACGCGATCGTGAATTACGTGAACTTGCTGCATTCTTACGGGATGTACGCGGAGCTGTCGTTGATTTGGGCGGCGCCTGGCAGCGCCTCGGCGAACTATCAGTCGGCTGCTCCTGATGAGGACCATTCGCCGGCGATGTGGGCGAGCTTGGCGGCGACGTTCAAGAACGATCCGAATGTGATCCTCGCGCCGTGGGGAGAGACCTATCTGAACTGGGCGGACTTCATGGGTGGGAGCGATAACGCCGCGACGTACTCGAGCGCGGATGGCCCGTTCGATGGCGACGGGAGCTGCGGAACCAATTGCGACTACTACACGACCGCGGGGATGGATCAGGCGGTGACCGTGATGCGAGGCGCCGGTTACAGCGGTCCGATCGCGATTCCCTGCATCGACTACGCGAATACGTGTGCGGATCCGACCAGCGGCGGGGACTACAGCGGCTCGACGTGGATCAAGTCCCACCCGACGGACCCCGACAACCAGCTGATCGCCGAGGTGCACATCTACGGCGGGCAGCTGTGCGCGACCGCGGCCTGTCTGAACGTGTCGGTCGCGCCGATCCTCGCTGCCGGCTATCCGGTGATCTTCGGCGAGACGGGCGAGGAATACACCGGCTCGGACTGCGGATCGAGCGCGATCTCGACGTTCATGGACTGGGCTGACGCCAACGACGTCGGCTACGAAGCATGGGCGTGGGACACGAACGAGGGCTGCGATTCCCTCGTCAGCAACTACAACGGCACCCCCGACAACGCCTACGGCACCTGGGTATACGACCATTACCTCGAACTCGGGCATTCCTGAACAGCCACATCCGTGCCCGTGCTGTCCGCGGTCGCCGAGCACGAGCCGCGCCCGAGCCTCTACTTGAACGTGATCCCGGGCGGGAACGACGACGGCGTCCAGGTGGTGAAGCTCGACGTCCGCCACTGCTGCGCTGCCAGCCAGTGCTGTACCTCTCCGATGTAGCGCGCCTGCTCGGCGTTATGCCACGGGTACGGGCTGTTCCAGCCGCCGATGCTGTCCCACTGCTGGCAGGGCACGTAGCTCGAGTCGCCCCATTCTGTCCGGGTGCCCTCGGGGTTGTCGTAGTAGAAGCGGACCATCGCCGCCTGGTAGTCGATGTTGAAGGCTGCCGACTCCCATCGCAGTGGCTCGGTACCGGCGTCGACCGAGCCGTCCGGCTTCCACCGGACCTGCGCAAGTCCCATCGACTCGTACACATCGCTGCCCGGTGAGATCCTGGCCTGAGTGGGAAAGCGCGGATACCAGGCAGAGCTGACCGCGGTCACGTCCCCGAGCATGAAGCTGTTCCAATAGGACTCCTCGACGTACTGCGCCCGGAGCCAATCCTCCGGGATGCCCCATTTGTGCGCCGCCCATTGAATCAGGTCATCGGTCGACGGATCGTGCATTCCGTCGCGGCCATCGACGTAGCGGAGGTACGGGTTCAGCTGCACCTCCGTCTGCCCGAGCGAGGTCCGGCTGGCCCGGAACCGCTCGACGGCCTGCAGGCTCGGCACGTATGCGTCGGTCGATGCGTAGGCCTGTCCGCCGAGGGTGTACGGCTTCGCGTTGAAGGGCCGGGTCTCGATTTCCGGGGTGACGAGGGCCGCCGCCGCCGGATCGGACAGTGGTGTGAAGGTCGACGGTCCCTTGTTGTGCGCATTCGCGTTGCACGCGGCCCACGCGTTCTGTGGATGCAGCTCACGATGCCAGGCGACGGCGCTGGAGGAGCTCTCGGACACGATCAGGCCGACAGCGATACATGCAGCGAGCACCGCGATCAGCAGTGCTGCCGGCCGGCGGCGCAGGCGGCCAAGCATGCCCGGTTCAGGCGACATTCGACCGTGGGCGTATGAGATCGACAGGCGCCGCGAAGTTCGCGTAGAAGCTCTTGATCCACCTGCCGAATCTGTTCGCGGGCGCGCCGCCGTAGTTCTTGATCAGGCTGGCGCAGGTGCCCCACTTATCCCAGGTCCAGGCTTCATAGCCGACCGTGTGAGCAGCCGCCCAGGGGACGGCGGAGTCGATCCAGCGCGACCCGCAGTCGACTTCGCCGGTCTCGCCCCACAGCAAAGGAACCCTCGCCGCAACGGGAGCGTACTCCGCGCCGAAGCATTTGACCGTCGAGCAGATCTGCTTCTGGTAGACGTGAGCTTCGGCGATCAGCTGATGACGCGGGTCGGGCGGCTCGTACTTCAGCCATCCGGACAGATCGTTGGCGAAATCAACCCCGGGGATCGCGATGATGCCGGTGTATCCAGCCCCGCGCATAACCCGGACCGCCTGGGCCATCCCGGCGACGGTGTAGTGGAAGCACCCCTTGCCGCAGCTCGTGTCGCCGTCCCACGGACCGGTGCCGTAGGAGGCCTGATCACGGCACCCGTCGACGAAGCACTGCTCGGTGACCGTCGTCTCACCCCAGGGTGCCAGGATCACGTTCGGGTCATGCTTGAATGCCCGCGCCATGCCGGCCCACATCGCCGGGGAATGGTCTTCGTCGGGCGCATCGGGCTGGTAGTCGGCCTTGGCCGTGCCAGGGGCGCCCCAGATCAGCGACAGCTCGGCGTAGATGCCGTGGGCGTGCAGCAGGTTGACGTAGGTGACGATCGCCTTGACGTAGCGCGCGCGGCTGAACTGACGCTTGACGCCGTTGATCCCGAGCCAGCAGTCCTCGTTGAGGGGAATACGGACGATGTTGATGTGCCAAGCAGCCATCGCCGCGACCGAGGCCGCGTCGCTGGGCCCATCGAAGATTCCAAACCCCTGGATGCAGGCGTACTCGGTGCCGGACCGGTTCACCCCGTGGAATTGAACCGGCCGCTGGAACCGGTCGAGGATCCGATTCCCCTGCACATGCAGGACGGCCGGCTCCGGTCCGGGCGATGCGACGGTACGCGCTCCGCATGAACTGAGCGTGACGACCAGAGCCACGATCGCCACCAGCGGCCAGCGGCTGCGGGCCACCGGCTAGTGGCTCCGCTGCGAGCTGGTGACGAACATGACATTGGTCCGATGCCCTGCCAGCGGCACGAGCCGCCTGGCGACGCGGTCGAACGCGTACGGCTCATACCCGAGTGAGCCCATGAACGCCGTCGTCTCATCGGAAGGGCCTTCGACGAGTACCGGTGGTCGGTACGCACCAAGCGTCTTGGTCATGCCCACCAAGGCCGGCTGCTCGTGTCCCTGGACGTCCAGCTTCACGAACGCGGGCATCAAGTCGAGATCATCGAGGCGCCGAACCTGGACGCGAGTCCGCTCGATCCGGAAGTCCGGCGAGAGCATCCGCTCCCCGAGCTGCACCTTCAGGCTCGGGCTCTGCTCGACCGCCTCTCGCGTCAGCGAGGCCTCCGTCGTGATCGGGACCCCGCGGTAGATGGGGACGAAGAACTCCGCCTCACCCGGAACATCCCCGGCGGCCCAGATCGCGTACTCGAACCGGCCGACGACCCGCCCGGTCCATCGCAGATCGCCCTCGTGGAACGGGTTCGGCTCGATCGCCAGGATTCGCGCGCGGCGCTGGTAGATCCGCAGCGACATCGACGACATCCCGGCATTCGCTCCGATGTCCAGAAACAGCCCATCGGTCTGCGGGAACAGTCCGAAGGCCGCATAGTCGCAGTCGTGGGGCCGGCGCATCAGATACCTTGCCGTTGCGTACGGTCGCCGGGACGCGGCGTAGAGCTTCGGGAACCGAGTGAGGCGGGTCTTCAGCGCTTGGGTGTTGACGGCGCTCACCGAGTCACTCGAACAGCGGCAGCCGGCCGGTCAGCGTGTAGGTTGTCGCGGCCTCGTCGCGGAGGCCGACCGGACGCGCCGGGACGCCGGCGACCACCTCTAGCGGCTTCACGTCCCGCGTCACGACGGCCCCGGCCGCCACCACGCATCCATGCCCAAGTGTGACGCCGGGCAGGATCATCGCTCGCGTACCGATCCAGACGTGGTCTTCAATCACGACCGGACAGTGGCGGACGCGAAACGTCGGATCGTTAACGCCGTGGGTCGCGGTGAGAATTGTCACCTCGGGTGAGATGCTCACGTTGCCGCCGATGGTCAGTGAGCCCCGGATATCGAGGCAGCAGTTCCGGTTGATGTAGGTGTAGTCGCCGAAGCTGACGCCGCTACGGCGGACGATTCGCGGCGTGTAGGACCACATGAAGCAGCCCATGTGAATGGCCGTCTTGTGGCCGAGCTCGATCCCGAGCACCCGTCCGTACCACCACCGCCGCAGCGCAAAACTCGGCACGTGACTGATCACGTGGTTGGTCAGGTAGTTGACGACCCGGATTGCCAGCAGCCGGACGGCCACCGCGCCGGCGCCGGCGTCGACCCTGTCGCCGGCGTCCGAGACGGTGTGATCCGCGACGGCGCCGGCGAGCGACGCGTGGTCGGCATCAGTCAGCACAGTCGGCGGTGCCCCGGCGTCATCGAAGCGCCGGCTGAAGTCTTGGCCGGGGAACCCTGGTCGCGGCACGCGCCTATGCCTCCACGACAGTCGGTGCGGGGGTCACCGAACGAGCGGCCAGCATACGGCGACCGGCTTCCGCCATTCCCAACAGTCCGCCGGTAACGAACGCGATCCGGTAGAAGTAAAAGCCTTGGTCGGTTGCGCCCTCGAGCGCGTAGGCGACCAGCGCGCACGCGACCAAGGCGCCGATCAATCCGATCTGCTTGTCGCCCGATTTCGCCAACCGGCACGCGACCAGGATCCCAGTGCCGATCATGCACCATTGTGCGATGCCACCGAGCAGACCCATTCGCATCAGCACGTACAGTACGCCGTTGTGTGGGATGTACAGGATCCCGGGATCGATCGCCTGGATGTTGGCGATTGGAAGCGCGTAGTCGATCGGGATGCCGAAGCCCTTACCGATCAGGCCGCCCTGGGCGATGTTGTATTCCAGGTTGGCATCCTCCTCGATCCGGTAGAGGTCGGACGCCGCGTCACGTGGGTCAGGTGAGATCGACGACTTGATCGCCCGGGCGGGCTGAGCGAGCGTGCCGTCCTTGTTCCAGTACAGCGGGAAGTAGACGGCACTCATGGCGACCAGCACCATCGCCATCCGCCCGAGCACTCGCCGCCGGTTGGGCAGAGCCACGTAGCCGATCACCATCAGCGTAATCAATCCGCCGCCGAGCATCAGCCATGCGGCTCGGCGGTTGTTCACCAGGTCAGCGAAGATGACCAGCGGCAGCAGCCAGGTGGCGACGGTGCGGAGCCGGCCCCTGACGTCGAACATCCACAATCCGGCGACCAGAAGTAGGAACAGGTCGAAGAAGTAGGCCTCCTCGTGGCCGAGCACGGCCTCGGGCGGGACCGCCCAACTCCGGGTGCCGATGTAGATGATCACGCCCTGCACCGACTTGATCGCTTCGGCGATCACCAAGGTCCACAGCATCCACTGCAATCCCGCTCGGCTGCGGATCAGGAGTGCAGTCAGTACGAAGGCCGAGCCGAGATAGACATACGGACGCGCCTCCTGTAGGGCCTCACGCATGTTGAAGTGGTGCGACGCGCCGATGGCCAGTCCGAGCAGGAGGCAGAACATCATGTACTTGACACCCCTGGAAAGGAGTGAATGAGGCCACGGGATCGGCCTCGCTTGGTAGACCTTGAAGGCGACGATCGCGAAGATCAGGAGGATCAGGAGGTCGGAGCCATCCAGGTGCAGCGAGCCGAGTCCCTGGAAGAAGGGCAGCTTGCCGGTGATCGGAATCACCGGGGCGAGAGCCGCGTTGGCAGCCCCCGGCGCGTTGGCATTGGTGGGCTCGACGCTCCCGTGGAACTGCTCGATGAGCAGCGCGCAGGACAGCATCACGACCGGTGAGATCTCCGGCTTGCGCCACATCGCGACAGGAATGAACACCGCGATCAGCCCGAAGATCGCAACGAACTGCCCGCCGAGCACGAGATGCCCGGCCAGGAGTCCGACCAGCGCCGCTCCGACGGTGACCGCAGCCCCGCGCTTGACCCCCGCGGGGATCCGTCCGCGGATCCCGCGGGAGGGCAGGTCGGCAACGGTCGTTGCCATCAAAGTCCCCCGTAGGTGTGCATCGCGTAGACGATCGAGAACACCGTCAGGCCGGCGATGATCTTCATCGCCTTACGCTCGCCTGCCGGGCTCAGCCCGACTGCGACGAACCCGATCAGCAGGAGGTAGCCCCAGTTCGTCATCTTGGTTGGCGCTTTGACGAGCGACAGCGCCCTACCTCGTCACCCGCAGCTTCCATTGCAACTCGCATTGATCTCCGCATAAAGACTTCGTCGACCGAACCACCTGGCGGCGCGCGTCAGACCAGACCGCTTCGCCGCCAACCTAGGAACGCTTCAACCGCCTCGATCCTTCCGGCCCAGCCGGCCGCGGATCAGCCCGCGATAGCGCGATCGCGGTCGTCGAGTGGCTTGGTGCTGACCGACCCGAGGACCGCATCATAGAGCGCTTCCACACGCTCGCCGGCAAGGTTCCACGAGTACTCGCTCTCGACGAGGAGCCGGCCAACCCGTCCGAGCTCGGCTCCCAGCGCGGGATCCTCGAAGAGCTGGAGAACCCTTGACGCAAACGCTCCGGCATCGTCGCCGATGAGCAGATTCTCACCATCCCGTACGTCGATGCCTTCGCAACCGGTAGACGTCGAGACGATCGCCTTCCCCATCGCCAGCCCCTCGACGATCTTCAGGCGGGTGCCGCCGCCGATCCGGATCGGAACGGCGACAACGGCCGCTCGTGCCAGATGCGGTCGAACATCGGGCACCTCGCCCGTGAGCTCCACTCCCGGCATGGCCAGCCTGCGAGCGTCGGCTTCGGAGCCGCGCCCGACGAACGTCAGCCGCGCGTCGGGGCAGCGCTCGACGACGAGCGGCCAAATCTCGTCCACCAGATGGAGCGCCGCGTCCAGGTTCGGGCGGTAGTCGAGGACGCCGTTGAAGACCACGGTGTGCGGTTCGATCTCGCCGCTGCCCGGTCTGAAATAGTCGAGGTCGACGCCGTTCGGGACCACGGCGGTTGGCACTCCGGGCGCATGCTCTCGGACGATGTCGACCTCCCGATCCGAGGTCACGAGACAGCCGTTGACCTGATTCCACGAACGCTGCTCGAAGCGACGAAAGCGTGCATGCTCGACGCGATTGAACGCCCGACGAGCTACCGAGCGCTCGCCCTGACACATACGCCAGAACAGCTCATACTCGATGTTGTGCTCGTCGAGCACCAGCTTCACGTGAGGCGGAAAGTCGAACTGGCAGAACAGGCTCGACTCGAGCTGAACGACATCGAACGCGTCGCCCGAGCACAGGTCGGTGATTACGCGTTGCATCTTCTCTGAGTACACGTGCCGGCAGGAGAACGGCCGCGGAGATGCGATCGACAGCGCCTGAGCCAAGCGCTTTGCGCCGACCGAGGTCTCGTCCCGCTCGACGATCTGAACAGGAAGCTGCTCGGCAAGCGTGGCCGCGTCCCGGCGCTCGTCCGGCGACGCATAGCTGACCAGCAGCACCTTGTGCCGTGTCGCGAGCTGCCGGGTGAGCTGATAGACGCGTGTCTCGAAGCCCGAGCGCGGCGGGTACGGAAACTGCGTTGAGAGGATCAGGACGTTCACGGTTGCTTCTCCGTGCCGTCGCCCGCGCGCTCGGTGCGGATCCACGTGTCCGGGCGGAACCTGAGCACCCGGCCCACTCGCAGCGGCTTCGCGAGAATGAACAGGGGAGCGCGTAGGAGCGCACGATATGCAGATTTCGGCGCATGGCCGGCTCTCAACCCGATCAAGACGTGAAGCGCAGTCGCAGCCCCCGCGACCAGCCACGGGAGTAGCGCCCACGGCGACCACACCCCGTCGATCGTCAGACCCGCCGCAACCAGGCTCCCAGCGATGGCGCCTGCAGCGAGTAATCCGAGTGGCGGCACCGCGAGGTCGAACGCCACCATTGCAGGAGCCGGACTGAGCGTGCGTAGCGAATCCAGGAGCAGGCGTGGAAGGCGGGTACGCAAGAGGTATGTCCTGCCACCCTCCCATCGGAGCTGCTGAACCGCGGCAGCGTCGGCATTCGGCGCGGTCGACGAGCGCAGGTGCGCCTCGCCCGCGTAAGCGATCTGCACGCCGGCTGCCTGTAGATCGAGGGCGTACTCGAGGTCCTCGGTGCTCGTGAACGCCCCCCAAGGCCGGGCCAGCAGAAGATCGGTAGCGAGCAGCATGCCATTGCCCACCAGAGGCGCTGACAGGCCGAGGGCCGCGCGGCCTGCGGGACGAACCCGGTTCACGAGCAGAAACGCCGCCGCCCGCAGCGCTGTTCGGGGCGATCCGTCGCCAACGAGCAGATAGTCGCCCTGGACGGCCGCGGCGCCGGCGTCGAACGGCTGTGCGAGTCGGACCAGGAAATCCTCGTCCGTGACGGCATCGGCGTCGACGACCACGATCGCGGCCGGCCGCAAGTCGGTGGCGAGGATCCGCTCCATCGCCCATCGGAGCGCGCGCCCCTTGCCCCGCGCGTCCGGCTCGTGTCGGACCATCACGCCGGCGCCTGCCGCGCGTGCGATCGCCGCGGTGGCGTCGGTGCAGTTGTCGGCCACGACCACGATCTCGTAGAGCTGTTTGGGATAGGTCTGAGCACGGAGTGAACCGACGCACTGAGCGATCAGTCCAGCCTCATCGTGAGCAGGGATCAAGACCGCGAGCCGGCTTCGAGTTGGGATCTGCTCGCCCGCCTGCGAGTAGAAGAAGCAGGCTACGGACAGGACCAATAGGTAAAGTCCGAACGCGGCCGTCACGCATCCCGCGATCAAGAAGGCTACCGTGAAAAGGACCATAACGACCATACAACGGAAGCTGCGGTCGGTGTCTTGCGCGGGCGAGCCGGACCCTCATCCGCTTCGGCCACCGGTGCTCGCCTTCAGTATCAGTACCCAGAGCCGATGAACGCCAATCACCCCGAGGTCACCCTCCAAATCAATCTCGCGCCAACGGACCTCCCACATGCGGAGTACATACTCCCGCATCAGCTTCGCCAGTGGGGGGCTCAGGTTGCCGAGATCTTGCTCGTCTTAGATCTACGGCGCAGCCGCGGGCCTCGGTCTGCGGCCTGGGAGGAGAGGCTGCCTGGCCTGCGCCTCCTCGTCGACGAGTGCTGTAGCCGGTATGCCAACGCACACTGGGTCCACGTCGACTATTCGCCGGAGACAGCTCAGAATGTCGCCTCGACATTCTTCGGTGGACACACCGTCCCCGCCAAGGATTGGAACGGAACCGCGGTCTATCCCTACTTCTTCGGCATCTTCGCCGCGAAGCACGATTACGTCTTTCACATGGACTCTGACATGTTGTACGGCGGCGGGAGCACCACTTGGGTCATGGAAGCGGTCGAACTGTTGACCCAGAGGCCGGACGTCTTGATCTGTAGCCCACTCCCGGGTCCGCCGACAGCCGACGGTCACTTGAGGTCGCAGACACTTCCGCGCGACTCGCACGACTCGCTGGCCTTCCTGGCGGCGTCCCGCGACGACGCGTTCAGCACCCGCCTATTCCTGATCGACAGGAATCGCTTCTCTTCCCGCATCGGGCAGGTCAGAATGATCAGGCCTTCTCGATACAAGGTGTGCCGAGCCTTGGCTGAAGGGAACCCCCCTTACGAGTTGGCCGAGGTCATGCTTTCGCGAGCTATGGCCGCACACGGCCTGGCGCGGGTGGATTTTCTCGGACGGCCACCGGGCATGTGGTCCGTGCATCCGCCGTACCGGTCCAAGCTCTTCTACGACAGTCT
>Ga0302324_100016947_pt1 | contig 14479 bp, 13 predicted proteins | sample Palsa_T0_1_FD_201949 | JGI IMG/M metagenome (GOLD analysis project Ga0302324, IMG submission 201949) | Peat permafrost microbial communities from Stordalen Mire near Abisko, Sweden - Palsa_T0_1 | ecosystem: Environmental > Terrestrial > Soil > Palsa > Peat permafrost | place: Sweden: Abisko...
GCTCGCGAAAGCGCGCCCGCTCGCGGTCGCCGATCGTCTGGTCGCGATGATTCATCAGCGCGATCACGATCATGAAATCGGCGGGCACGATCTCGATCATCGTGCGGACGTTGTCGATGACCTTGTCGAGCTTGCCGCCGCGCGTCGCCTTGTAGATGTCGGGATCGAGACTGTCGATCGAGACGTAGATGGAATTCAGCCCGGCATCGAGCAGCTTACGGACCCGCTCGGCGGTCAGCAACGTCCCGTTGGTCGCGAACGAGCCGCGCCCGGCGCCCCGCCGCCTGATCAGCGCCACCGCCTCTTCGAGCCGGTCCCACAGCAGCGGCTCGCCGACGCCGTGCAGCCAGGCGAGATTGTAGCCCTCGCGCCCGCACTCCTCGACGATCTTCTCGAGCAGCGCCCAGCCGATCTGGCCTTTCGGCCGGGTCAGCGCCGGATTGGCGCAATACGGACATTTGAGATTGCACAGGTTGGTGAGCTCGAGCGAGAGCTCGGGCACCCGCGGATAGAAGGCGAAATCGAAGGTCTCGGGCAGGAACGCGGCGGGCGCGGCTTCCTGCGACGCGGTGCCATCCATGTGCCCCAGCCACCCCGACGGTCTAATGGATTGGGCAACCTGCCGGAATAAGATTAAGGAACCGTCACTCCGGTCCCGGCCGGGCCGGCGGGCCCCCGGGCGCGGTCAGTGGACCGCGGCCCACACCTTGCGCTTCACGGCATAGAGCATGCCGGTGAACACGATCAGGAACAGGATGGCCTCGAGGCCGATACGCTTGCGCGCCTCGAGCTCGGGCTCGGCGGCCCAGCTCAGGAAGGTCACCACGTCATGGGCCTCCTGCGGCAGGCTCGCCGCCGTGCCGTCGGCGAAGGTCACCTGGTTGGGCTGCAGCGGCTGCGGCATCGCGATCTGATGGCCGGCGAAATATTTGTTGTAGTTCATCCCATCCGCCACGGTCACACCCGGGGGTGCGTCGCCGTAGCCGTTGAGGATCGAGTAGACATAGTCGGCGCCGCCCTTGCGCGCCTTGGTGATCAGCGACAGGTCGGGCGGATAGGCGCCGTTGTTGCCGGCGCGCGCGGCCTTCTCGTTGGCGAACGGCTTGGCGAAGCTGTCGCTCGGCCGGGCCGGCCGATCGAACATCTCGCCCTGATCGTTCGGCCCGTCCTGGACCTTGTAGTCGGCCGCGATCGCCTTGACCTCGTCGGCGCTGAAGCCGAGCGCCGTCAGGTTGCGGTAGTACAACAGCGACATCGCATGGCAATTCGAGCAGACTTCCTTGTAGACCTGGAAGCCGCGCTGCGCGGCGCCGCGATCGAACGTGCCGAACAGCCCGTCGAACGACCACGGCTGCTTGAGGAGATCGACCGACTCCTCGGCGCGCACCGCGGCCGCCGAGCCGCACGAGACCGAGAGCGCGATGAGGCAGGCGTACAGGCGACGCATCTTACGGCTTCTCCATGCGGGCCGACGATCCGCCCGCGGCACCCCCGCCCTGGAGGACCGGGGTGCCGATCGAGGTCGGCAGCGGCAGCGGCCGCTCGAGCTTGCCGAGCAGCGGCACGATGATCAGGAAGTGGATGAAGTAATAGGCGGTGGCGACCCGGCCGATCAGCAGCGCCGAGCCCTCGGGCGGCTGCGAGCCGCACCATTCGAGCGCCGCGACGTCGACCACGAACAGCCAGAACAGCTGCTTGTAGATCGGCCGGAAGGTGGCGCTGCGCACCTTCGAAGTATCGAGCCACGGCAGCACCATCAGGATCAGGATCGAGCCGAACATCAGGATCACGCCGGCGAGCTTGGCCGGGATGAACAGAATGTCGGGGGTCGAGCGCAGGATCGCGTAGAACGGCAGGAAGTACCATTCCGGCACGATGTGCGGCGGCGTCTGAAGCGGGTTGGCCGGAATGTAGTTGTCCGGCTCGCCGAAGAAGTTCGGCGCGTAGAACACCAGCGCGGCATAGACGATCAGGAACACGCCGAGGCCGAACAGATCCTTCACCGTGTAGTACGGATGGAACGGGATGCTGTCCTGCGGGCCCTTGCGATCGATGCCGAGCGGGTTGTTCGAGCCATGGGTGTGCAGCGCGACGAGGTGCAGCAGCACGACCCCGACGATCAAGAACGGAAACAGGTAGTGCAGCGAGTAGAACCGGTTGAGGGTCGGCTGGTCGACCGCGAAACCGCCCCACAGCCAGGTCACGATGTCGTTGCCGATGAGCGGGATCGCCGAGAACAGGTTGGTGATCACGGTGGCGCCCCAGAAGCTCATCTGGCCCCACGGCAGCACGTAGCCCATGAACGCGGTCGCCATCATGAGCAGCAGGATGACGACGCCGAGGATCCACAGCAGCTCGCGCGGGTTCTTGTACGAGCCGTAATAAAGCCCGCGGAACAGGTGGATATACACCACGATGAAGAACATCGAGGCGCCGTTCATGTGCAGGTAGCGCAGCATCCAGCCGCCGTTCACGTCGCGCATGATGTGCTCGACCGAGTTGAACGCCAGGTCGACATGGGCGACGTAATGCATCGACAGCAGGATTCCGGTGACGATCATGACCACCAGCATGATCCCGGCGAGCGAGCCGAAGTTCCACCAGTAGTTCAGGTTCTTCGGCGTCGGATATTCATGGAGCTCGTGCTCCATGAAGCTGACGAACGGCAGCCGGCTGTCGATCCAGCGGATGAGCGCGTTGTGACGGCGAGCGGTTTGCATCGGATGGGCCCCTAACCGATCCGGACCGAATCGTCGGTCAAGAAAGCGTAGTTGAAGGTCTTTTGGTCGTCCTTCATCGGCACCACGAGATTGCGCGGCGCCGGACCTTTGCGGATGCGGCCGGAGGTGTCGTATTGCGAGCCGTGGCACGGACAGAACCAGCCGCCGAACTCGCCGCGATTGTCGGTCGGCTTCTGGCCGAGCGGAATGCAGCCGAGATGGGTACACACGCCGACCACGAGCAGCCATTCCGGCTTGATCACCCGCGCTTGATCGGTCTGCGGATCGGGCAGCTCCGAGAGCGGCACCTTCTCCGCGGCCTCGATCTCCGCCGGGGTGCGATGGCGCACGAACACGGGATGGCCGCGCCACACTACGGTGATCGCCTGGCCGACCACGACCGGCTTCAGATCGACCTCGGTGCTCGACAGCGCCAGCACGTCGGCCGACGGGTTCATCGAGTTGATGAAGGGGACCGCGACCGCCACGACGCCGACGGCGCCGAGCGCCCCAGCGGCCAGGAACAGGAAGTCGCGACGCGTCTCGCCCTCACCGGATGCGTGAGGCATCGTGCTATCGGCGCTTGCAGCCATCAAACCAACCTCGCGGCTCTTCTGATGGAGCCGAGTTTATGTGCCAATCCCGCCAAGCCCAGCAAAAAAACCGACTCGCGCGACACGCGGTCGCATAAACCGGTTGCCACCCGCAGACGCCGACGGCCGCCAAACCCAACCGGCCGTCCTATATAGGAAATGGTACCGCTTGAGAAGCTGGCCCGTGACCTCGATCGTCAGGACTTTTGTTCCGATCGCACCCCCGGCGGCGGCGCCACCCGCTCGGTCTCGACCGGCTCGCGCGGCGCCGCGGCGGGCACCGGCTCGCGGTCGTCCGGCACGGCAGCGGCAGCGGCCGGTGCCGGCTGCACCGGCGCGTTCTGATGCACCGCCACCGGCGGGCGCGCCAAGCCCAACCGAGCCAGCATGCTCTGGCTGCAGGCGCCCAGCCACAGCACGCTGCACAGCGCGACCGCCCAACCGACGCGCCTTGCGCCGCCCGTCATCGTACGCTCGTCATGCTGCGCGGCGCCTCGGCCCCTGCGGTCGCGCCATGGTGTGTTCGCGTCGTTAACATGTAAATAACCTTAATGAGACTCGTTCTTTTCGAACCTGACATCCCGCAAAATGCCGGCACATTGCTGCGCCTGGCGGCCTGTCTCGGGCTGGCGGTCGACCTGATCGAGCCGTGCGGCTTCGTGCTCGAGGATCGCCGCCTGCGCCGCGCCGGGATGGACTATCTCGACGGGGTCGAGCTGGTCCGCCACCGCTCCTGGCAGGCCTATTGCGACACCGCGCCGGCCGGCCGGCTGGTGCTGCTGACCACAAGGGCAAGCACGATCTATACCGATTTCGCGTTCGCGCCCGCCGACCGGCTGATGGTCGGGCGCGAAACCGGCGGCGTCCCCGAACCGGTGCATGGCCAGGCGGCCGCCCGGCTGCGCATCCCGATGCTGCCCGAGCGGCGCTCGATCAACGTCGCCTGTGCCGCCGCCATGGTGGTCGGCGAGGCGATGCGCCAGCTAGAGTGGAAGGCGACATGACCGACACTGATACGGCGCTCGAGCGCCGCAAGCAGGAAGCGTCCGTCTGGTTCGGCGGCTTACGCGACCGGATCTGCGCGGCTTTCGAGGCGCTCGAGGACGAGCTCGCCGGCGGCCCGCATGCCGGGCAGAAACCCGGACGCTTCGCGCGCCGGCCCTGGGAGCGCACCGACCAGGGCGGCGCGCCGGGCGGCGGCGGCGTGATGTCGGTCATGACCGGCCGGGTGTTCGAGAAGGTCGGGGTCAATTTGTCGACCGTGTTCGGCGAGTTCTCGCCCGAGTTCCGCAAGGAGATCCCGGGCGCCGCCGAGGATCCGCGCTTCTGGGCCAGCGGCATCTCACTGGTCGCCCACATGTGCTCGCCGCTGGTCCCGGCGGTGCACATGAACACGCGCTTCATCGTCACGTCGAAGAGCTGGTTCGGCGGCGGCACCGATCTGACCCCGATGGTGCCGGACGATTCCGACACCGCGACTTTTCACGCCGCGCTCGAGCGCGCCTGCGCTTCCCACGATCCGGGCTACTACGCACGCTTCAAGCAGTGGTGCGACGAGTATTTCTTCCTCAAGCATCGCGGCGAAGCGCGCGGCGTCGGCGGCATCTTCTACGACTGGCTCGACAGCGGCGACTGGGCGCGCGACTTCGGCTTCACGCGCGACGTCGGCCTCGCCTTTCTTGCGGTCTATCCCGAGCTGGTGCGCCGCCATATGAACGACGGCTGGACCGACGCGGAGCGCCGCCACCAGCTGGTGCGGCGCGGCCGCTATGTCGAGTTCAACCTGCTCTACGACCGCGGCACCGCCTTCGGCCTCAAGACCGGCGGCAATGTCGAAGCCATCCTGATGTCGCTGCCGCCGCTGGCGGCGTGGCCTTAACATCGTCACGACCTACCGCGCTTGGCGTGCGGCGCCGGCGCGCGCGCGAGCTGCTTCAGCTTCTTGAGACAGGCGGCACGGTCGGCCGTGCAGTCGCTCTCCTCCCACCAGGCGGCGAGCCGGCCGAGCAGCTCGCCGACCAGGCGGCCGGGCAGCACGCCGAGCGACAGCAAATCGTCGCCGGTGACTGGCAGCTTCTGCTCGACCCAGTCCGCGATCTTGGTGCGCTGGGCCGCCGCGCCGTCGCGCGGCAGGCCGCGCGCTTCGGCGAGCCAGACCGCGTCGAGCGCGGCGGCGCGACCGACGCGGCGCACCAGCCGGCAGGCCGGCTGGTCGATCGTCGAAGCGGCGAGTAGGATCCCGGCGAGCCGCGCGCTCTCCGCCTTGCTGAGCCGCAGGCGCTGCGCGGTTGGCTCGACCGCGTCGGCTGTGCGGACCAGCGCGGCGAGCCGGCGCAGCGGCGCGGGCGGCGTTGCCGGCTCGAGCGCGCTCAACCGTGCCAGGCACGCGACATCGGCCGGTGTCGGCAGCACGTGCGGCAGGATGCCGTGCGCCGCCATCAGGTCGATCATCGGCGCCGGATCGCGCGTGCCGAGCAGCCGCTTCAGCTCGGCCCAGACGCGTTCGGCCGACAGCGTGTCGAGCCGCGACGAAGCGGCGGCGCAGGCGGCGAGCGCGGTCGCATCGGGCGGTCCCGCGCCGTAGGACGCGTGGAATCGGAAGAAGCGCAGCACCCGCAGATAATCCTCGGCGACGCGCTGCGCCGGATCGCCGATGAAGCGCACGCGCGCCGCGCGCAGATCGTCGAGCCCCTGGCCGGTCGGATCGTAGAGCGTGCCGTCGACGTCGGCGAACAGCGCGTTGATGGTGAAGTCGCGGCGCGCCGCGTCGGCCGCCCAGTCGTCCGTGAAGGCGACCCTTGCATGGCGACCGTCCGTCTCGACGTCATGGCGCAGGGTCGTGATCTCGACATGGCGAGTCGCGGTCACCGCCGTGATGGTGCCATGATCGATGCCGGTCGGCACCACCTTGATGCCCGCCGCCGCGAGCGCGCGCGCGGCATCTTCGGGCGGCAGCGGCGTCGCGACGTCGATGTCGGTCACCTTCCGGCCGAGCACCGCATCGCGCACCGCGCCGCCGACGAAGCGCGCCGGCTGGCCGGTGGCGCCGAGCGCGTCGATCACACGACGCGTCGCCGGCTCGGTCATCCATGCGGGCGGTGCGATGGCGCCGGCCGGGGTCATGAGGCGATTACCGCGTGATCCGGCCGGGTACGATCTGGCCGTCGATCACGTGCGCCGGTTCGTAGTGCCCGCCCGGCGCGGCGCCGCCCATCGTCAGGTAGGCACCGAGCGCGCCGGCGAGCAGCAGGATCGCGATGACGATCAGCCACGGCCACGGCACGTCGCCGAGCTTGGGCGCGACGTGGCCGGCCGCCTGCGCGGCACGGCTCGCGCGCATGAACCATAGAAGATAAAGAGCGAGCGGCAGGCCGAGCAGCATGAACTGCCTCACGGCCGGAGCACCTGCGCCAGATTGACCAGCATGCCGGCGGTCGCGCCCCAGATGTTGCGGCCCTCGTAGGGCAGCACGTAGAAGGTCCGCGTGGCGCCACGCAGCTCGCGCGAATGCAGCTCGTGATTGACCGGATCGAGGATGAAGCTGAGCGGCACCTCGAACACCTCGGCGACCTCGTGGGGATCGGGCGCGAGCACCAGCGGCGGCCGCACCAGCCCGACCACCGGCACGACCTCGAAGCCGGTGCGCGTGCGATAGATGTCGAGCCGGCCGACCAGCTCGACCTGCTCGGGCGGCAGGCCAACCTCCTCGCGCGCCTCACGCAGCGCGGCGTGCTCGGGATCCGCGTCCTCGGGCTCGATGCGGCCGCCCGGGAAGCTGACCTGGCCGGCATGATCGGCCAGATGATCGGTGCGCCGGGTCAGCAGCACGGTCAGCGCGGCTGCGTGCTCGACGATCGGCACCAGCACGGCGGCGGCCTTGAGCGGCGGCTGCGGCGGCTCGAGCCGGTCGAGCATGTGGTCGCCGCGCAGGGTCGCCCCGCCGGCGCGCGCCGCGGCCAGCCGGCGAATGATGTCATCGCGGCTCAACCGAGCGGAAAGAACGTCCCTGCGCTCCATACCCCGTACCGTTCCTCGCCGTCGAGCCGGCTGGTTTCGCCGCGCTCGACCAATTCATAATAGACCGCGCGCACGATCAGCGCCTCCAACCCGTCGCGCACCACGACATAGGGGCTGGGCTCGCCCGAGCCGGCCGCCAGTGCGACCCGAATCGGATGCGCCGCATCCGCGGTCACGATTTCATCGAGATTTGTGCGAAAACCGATGCGCTGCGCGATGCCTGCGCCGTCGATCGTCATCTCGACCGCGGTGAACGGCGCGTCGTCGACGATGATGCGTCCGCGCTCGACCGGCGTGACCAGCCAGAACGCGTCGCCGTCGCGGCGCAACACGCTCGCGAACAAGCGGACCAGCGGTTTGCGGGCGATCGGCGAACCATGGTACAACCAGGTTCCGTCCCGCAGGATGCGAATGCCGAAATCTCCGCAATCTTCCACGCTGCGCATTTCGGGCCCCGATCTTGCACCCATATACGACAGGCTGGACCGAAGCGTCTCGGAGAGCGGGACAGATTCGTGCGGCGGCTGCGACATCGCAGCAATGTTTTATCAGTGACAAGGGGCACAATGCCAGTGACCGCCGTGAACCAAGCCGACTCATCGGAATTGACCAACCGGCTCGTCAGCGAGATCGAAGCGCTCGGCGCGACACTCGGACGCGTGCGCGAATCGATCGGCCGCGTGATCTTCGGCCAGACCGCGGTGATCGATCAGTCGCTCATCACGTTGTTGGCGGGCGGCCACACCTTGCTGGTCGGCGTGCCCGGTCTGGCCAAGACCCGGTTGGTCGAGACGCTCGGCGTCGTGCTCGGGCTCGAGGAGCGGCGCGTGCAGTTCACGCCCGACCTGATGCCGGCCGACATTCTGGGCTCCGAGGTGCTCGAGGAATCCGAGACCGGGCGGCGCCATTTCCGCTTCATCAAGGGCCCGGTGTTCAGCCAGCTCCTGATGGCCGACGAGATCAACCGCGCCAGCCCGCGCACCCAATCGGCGCTGCTCCAGGCGATGCAGGAGCGCCGCGTTTCGGTCGCCGGAATCTACCATCCGCTGCCCAGCCCGTTCCACGTGCTGGCGACCCAGAATCCGCTCGAGCAGGAGGGCACCTACCCGCTGCCCGAAGCCCAGCTCGACCGCTTCCTGCTGCAGATCGATGTCGGCTATCCCGATCTCGAGGCCGAGCGCCGCATGCTGCTCGCGACCACCGGCACCGCCGAGGACAAGGCGACCGCGGTGATGTCGCCGGCCGACCTGCAGGCGGCGCAGCGCCTGGTGCGCCGCATCCCGATCGGCGAGAGCGTGGTCGAGGCGATCCTCGCGATGGTGCGCGCCGGCCGGCCCGAGACCAGCGCGATCCCCGAGGTGCAGCGTCATGTCGCGTGGGGCCCCGGTCCGCGCGCCAGCCAGGCCTTGATGCTGGCGGCGCGTGCGCGCGCGCTGCTCGACGGCAGGCTCTCGCCGTCGGCCGACGACGTGATCGCGCTGGCGCCGCCGGTGCTGCGCCACCGCATGGCGCTGAATTTCGCGGCGCGCGCCGAGGGCGTCACGATCGCGAGCATCATCGACCTGCTGTGCGCACCGCTCGCATGAGCCGGCCCCCCACTTGATTCAACCGGCTTGATTCGCCCCCCATGGCCGCGCTGACCCCCGCACCGACACGCGCCGGCTCGACCAGCGCGCAGTCGTCGCGCCAGCGCGCCGAGCAGCTTGCCGCGGTGCTGCCGCCGCTGCTGGTCGAGGCCGACCGCGTCGCCTCGACCATCGTGCAGGGCGTGCATGGGCGCCGGCGGGTCGGCCAGGGCGAGGCGTTCTGGCAATTCCGCCGCTACCAGCCGGGCGACCCGACCGGCCGCATCGACTGGCGCCAGTCGGCGCGCGGCCAGGCCGTGTTCGTGCGCGAGAACGAATGGGAAGCGGCGCAGAGCGTCTGGCTGTGGCGCGACGGCTCGGCCTCGATGGAATATCGCTCGTCGCGCGAGCTGCCCGAGAAGCGCCAGCGCGCCGACCTTCTGCTGCTCGCGACCGCCTCGCTGCTGCTGCGCGGCGGCGAGCGCATCGCGCTGCTCGGCACGGCGGCGGCGCCGGCGAGCTCGCGCGCGACCTTGACGCGCATCGCCGCCGAGCTCGACGGCAGCGCACAGTTCCAGGCCGGAAGCGGCGTACCGCCGTCGGTGCCGCTGCCGCGCTATGGCCGGGTCGTGCTGATCGGCGATTTCTTCGCGCCGCCCGAGGACATCCAGAACGCGGTCGGCCGGTATGCCGCGCAGGGCGTCGAGGGGCATCTGCTGCTGCTGCTCGATCCGGCCGAGCTGACGTTGCCGTTCGCCGGCCGCGTTCGCTTCGAGGGGCTCGAGGACGAAGGTTCCTTGATCGTGCGCCGCACCGAAAGCCTGCGCGCCGCCTATCTCGAGCGAATCGAGTCGCACCGCGCCGGCCTCGCCGACATCGCGCGCTCGGTCGGCTGGACGTTCGGCCAACACCGCACCGATCACTCGGCGCAGGCCGCGCTGTTGGCGCTTTACACAGCGCTGTCCGGACCGGATCGGCGATGACGCGGTGATGGCACGAACCATGCACCGTGAGGCCGGCGAATTCTTCGCTTGAGCGCACGCTCCCGAGCCGCCACATCCACTTTGAGGAGAGGCGTTGTCGATTTGCTCATTCGCTCGCGCGGCTGCCGCACCGCCAACCGGCTTGGGGTTGGCCTGGCCGGCCAAGCCAAATCCCAGGCCTGCGCGCGAGCAGGGTTGGCGGTGCGGCTGCGAGCGCGGCTTAAAGAGTCAGGCGGCGCGGTAAAGGGATAATGGTTTGCTGACGCTCGGATCGCTCGCCTTCGCGGCCCCGTGGGCTCTGCTCGGCCTTGCCGTCCTGCCGTTGATCTGGCTGCTGCTGCGGGTCACGCCGCCGGCGCCGCGGCTCCAGCGCTTCCCGGCGATCCGCCTGCTGTTCGGGCTGCGCCAGCGCGAGGAGACCCCGGCGCGCACGCCGTGGTGGCTGATCCTGCTCCGCATGGTGCTGGCGAGCGCGGTGATCCTCGGCCTCGCCCACCCGCTGCTCAATCCCGGCGGCCGGCTGGCCGGCGGCGGGCCGCTGATTCTGGTGATCGACGACGGCTGGGCGGCGGCGCGCGCCTGGCTTGCGCGGCAGCGCGACGCGGTCGACCTGCTGGACGCCGCCGAGCGCGACGGCCGCGCGGTCGTGCTGCTGACGACGGCGCGCCAGCCCGGCGGCGAGGCGCCGGTCACGATCGGCCCGCAGCGGCCGGCCGAGATCCGTTCGCGGGTCCAGGCGCTGGCGCCCAAACCGTGGCCGGTCGACCGCGAGGCCGCGCGCCGGGCGGTCGAGAAGCTGCCGCTGTCGGGGCCAGCCCAGACGGTCTATTACGCCGATGGGCTGGATGACCCGGCGATCTTCGGATTCGCCGAGGCGCTGCAGCGGGTCGGCGCGCTGCGCGTGGTCACGGCCACGGCCACCGACCTTCCGCTTTTGCTGCTGCCCCCGGAAAATCGAGCCGGCGAGGTCGATGTGGTCGCCAAGCGGATCGCGACCAATCAACCCAGCCTCGCGATCGTGCGCGCGCTCGCCGCCGACGGCAGGCTGCTGGCGCGCGAGCCGCTCAGCTTCGGGCCCGACGCCGGCCAGGCGACCGCGCATCTCAAGCTGCCGATCGAGCTGCGCAACAGCCTGGCGCGGCTCGAGATCGAGGGCCAGGAGCAGACTGGCGCGGTCGTGCTGTTCGACGACCGCTGGCAGCGCCGGCCGGTCGGCGTGGTGTCGGCGACGCCGCTCGAGGGCGGCCAGTCGCTGCTCGAGGACACCTATTATCTGGAGCGCGCGCTCAGCCCGTTCGCCGAGATCCGGCGCGGCGCGATCGCCGATCTGCTGCACAGCCAGCTCGCCGTGCTGCTGCTGGCCGACGATGCGCCGATTGCCGACGCCGACCGCGGCTTGCTGACCGGCTTCATGGAGGCCGGCGGCGTGGTCGTGCGCTTCGCCGGACCGCGGTTGGCCGAGGGCAAGCCCGACGATCTGGTGCCGGTGCAGCTGCGCCCGGGCGGGCGCGAGCTCGGCAGCGCGCTGCAATGGACCGAGCCGGCGCATCTGGCGCCGTTCCGCCCGGGCTCGCCGTTCGCCGGGCTGAGCGTGCCGAGCGAGGTCACGATCTCGCGCCAGGTGCTCGCCGAGCCGGTGCTCGACCTGCCCGAGAAGAGCTGGGCGCAGCTCGCCGACGGTACGCCTCTTGTGACTGCGGACAAACGTGGCGCCGGCTGGCTGGTGCTGTTCCATGTGCCGGCCAATGCCGAGTGGTCGAACCTGCCGCTCAGCGGCCTGTTCGTCGAGATGCTGCGGCGCGTCGTGGCGCTCAGCCGCGGCGTCGCCGGCAGCGCCGGCAACCAGCCGCTGCCGCCGGTCGAGACGCTCGACGGGTTCGGTCGGCTCCAGGCGGCGCCGGCGAGCGCGACCGCGCTGCTGCCCGAGGAGGCGCAGAACGGCGGCTGGCGCGTCGATGCGCGCCATCCGCCGGGTTTCTACGGCACCGACCAGCTGCGCCAGGCCGTCAACTTGACCGCGAGCGTGACCCAGATCGCGCCGCTCGGCCGGCTGCCCGCCGGGGTCGAGCGCGGCCAGCTCGAAAGCGCCGGCGAGCTCGACCTCAAGGCCTGGCTGCTGACCGGCGCCCTGGCGCTGGCGCTGATCGATCTGTTCGTCGCCCTGGCGCTGCGCGGCCTGCTGTTCGGCCGCGTGCGCCGCGTCGCTTCGATCACGCTGCTCGGGCTGCTGCTCGGCGCCGGCGCGGCGCACGCTCAGGAGGCGCGCTCAGCGGCCGACGAGTTCGCCCTCAAGGCGACCCTGGAGACCAGGCTGGTCTACGTGCGGACCGGCAACAACGATGTCGACGAGGTCAGCCGCGCCGGCTTGCGCGGGCTCACCGTGCTGCTCAATCGGCGCACCGCGGTCGAGGCGGCCGAGCCGATGGCGATCGACGTCGAGACCGACGAGCTCGCCTTCTTCCCGCTGCTCTACTGGCCGGTGGTCGCCGAGCAGCGGCCGCTGTCGCCGGGCGCGATCGAGCGCCTCAACACCTATCTCCATACCGGCGGCACGATCCTGTTCGACACCCGCGACCAGGGCGAGCTGTCGGCCGACTCGCGCAGCGGACCGGGCACGCGGCGGCTGCAGCAGCTGGTGCGCGGGCTCGAGATCCCGCCGCTCGCCCCGGTGACGCCCGACCATGTGCTCACCAAGGCGTTCTACCTGATGCAGGATTTTCCCGGCCGCTACGCCGGCGGCACCTTGTGGGTCGAGAGCCGCGAAGGCAGCGCCGACGAGGTGTCGTCGGTGATCGTCGGCAGCAACGACTATGCCGGAGCCTGGGCGATCGACAGCGCCAACCGGCCGATGTTTGCGGTGGTGCCCGGCGGCGAGCATCAGCGCGAGTTCGCTTTCCGCTTCGGCGTCAATCTCGTGATGTACGCGCTGACCGGCAACTACAAGACCGACCAGGTCCACGTGCCCTCGATCCTCGAGCGGCTCGGCCAATGACGATCCGCGCGTGATCGAGAACGGCTTCACGGTCGCGTTCGCGCCGCTGGTCCCGTGGCTCGTGCTGATCGTGCTCGGCGCGCTCACCCTGGCCGCGCTCGGCTTCACCCTGCTGCGGCGGGCGCGCGGGGTCGGCTGGCGCCTGCTCGCCGCGGCGGCGCTCTGGCTGACCTTGGCCAATCCGTCGCTGGTCGAAGAGAAACGCGAGCTGCGCAAGGATGTCGGCGTCGTCATCGTCGACGAATCGGCGAGCCAGACGATCGGCAACCGCAAGGCGCAGACCGAGGCCGCGCTGGCCAAGCTGGTCGAGCAGGCCAAGCAGAACCCCGATCTCGAGCTGCGCGTGGTGCGCACCGGCGCCGACGCCGAGAGCTTCGATGGCGACGGCGGCACCCGGCTGTTCCAGGCGCTCGACCGCGCGTTGTCCGACGTGCCGCGCCGGCGCTTCGCGGGCTCCATCCTGATCACCGACGGCGAGGTCCACGACGTGCCCAAGCTGGCCGACGCGGCGGCCGGCGATGCGACCAAGCTGGCGACCGGCGGCAGCCTGCCGCCCGGGCCGATCCACACCCTGCTGACCGGCGCGCCGGGCGAGGTCGATCGCCGGCTGGTGGTGGTGCGCGCGCCGACCTTCGGCCTGGTCGACAAGCCGGTCACGGTGACGATCCGAGTCGAGGATTCCGACGGCAGCGGCCACGCTCCGGTCGCGGTGACGATGCGGCGCGACGGCGGCACCGAAACCGCGCTCGCCGTACCGGCCAACCAGGATTACCAGCTCGACGTGCCGATCCAGCATGGCGGCCAGACCATCGTCGAGCTGTCGGCGGCGCCTGGGCCGCGCGAACTGACCACGATCAACAACAACGCCGTGGTCGCGATCAACGGTATCCGGGATCGCATGCGCGTGCTGCTGATCTCGGGCGAGCCGAGTGCCGGCGAGCGCACCTGGCGCAACCTGCTCAAGTCCGACCCGTCGGTCGATCTGGTGCACTTCACGATTCTGCGGCCGCCCGAGAAGCAGGACGGCACGCCGATCAACGAGCTGTCCCTGATCGCGTTTCCGATCCGCGAGCTGTTCGAGGTCAAGCTGCACGAGTTCGACCTGATCATCTTCGACCGCTACAAGCGGCAGAACATCGTGCCGCGCATCTACATCCAGGCGATCGCGAAATATGTCGAGGACGGCGGCGCGGTGCTCGAAGCGGCCGGCCCGTCCTTCGCCTCGCGGCTCAGCCTGTTCAACTCGCCGCTCGGCGAGATCCTGCCGGGCGAACCGACCGGCAAGGTCTTCGAGCAGCCCTTCAAACCGCAACTCACCGATGTCGGACGGCGTCATCCGGTGACCGCCGGGCTCGACGGCGGCGGTGCCACCCCGAATTGGGGCCGCTGGTTCCGCCATGTCGAGGTGACGGCGCGCCACGGCGAGGTGCTGATGAGCGGCGTCGACAACGAGCCGCTGCTGCTGCTCGACCGGGTCGGCCAGGGCCGCATCGCCCAGCTCGCCAGCGACCATATCTGGCTGTGGTCGCGCGGCTATGACGGCGGCGGGCCGCAGGCCGAGCTGCTGCGCCGCCTGGCGCACTGGCTGATGAAGGAGCCGGCGCTCGAG
>Ga0302324_100016953_pt1 | contig 14474 bp, 9 predicted proteins | sample Palsa_T0_1_FD_201949 | JGI IMG/M metagenome (GOLD analysis project Ga0302324, IMG submission 201949) | Peat permafrost microbial communities from Stordalen Mire near Abisko, Sweden - Palsa_T0_1 | ecosystem: Environmental > Terrestrial > Soil > Palsa > Peat permafrost | place: Sweden: Abisko...
CCCCAATTTTAGCAGCATATAATTCAGCAGAACCCCCGCGACTCTATTGCGAAGGAACCCAGTTCATTCTGAGGAACCGAGCCTCGACGTGTGGAGTTCCATCGAGCGGTTGACCACCGCCAACACTGATCACCGGCTTGCCGCTATAAGAAGCGGTTCCTTCCGCAACGGCCGCTCGCGCTACCAACGCCTCGACCTTTTATGCTCCAGCACGCCACGGATTCGGGAATTCCAGTTGTTCGACGGAGCGCAGGCGCCGGGTAGTTGGATACTTGCCGAAAGCAAAGATCTAACTTTCAGTCGGCGATCAGTTCTCTACGCCGACTCCAGAAGTAAATGGCGAAGGCCACGGCAACGATCGGGAGCACGGCGCCAAACTCGTCGATATACCAGGCGGTTTGCCCGGTGTCTCTTGTTAGTGGTGTGAAGATCGCTTGCACGTAAAGATTGTGGCTGGCGTGCAGCAGCGCTCCCGTCCAAAGACTGCCTGACTTCAGACGCATCCAGGCAAACACAAATGAAATAGCGATAACCATAACCGTGAAACAACTCAGCCCGTACCAGGTGGGAGTGCCGGCATTGTAGTCGGCAAAAATAAGAATGGGATAGTGCCAGAGCGACCATATAACACCGCTGAGAAACGCCGTCGCCGTAAAGCTCATATTCTTCGAGAGTTCCGGAACGAGAAAGCCACGCCAGCCGATTTCTTCGCCTAATGCGCTGGAAAGGCCGCGCACCAACCCAAAACTGCCCGCCAGCAGAACGTAAAGAAGCGTGGCGACAGCGGGTGAGACAGGTAATCCCATGCGTACTACTAATGAAGAGACAAATTCATGGTTCGGGAATCCTCCTAGTCCGCTCGCCCAAATAATGGCATAGGCGATCGAGGCATAGAGCAACGGGACGTACCAACTCATCAGCGCATACTTTGTCGCCGGCCACTTCCACCCCAAATCTGAGAGGCTTCGGCGATTGAGCTTTAAAGTAGCGAATGCGGCGAGCGCCGGACACCACATAATCCCTAAAACGTAGGATCCGCCTCCGGCTCCCAAGTGCCTCGCCCGGATAATCAGACAATAAAAGCACGAAGAAAACAGGAGGACGAAAAACAGATACGTCAACACTTGTTTGCGCGAGGAGTTCATCTTCATTTCCTGAACGGTCGGTGTGGTCTGGTAATCTATGTTGCAATTATTTGCCGTAGCTTGTAATTACGCAAGTTTTGTCGCAGTAAAACTCAGCGTAGCAGTCTCGTTTCCTGAGGGCTCAAATGCATATGAAAATTGAATGTCGAAGGTCGGCTGTTTTCAGCCTCAGCCTCATGCTCATCCTCGTCCTAATGTTCGCCACGTTGTTACAACAGCTCGTGGCCCAAACCAGTTCGACGCAAAATTCCCTCGATTACGACGTGATCATCAAGAACGGGAAAATTATCGATGGTTCAGGGAATCCCTGGGTTTCCGGTGATATCGGAATCCGAGGCGAGCGTATCGCTGCGATCGGCCATCTCGATCCGGCCGCGCATGCGCGGCGAGTCATCGACGCCGTGGGACTTGTGGTTTCCCCGGGGTTTATCGACATGCTTGGACAATCCGAGTTCGCCTTGCTCATCGATAATCGCTCGCTCAGCAAACTCTCGCAAGGCATTACTACCGAAATCACCGGCGAAGGCGGTTCAATTGCGCCGCAAAACAAACTGACCCTCGCCGCACTGCAACCGGACCTCGAGCAGGAATACCACCTCAAGATCGATTGGACGACCCTCGCCGGTTATTTCGACCGGCTGGAAAAAAATGGTACGCCGCTGAACATCGGTACATACGTCGGTGCGGCTCAGGTAAGAGAAGCGGTCATCGGCGAGGAAGACCGCGCGCCCACACCCGAAGAACTTGAGCGAATGAAATCCCTCGTTGCCGAAGCCATGGAACAAGGTGCGTTCGGAATCTCCACCGCACTGATCTACCCTCCCGGTCATTACGCTAAAACCGAAGAACTGATCGAGCTTGCCAAGGTCGCCTCGCAATACGGTGGCATCTATGGCACGCACATGCGCAGCGAAGGACAAACTGAAATAGCAGCCATCAACGAGGCGCTGCGCATCGGTCGGGAGGCAGGTCTGCCGGTGGAAATCTTCCACCTCAAAGTCGTGGGGCAAGCGCGCTGGGGCTCCATGCCAAAGATCGTAGCTATGATTCAGTCCGCACGCGACGCCGGCCAGGATGTCTCCGCCAACATGTATCCTTACGTCGCCGGCGGAACGGCGCTCGCATCGAGCCTTCCACCGTGGGTAGCGGACGGCGGCACCGAAAAACTACTGCAGCGGCTGCACGACGCGACCATTCGAGAAAAAATCAAAAAGGAAATGGCAACCGAGCATACCGAGTGGGAGAACCTCTACCTCGGCAGCGGAGGCGCAAGCGGAGTTCTCGTCTCCGGAATCGTCAATCCCGACTTGAAGAAATTTGATGGTCAGACGCTGGCACAAATCGCCGCAGCGCAAAAGAAAGATCCGCTCGACGCGCTCTTCGATCTGGTGATCGACGACAAAGCTCGTAGCGGCGCGATCTACTTTATCGCTAACGAAGACGACCTCAAGTTCGGACTACAACAGCCTTGGACCAGTCTCTGCCTGGACGCCGGCGAGCTTTCGCTGGACGGCCCGCTCTTCGAGCCTCATACCCATCCCCGCGCCTTCGGAGCTATGCCACGATTCCTCGGACATTATGTCCGCGACGAGCATCTGCTTTCACTCGAACAAGGCGTTCGCAAAATGACCTCGCTTCCGGCACAACGCGAACACCTGGCCGGTCGCGGACTACTGAGGCAGGACTTCTTCGCTGACATCACGATTTTCGATCCCGCAACCGTTCGCGATCGCGGCACCTACCAGAACCCAGCGCAACTCTCGGAAGGAATCAAGTATGTCTTCGTCGATGGTCAACTCGAATACGAAGACGGACACTTGACGGAAGCGAAGGCCGGGAAGGTGCTGCGTGGCCCCGGTTGGACGAAGCACTGAGAGAACATGACCAAACAACACAAGGATTTTGATGTCAGCTAAATACTGTACGTAGAAGAACCCGCTCTATCCGAGGATAATCTTCCATCGAGCGGTAGCTTCGCCCGCATCGGTATGATTGGCCCGGCCTCACCCACCATTAAGCTGAAGGGTGGTCTTAACACGATTGCCCTGGGCGGCAATCACGATGAGCGCGGTTTCGAGCAGTTCTCGCTTCGCCCTGACCTTCCAAGTTTCGTGTGGAGCGGACACTCTTGTCCGCTGCTTTTGATCTTGGGGTTGGTCTTGACTTCAGAATCAAGGTCAAAATCAACCTCAACGTCAAAGGCAGGGGACAAGAGTGTCCGCTCCACATAGGATCTATTATTTCGCCAGCCAAACTTACATTCCTGATTAGCCGCACCGTCAATCCGCAAACTGGATGGTATGTTGCACTCGTTTAGAGGTCGAGAAACAAACCGGGACCGTCAGTCAAAGTTTCGTTGCATTTATCTGTTCTACGGTTCGCGGATAAATTCCCCTGTGATGGGCGAACGGATAGGACCCAGCATGGGCTCCGCCTATGAAACCGCCAATCAGGGAACCAAAGCCGCCGAATATAACGACCGCTCCGGCGGTGGTCCCCGGTTGTGGGTTTTTGTTGGCTTTGGCTCCCAGTATTGCGCCCAACGTGAAGCCGATCGCAGCACCGATTACGGCGTGGCCAGCGCTACCACGATCCATCCACCGTGACCGATAGCTCTCCGGTTGAGGATATCCGCGATGGGGAAGCGGCATTCCCGATCCCCGTCGGGGAAGTTGAGCCAGCGTCTTGCTGTCGTTGTCTTGTCGTCTAACCGGAAGTTGTCCCACCGTCTTGGCGCCACTCGGATGACTCAGTCCCAGATCGCGGGCACCAATGATCGGATAAACATTTGTTGGAGCAACAGCAATTTTGGTTATGATACCCAGGTTAACTAAACGAGCATGAAGAACGGAACGATGATGACCGGCAAAGAAACGGTACGGGACAAGGTTTGAAGAATGCAAAACCAGCATAAGGTTTCCGAGCCGTGTGGCTTTTCGTTAGACGAGCTCACGCGTCTTTCCGACGAATCGTTAATGATGCACCTGCAGGCGGGCCACGCGGATGTGCTGAAGACAATCTTTGACCGCTACCACCGCTTAGTACTAAGCGTCGCGTTAAAGATCCTTCGTGATGTGGGGGAAGCCGAAGACCTGATGCAGACGGTTTTTCTGGAAATTTTTAAGTCGGCGGCACAATTTGATCCTTCCAGAGGCACACTTAAGGTGTGGATTTTGCAGTATGCGTATCACCGCGGGATGAACCGGCGCCAATATTTGAACATCCGCAATTTCTACAGCAACTCCGACATCGCGGAACTTCACAGCGAGTCGCTGGCAGCCGAGGCCGTCCATTTTAACGACCAGGAGATCAGGCAGCTCGTCACGCAGGCGCTCGGAAGGTTGAACGAAACCCAGAGCAGGGTTGTAAAACTCGCGTATTTCGAGGGGCTTTCGCTCAAAGAAATCGCCGAACGTACGAATGACAGCATAGGGAATGTTCGTCATCATTACTATCGAGGGCTGAACCAACTTCGTGCGGTAGTCAGGAATGAGACCGCAAAAGAAAAGTTGCGGTTCGAGAAGCAGGAGCGGGCTGATGCAAAAGCATGAATATTACGAAGAACTTTGTGCACTGTTGCCAATCGGCCACCTGTCCGCCGAGGAATACCAGGACTTAGCGGAGCACTTGAGAGCGTGTCCGGCTTGCCGCCATGCGACGGACGATTTCTCCGTGATTTTGGACAAGATGCCGGTTGGCGAGGCCATGGTGGATGAGAAAGCTCTTGCCGCGTTGTCTGGTGACAGCTATCGAGCCCGATTCCTGAAACGCGCCATCGCCGAAGGCGTGCCGTTTTCAGACGCGGAAATGCGATCACGACTTTCGCTTACGAGGTGGTCGTGGCCGAGGTTCAGGCTGACGCCGGCTCTGGCTTCCGCAGTGGCGGTAGTAGTCGTCATTCTGTCGGTTCAGGTTTTCAGGCTCTCCCATAAGATAGCGCCGGCGAATGCTCCGGCCGTGCTGCAGAGCGCTCAGTTAACAGAACCGGCCGGAAAGTTGCCGAGCCAGCGAATGCCTGTTGAGTTGGGGGCAAGGATTGCCGCGCTTGAGAGCAAGGAGGGCCGGCAGCAAAACATCATCTCTGATCTGAAAGCTAAACTGAGCGAGTCGCAGGCCGAGTCCGAGACCTTAAAACGCGATTTGTTCAAAACCACAGACCAGTTCGCGCAAAAGCAGGAGGAAGCCCGCGAAACCCAACACGCTCTCGATGCCGTCAAGGCAGAACTGAATCGAGCCCGCTCTGACGAGGATAGCGTTGACGCCGCTCTCGTCGATCAGCAGATCAAGATCAATGAATTCGCGGTCCAGGTTAAGGAGAAGGAGGCCATCGCGGAGCGGGAACGCGAGATCTCCGGTGTAGCCAAGGACGTTCGTGAACTGATGGGAGCGCGCAACCTCCACATCCTCGATGTATCGGACGTGGATGGCAATGGCAGATCAAAGAAATCCTTCGGCAGGGTATTCCTTGTTCAGGACAAATTGCTGATCTTCTACGCTTTTGATCTGGGCGATCACGGCAATCCTGCCAAGGTTTCGTTTCAGGCCTGGGGCCAGCTCGACGGTCGTGAGACGGGGGCAAGGAATCTTGGTGTTTTCTATGTTGACGATCACGCACAAAGACGGTGGGTGCTTAAAGTGAATGACCCGGCGAAACTGAGCGCGATAAATTCCGTCTTCGTCACGGTTGAGCCACTCGGCGGCGCTGACCGTCCCACCGGCAAGAAACTGCTGTACGCTTATCTCGGGACTCAACCGAATCATCCATAAATTCAAAAAATATAAATCGAGAGTGGTACAAACCTCACGTGTGGAAGGCAGTTCTATATAACCTCCAAACACTGGGTGCCTTCTCGTCGATGAAAATCTCAACCTTTCTCCTTGCAGTGGCTTGCTTGAGTTTCGCTCTTCCAGCATTCTGCCAAACAGAGACCGCAACAATCTCGGGCCGCGTAACCGACTCTTCCGGAGCGGCTATTTCTGGCGCCGACGTTCAGGTTCAAAACGTACTCATTGGACGAGAACTAGCGGTTAAGACAAACTCAAGCGGAGTTTATGTAGCCACGGCATTACAGCCTGGGACATATCGCGTCATCGTAAGCAACCCTGGATTCAAACAGATCGTGAAACCGGATGTCGTTCTTAATGTGCAGGACAACGCGTCCATAAACTTTGGGATGCAGATCGGCTCCGCATCAGAGACTGTGACGGTGGGCGGTGGCGCCCCGCTGGTTGACACCGAAACGGGGTCGGTCAGCACGGTTGTTGACCGTGAGTTTGTGCAGGACATTCCGCTGAACGGAAGAAGCTTTCAGGATTTGATACAGCTCACGCCCGGTGTGACCGCGGTTCCGGGTGCAATGGCAGGAGCTCAGGGCGAGTTCAGCGTCAATGGCCAGAGAACCGAGGCCAATTACTACATGGTGGATGGAGTCAGTGCCACTACCGGAGTGAACGGCGGCGCCGGCGTGGGCTATGCCAATGGCGCAACTCCGATGGAAACGCAACTTGGAACGACGCAGAGCCTGGTGTCGGTCGATGCCCTGCAGGAGTTTCGTATTAGTTCCTCCACGTATTCCGCCGAGTTTGGGCGAACGCCAGGGGCGCAGATCTCTCTCGTCACGCGCTCGGGAACCAATGCGTGGCACGGCACTGCGTTCGACTATTTTCGAAACGATGCACTGGATGCGAACAACTGGTTCAATGACTACTACGGAATCCCGAAAACCGAGGAAAGGCAGAACGACTTTGGGGGAACGCTCGGCGGCCCGGTACGGATCCCCGGCCTCTACAACGGGAAAGACAAAACATTCTTCTTTTTCTCTTACGAAGGTCTCCGATTGGTCGTTCCCACCCCTGCCCAGGTCACCTTTGTGCCCGATACATCCCTGCGGGAAAATGCTCCGGCGGCATTACAACCGATCTTAAATGCGTTTCCCAAACAAAACGGTCCCGAACTGGCAGACAACATAGCCGAATTCACGTCCGGGTATTCGGCTCCGAGCAGTCTGGACGCATACAGCATCAGGCTGGATCAGTTTATAGGGAAGGTGAATCTGTTCGCGCGCTTTAGCGATTCGCCCTCTCAATCACAGAGTAGGACTGCCTCTGATCTAGCCGCAATCTCTACAAATAATTCCGGTGCCAAGGCGCTGACTCTGGGAATGACCGCGGTGCTCACGCCGAAGCTGACGAACGAGCTCCATTTCAATTTGAGTTGGACGAACAACGGAACACAATTTTCGACCGACGATATCGGAGGAGCGGTACCGGTTGCGCTTAATCAATTGTTCCCGACGACTCCGCCGGCGAGCTATCAATTTGGCGCGTACCTGCTGTGGGATCAAATGCCCATCTTGAGCGCAGCTACCTTTTCCATCAAGCAGCAGCAAATGAACGTTACGGATGCAGCCAGCGCGGCGCTGGGCCGCCACGTTTTGAAGTTTGGTATCGACTTTCGGAGGCTCTCAGCGTACCAATACACCAACCAGCTAGAGAACATTTACGTCTTTTTTGCTCCTTCAGACATTCTGAGCAACAATGCTCCGTTTGCTCTCACCGCGTCGTACGGCGCTCAGCCACCAGACGCAATTTTCTGGAACTACTCAGCTTATGTGCAGGATCAATGGAAAGTCAGCGATCGACTGAACCTCTCCTACGGCCTGCGTTGGGACGTGAACCCGGCGCCGACAAACGGCAGTGGGCCGCAACCCTATACCCTTAATCAAATCTCTAATCTGGCAACCTCGCAACTCGCTCCTGAAGGAACGCGGCTGTATGCGACCGATTATCACGGCTTTGGTCCAAGATTGGGTGCGGCCTATCAACTTCGCCGCAGCCCCAACTACGAAACGGTCTTGCGGGGCGGCTTTGGCATTTTCTATGACACAGGAAATGCGCTCGCCTCCCAGGGCCTTTCCGGCGGCGTCGGCTTCGGATCCAACTCAGTGTTGGGCAACATCCCTTTCCCGACGCTGCCGCCGCCGCCTCCTTCGAGCACGAGTTCGCCCTACAACGGCACAGTCACGGCCTTCGATCCGCACTTGCGATTGCCTTACACCAGAGAGTGGAATCTCACGGTAGAGCAAGCTTTTGGAAAAGCGCAGAAGCTAACCGTGAGCTACGTCGGTGCTCAAGGCCGAAGATTGACCTATCTGACCTTCTACGACCCCAGCAATAACCCGAACTTCGCACTGGGAAACGGGCTTAACGCGATCACAAATGGGTCGACCTCTGACTACGATGCGCTGCAAATTGAGTTTCAACGCCGGCTTGCCCAGGGTTTGCAGGTATTAGCCAGCTATACATGGGCGCATTCGATTGATGACCGTTCGTTTAATGGAAACGCGGAAGAGGATCCGCTGGTTCGAGGCAATTCCGATTTTGACGTCCGCCACACCTTCACGGCAGGGCTTATTTATCAGCTGCCCAGTCACTATTCGAACCCGGTCGGCAATGCGCTTCTGGCGCACTGGTCAGCGGACGTTCGCATACTTGGCAGGTCGGCCTTGCCGTTCGACGTAAACAGCGGCGTTACTGTTCTACCCAACGGTTCGGCACAGTACCTGCGGCCTGACCTGGTTCCGGGCGTACCAATCTATATAAACGATCCCACCGCCCCTGGTGGTCGCTATGTGAATGCGAACGCGTTCATTGACGCTTCAAACGGCCTGGAAGGCGATGCCCCACGAAACTTCTTGCGAGGGTTCGATTTCTGGCAAACGAATCTAGCTCTGCAGCGGGAGTTCCCGTTGCTCGAACGCCTGAAGCTGCAGTTCCGGGCTGAATCGTTCAACCTGTTTAACCGACCCAACTTCGGTGACATCCAGAGCAACCTGACCACTGGCCCCACTTTTTTCGGCAGAGCCATTGACACTGCCAATACTCAATTGGGCGGCCTGAATTCGCTATACCAAGAGGGCGGACCGCGGTCCCTTCAGCTCTCACTGAAGCTGATCTTCTAATTGGAATGGAGACCTTGAGATTGCCGTGGTTTCGTCGAATTCCGGTATTGTTTCTGGCAATTGGTCTGCTTCCGACCGTCATATTTGGCGCAGACTCGCAGCGGAAACCATTTACAGTTCGAGATTCAATCGCGCTTACAAAGGTTCTTGATTTCAACACTTCCGACGGTGAACAAGCTCCAGGACTGTTCTCACCCGACCGGTCGCATCTCGTAATTCTTACGCGCCGCGGAGACCTTGCACGAAATGTGAATGTAGAAACATTACTGCTGTTCGACGCTCGCGAAATCCAAACCTATCTGTCATCCGCGAACGTCAAACCCGAACCTCACGCAAAGGAACTGGTTGCTGTAAGCGCACATCAGCCATGGGACGGAATTTCGCACGTCAGCTGGCTGAATAACCAGGACATCTGTTTTACGGCCAAGTTGGATTCCGACTTCGCTCAGGCCTTCTCCATAAACATCGCGGACGGGAAACGGACCCAACTGACACACAGCACCTCAGGCGTGCTTTCGTTCGCCGTCGCGGCCAATAAAGTTGTGTATTACACTCTGGCGTCCGCAACGAATTCGCGGCCGCGCGAAGTGGGCTGGCGGTCATTCGGAGAACTGATTGAGCCCGACGGCTCCGCCGCGCACGGATCGCCTTTGGTTGAGCTGTTTGTGAAATCGACGAACGGCGAGCAGAGTCGGCGCATTGACATGCCGGTTTCGCGTCTCAGCCAGACTTTTCAGCGCATCTGGATAGCTCCTACAGGAAACTACGCGATAAGCTTTCGTCCAGCCGCGTCCTGGTCGTCCGATTGGGCCGACTACAAAATTCCACACTATGAGCTGTTCGGCTATTCGCCCGACAAGATGGCAGGAGGAGATTACACATCGCCCGAGGTTCAGAATAGGACGCAGTATCAGCTGATTGATTTGCGAAATGGTGCGGCTAAACCGTTGCTCAACGCCCCGAGCGGATTCCTGGCACAGAATTACACCCCTGCGGTTGTGTTTTGGCCTAGCGACGGCAAGTCCGTGATCGTATCGGACACCTTTCTTCCTCTCGATACCGGAGACCAACAAACCAATCACCAACGACAACTAGGGCCGGCGATAGCCGAAATTGACCTGGCCTCAGGAAAAGTCACCGAGATCACGTCCGAGCCGTATATCACTCCCGAAACTGATCGCGGGAGCGCGGCTCTGGAACATATTGTGTCGATCGAGTGGGATGCAAAGGAAAACCTGTTGACCGTGCGGAAGCAGCAAAGAGGCAAAGAACTCAGCTCGCAGGCTTTCCATAAAGTCGATGGCGCCTGGCGGCAAGAACCAGGACGCGCCGAGGAAGCTGTCTCCAAGCAGGAGGTCACCGTCAGCAGAGAAGAGGGGCTGAACGAGCGGCCAAAACTCTACGCCAAGGGCCTCTCGTGCGGATGCCGAAAACTGCTCTATGATCCGAATCCGCAGAGCGATCAATTTAATTTTGGACATGCCGAGATCTTCGACTGGACGGATGCAAACTCGAATTCATGGCATGGAGGATTGATTTATCCAATATCGTACGTCAAAGGTAAAAAATATCCGCTCGTGGTGCAGACGCACGGGTTTAACGCGGACGAGTTCCTGATCGACGGCCCGGATGGATATACGACTGCTTTTGCAGCCCAACCGCTGGCCAATTCCGGTTTTCTGGTTTTGCAGATCGGAGATAGCCGGCAGGCCATGACGCTAGATGAGCACGAAGGTGAACGGTATGCCGAAGGTTTCCATGCGGGAATTGAGAAGTTGATATCAGAAGGGCTCGCTGATCCGGCGAAAATCGGATTGATCAGCTTCAGCAGAACTGGTTGGCACACTTTATATCTCTTAAAGAAATACCCTGACCTGCTCGCGGCAGTGACCATGGCCGATGCCGGCCTCATCGGCTACGTGGCTGACATTTTGAGTGTGAACTCCCCCAAGGACTTCAAAATGCAGTTTTCGAAAGTGGTGGGGGGAATCCAGAAACCTGCGGACTGGATGGAAAAAAGTGCGATGTACCAGCTATCCGCCATTGAAACGCCGGTCCGGCTTGAGGCGAACGACCCCGGCTCTGCCGTTGCGACTTGGGAAATGTATTCGCTCCTCCGGTCAGCGAACCGCGCCGTAGACTTCGTCTATTTTCCCCAAGGGAACCATATCCTTTTTTCTCCTGAGAATCGATTGGGCTCTCAGGGCGGAAATGTGGATTGGTTCCGCTTCTGGCTGCAAAATTATGAAGATCCCGACCCTGCGAAAGCTGAACAGTATGCCCGTTGGCGCGAACTGAAGAAACAGCAGGCGGCAAATGCAGTGACGGATCACGCCAGATAGAAACCGAAAATGATCCGCAAGTCGGTGCTCAACCCGAGCTGTCAGTTCCATGTAGGAGTCGACAACCAACCAGGTGATGTAGTCAAGAAAGCCCCGCTAGGTATGCGACACTTACCGTAGAAGCGGTAGTCTAGCTGACGCTCCAGGGGATTTTGGGCAGCGCTGACCAATTGTCGCGGAAATCTCCACGGGGTTGGAGTCGTGGTGTCGCAGGTTCGTTGTTTGCTCGTCGCTCCTGAGGATCATAGCGACTGGTCCTCGGCAGACTTCCTAGAAGCCGACTTCTGGCGCGCGTCTTCGCTTACGTCCGAAACTGTCACTGTGGTTTCATCGTGTAGCCGTCCATCTTGATCGTTTCGCCGCTCTCGACGTACGTGGCCAGATCGGTCGGCAGTTGAGCTTTTTCCGGGATCGGGCGACCCGCCGGAGCGACGAGGAGCTTGACCCCGAGTCTCTTGGAATGGTCTCTTCCCCGTTGCAGAGTTGCGCCGTGTCGCGGTACGATAATCGCATTCATCGCGCGTCCGGCTGCGTTAACCGGACTCTCCCCAGGAGTCCCTTACGACGGTTAGCGATACTGGAACGGTGGGCGGGCATCCGCGTGAGGGACTGAAAGCCTTTCTGGCGGCCCGCGAGTTCCTGTTGACCCACCGCGAAGACTACGAGACCGCTTACCGCAATTTCCGCTGGCCTCAGCTCGATAAGTTCAATTGGGCCCTCGATTATTTCGACACCTTTGCGCGTGGCAACAATAAGTCGGCGCTCTGGATCGTGGACGATCACGGCCCCCAGGTGAAGCTGAGCTTCGCCGAGATGTCACGGCGCTCCAACCAGGTTGCAAACTTCTTGCGCCAGCAGGGGGTTTGCCGTGGTGACCGCGTTATCGTCCAGCTCCCTAACGTGGTAGCGATTTGGGAAATCATGCTCGCGGCTCTCAAACTCGGCGCCGTCGTTGTCCCCGCCGCTACACAGCTTACCGCCGCCGATCTGCGCGACCGCCTCGATCGCGGCAAAGCCCGGCACGTGATCTCGACTCATGGCTTGGCCGAAAAGTTTGCCAGCCTCGCGGGCGATTACACTCGCATACTTGTCGGCGGCAGGGAACAAGGTTGGATACCCTACGAGCAAGCCTACGAACAAAGCTCAGACTACACGCCGGACGCCGAGACCAACGCGAACGATCCCTTCCTGCTGTATTTCACTTCGGGCACAACGGCTCTGCCCAAGCTAGTGCTGCACACGCACCAAAGCTATCCCATCGGCCACCTCGCAACCATGTACTGGATTGGCATCCGACCCGATGATGTTCACTTGAACATCAGCACTCCTGGATGGGCCAAGCATGCATGGAGCAGTTTCTTCGCGCCGTGGAACGCAGGCGCCACCATCTTCGTGCACAACTACGATCGCTTCAGCGCGAAGCGAACCCTTGAGGTAGTCGCCCACTCCGGTGTCACCTCGATGTGCGCTCCACCGACCGTTTGGCGGCTGTTCATCCTGGAGGATTTGAAGTCGTTCCCGGTGCAACTTAAAGAGTTGGCAAGCGCGGGCGAACCGCTGAATCCGGAAGTGATCGAACGAGTGCGAGCGGCTTGGAATATCAAGATCCGCGACGGTTTCGGCCAGACGGAAAACGTCCTGCTGTTGGGCAATTTTCCCGGACAAGAAGTGAAGCCCGGAGCCGTAGGCAAGCCCTCGCCCGGCCACGACGTCGTTCTCCTTGATGCCGACGGCAAGGAATCCGATGATGGCGAGATCGCGGTCAAGTGCGATCCCAAACCCACCAGCCTGATGGTTGGCTACATGGACGATGAAGAGCGCACCAAACAACGCTTTGCCGGAGGTTACTATCGCACCGGCGACGTCGCTCATCGCGACGCCGATGGTTACTTCACCTACATCGGCCGCGACGACGACGTCTTCAAGAGTTCTGATTACCGCCTGAGCCCGTTCGAACTGGAGAGCGCACTGATCGAGTATGAGTGCGTCGCCGAAGCTGCGGTTGTGCCCAGTCCGGATGCAATCCGCTGGAGTGTGCCCAAGGCGTTTATCACCTTGAAGCCGGGTCTTGAGCCCTCGGCGGAATTAGCACGCGAAATTTTCAAATTCATCCGCGGTCGTCTTGGTCCCTACAAGCGCATTCGCCGAATCGAATTTTCCGAGCTACCTAAGACCATTTCCGGCAAGATTCGGCGCGTGCAATTGCGCGGCATCGAATTGCAATCGGGCACCGGCCGTCGTCCCAGCGAGTATTGGGAAGATGATTTCCCCGACCTCAAGGACTCGCCAACCTAAGCTAGTCCAGTCTGTTCGGGCGTCCCTATGAGCGGGCGAGAATCTGGAGGCGGCTGAAGTTGGGATTTCCGGGATCCATTTTCTTGCGAAGCGACACATTAATACCTGACTTAAGTTCCCGACTCAGGCGAGGTTGGGCATTGTTGACTAATATCAAACTCCCCATAGATAGTCTTCCTGTGGCTCATTTTCATCTACCTTGGTTTTCAAACTAGCGGCCTGAACGGAGACGTCTTTTCTGCTCGCGGATTGCGACGTCGCGCCGGAGCCGGGCCATGCTTGAACGGAAAACTCCTCACCACTCGCGTCCAACAATGCGCCTCGCACTTTCCCAATTAACTCTACAATCTGGTGATCCCTTACGATTTTGGTCTTGTCGGCGATCGCGATGAACTGCCGGTAGATTCCGTCAAGTTCGCGCTTGCCGAGATGGAAACCGAGTGCCTCGCATCGCAGACCAAGGGCGTTGCGGCCCGAATGCTTGCCCAGAATCAGCGTCGAACCGGGGACACCGACGGACTGCGGTGTCATTATCTCGTAAGTCAAAGCATTCTTAATCATTCCATCCTGGTGAATGCCGGCTTCATGAGCGAAGGCATTGCGACCGATGATCGCTTTATTGGGTTGGGGAGCTATTCCTATAATGTCAGTCAGCAATTGACTTATCGGAAAGAGATTTTCACTGATCACCGAAGTTTTGTATGGATAATGGTCCGGGCGAACTCGCATGG
>Ga0302324_100016954_pt1 | contig 14473 bp, 13 predicted proteins | sample Palsa_T0_1_FD_201949 | JGI IMG/M metagenome (GOLD analysis project Ga0302324, IMG submission 201949) | Peat permafrost microbial communities from Stordalen Mire near Abisko, Sweden - Palsa_T0_1 | ecosystem: Environmental > Terrestrial > Soil > Palsa > Peat permafrost | place: Sweden: Abisko...
GCCTATCTTTGAGGATCAACTGCCTGAGCTGCTCGAGCGGCATCGAGACAAGAGCGTGGAGTTCACGACGGACCTGGGCCGAGCCGTTGAGGCGAGCGAGGCGATCTTTATCGCGGTTGGAACGCCGCAAGGCGACACGGGCGCGGCCGATCTGTCGTATGTGGAAGCAGTGGTCTCGGAGATCGCGCGGGGCATCAGCAGTTACAAGGTAATCGTGGAGAAGAGCACGGTCCCGGTGTACACAAACGAGTGGATTCGGCGCGTTCTCTACCGGCATGGCGTGGATCCGAAGAACTTTGACATCGTCTCGAATCCGGAGTTCCTTCGCGAAGGGACGGCGATCAAGGACTTCATGCATCCGGACCGGATTGTGGTGGGAACGACCAGCGAGCGCGCGGCAGAGGTGCTGCAGCGAATCTATGAGCCGCTGACCGGGGGCAGCTATTATGCGCAGGAAGGCGCGTTCAAAGGCTCGTGCAGCAAAGAGAACCCAGCCAAGCTGCTGGTGACCTCCGCGCAGAGCGCGGAGATTATTAAACACGCGTCGAACGCATTCCTGGCGCTGAAGATTTCGTTCATTAACGCAGTGGCGAATCTGGCCGAGGCTGTGGATGCCGACATTGAAGACATTTCGGCAGGAATGGGCCTCGATAGCCGGATCGGGCCAAAGTTTCTTCGCGCCGGGCTTGGCTACGGCGGGTCGTGCTTCCCGAAGGATGTGGCGGCGTTCCACTGGGTAGCGCAGCAGCACGGAATCGAGTTCCAGCTGCTCAGGGAGATTCGCAAGATCAACGAGACGCAGAAGGACGTGTTCTTCAACAAGGTGCTCTCGGCGCTGTGGACCTTGCGCGGAAAAAAGCTGGCCGCGCTGGGACTGGCGTTCAAGGGGGAAACGGACGATATTCGCGAGTCGCCGGCGGTAGAGGTGATCGGCAAGCTGCTCGATGCCGGCGCGACGGTTACGGCCTACGATCCGGCGGCGATGGATCGAGCCAAGGATGCGCTGCCGCCTTCGGCGAAGATGCGCTATGCGGACGACATTTATGCGGCGGCGACGGACGCTGACGCGGTGCTGATATTGACCGACTGGAAAGAGTTCGCAAAGATTGACCTGGTGAAGCTGAACCAGGTTGTGAAGTTCCCGATTATCATTGACGGGCGCAATCTTTATAAGCCGCAATCGATGCTGGAGCATGGGTTTACCTATGTGAGCGTGGGCAGGCCAGCGGAGTACCAGGCACAGCAGGGAAAACCTCGCAGCGTGCTATCCTGAGGCCTGTCGCTTCCCTTCCCTTCGCGATTCATTCCGTGATCCATTCCAGGGAGCGATGCCTCGCCTGACCTTTCAATCTGACCGGAGCGTGAGCCGATTAGCATGCATGTCCTCGTTACAGGCGCAGCGGGATTTTTGGGATCGCATCTCGTAGACCGTTTGTTGGGCGAGGGCCACACGGTAATTGGCGTCGACAACCTGTCGACCGGGACCCTCGAGAACCTTGCCCACTTGAACGGCCGCCCCAGCTTCAAGTTTGAAGAGAGAGACATCTGCCAGAACTTTGATCCGGGGCACGTGGACTTTGTGTTCAACATGGCCTCGCCCGCGAGTCCGCCGGAGTATCTGCGGCTGGCGATCGAGACGCTTCGCGCAGGGTCGGCGGGGACGGAGAATGCGCTGGAGATCGCGGCGAAATATGGGGCCGGCTTTCTTCATGCGTCCACATCTGAGTGCTATGGTGATCCGCTGGTTCATCCGCAACGAGAGGACTATTGGGGGAATGTGAACCCGGTGGGTCCGCGGTCGGTCTACGACGAAGCGAAGCGGTACGCGGAGGCGCTGGTGATGGCCTACCACCGCATGAAGGGCGTGAATACGCACCTGGTGAGGATATTCAATACTTATGGACCGCGGCTGCATCCAAGCGATGGGCGCGTGATTTCGAACCTGATGATGCAGGCGCTGCTCGGCGAGCCTTTGACAATCTACGGGGATGGGAAGCAGACGCGGAGCTTCTGCTATGTGGACGACCTGATTGAAGGAATTCTGCGGCTTTCGCGTTCGGACGAGCACATGCCGGTGAACCTTGGCAATCCGGACGAGTTCACGATTCTGGAGTGCGCGAAAGCGATTCTGGAAGTGACGGAGTCGCGGAGCGAACTGCGATTTGAGCCGCTTCCGCAGGACGACCCGACGCGGCGGTGTCCGGACATTGGCCGCGCGGAGACGCTGCTGGGATGGAAGCCGCAGGTTTCGCTGCGAGAAGGTCTGGTGAAGTCGCTCGAGTTCTTCCAGAGCAAGGCCCAGGCGCAGCTGGCGACGCGCGGCTAGAGCGAAATCTGATATTTACTGGCGATAACTTCCGCTGTTAGTCTTTGCCTATCATGCCAGGCAACTGCTTCCGTTTCGCTGCCGCGATTGTGCTGCTTTCGGTGTGCCAGCTTGCGCCGGCGCAGAAGTTCCAGCCGAAGACGATCCAGTTCAAGGGCGCACCGGAGTACACAGACGATGAGCTGCTGGCCGCGGCCAATCTCAAGCGGGGCGTTGTGCTGACGGCGGCGGAGATGAACGATCACTCGAAACTGCTGAAGGACAGCGGTGTGTTCGAGAACGTCATCTACAAGTTCGACGGCGTCGAGCTGGCGTTTCAGCTGACTGTGACGACCGACCTTTTTGCGATGCATCTGGACAATCTGCCGCTTACACCGGGTGCTGCTCTGGATGCCAAAATCCACGCGAGGCTCCCGCTCTATCACGGGAAGGTTCCGGGCGAAGGGACGCTGTTGGATGACGTGATCAACGTGCTCGAAAAGGAACTGGCGGACGAGGGGATTCCGAGCACGGTGACGGCGACGCCCATGGGCAAGGCGGGCACGCGGCAGGTGACGGCGATGAGCTTTTCGATTGCCGCTCCCGAGGTGAAGGTGGGCGCGATTGAATTGCGGGGGGTTTCGCCGGAGATGGCGGCGAAGATCAAGCGTGTGGCCGACCACGTAACGGGAACGCCCTATTCCACCGAGAATTCGACTGCGAATGTGGAGCACGCGTTCAGTTCTTTCTTTGCTGATGAGGGGTATGCGGCGGTGAAGGTGCACGCGGCGCGAGCGGGCGAATTGGCGATGGATGCGGCCGAGGTGAAAGTGCCGTTTGCGGTGACGATTGAGGAGGGGCACCTTTACAAGCTGGGGATTGTTCACCTGCCGGCGGACTCGCTGGTGACGCAGGCAGAGCTGGATAAGTGGGTGACGCTTTCGGCCCCGACTGGGGCGCCATCAGCTCCATCGAAGGGCGCGGCGATCCGCGGGTTGTGGGCAGCGATCTCGGCAAAGTACAAGTCAAAGGGCTATCTGGATTGCGAGATCGTGCCGCATCCGGAGTTCGATGAGGCGGCCAGCGTGGTGAATTACACGGTGGAGATCAAGCCAGGGCCGGTGTACCGTCTGGGTCTGCTCAGGTTTGATAACGTGAGCGACGAGTTGAAGAAGCTTCTTATGCGGAACTGGGAGATGATGCCCGGAGACCCGTTTGACGAAGGCTACGTGGCGGGGTTTCTGATTTCGGCGCAAAAATCGGACCCGGTGCTGATGCGGACGCTGGCCGGCGTGAAGCCAACCTACACGGTGATGGCCGACCCGCAGACGCACGAGGTGAACTGCGTGATCAAGCTGGAGCGGATCCGCTAGAACCGATTAGGCGCAGGGATTTCTTCAGCGTGCTTTATGCTCTTTGGCATGATTCTCTTTGATGTGCCCCACACCTCAATGTTTGACAGCATGTTTCATCTGCCTCTTCCGATCCTGGAGAAGCTGGCGCGACCGGTCATCATCTACCTGGTGCTGGTGGTTCTGCTGCGCCTGTTTGGGAAGCGGGAACTGGCGCAGTTGAACCCATTCGACCTGGTGGTGCTGCTTTCGCTCTCGAATACCGTGCAGAACGCGATTATCGGGGACGACAACTCGGTGACGGGCGGGATCATTGGCGCGTTCGGACTGCTGGCGATCAACTGGCTGGTGGTGCGTGTGCTGTTCCGGTCGCCCAAGCTGACACGAGCACTTGAGGGACGTGCGACCGTGCTGATCCGGGACGGGAAACTCGACTCACGCGCGCTGGACAAAGAGGCTCTGACGCGGGAGGAACTGCTCCAGGTGGTCCACAAGCAGGGATTTGAGGACTTCGACAAGGTGCACAGTTGCGTGCTGGAGCCGAACGGGACGTTTTATGTGGAGGCCTTTGAGCCCTCAGTGGATGACAAGCGGCACGCCGAGTTGATGGCCAAGATTGATGCGCTGGCGCGGGAAATGGCGGCGTTGAGGGCGGGTCCGGGGCTGGCGGCGGAGGGGTGAAGCGGGGGTTGCTTACCGGAAAGCTATCGAAGCAGCTCGATTTTTACACCGGTGGGATGACGCGTCCAGATTTTGTCCGTGGTCCATGCAGTCGCATCGAGAACACTGGCAAGGGCGAGGCAGGCTCGGTCTCCAAGCGAGAGAGCTGGGTCGACTTTCGCCAGCCTTGCGGCGAGTTCGGCTTCTGCTTTGCCAAAGGGGATCAATTCAACTCCCACCAATAGGGATGAGAGCCTTTGCTCCGGGTCTGTTGCCGATTCTCGATGCATGCAAGTTAGGATCTCGCACCAGTTGACAGAACTGATTGACGCCTGAACATCGGCTCCGGATTCAAGGGCATCCAGGAGAACATCCAATCGCTTTCCTTCCGGCTCGTTATGAATTCTCGCCAGAACCGCCGCCGCATCCAGGACTATCTTATCCACGGACGAATTCCTCTGCCTCGCGTGCCGCTTCCCGACGGCGCTCCTCGATAAACTCGTCTTGAAGGCCCACTAAGCTGCCGCGGTGCTTGATGATGTCATCCTGAATGCTCTCCAAGGCCATTTTGCGGCTCATAATCTTGATTTCGCCGCCTTCATAGATCACGGTCAGGCGGTTACCCGGTTTTAGACCAGCCGCTTTGCGAATTGCCGCTGGAAGAACGATTCTGCCACTTTCTCCAAGTATTACCGTTTCTGTCATAATCTGCCACCTTTGAAGAATTGTGGCACGAACGGATGTTTACGGCAAATCCAAGCCCGTGTGTACAGATGGATGTTGAGTGGTCGTATTCGATCTTCGCAACGGGCTGTGCCATAATCCTTGGCAAATAAAGGAGATGGAGATGGAATCGGTCTTCGTCAAAGTTGAGCCCGAATTGCTGCCGGTCCTCGAAGAGCTGCGGCGGCGCGAACCGATCTTTCATAATCCGGAGTTCGGCTCGACGACGGCGGAGCTTGAGCGCTCGACTGCAGCGGACTACTGGGAGGTTGGCGCGTCGGGGCGACGGTACAGCCGGGGTTTTCTTCTGCGGGAGTTGACGAAGAGCGTTCCTTATGTGGATGCTGCCGCGGCTGGATGGCAGACTTTGGAGTTTGGCTTGCGACGGCTCGGGCCCGATACGTACCTGGTCACATATACGCTTGATCAGGCCGGGCGGCGGACTCGGCGTTCGACGATTTGGCGGAGTTCGGAGGATGGTTGGCAAATTCTTTACCATCAGGGAACCATCATCGCGGCGTAAGAGGATGAGTTGCCTGGGCGGCCTATTTCTCGCAGGCGAGATAGCAACCGGAGTTCACGGTCCGGCAAGATATCTGAGGGCCGGGAGGCACTCAGGACAGCCGATCTGGAGATCGGCGCTACAAAGCCACGCGACTGGTGAGAGAAGGAGGAAAATCATTCCCACTCGATGGTGCCGGGGGGCTTGGACGTGATGTCGTAGACGACGCGGTTGATGCCGCGGACCTCGTTGACGATGCGGTTGGAGATGCGCTTGAGGACTTCGTAGGGGAGCGGGGTCCAGTCGGCGGTCATGCCATCTTCAGAGTGGACGGCGCGGACGGCGCAGGTATAGGCGTAGGTGCGCTGGTCGCCCATGACGCCGACACTCATGACGGGAAGAAGGACGGCGAAGCTCTGCCAGATCTGGTTGTAGAGGCCGGCGGATTTGATTTCGGCAACGACGATCTCGTCGGCCTCCTGAAGCAGGGCGACGCGCTCGGGGGTGACTTCGCCGAGGATGCGGACGGCGAGGCCGGGGCCGGGGAATGGCTGGCGGCCGAGAACGTCGTCGGGCATGAGGAGATCGCGGCCGATGCGGCGGACCTCATCTTTGAACAGGTCGCGGAGGGGCTCGATGAGCTTGAGCTTCATGCCGAGCGGCAGGCCGCCGACGTTGTGATGGCTTTTGATGGTTTGCGACGGGCCGCGGACGCTGGAAGACTCGATGACGTCGGGGTAGAGGGTGCCTTGGACGAGCCACTCGACCCCACCAGTTTGTTTGGCGATGCGGGTAGCTTCGTCGTCGAAGACGGCGATGAAGGCTGCGCCGATGCGCTTGCGCTTGGTCTCAGGATCGGTGACGCCGGCGAGTTGGGCGAGGAAACGCGCGGAGGCGTCGACGGCAACGATGTTGAGGCCGAGCTTGTCGCGCAGGTTTTTCTGGACGCTTTGGAATTCGTTTTTGCGCAGGACACCGTTGTTGACGAAGATGCAGGTGAGTTGGCTGCCGATGGCCTTGTGGACGAGAACAGCGGCGACTGAGGAATCGACACCTCCTGACAGGCCGCAGATGACGTGGCCTGTGCCGACTTTCTCGCGGATGGCGGCGATGGTGGTCTCGATGAAGTGGGCGGGGGTCCAGTCGCCGATTGCGCCGCAGATATTGAAGACGAAGTTGCGGAGCAGTTGCGGGCCGAGTGGGGTGTGATGGACCTCGGGGTGGAACTGAACGGCCCAGATGCTGCGCTCGGGGTTGGCGATGCCGGCCAGTGCGTTGGAGGTGATGGCGGTGCGGTGGAAGCCCGGTGGGAGCTTCTCGGCTTCGTCGCCGTGGGACATCCAGACCTGCATTGAAGCGGGCAGACCCGAAAAGAGGGGCGTGGCGGCGTCTTCGATTGTCACTTCGGCATGACCGTATTCGCGCAAGGGCGCGGACTTCACGTGGCCGCCCATGTGGTGGACGATGAAGTGGAGGCCATAGCAGATGCCGAGGGTGGGCAGGCCTAACTCGAGGATTTTGGGGTCGGCGGCGGGGGCGTCGGCGTCGTAAACGGAGGATGGGCCACCGGAGAGGATGATGCCGAGGGGTTGGAGGGCCTGGATTTCAGCGAGCGGGGCTGTGCAGGGCAGGACGACAGAGAAGACGTTGAGTTCGCGGATTCGGCGGGCGATGAGCTGGGTATACTGCGACCCGAAGTCGAGAATAACGATTGTCTGGGTGTCCACGTATTAGTTTGGCAGGGGTGGGGGAGGGGTGTAAAGAACGCAATTCTGGCGATTGAGGAATGGAATCAAATGAAGGATCCGGCGCTGGACTCATTCTGGCACTCTCGAGGTTTATTCAAATTTGAATTTCGGCCGAAGATGACTTTTCTATTGACAGCGGCCACTATGTGCGTGGTAGCTTACGGTAAGTGGACACTTACCTACAAGCCGGACTCGATGCCCTTGGCGATGCCACGCGGATGGCCATCTTCCAGAAGCTGGCGGCTGGTCCGGTGGCGGTGAACGAACTTGCCCGGACGATGCCGGTGAGCCGGCCTGCGGTTTCGCAGCACCTGAAGGTGCTGAAAGATGCAGGGCTGGTGATGGACTCGCGGGCCGGAACGCGGCGGCTCTACACGCTCAATCCTGAAGGCGTCGCCCGGCTGCGAGCACATTTCGACCGGATGTGGACGCAGGCCATGGGCGCCTTCAAAACAGCAGCGGAAACGAAGCCCCCAGGAGGGAAGCATGTCAAACCAGGTGGAAGAGTGCGTTGTACGTAAGAGCGTGGTGGTGCGGGCGCCGGTGGAGCGGGCGTTCAGCGTCTTCGTGGAGCAGATGGAGACGTGGTGGCCGGCAACGCACCACATCGGCAAGACACCTTTTGAGGCGCTTTTTGTGGAGCCAAGGGTGGGCGGACGCTGGTATGAACGGGATGTCGAGGGGAAGCTGACGGACTGGGGTAAGGTTCTTGCCTGGGATCCGCCGCATCGAGTGACACTTTCGTGGCATGTGGGGCCGGGACACGATTCGCCGGATTGGGTTTGCGACCCAGACCCGGCCAAGGCCAGCGAGGTGGAGATTTGTTTTACGCCCGAAGGGTCTGGGGCCACATTGGTGGTGCTGACGCACAGCAAGCTGGAGCGGCACGGCGAGGGTTATGAGCAGTTGCGGGAACTGTTTGACGGGCCTGGCGCATGGGCCGGTATTTTGGCGCTTTACGCGAAAAAGTTTGAAGGAGAGCGGGAGTGAACAAGCCAGTTTTGTTTTTGCGCATCGCGTCGGTGCTGACGCTGATTCATGCGGTGCTGCATACGGTGGGCGGGGTGTTTGGCAGCGTCGGACCGGGGCCGGCTTCCGTGGCAGTGGCGGCGATGAAGGCAAACCAGTTCCTTCTGATGGGCAACATGCGCAGCTACTGGGACTTTTATTTTGGCCTCGGACTGGCTCTGAGCATTTCAATGACTGCCGAGGGAATCCTGATGTGGCAGTTGGCTTCCCTGGCCAAGACGGAGGCAAGGCGCTTGCGCCCGATGATGGCAACGTTCATGGTGGCATACCTGGCGATCGCAGTGAACTCGAACGCGCACTTCTTTCTTGCGCCAGTGGTCTTTGAGATTTTCATCGCCGGGTGCTTTGGCGCGGCGATTGCGACGGCTAAGGGGAAGACGGCCTAGATAATTCGATCAGCGTTTTTTGTCTAAACCAACCGAATGACGGAGTTCCTCAACGGTCGTCACATTTTGTCCGCCCCGCTCCACCTCTTTCAGTGACTGCATCAGACGCTGGGCATTGTTCGGCGAGCGCAGAAGGTGCGCTGTCTCCGTCAAGCTTGATAGCTCATCAGCCGGAATCATCGCCACATCCCGGGCCCCGCGCCGGCGGATGATTACAACCTCCTGGTCATCGATCACCAGGTCCAGATACCCGGCAAGCCCTTTGAGCAAGCGGTATACGAAATCTCTACAGCCATACCGTGATCCTCCAGATTTAGGCATTCAGTTCTCTTCGTATTTCATCGTCAAAAGGAACGAAAGTGACCAATCTAAGGCAGCTTTGCCCGCTCCGCTTCCGGGTCCCAATGGTCTGAGCCGGCAAGAAAGACCCTGGGCTTGAATTGCTCTGCCTCGGCGGCGGTGAGTTGGTGGGACCAGGGGACGCGGGCGGACGGGTTTGCGCCGGGGCCGGTGGAGTTGAATTCGGCGTAGAAGGCCTGGGGCGTGCCGGGTGTTTTGCCCCAGGAACTCCAGCCCTGCGGAGTAACGTCGGCTGAGAGCCATGTGTTGATGTAGACCACGCGTGAGTAGGGACGCCAGGGACGGCCCAGGCTGGTGGTCTCCTTTGAGCCGGAACCGACGAGGGATGGCGGAGCAGCGACTGACGAAACCGAACCAGCGACAGGGGAGGGATTGCCGTCGGCAGCCGATGTCGAGTCTTCCGCGGCGCGCGCCGCTGCCGGTGCGTGCTCAATGCTGCTGGTCACGCGGCTGTTCAGGATGACATAGCCAGTTGTCTGCTCGGGCGAGGTGCGGGATTGGGCGGTGAGCCAACCGGGGGCGTTGGCGTGAATCTCCGACCGGTCGAAGACCGCCGTCGCGTTGCCGAAGATGAAGTCGACACCGCCTTCAATATAGGAGTCGACGTAGTATTGGCGGCCATAGTCGGCGAAGAGGGTGTCCTGGTGACCGAGGAAGCGGCAGTGCTTGAAGACGGCACGGTCGGCGCGGACGGCGATGGCGACGGCCTGGCCGGTGTTGCCGGCGGTGTTTTCGAAGGTGAGGTTATCGGCCTCAAAGCCCGTGCCGTTGACTTCGACCGTTTCTGAAAAGAATGTGCCGCCGGCCTGTTTGGCGTTGAGGCTGTTAGTTATGACGACGTCGGCCGGCGATGCTCCCAAACCGACGAGAGTGATGTTGATGTGATTCTGGGTCACGATGACGCGCTCGTGATAGACGCCGGGGGCGATCTCGATAAAGACGCGGCCGGGTTTGCCCGCGGGGCCGACACCGGCGAATGGGTGGTGGTCCATGGCCATCTGTATGGTTGGGAATTCAGTGGTGCCTTCTATGCCGGTTTTCACGTCGGAGGAGACACGGACGTGGACGTCCTGAGCCGGGGATGGATGCGCGTGGAGGGCGATCGCCAGGAAGAGAGCAGCGGGAAGCAGCGGGTTCGGCGCAGGGCGATGCATCGGGGGACAGGGTAAATCAAGAACAGGGAGCGAGGACAGGCCCAGGGCCCTGACATGACGGCGGATGAGGTGAGGAAAGAGGGCGGGCGGGTTGACTTTTGCCGAGGATGGGGAGTCAAAAGAGCAAGCAATCGAAGAGAAGATTAAGCCCTCGATGTTGAGGCGCGAAAGCCTTGATCTGAAAGTGGGAACCGGAAGCGGGACCCGGGGGCAGCGAACGGTCACAGGCACGCGGAATGCGGAGGGAAATTGGCTGAAAAGGCCAGTCTTCCGTCGAAACTAGGCACAACGGACCCTTGGCTTTTACAATGCAACAGGGACCCGTCCCAACCCAGCCCTGCTGCGGAACGATCAAACCTGGCGGCACTCGCCCGACCGGGATGAAGGAATGGCATGAAGTTTACGAAATTCGGCAAGGCACTATTGATGAGTGCGCTTTCGGTCGCAGTCATCTTCGGCGTCTCCTCTTGCATCGAGGACTACTCAGTCGGCTTTTTGTACGTGACCGGAACACTGACTGCAGGGACCGCCGGGCAGGGCATCATCAGTGGGTTCAAGATCCGCCACAACACCGGCAAGCTGGAGACGATTAATACGCTACCGGTTTCCTCCGGGGGAGCATACCCGGTGCGCGCAGTCCTTCTGACCGGGAGCCGCTTTCTTTATGTGCTGAACAGAGGTACGACGGCATCGGGCAGCGCCGACTGCACACCCACCGACCCCTGTACATCGGCAAATATCACCGAGTTTGCGGTTGGCGGCAACGGAGTGTTGACGATCCAGGACACGTTCTACACGCAGGGGCTTAATCCGATCCGGATGATTGCGGATGCTCCTGGGAATTTTCTTTACGTTTTGGACCAGACGGCCCCCTCCTCCGGAGCCTGCTCGCTGGCACTGGGCGCGGGCGTGAACTCCTGCGGAGACATCACGGCGTTCCAGATTAACTCGGTAACCGGGCGGCTTCAATTGTTAACGAACGCGCAGGTGACATCAGAGAACTGCCCGAACAACCAGACATCCTGCCCTCTCCCGTACTTTCCGGTGCCGGCCAATCCGATCGACTTCTCGCTCTCGGCGGGGTACATTCTGACGATTAGTGGCACGCCGGACACGGGTGACGCGGTGTTCCCATACACCTACAACCAGGCATCGGGTCAATTGGCAGTTAGTCAGAACACCTCACAGCCGCTGGGCATTGCCGAGGGGACCGCGATTGTGAACGGCGGGAGTTATGTCTACGTTCTAGATGACGAGGGGACCCTGGTACCCGGTACGGGAGCTTCGAGCCAGATTCTTCCCTTTTCTGTTGGTACCAACGGCGCGTTGCAGGCACAGACCGGCGGCGTGGTGCCGGACGACCCGACACTGAACAACCCGATCTACCTGATTGTGGAGTCGAAGGGCAAGTTCGCCTACGTGATCAACCAGGGAAACAATGCGCAGGGAACGAACGCGCAGAGCGGCATCGCTGGATATGTAATTGACCCGACGACGCACCAGCTGAGCTTCATCGCCGGCGAACCATTTGGCTCCGGAGCGGGACCGCAGTGCCTGGTGGAAGATCCGTCGGACCAGTATCTTTACTCGGCCGACTTCAATGACTCGGACGTGACTGGCCGAGTGGTAGATCCAAACTCAGGCGTATTGAACCAGATGCGCACCACGAGCACGTTTCCCGTGGGGGGCCCTGCAACGTGGTGCCTGGTGGATGGCCGCACGAGCTAATTTGAAGGACGCCGGAGATGGGTTGAAGCCGTCGCCGAGAGGCGGCTACCAAACACTTCGCCGGCGGTGACCTTGTAATAAACAGCCGGATGCGTGGACCGGAATAGCGGACCCCTCGCATCTCGATTCCAAACCGGAAATTGCGGGCGCGCCGGGTTAGGGCGCCCAGATGAAAGATGGGCATGAAGTTGAAGAAACGAAGCCAGCTCGTGCTGGTCGCCGCGATCAGCCTGCTGGCAGCCACCATGCTGACGGCCTGCGAAACGCTGACAGTCGATTTTGTCTTTGTGACGAGCGCGAGGGCGGCTGGGACGAATAACTACGGACAAATCGACATCTTCGAGATCAACTCGGAGTCTGGCCAGATGCGGGAGATTCCGACGTCGCCGTTCCCGTCAGGTGGGCGAAATCCGGTGGCTGAGGCCGTTTCGTCGACCAACACCAATCTCTACGTGGTGAATCGGGACGACAATACGATCGTTCAGTTCATCATCGGCAATGACGGAAAGGTGTATGCGCAGAACACGACCAATACGCCGGGCATCTTCCCCATTGCGGTGGCGGTGAGCGGAACCAACCTCTACGTTGTGGACACTTTTCAGCCCTTGCCGACCTGCTCTCCGGCAGCTCCCTGCGCGGGATCGATTGGGGCGTTTCCGATTCTCACGGCGACTACGGGCAATCCGCCCAGCGAGTACCTGGGACCATCGGTTGCGAACGGCAACATAAACTATTGGCCGCTGAACCTGCCGGGAAGTCCGAACGATGTGATCGTGCCGACGGCGATCGGGGTGCTGAAGTCGGGCAATTTCCTTTACGTATCGGCCTACGACTCCTCTGCAACGCCCAACGTGGGATATGTTTTTGCTTTCGCGACGAGTTCGAGCGGCGCGCTGACGCCGGTTAACGGCGGCGTACCGTTTGTCGTAGGCACACATCCCTCGGGAATTGCCAGCGATGCGTCGAGCAGCTATCTCTACGTGACGGACTCGGGAAATTCGGACGTCATAGGCTACTCGGTGTCATCGTCGGGGCAACTGACTCCGTTGGCGGCCAGCCCTTATCAGACAGGCGGAGCACCCTCGTCGGTTGTGGTAGATCCGACCTACCCGTACGTGTACGTGGCCAATGCTCAGGACTCTTCGGTGACCCAGTATTCCATAAGCAGCGGAGTGCTGACGAACATTGGAACGATATCGACGGGGCTGCAACCGGTGGCAATTGGGATCGACCCTTCAACAAATCGCTTCCTGTTCACAGCGAATTTTCTCGGCAGCAGTATTTACGGGACGATCTCAGGATTTGAGCTGGACACGAGCACAGGAGCGCTGTTGGTTTCAAAGGATTCACCCTACAGGAGCGACGCCAACCCTACCGCGGTAGCTGCAATTCCGCACAAAGGAACCGGCGCGGGCATTCAAAAGTAGACAGCGGCCGGAAGGCCGGAACCGCTAGGTCGAATTACCCCGTGGGGCTTTTACAATACTTACGGGACAACTAAACGAGAATGGATAGGGCCGGGAAGCGAAGGTCCTTGACGAAGGAAGCGCATGAAGTTGAGCAAACTGAGCCGGACGATTCTGGTCTCATCCGCGGGGCTGGTGTTGGCAACCCTATTGACGTCCTGCGAGATCGAAACGATCGATTATCTATTCGTGGCCAACTCCGCGGGTACCGGTTCGAGCACCTCGGGAGAGATCCAAACGTTCGACGTAGACTCAGAGTCAGGAGCGATTCGCAATGGCGTCTCTCCGGTGAGCAGCGGAGGCAACAACCCGTTGGCCATCGCGATCACCGCTGACTATGCCAACCTTTACGTGGTGAACCAGGCGAGCAACAACGTGGTGCACTTCTCCATCGCTGATTCGGGTGCGTTGACGCAGAAAGATATGGTGACGACCGGCCCGAGCCCGAATTCCGTTTCGGTGAACACGGCAGGAACCTATTTGTACGTCGTATCCGGGCCGAATCCGGCAACGCTGACGGCCTATTCGCTGAGCGGAGGGACCATCGGATCGGTGGCTGCGCAGGAAACACTGTCGATTCCGGGCTACGCGGGCGACACAGTGGCGCCGACAGCGGTGACAGTTCTGGCAAACAACGACGCAGTCTATGTGACGGCGTACGATGTGTCGGCCTACAATCCGGGCGGAACGACCACCAGCACCGCCAACCCCGGCTGGGTCTATGGATATACGGTGGGTACGGGCGGGGCACTGACGCCCTCAGCCGGCAGCCCATGGAAGGCGGGCATCAAGCCGGTGGCCGTGGCAGCGGACCCTACCAACCGGTTTGTGTACGTTACCGATTTTGCGTCGAACCAGATGATCGGGTACACGATTCAGAGCGGAAGCGTGCTGGACTTCATGATCAATGGGCCGTTTTCAGCAGGAAGCGAGCCGGACTCGCTGGTTGTTGACCCGCGCGGGAAGTACATCTACGCGTCAGACGGGCTGTCGAACCAAGTTACCGCTTACAACATCTCACTGGCCACCGGGACTCCATCCGCCACAATTAACACGACCG
>Ga0302324_100016955_pt1 | contig 14473 bp, 20 predicted proteins | sample Palsa_T0_1_FD_201949 | JGI IMG/M metagenome (GOLD analysis project Ga0302324, IMG submission 201949) | Peat permafrost microbial communities from Stordalen Mire near Abisko, Sweden - Palsa_T0_1 | ecosystem: Environmental > Terrestrial > Soil > Palsa > Peat permafrost | place: Sweden: Abisko...
GGGCGTGCATGCACGCCCCCGCAAGTCGGTCGGCTTGATCCCTTGATCCGCGCGCTGTTCGTGGGAGCGCCCGGCGCGGGCAGATAGCGCTCCTCTCAAGGCTCCTGGGCAATCTCCTTCCCAGCTTCTTCGCTGAGGCGTGCGAGTTCGTCTTCGTCGAAGCCGCCTTCGTCGGCGTGGAGTATCGCGCGGGCGCGATCGAGGTCCTTGGCATTGACGTACACATCGCGTGAGCGGGTCATGCCCCTCTGGAAACCGGCGCCGCCGCTGCCCATGCAATGGATGCCGGCTTCCGAGAGGCGCCCCATGATGAGCTCTGCCTGCATTTCGTCGTTGGCCGTTGCCACGATCTTTAGATCGTCACCCTCGTTTGACATCGCTCGAGATTAGCGGCCTCAAAAGGAACACTTGAGTGAGATCGCGCAAGAGGGGTTGAAGAAGAAGGTTTGGTTCCTAATATTTAGGCACCAAATGGCTTCGCCCTCCGCTCAAGAACAAGCTGAAGTCCACCCCGAGCAGTCGCTGAAGATCGAGCGGCACGTGTGGGTGATATCCGGCGTGGTGATCGTGGGGATGATCATGTCGATCCTCGACACGACGATCGTCAACGTCGCGCTGGCGACGCTCAGCCACGACCTGCACAGCCCGATCTCCCAGGTGCAGTGGGTGGTCACCGGCTATCTGCTGGCGCTCGGCGCGGTGATCCCGGTGACCGGCTGGGCGGCGCGGCGCTTCGGCGCCAAGCGCGTGTACCTCGTCTCGCTGGCGCTGTTCACCGCGGGCTCGGCCGCATGCGGGCTGTCGAGCTCGCTCCCGCTGCTGGTGGTGTTCAGGGTGCTTCAGGGCGTCGGTGGCGGCATGATCATGCCGGTCGCGCAGCTGATCATGGCGCAGGTCGCCGGTCCGCGGCGGATGGGCAGGGTGATGAGTGTGGTCTCGATGCCGGCGATGCTCGCGCCGATCCTCGGACCCGTGGTCGGCGGCGTGATCCTGCAGAACCTGCACTGGTCGTGGATCTTCTTCGTCAACGTGCCGATCGGCGTGATCGCGTACGTGCTTGGCTGGCGCATGCTGCCGCACACCGACTCCGGCGAGGCGGGACGCCTGGACGTGGTCGGGCTGGCGCTGCTGCCCACGGGCGCGGCCGCTTTCGTGTTCGGCCTCAGCGAACTCGGCTCGGGCGCGCAGCTCGGCTCGGCAACCGTGTTCGCGCCGATCATCGCCGGCGTATTGCTCTCGCTCGCCTTCTGCTGGCACGCCCTGCGCGTCGAGCGCCCGCTGCTGGACATCAGGCTGTACGCCAACCGCGTTTTCGCGGCCGCGTCGCTGACCACGTTCGGGCTGGGCGGCGCGCTGTTCGGCGCGATGATCCTCGTACCCCTGTACTACCAGGAAGTGCGCGGCCTGAACGTCATCGACACCGGCCTGCTCAACGGCCCGCAGGGCATCGGCGCGCTGCTGGCGATGCCGCTCGCCGGGCGTCTGGCCGACCGCCTGGGCGGCGGGCGGGTGGCGCTCGCGGGCGTGTCGATCCTCGCCGTCAGCACGATCCCGCTGGCGTTCGTCGACGCGCACACCTCGATCGTGCTGATCTCGCTGGTGCTGGTGCTCAGGGGCGTCAGCATCGGCATGTCGTTCATGCCCGCGATGACCGCCGCGTTCGCCTCCATGCGCCCCGAGCAGCTCTCCGACGCGACGCCGCAGCTGAACGTGCTGATGCGCCTGGGCGGCGCGATCGGCACGGCGGTCCTCGCCGTCGTGCTGCAGCGCGCGTCCGGTGGCGCCAGCGTGCACCCCGCGCACGCCTTCGACACCTCCTACTGGTGGGGGCTGGGAATCGTCGGCGTGACGCTAATCCCGTGCGTGATGCTGCTGCGCGCCGAGCGCCCGGGGCAGAGCGCGGCCGCCACCGCGGCCAGCGCCGAGGCGGCCGCCGAGGCGATGGTGTAGAGAGCACGCCATGCGTACCCCCGTCGATGTCGATTCCGCCGTCCCCGACGCGCCCGCAGCCGCGCTGGCCCCGTCGGCCGCGCACGCCGTCGACGGGGCCACGGCCGGTTCGCGCGAGGCGCAGCTGCTGGAGCTCGGCGCGGCGTTTCGCCGTGTATTCCGCAGCTTCAACCGGCTGCGCGGGCGCGACACGCATCTCGGCGCCAGCGAGCTCAGCCACGCGCAGTTCGAGCTGCTGATCGAGCTGTTCGAGCGCGGTGAGCTGCCCGCGGGCGAGCTCGCGTCCGCCGCGCGCCTGACGCCAGCGACGGTCACGCAGATGCTCGACCACCTGGCCGAGCAGGGCCACGTCGAGCGCGTGCGATCGCAGACCGACCGGCGCGTGGTCGTCTCGCGGCTGACGCCGCAGGGCAAGCGCAAGATCGAAGCCAAGCGAGCGGCTTGGCAGGGCCGCTGGGAGCAGGCGCTCGCGGGCCTCGCCGGCGAGGATCTGCGCGCCGCCACGCTCGTGCTCGAGCGCCTGGCCGTGATGGTCGAGGACGCGCCCGCGGTCGACGGGTGCGAGCCGGCCCCAGCGCGCGTTTAAGACCTGCGAACACCGCGCCCCAGCAGGAATCGCTCTGCTATAGTCGAAAACGCGTCGTGGGACGCAGGAGTTGCGTTGCGGCCCACGAACTTGGCACGAAAAGATGGTGACCTCGAGCAGATAACGAACGCGGACCGGTCGACACCAGACCAGCAGCGTGCGTGGGCCCGAGGGGCCTATTTTTTTGCCTGTAAAGGCGTACCGCGACAAAGCCGATCCTCAGAACATGGCACGTAAGTTCTCCCTCCAAAACACCCGCAACATCGGGATCATGGCGCACATCGACGCCGGCAAGACGACGACGACCGAGCGCATCCTCTACTACACCGGCCGCACGTACAAGATCGGCGAGGTGCACGAGGGCGCGGCGGTGATGGACTGGATGGAACAGGAGCAGGAGCGCGGCATCACGATCACCTCCGCCGCCACCACCGCGCAGTGGAAGGGCCACCGCATCAACATCATCGACACGCCCGGCCACGTCGACTTCACGGTCGAGGTCGAGCGCTCCCTTCGTGTCCTGGACGGCGCGATCGCGCTGTTCGACTCGGTCGCCGGCGTCGAGCCCCAGTCGGAGACGGTCTGGCGCCAGGCGGACAAGTACCACGTTCCGCGCATCGCCTACATCAACAAGATGGACCGCATCGGCGCCGACTTCGACAAAGGCGTGCAGACGATGATCGACCGCCTCGGCGCTCACCCGGTGCCGATCCAGCTGCCGATCGGAGCCGAGGGCGACTTCGAGGGCGTGATCGACCTGGTCGCGATGAAGGCGATCGTCTACAAGGACGAGATGGGCAAGGAACAGGAAGAGCTGGAGATCCCCGAGCGCCTGGCCGAAGCAGCGGCCGCCGCGCGCGAGCACCTGCTGGAGGAGGTCTCCCACTACGACGACGGGCTGCTCGAGCTGATCCTGGAAGAGACCGACGTCCCCGAGGACACGCTCAAGCAGGCGATCCGCAAGGCGACGCTGTCGACCAAACTGACCCCCGTGCTGTGCGGCTCCTCCTTCAAGAACAAGGGCGTGCAGCCGCTGCTGGACGCGGTCATCGACTATCTGCCCTCGCCGCTGGACGTGCCGCCGGTGGTGGGTACCGAACTGATCAAGGGCGAGGAGCACGAGCGCGAGGTCGTGCGCAAGGCTGACGATTCCGAGCCGTTCTCCGCGCTCGCGTTCAAGATCGCGGCCGACCCCTACGTCGGCAAGCTCACCTACTTCCGCGTGTACTCCGGCCACCTCGCCGCGGGTGGCCGCGTGCTCAACGTGAGCACCGGTCGCACCGAGCGGATCGGGCGCATCCTGATGATGCACGCCAACGACCGCGAGGAGGTCGAGGAGGTCTACGCCGGCGACATCGCCGCGGCCGTCGGCATCAAGCAGGTGATGACCGGCGACACGCTCGCCGCGCCCGACGCGCCGATCCACCTCGAGAACATCGTCTTCCCCGAGCCTGTGATCAAGGTCGCGGTCGAGCCCAAGACGAAGGCCGACCAGGAGAAGATGTCGACCGCGCTCGGGCGCCTGGCCGAGGAGGACCCGACCTTCCAGGTGCGCAGCAACGAAGAAACCGGCCAGACAGAGATATCGGGCATGGGCGAGCTGCACCTGGAGGTGCTGGTCGACCGTATGAAGCGGGAGTTCGGCGTGGAGGCCAACGTGGGGCGCCCGCAGGTGTCCTATCGCGAGACGGTTCGCGGCACGGCCGAGCACGTCGAAGGCAAGTTCGTGCGCCAGACCGGCGGCTCGGGCCAGTTCGGGGTCGTGTTCATCAATCTCGAGCCCTCGCCCGGCGAGGGATTCGAGTTCGTCAACAAGATCAAGGGAGGCTCGGTTCCCTCCGAGTACATCCCGGCGGTGCGCAAGGGCATCGAGGAGGCGCTGGAGACCGGCGTCAAGGCCGGCTACCCGATGGTCGACGTGCGCGTGACGCTCACCGACGGCAAGTACCACGACGTCGACTCCTCCGAGATCGCGTTCAAGGTGGCGGGCTCGCTGGCGATCAAAGAGGCGGCCAAACGCGCCAAGCCGGTGCTGCTGGAGCCGATCTTCGCGGTCGAGGTCGTCGCACCGGAGGAGTTCTTGGGAACCGTGATCGGCGACCTCAGCAGTCGTCGCGGCCGCGTCGAAGCTCAGGAGCCTCGCGGCAACGCGCTGGTCGTCACCGCGAGGGTGCCGCTCAGCGAGATGTTCGGCTACGCAACCGATCTGCGCTCGAACACGCAGGGACGCGCCACGTACACGATGCAGTTCGACGCGTACGAGGAGGTCCCGCCCAGCATCGCCGAGAAGATCGTCGAGCAGAGGACGGGAGAGCCCGTCCCCGCTTAGGCGGCGAGCTAGGCTGAGAGCTTCGCGAGCGCAGGTCGCTGGCAGCGGGCAGCACGAGCCGGCGCATTTAGATAGATTTTTCAGGTTCGCCCGCGCAGGGTGGACATACAAGTCGATACAGGAGCGAACACAAAGTGGCGAAGGAGAAGTTCGAGCGCGACAAGCCGCACGTCAACGTCGGGACCATCGGTCACATCGACCATGGCAAGACGACGCTGACCGCTGCCATCACCACGGTGCTGGCCGAGAAGGGAGGCGCCGAAGCACGCAGCTTCGAGGAGATCGACAACGCGCCCGAGGAGAAGGAACGCGGGATCACGATCGCCACTTCGCACGTGGAGTACCAGACGGAGAACCGCCACTACGCGCACGTGGACTGTCCCGGTCACGCCGACTACGTCAAGAACATGATCACCGGCGCCGCGCAGATGGACGGGGCGATCCTCGTCGTCTCCGCCGCCGACGGCCCGATGCCGCAGACGCGCGAGCACATCCTGCTCGCCCGCCAGGTCGGCGTGCCCTACATCGTCGTGTTCCTCAACAAGGCCGACATGGTCGACGACGAGGAGCTGCTCGAGCTGGTCGAGGTCGAGGTTAGGGAGTTGCTCTCCGAGTACGACTTCCCCGGCGATGACATCCCGTTCATCACCGGCTCGGCGCTGAAGGCGCTGGAAGGCGACGAGACCTACAAGCAGAAGATCCTCGACCTGGCGGCCGCGCTCGACGACTACATCCCCGAGCCTGTGCGCGAGCTCGACAAGCCGTTCCTGATGCCGATCGAGGACGTGTTCTCGATCACCGGCCGCGGCACCGTGGCGACCGGACGCGTCGAGCAGGGCATCGTCAAAACCGGCGAGACCGTCGAAATCGTCGGCGTGCACGACTCGACCTCGACGGTCGTGACCGGCGTCGAGATGTTCCGCAAGATCCTCGACGAGGGTCGCGCCGGCGACAACGTCGGCTGCCTTCTGCGTGGCACCAAGCGCGAGGAGATCGAGCGCGGCCAGGTGCTGTGCAAGCCGGGGTCGATCACCCCGCACACCAAGTTCAAGTCCGAGGTCTACGTGCTCAAGAAGGAGGAGGGCGGTCGTCACACCCCCTTCTTCACCGGCTACCGGCCTCAGTTCTACTTCCGCACGACTGACGTCACCGGCGTGGCAAAGCTGCCCGAGGGCGTCGAGATGGTCATGCCCGGAGACAACGTCCAGATGGAGATCGAGTTGATCCAGCCGATCGCGATGGATCAGGGCCTGCGATTCGCCATCCGCGAGGGTGGCCGCACGGTCGGCTCGGGCGTGGTCAGCGAGATCATCGAGTAGCACCCGCGCGTCCATCCGACTACCCTCGGGGCGACGCGCGCATTGGCAGTCCGATACGACAAATGCAGTAGCTTCCTCGCCCGCAGGCGGGGACCGGGGGCGGATTCTGCTCAAACGGGGATCCGCCCTCACGCACGCTTCACCACCGAACACCCCACAACACCTCCCATGGCAGCAGCCAACCAAAACAAGATCAGAATCCGCCTGAAGGCGTATGACACCTCTGCGATCGAGTCGGCGGCGAAGGAGATCGTCGAGACCGCCACGCGCACGGGCGCGAGCGTGTCCGGCCCGGTGCCGCTGCCGACCGAGAAGAACGTGTACTGCGTGATCCGCTCGCCGTTCAAGGACAAGGACTCGCGCGAGCACTTCGAGATCCGCACGCACAAGCGCCTGATCGACATCCACCAGCCGACGCCCAAGACCGTCGACTCGCTCCAGCGCCTGGATCATCTGCCGGCGGGCGTCGACATCGAGATCCGTCTGGCCACCTGAAGAACACCAGCCTCCTGCTCCCAGCTCGCCCGCATCCACCCGCCGAAACAGCCCGACTCTCGCCATGTCCGCCATCCTCGCCAAGAAGCTCGGTATGACCCAGGTCTTCCAGGAGGACGGAAGCGTCGCGCGCGTGACCGTGCTGCAGGCGGGCCCATGTCCGGTGACGGCGATCCGCACGGTCGAGCGCGACGGCTACGCGGCGGTGCAGCTTGCGTTCGGCGAGGCCCGCGAGAAGCACCTCTCGAAGCCCGAGCTGGGTCACCTGAAGAAGGCGGACGCGCCGCCGATGCGCAGGCTCGCCGAGTTCCGCGACGAGAGCGGCGATCTGGCGCTCGGCGACGCCGTCACCGTCGACGCCTTCCAGGCGGGCTCGCGCGTGAAGATCTCCGGCATCTCCAAGGGCAAGGGCTTCCAGGGCACGATCAAGCGCCACAACTTTGCCAGTGGGCCCAAGTCCCACGGCTCGCACAACGTCCGCGCACCGGGCTCGATCGGCGCCTCGGCCACGCCCGCGCGCGTGCTCAAGGGCATCCGTGGGCCGGGGCAGATGGGAAGCAAGCGGGTCACGCAGAAGGGCCTGGAGGTCGTCAGCGTGGACGCGGGCGAGAACCTGCTGCTGGTACGCGGCTCGGTGCCCGGCCCCACCGGCTCGATCGTGGAGGTGCGCAGCGATGCCTGACGCCCAGCTGCTGAGCCCCGGCGCCGCCGGCGCCGCCAAGAAGGTCAAGCTCGACGACGGCGCGTTCGGCGCGCGCTTCAACGGCCCGCTCGTGCACCAGAGCGTGCGCGCCGAGCAGGCGGCGCGCCGGCGTGGGACCGCGTCCACGAAAACGCGCGGCAAGGTCTCCGGCGGCGGCGCAAAGCCGTGGCGCCAGAAGGGCACCGGCCGTGCGCGTGCGGGCTCGAGCCGCTCGCCCGTGTGGACCGGCGGCGGCACCGTGTTCGGGCCGCAGCCGCGCTCGTTCACGTTCAAGGTCAACCGCAAGGAGCAGCGCGCGGCGCTGCGCAGCGCGCTGTCGCTGCACGCCGGGCGCGGCTCGATAGCGATCCTCGACGCGAGCGCCTTCGCCGAGCCCAAGACCAGCCAGGCGGCCGACCTACTCGACGATTGGCGCTCGCCGCACGAGCTGCTCCCCGTGCTCGTGGTGCTCGTCCCGGAGGAGTCGCACGCCGCGCTGTCGTTCCGCAACCTCAACCGCGTCGCGGTGCTCAGCGCCGAGAGCGTCGGCGTCAGCGACCTGCTGGCCGCCGCCACGCTCTTGATCTCAGAGCCCGCCCTGCAGGCGCTGACCGCGCGCACCGCCAAGCCCAGTAGGGGAGAGGACTGATGGAGCACACGCAGGTGATCATCCGGCCGGTCGTCTCGGAGAAGAGCTACATCCTGTCCGCGGCCGACCGCTACACCTTCCGCGTGCACGCCGACGCGCACAAGACGCAGATCCGCCAGGCGGTGGAGGCGCTGTTCGAGGTGCACGTCGTCGAGGTGAGGACGCTGAGCGTCAAGTCCAAGCCCAAGCGCCGCGGCAGCACGCCGCGCGGCAGGACACGCGCGTGGAAGAAGGCGATCGTGCAGGTGCGCGCGGGCGAGAACATCCCGATATTCCAGGGCCTGGCGGCCTTGGATGCCTAGGAGCTAGACGATGGCCATCCGCAAGCCAAAGCCCACCAGTCCCGGCCGCAGGTTCGTCTCCTACCCGGACTTCGCCGAGATCACCAAGTCAAAGCCCGAGAAGTCGCTCGTCGAAGGGCTGAAGAAGAGCGGCGGGCGCAACGCATTCGGGCGCAAGACCTCCCGCCACCGCGGCGGCGGGGCCAAGCGCGCCTACCGTCGCGTAGACTTCAAGCGCCGCAAGGACGGCGTCGACGCGCGCGTGGCCGCGATCGAGTACGACCCCAACCGCTCCGCCTACATCGCCCTGCTGCACTACCTCGACGGCGAGAAGCGCTACATCCTCGCGCCGCAGCGGCTGACCGTCGGCATGACGGTGTCCTCCGGCGAGAACGCCGACATCGCGGTGGGAAACTGCATGGAGCTCGCGCGCATGCCCGTCGGCACGGTCGTGCACAACGTCGAGCTGGCGCCCGGCCGCGGCGGCCAGATGGCGCGCTCGGCGGGAGCCTCCGCGCAGCTGATGGCCAAGGACGGCGACATGGCCACCCTGCGCCTGCCATCGGGGGAGATGCGGATGGTGCGCGCGGAGTGCCGCGCGACGGTCGGCACGATCGGCAACGCCGACCACCAGAACGTGAAGGTCGGCAAGGCCGGGCGCAAGCGCCACATGGGCGTGCGCCCGCAAACGCGCGGCACGGCCATGAACCCCGTCGACCACCCGCACGGCGGCGGCGAGGGCTCGACCACCGCCGGTCGTCACCCAGTTACGCCATGGGGCGTACCCACGCTCGGCTACCGCACGCGCAAGCGCAACAAGACCTCCAACCGCTACATCGTGCGCGGCCGGCGCCGCGGGAAGGGCCGCAGCCGATGAGCCGCTCGAGCAAGAAGGGGCCGTGGGTGGAAGACCGCCTGATGAAACGCATCGAGGCGCTGAACGTCGCCAACAACAAAAAAATGCTGCGCACATGGTCGCGCGCGTCGACGATCTTCCCGGAGATGGTCGGCCACACGATCGCCGTGCACGACGGCAAGAAACACGTGCCCGTCTACATCAGCGAGTCGATGGTCGGTCACAAGCTCGGCGAGTTCGCACCCACGCGCATGTTCCGCGGGCACGCCGGCTCGGGGAAGGTGCGATGAGCGCCGACGAAGAGAAGGACGTCCCCGGCGAGACGCCCGACGAGCAGGCGCCGCAAGCAAAAGCGCCGGCGGCCAAAAAACCCGCCGCTGCGAAAAAACCGGCTTCTGAGAAAAAAGCTGCCGCGGCAAAAAAACCGTCCGCTGAGAAAAAACCGGCAGCCGAGAAAGCACCTCCAGCGCAGAAAAAAGCGGCAGCCGAGAAAAAACCCGCCGCCGAGAAAAAGCCGGTTGCGCAGGAGGACGCTGCCGCCGACGAGCACGAGGCCGAGGAGGACGCGGCCGGGCCGGACGGGCAGCAGGCAGCGCTGAAAGCGCCCGCGAAGGCAAAACGTGCCGCCAAAAAAGCCACGCTCGCCAAAGCGGCGGCTCCCGGCGACGGTGGCGAGGCGCAGGAGGCCGCCAAGGCCCAGGACGCAGCAAGACCCACTAAGAAACTCGCTCGGCGTGCCGGCGCGAACGTAAAAGCGACACCGCGCCGCAGGGTTGTGCGCGCCCACGCCCGCTACGTGCGAACCTCCGCTCGCAAGGCCCGCATGGTGTGCGGGCATCTGCGCGGCAAGTCCGTGGACGAGGCACGCGCTATCCTCGCGTTCACCCCGCGTGAGGTGGCGCGCGACTGGAGCAAGCTGCTCGAGTCCGCCGTGGCCAACGCCGAGAGCAACCACGAACTGCTCGAGGACGATCTGGTCGTGCGCGAGGCATACGCCGACGAAGGACCGACGATCAAGCGCTTTCGGCCGCGCGCCATGGGACGGGCCACACCGATCCTCAAGCGCACGAGCCACCTGACGATAGCCCTGATCCCGCGCCCCGAGCCGGGCAGCACGAACGGGAAACGATGAGAAAGATCGCCGAGAGAGACTGACAATGGGACAGAAGGTTCATCCAGAGGCAATGCGCGTCGGCTACATCCACGACTGGAAGTCGAACTGGTTCAACGAGCGCAGCTTCGCCGAGTACCTCGCCGAGGACGTGCACGTGCGCGAGCACATCATCGGCAAGCTCGCCCACGCGGGTTTGTCCGACATCACCATCCGCAAGGACGCCAACGAGCTCGAGGTCAACATCCACACCGCCCGCCCGGGCATCGTCATCGGCAAGTCGGGCACCGAAGTGGACGCGCTGCGCCGCGACCTGCATCGCATGACCAAAAAGCAGATCAAGGTCAACATCCTCGAGATCAAGCGTCCCGAGCTCGACGCCAAGCTGGTCGCGCAGTCGATCGCCGAGCAGCTGCAGAATCGCGTCGCGTTCCGCCGCGCGATGAAGCGCGCGCTCACCAGCGCCATGCGCTCGGGCGCCAAGGGCGTGAAGGTGCAGGTCGCCGGGCGCCTGGGAGGCGCCGAGATGGCCCGCACGGAAAGCTACTCCGACGGTCGCGTGCCGCTGCACACGATGCGCGCGGACATCGACTACGGCTTCTACGAGGCGCGCACCACGTTCGGGCGCATCGGCGTCAAGTGCTGGGTCAACAAGGGCGAGATCATGCCCGAGGGCTACACCGGCGCAGACCTCACAGACATGACCGCGCCGGCGCCGCCGAGCTCCGAGCGCGACGGTCGCGGCGGTGGCCGCGACGGCCGCGAGGGCCGCGGCAGGGGTCGCGGACCGGGTGGGCCGGGCGGGTCCGGCGGTCGTGGCGGCGGTCCCGGCGGTGGCGGCGGCGGACGCGGACGCGGTCCAGGCGGGGCGGGTGGGTCCGGCTCCTCCGGCGGCGGAGGGCGCGGCGGCGGTGGACGCGGTTCCAACGGTCCGGGCGGTGGACGCGGTCCCGGTGGGCCACGCTCCGGCGGCGGACCCGGCGGCGGGGGTGGGCGCTGATGCTCTCTCCCAAGCGCGTCAAGCATCGCAAGCAGCACCGCGGGCGTCGCCGCGGCAACTCGCGTGGCCAGCTGCACGTGCAGTTCGGCGAGTACGGCCTGAAGTCGCTGGAGTGCGGCTGGCTGACCAACCGCCAGATCGAGGCCGCACGTGTGGCGATGACGCGCAAGATCAAGCGTGGCGGCAAGGTGTGGATCAACGTGTTCCCCGACAAGCCGATCACCAAGAAGCCCGCCGAGACGCGCATGGGCTCCGGCAAGGGCTCGCCCGAAGGCTGGGTCGCCGTGGTCAAGCCCGGCCGCGTGATGTTCGAGCTCGCCGGCGTGTCCGAGCCGCTCGCCCGCGAAGCCATCCTGCTGGCCGCACACAAGCTTCCCGTCAAGTCCAAGTTCGTTCTGCGCGAGGACTGACATGAAACCCAGCGAGCTGAGAGACATGGACGACCGCGAATTGGGCAAACGGCTGGCCGAGACGCGCAAAGAGGTATTCGGCCTGCGCTTCTCCAACGCGACCGGAGAACTCGACAACACCGCCGGTCTCAGCCGCGCCAAGCGCGACCTCGCGCGGGTGCTCACCATCGCCCGCGAGCGGGAGCTCGCCGGCGGCGCCGGCCACGACGACTGACAACCGAGACCAAACGCGAGCAAACCACATGGCTGACGAACCCGACAACGACACACCCGACACCGCCGACGCACCCGATGCCGCGGCCACGGACGCCCCCGAGGCCGCCGTCAGCGACACGGCCGAGACCCCAGTCGCCGACGCGACCGACGCCGACGCCGGGGAGGCCGCTGCGCCCGCGAGCGCGCCGCGCGCCGAGCCCGTCGAGCAGCTCCCGCCCAAGGAGCGCCGCCGCCGGGCTCGCTCCAAGCACATCGGCGAGGCGCGTCCAAGCCGCTCACCGGAGGAGCGCCACGCCGAGCGGCTGGCGGAGCGCCGGACCAAGGCGGTGCGCCGCCGCGCCCGACGCCTGCAGGAACGCGCCAAGGCCGCCGAGCGTCGCGCCGGCGCTCCCGCGCCTGCGCCGCTCGCGCCCGTGCACGCCCCCGTCGAGGGCAAGCGCAGGGTGCGCCAAGGCATCGTCGTCTCCGACAAGGCCGCCAAGACCATCACCGTCCGCATCGACGTCGCGCGGCCCCACCGCCGCTACGAGAAGATCGTGCGCAGCTCCAGCACCGTACACGCGCACGACGAGAACAACGACGCCCACGAGGGCGACGTTGTGCGCGTGATCGAGAGCCGGCCGCTGTCGCGCACCAAGCGCTGGGCGCTCGTCGACGTTTTGGAGAGGGCGAGATGATCCAGAACGAGACGAGGCTGCGGGTGGCCGACAACTCCGGCGCGCGCGAGATCCTGTGCATCCGCGTCAAGGGCGGCTCGCGCCGGCGCTACGCCTTCGTCGGCGACGTCATCACAGCGACCGTCAAGCAGGCCAACCCTCAAGGCGCGGTCAAAAAGGGCGAGGTGGTGACCGCCGTCATCGTCCGCACCAAGAAGCCCATCGGCCGCGACGACGGCACCTACATAGCGTTCGACGAGAACGCCGCCGTGATCATCGACGACCAGAACAACCCGCGCGGCACGCGCGTGTTCGGGCCTGTCGCGCGCGAACTGCGCGAGCGCAACTTCATGAAGATCGTCTCGCTCGCGCCCGAGGTGCTGTGATGGGCGCCCGCAAGTCAGCCGCCGGACGGCCAAAGCGCCGCTCGCTGAAGATCCGCTCGGGCGATCGCGTCCAGGTGATCTCCGGCAAGGACCGCGGCAAGACCGGGCGCGTGCTGCGCGTCGAGCCCACCAAGGAACGTCTCTACGTGGAGCACCTCAACATGATCAAACGCCACACCCGGCCCTCGCAGGTGGCCGGCGCACAGAGCGAAGCGCAGATCGGCGGCGTGATCGAGCGCGAGGGCCCCATCCACATCTCCAACGTCATGATCCTCGACGCCAAAGGCGCGCCCACGCGCGTCGGCATCGAGCGCAAGGACGGCGAGCGCGTGCGCATCGCCAGGCGCTCCGGCTCGAGCATCGACTGATCCGATGGCAAGCGCAACCGCCGACACCGCCCCCAGCGCTCGTCTGAAGACGCGCTACCTCGAGGAGATCCGTCCAGCGCTGATCGAGCGCTTCGGCTACTCCTCCGTCATGCAGGCCCCCAGGATCGAGAAGATCACCGTCAACATGGGCGTCGGGCTCGCCAAGCAGGACTCCAAAGTGCTCAAAGCCGCCAGCGACCAGCTCGCCACCATCGCCGGGCAGCAGCCGAGCGTGCGCCGCGCGCGCAAGTCCATCGCCGCGTTCAAACTACGCGAGGGCATGCCAGTAGGCCTCGCCGTCACCCTGCGCGCCGAACGCAGCTACGAGTTCCTCGACCGGCTCGTCTCCATCGCCATCCCGCGCATCCGCGACTTCCGCGGCCTCAGCCCACGCTCCTTCGACGGCCGCGGCAACTACTCCCTGGGCGTCAAAGAGCAGATCATCTTCCCCGAGATCGATTACGACTCCATCGACCAGGTGCGCGGGCTGGACATCACCATCACAACCTCCGCCGCCACCGACATCGAGGCCTACGCCCTGCTCGCCGCGCTCGGCATGCCCTTCTCCGCTCAGGGCCGTCCCAAAGGCTATGACCCGGAGGCCGACGACGCCGCCGCCCGCGCCCACGAGGAGGCCCAGGCCACCAGCGCCGCCGCCAGCGCGGACGCGCCCAGCCCTGCGGCCAAGCCCGCCGCCGCAGCGGAGCCGGAGCCGGAGCCGGAGGCTGTTGCCGAGCCGGAGGTTGCTGAGCCGGAGCTGGAGGCGGTTGCTGAGCCGGAGCCCGAGGCGGCCGCGGCACCCGAGGCGCATGAGGAGCCGGAGGCCGAGGCCGAGGCCGAGGCGGAGGCGCTCGCCGAGGACGTGGAGGCCGTCGAGGAGGAGGCGGAGGCCGAAGCGGAGATCGTCGCCGAGGCCTCCGACGCACAGACCACCGACAAGGAGAGCAGCGACTGATGGCAAAGACCTCGCAGCGCGTCAAGCAGGCGCGCACGCCCAAATACAAAACACGTGCCTATACTCGCTGCACCCGCTGCGGGCGACCGCGCGCGGTCTACCGCAAGTTCGGGGTGTGTCGCATCTGCCTTCGCGACCTCGCCCACAACGGTCAGATCCCAGGTATGACCAAGTCGTCGTGGTAGCAGTCTTCGATTGAAGATGCTGTGACACCATGGCTATAC
>Ga0302324_100016956_pt1 | contig 14472 bp, 11 predicted proteins | sample Palsa_T0_1_FD_201949 | JGI IMG/M metagenome (GOLD analysis project Ga0302324, IMG submission 201949) | Peat permafrost microbial communities from Stordalen Mire near Abisko, Sweden - Palsa_T0_1 | ecosystem: Environmental > Terrestrial > Soil > Palsa > Peat permafrost | place: Sweden: Abisko...
GTCACGCTGGGCGCGCTGCCGCTGTTCCACTCATTCGGCCAGACCTGTGGGCTGAACGCCACGATCGCGGGCGGTGGGACGCTGACGCTGATCCCGCGCTTTGACCCAGGCAAGGCGCTCGAGATCATCCAGCGCGACCGGGTCACCGTGTTCGAGGGCGTGCCGACGATGTACAACGCGATCCTCCACCATCCCGAGGCCGCGAGCTTCGACACCTCGACGCTCTCGGTCTGCGCCTCGGGCGGCGCGGCGATGCCGGTCGAGGTGATGCACGGATTCGAGCAGAAGTTCGGCTGCAAGGTCCTCGAGGGCTACGGCCTGTCCGAGACCTCTCCCGTGGCCTCGTTCAACCACCCCGACCGCGAGCGCAAGGCCGGCTCGATCGGCACGCCGGTGGAGGGAGTAGAGATGAAGGTCGTCGATGAGGAAGGCCACGATCTACCTGCCGGAGAGGTCGGCGAGATCGTGATCCGCGGCCATAACGTGATGAAGGGCTACTGGAACCGCCCCGACGCCACCACCGAGGCGATCCGGAACGGCTGGTTCCACACCGGCGACATGGCCAAGGTCGACGAGGACGGGTACTTCTTCATCGTCGATCGCAAGAAGGATCTGATCATCCGCGGCGGCTACAACGTCTATCCCCGCGAGATCGAGGAGGTCCTGTACGAGCATCCGGCGGTTCGCGAGGTCGCCGTGGTCGGCGTTCCCCACCGCGAGCTCGGCGAGGAGGTCGGCGCCGCGGTCGCGCTCAAGGACGGCGCCGAGGCGACGCCGGACGAGCTGCGCGAGCACGTCAAGGCCCAGGTCGCGGCATACAAGTACCCCCGCCAGGTGTGGCTGGTGGACGAGCTCCCGAAGGGGCCTACCGGCAAGATCCTAAAGCGCGAGATCGAGCGGCCGGAGCCCGCTGAAGCGGCACCGAACGACGGCGGGGGCACGCAGGCCTGAGCGCCGCCGAACCACGGCGGGAGCCCGCAGGCCTGAAGTGCCGGCGAACGACGGCGGGGACGCCGATTGGGCGCCCCCGCCGCTACCACATGTCCTGATCGCTAGGCGATCCTGATGCTGCGCACGACGTTGACCTGGCCGGCAGCGTCGACCGCGAGCGTGTACTTGCCATGCAGCCGGGCATGGATCTTGATCTTCTTGCCGAGACGCCCCTTGGCGCTGGCCACGAGCCTGCCGTTGTGGTGGAGCAGGATCTCGATCGAGTCCTTCGTGAGCTCCTTCGTGACCGACTTCGACGTGCCCGCCGCCGTCCCGCACTTGACGACCAGGCGCGACGAGGGACCGCTGATCGCGCACTTGTAGTGGTACGTGTCGCGCGCCCCCCGGCGGGCCCCAAACGAGGAGGGACCGCCGGAGGCGCCCGAACCACGTGCCGCGATCGTCTTCTCGATCTCGCCATTCGAGGCGTTCATGAGGATCGCGGGCGCGCGGCTGGCGTGGGGGCTGAAGTCGAACATCCCGTCGATGCTGCCCGCCGTGGCGTCCGCCGATCCGGAGCCGATCCTGCCGAGGTTCCAGTTGTCCTCGATGAACTGCGTGATCGACGCCTGCTCGGTGAACGTGTTGTCGACGTAGTTCTGACGTGCGTACGGCGAGATCACCAGCAGTGGCAGCCGCGGACCGACGCCACAGCGGTCGTTGGTGGCCGGCGGGGTCGCCGAGCTCCCGCACTTGCCGGGCCCGTCGAGCTCGTCGTTGGTGTCCTCCGACGGCCTCACGATCGGACCGAGCACGTGGTCGTACCAGCCGTCGGAGTCGTCGTAGGTGATGATGATCGCGGTGCTCGACCAGTAGGACGACTTCTCGATCCGGTCGATCGCGCCGACCAGGAAGCGCTCCTCGTCGAGCGGGTCGGAGTAGCCCGCGTGCCCATTCTGGTACGCCGGTGGCTTCAGGAACGACACCTGCGGCAGGTTGCCGTGGTCCAGCGCCTGGTAGAACCACGACATGTCGTACTGGTGGTTCACGGCTTCATCCGCGGGCGTACCTGCGGGATCGCTGTAACCGACGTCCGAGACCGACGCGGGAGAGACGTGGTCGGGGTTCGAGGTGTCGGCGTAGTACTCGAACGGCTCGTGGTGCTCGACGTAGTCCTGCACCTCGGCGTCGCCGATGTTCTCGTGCGAGGTGTTACACGCCGGACGGGCCACCGGGCCCTCGGCGTAGTTCGTGCTCGCGCCCGCGTCCTGCAGCACATCGGTCCCGGTTCCGGCCGGGACGGTGGCCCCGGGGGTGAACCCGCCCTGGAACCAGCCCCAGGTGACTCCGGCGCTGTTCATCAGGTCACCGATGTTCTTGCCCGTCATCGACACCGTCACGCCGCCCGGAGTGCCGTCCGCGTTGATCGCCGTGGTGTTGTTGCTGCATTGGTCGTAGTAGGGCTCGGTGTCGCCGAACATGGTGCCGTTGGGTGCGACACTGGACGACGTGCCGCCATGGACGACGGCTCCCGCGGTATCGCCGCTGACCAGGTTGATCGCTCCGGGCGTCGAGGGTCCGAACTGCGTGTCGTAGAAGTTGTCGCTCAGGGCGAAGTGCTGCGCCAGGTTCCACTCGGCGGTGACGGTGTTGCCGTCGTAGTAGTCCATCACGATGCCGGGCGGCCCGTAGCTGCTCGAGTCCGGGGTCGTGCTCTGCGTGCAGCCGCTACCGGTCGTGTCCTGGACGTACATGTCCATCAGGCCGCCGTCATCGGCCTGCTGCTCGGACGAGTAGGCGTGATTCTGATCGCAGGTCAGGGCCTGGCGGGGGTCCAGTCGCTGCGGGTTGTCGAGGTTCGGGTTGTTCGTCAGCAGTCCCGCCGAGAGCCCATTGACGCTCGGGGTCCCCGGCAACGCATGGAATGGCGGCTCGCCCTTGGGATTCGTGGCGTAAGGATAGGTGCCGAAGTAGTGGTCGAAGGAGACGTTCTCTTCGAAGATCACGACGACGTGCTTGATCGGCGTAGTCGGCGCCGGTAGCGCCCTCGGGCTCGCGCTCGAGCTCCCGAGACTGATCACCGCCGCTCCCGCCGCGAGCGCTACCGGCACGCCTGCGAGCAGCTTCTTATGGTGGCGCAAAGCCCCTCCTTATCCGGGGTTGAGCGGCAGTCGTAAGTGCCCGGTTGGCCGCCCGCACAACGGGGCAGTCGGGCATACTCGTAAGACGGCCGACCGCCCACGTGATCCGGTTGTGACCGCGGTGTTGCTTTCTTGTGGCCGACCGCCGTGGCGCTCGGATCGCTGCGGGTCGCACTGATAAGAATCGGGCTCGCACGGAGCGTGCGCTCGACCCTGCCCGCTCCCGGTGTTCCGATGGCGTCCCTGGTACCTCGAATTCCCCTACCGCGAATGCGTCCCGCGAGGCGGCCGGGCAAGTGGGGACTGGCGCTCGCCGCCGTCGTTGCCCTCGCCGCCGTCGTGGCCCTCGTCGCCGCGGTGCTGGTCGGTTCCGCGCTCAGCCCCGACGGCTTATTCGGAAGCACGCCGGCGTTCTCGGTCCACTCACTGGCGGCGCCGGCGAGCACCCGCGACCCCCTCGGCGTCCGGCTGACCAAGGTCTTCGGGACCACGACGCCTGCCAAGGTCTACGGCTCCGAGATCGGCCAGCTCGAGGAACAGGGGATCAACACCAAGGGACAGCTGATCTCCGACCTCTCGCCGCTGCTGCCGGCGGAGTTCCGGGCACCGGTCAGCGAATACAAGCGCTATGCCGCCGGCTGGCTGGTGCGGGTCTCGCACGACATCACCGTCCTCGGCGCCGCGCTGCGCGCGGGAACCCGGGGCGCGGCGAAGGCGGCGTGGAGTGAGACGTGGAGCGCTTACCTTCACCTGGGCGCGGTCTACGGCCTGTTCGGCACCCTCGACCAGGAGATCGACGGGATGCCCGGCAGCCTGGTCGGCGGCACCTCGAGCCCGCAGTTCAGCGGTCTGCACCGGATCGAGATGGGCCTCTGGGACGGTCAGCGGATGCAGTCGCTGGTGCGCTGGAGCAGCCTGCTCGCCGCGGACGTCGCCCAGCTCCGCCGAGTCCTGCCGAGCGTCCAGATCACGCCACTCGAATATGCCACGCGCGCGCACGAGATCCTCGAGGACGCCCAGCGCGATCTGCTCAGCGGCATGGACGTGCCGTGGAGCGGCGAGGGCGTGCTCGGGACCGCCGCCGGGCTGGCCGCGACCAACGAGGTGGTCCGCACCCTGACGCCGATGCTGGGCGGACGCGACAACACGCTCGCCGAGGTACAGAACGAGCTGCTGCTGCTCGGCGCGGCGCTGACGAAGGTGCGACACGAACACCACGGCACCTGGCCGACCCTCTCCCAGCTCAGCATATCGCAGCGCGAGCTGATCGACGGCACGCTGGCAGGCGCACTCGGCGCGCTCGAGCAGCTGCCGGGCGCGCTCGAGACGACGGCCCTGCCCGAGATCCCGACTGACCCGGCGGGCAAGTGAGTCCGCTCGATCGACGCAGCTTCCTCAGCCGCTCGCTGATCGCGGCGGGCGCCGGCGGAGTCGGGCTCGGCGTGGGCTTGACGAGCGACGCCTCGGCCAAGCAGCCGAGCGCCGCCGAGCAGGCCCACACCGTCCTCTCGGACGAGCTGGCAATGCGGCTTCCGTTCGACGGGCCACACCAGGCAGGCATCCTGACGCGTCCGCAGGACCAGATGACGTTGCTCGCGCTCGATTCGATCGCGCCGAGCACCGCGGTCCTGTTCGAGGGCCTGGAAGCGCTCTCGGCCGAGGCTCGCCGACTCGTGCACGGCGACTATGTCGGCGTCACCGAGGTCGACGACCCACCGCCGGACTCGGGCATCCTCGGCGCCTACGACGCCCCGGACGCGCTGACCGTGACGGTCGCGTTCGGCGCCGCGCTGTTCGACGATCGCTACGGGTTCGGGCCCCTGCGCCCGAAGCGCCTGATCGAAATGCCCAACTTCCCCAACGACGACATCGACCCGGCCCGCAGCGGCGGCGACGTGCTCGTCCAGGTGTGCGCGAATCACCGCGACACCGTCGTCCACACGGTTCGCGAGATCCTCCGGGCGACCGCCGGCAAGCTCGTGGTGCGCTGGACGCTCGACGGCTTTCAGAGCGCCGCCCGCGGGCCGACGCCGAAGAGCAACAAGCGCAACCTGTTCGCGTTCCGTGACGGAACCGCGAATCCCGACGTCACCGACGCCGCGCTGATGAACCAGCTGATCTGGGTGCAACCGCGCTCCGGCGAGCCGGACTGGGCGACCGGAGGGACCTATCAGGTGGTGCGCACAATCCGCATGCACGTGGAGTTCTGGGACCGCGTCGGCCTGCTCGAGCAGGAGCAGATGATCGGTCGCTACCGCGTGTCCGGCGCGCCGCTCGGAGGCAACGGCGAGTTCGAGAACCCCGACTACCCGTCCGATCCCGACGGCAAGCGGATCAAGCTCAATGCCCACATCCGCCTGGCCAACCCCCGTACCCCCGTGACCGCCGACCAGCGCATCCTCCGCCGCGGCTACAACTACCACCGCGGTATCGACGAAGCCGGCGACCTCGACCAGGGTCTCCTGTTCATCGCCTACAACCAGGACATCGAGCGTCAGTTCGCGACCATTCAGGCCCGGCTGACGCCAGAGCCGATGGTCGACTACATCACGCCGGTCGGCGGCGGATACTTCTTCGCCCCCCGGGGCACGAGCGGCCTTGCGGACTGGGTCGGGTCCGGGCTGGCGCAGGCTTGAGTACTGGACCCGCTGCCGGGGTCGGGTCGGGCGCTGCGAATTTCCGGCGAGAGCCTCTAAATTCTCACCCATGCCCAGTGATCAGAACGCCATCCTCCGCCCCGCTTCGCAGAGTGACGTCGACACCGTCTACGAGCTGATCGTCGCGCTGGCCGAGTACGAGCACCTGCGGCACCTGGTCACGGGCACCAGGGAACTGCTCGAGATGGCGCTGTTCGGGCCCCGCGCGAACGCCGAGGCGGTGATCGCCGAGGTCGACTCAACCCCGGTCGGCTTTGCCCTGTTCTTCCACACCTTCTCGACCTTCCTGTGCCGTCCGGGGCTGTGGCTCGAGGACCTGTTCGTCGTCCCCGAGCACCGGCGCGCCGGGATCGGCCGGCTTCTGCTCTCGCATGTGGCCAAGGTCGCGGTGCAGCGCGGCTGCGCGCGGATGGAGTGGTCAGCGCTCAACTGGAACGAGCCGGCACTCCAGTTCTACGCGGCGCTCGGCGCCGAGACGCTCTCCGAGTGGCAGACCCTGCGCCTGCAGGGCGAGTCGCTGCGGGCCCTCGGCGGCTGACGCTCAACCGCGGCGGCTGACGCTCAACCGCGGCGGCTGACGCTCAACCGCGGCGGCTGACGCTCAACCGCGGCGGCTGAGGCTCAACCGCGGCGCATCAGGCGACCGACCGCGGCCATCAGCTCGACGGTCTTGTCCTCGCGTTCGCCGTCGGGGCGAGCGCCGACGACGCAGTGGCGCGCGTGGTCGTCCAGCAGCCCGAGCGCGACCTTGTCGAGGGCCGCCTGGGCGGCACTGATCTGGGTCAGGACCTCGATGCAGTAACGGTCGTCCTCGACCATCCCCTCGATCCCCCGGATCTGACCCTCGATGCGCCGGAGCCGGGCGAGCAGCTGCTCCTTGGTCGCGCTGTAGCCACGCGTGGGTGAGGCGTTAGGTGGCATAGGCCTGCTCTAGTATACCAATACCCCCTAAGGGTATGATCGGATGACGATGCTCGCCGTTGTCACCCCCACCGTCCTGCACGTGCTCTGGCACGGCGTCAGCGACTCGTTGCTGATGGCGTGGGAGGTTTGGTGGGCACTGGTGCTCGGATTCGCGATCTCCGCGGTCGTCCAGGCCTGGGTGCCGCGCGAACGGATCGAGCGCTCGCTGTCGGGCTCGAATCCGGCGACCATCGCACGCGCGACCGGCCTCGGCGCCGCGTCATCCTCGTGCTCCTACGCCGCGATCGCGATCGCCAAGTCCCTGTTCGAGAAAGGCGCATCCGCGGCCGGCGCGCTGGCCTTCCAGCTCGCCTCGACGAACATTGTCTGGGAGCTCGGACTAGTGCTGTGGGTGCTGATCGGCTGGCAGTTCACCGTCGCCGAGTACCTCGGGGGAATCGTGATGATCGTGCTGATGACGCTGCTGCTGCGCGTGTTCGTCTCGCCCGCGCTGGAGGCACAAGCCCGCGAGCACGCGGCTCGCTCGGCGACCGGGCACCAGCACCACAGCGCCGGCGACGGCTCCGAGCAGCCTTGGCGCGAGCGTCTGAAGAGCCTGCCGGCGTGGTCCGCGGTCGCGCACAACTTCCGCAACGACTGGCAGATGCTCCACCGCGAGATCATCGCCGGCTTCGTGCTTGCCGGGTTCATCGCCCAGTTCGGCAACGGCTTCTTCGAGTCGCTCTTCCTCAGGCACGCGCCGCAGCCGCTGCCGACAATCGAGAACGCGATCATCGGCCCGCTCGTCGCCGTGGTCAGCTTCGTGTGCTCGGTGGGCAACGTTCCCCTCGCCGCGGTCCTGTGGTCGGGTGGGATCTCGTTCGCCGGCGTGCTCGCGTTCCTGTTCGCCGACCTGATCGTGCTCCCGATCATCCTCATCTACCGCAAGTACTACGGCGGTCGCTTCGCCTTCCGGATCGTCGCCCTGATGCTGGTCACGATGATCGCCGCGGCGCTCGTCGTCAACGCCCTGTTCGGCATCGCGGGCCTCGTGCCCTCGGGACCGCGGCCCTCCAGGGCGGATGTCTTCGGCCACATCGGGCTTGGCTACACGCTGGCGCTGAACGTACTGGCAGCCGCGATCTTCGCGACGCTGTTCGCGCTCACCGTCAAGCGCGGCGCGACCGACCCTGAGTGCGGAATGAAGGTCGATCGTGACAGCTCGTTGCGGGTCCAGGCGGGGGGAAGGACGTTCTACTTCTGCTCGGCGGCGTGTCGGGGGGCGTTTCAGGCGAGCGACCCGCGGGCGGGGGTGGCCGCCGGCGGCCAGGGCTCCCGGTGAGTGGGCTCGGGCGGGGTGCCGGGTTCGACGCAATTGGCCGGCGGCGGACACCCTCGCCCCGCCCAGCTTCCCTTTCCCCCGCCCCCTCGAGCCCTCTTTGGCGCGAGCGACAGGCGCTACGCTGTCGCCTGTGCCGGGTCTGATGGGACTAAAGCGTGGGTATGCGATACCGGTTGTGCTGGCGGCGCTCGGCCTGCCCGGAGTCGCGGTTATCCTCGCTTTACTCCGAGCGGGCAAATCATCTGGATGACAGATGAGGGGCAGGCGAACGGCGGTGATGACTGGTGGATCATGAATGGCGACGGTTCTGACCCGTATCGGCTGACGGAATTCAATAATCCGATGAGTCCCAATTACTTTGGCCAGACCGTTTATGCCACGGTCGTCAATACGGACAACTGGACCACGAACGGCTCGGCGTTCTACGGCGATGTGGAGCTGAGTCTGATCACTTCCGAGTCGGATATCGTCGACGTGACCTGCAGCTGAAGCGGCGGACGCGCGGGAGTATTTGGGAGCGCCGATCTCTTGTCCGTGGCCATCATCGGATCAGGCTTTGCCGGGCTGGCGGCGGCCGACGCCCTGATTTCAGCCGGCGTCGACGTAGATGTCTACGACGAGCGGCCGCACTGGGGCGGGCACGCCCACTCGATCGAACTCGACGGGTTCACGTTCGACGAAGGGCCGCATGTCTCGTTCACCAGCGACGAGCGCGTGAAAGATGTGTTCGCCGCGGGAGCGGGCGAGGTCGAGCACCTGGAGGCTCGGATCACCAACTACTTTCGCGGCCACTGGCTCGAGCATCCCGCTCAGTGCCATCTTCACGGGCTCGACCCGGAGCTGATCTCTCGCTGCATCGCCGACCTGGCCCGCGAGCAGGCAAGCCCCCGCGCCGTCGACACCTACGCGGACTGGTGCCGCGCGAGGTTCGGCGACACCTTCGCCGAGGAGTTTCCCTTCGCCTACACGCGCAAGTACTGGACGGTGGAAGCCGAGATGCTCACCACCGACTGGGTGGGGTCCCGCGTGTACCCCCCGAAGCTCGAGGAGGTCGTGCGAGGGGCGCTCGAACCCGAGCAGAAGGGCGATTTCCACTACCTGTCGGCGTGTCGCTATCCGCGCCGCGGCGGCTACCAGACGTTCGCCGGCGCGCTCGTGCACGAGGACGCGCTCCGGCTCGGCAGCCGCGTGGTCGGGATCGATCTCGACGACTCGTTCCTCCGCCTCGCCGACGGCTCGACCCGTGGCTTTGACCGGCTCATCTCCACCATGCCCCTGCCCGCGCTGATCGAGACGATCGCCCGGGCTCCCTCGGAAGTCAAGCGCGCCGCCGGCGAGCTCTTGTGCACCTCGGTGGTGCTCGTCGACATCGCCGTATCCCGCTCCGATCTCTCTCGGCACCACTGGTTCTATGTCTACGACGAGGACGTCTCGTTCTCGCGCGTCAGCTTCCCCCACATGCTGGCCGCGAGCAACGCCCCCGAGGGATGCGGCGCGATCCAGGTCGAGGTCTATCACTCCCGTCACCGACCCCTGCCGTGCGCGCCCGAATCACTGCCCGGGCGGGCGGTCGAGGAACTGGTCCGGCTGAAGGTGCTGGCCAGTCCGGGCGAGGTGATGTGGGCCCGCCACCGTGAGGTCCCCTACGCGAACGTGGCCTTCGATCATCGCCGCTCCGCGGCGCTCGACACGATCGTGCCGTGGGTGAAAAGCGTCGGCGTCGCTCTCGCCGGCCGCTACGGCGAGTGGGGCTACCACTGGACCGATGACGCGACCCGCTCGGGTTGGGACGCGGCGCGCAGCATCCTCGCAGCGATCCCATGACCAGTTGCGAAGTTCTCGTCACCGGCGGACACGGGTTCATCGGGCGCGCGCTCATGGCGCGGCTGGCGTCGGAGGGCGTGACCGGCGTGGTGGGAATCGACCGCTCGGACTTCGACCTCGCCGACCCGGACGCGACCCGGCGCCACCTGGCCGAGCTGCAGCCGCGGACCGTCGTGCACCTCGCGGCGTCGCTGCACCGCGATCCGAGCCCGGAGAGCCGGCGAGCACAGTGGCGCGACACCTTTGCCGTCGGGAGGAACGTGATCGAGAGCTCGGTGGAGCTCGGCGTGGCTCATCTGTTGTTTGCCGGCTCGGCGGACGAGCTCGGCGATCAGGCGGGAGTCCTCGGCCCCGAGGTGCCGGCTCGCCCGATCACCGTCTACGGCCTGTGCAAGTCATTGCTGCGCGAGCTCGCCGATTTCCACGCGCGCGCCTGCGCAATGCGCCTCGACTGGTTTCGGCCCTTCCACGTGTACGGGGTTGGGCAGCGGGGCAGCTCGCTGATCGCCTACGCCTGCGAGGCCGCGAGCGCGAACGCCGCCGCGGAGTTCACAGATGGCACCCAGAGCCGCGATTTCGTCTATGTCGACGACGTGGTCGACTGGCTGGTCGCAGGCGTGCGCTCTACGGGCGGGGAGGCGGACACGAACGGGTTGATCATGCACCACCTGGGCACCGGCGTGGCGACTCCGGTCCGAGACGTGCTCGCCGCAATTGCCGCCGAATTCCCGTCTTCACGGTTTCAGCTCGGGGCCCTGCCCCGCCGGCCCAGAGAGCCGGACTGTCAAATCGCGCCGCCCCCGGAAACGGCCGCCAGCTCGCAATGGCGGTGGGCGCCGCGGGTCTCGCTCGCCGAGGGCATCGCGCGTACCGCGGCGTGGTGGCGCGCCGGGGCGGGCGACCGCTAAGGTGGCACGGCATTCTCCGTAGCTTCGTCCTTCCCGCATACAACGAGTCCGGCTACATCGCCGAGATGTTGGCGCGTACGCTGGCCGCGGGCGAGATGCGCCCAGATCCGTTCGAGGTGATCGTCGTCGACAACGCGTCCACCGACGACACCGCAGCGATCGTCGCCGAGATCGCTGCCACCGATCCGCGCGTCCGGCTGCACCGGCATCCCGTGAACCGCCTCTATGCGGCCAGCTGCCTGACCGGGACCCGGGCGGCTCGCGGCGATCGCATCTTCATCCTCGACTCCGACGGACAGCACTCCCCCTCGGACATCTGGCCCTTCGACGCCAAGCTCGAGGCGGGCTACGACGTGGTCTTCGGCTGGCGGCAGAAGCGGCACGAGACGCTGCAGCGGATCCTCCTCTCCAAGGTGCTGCTCGGGCTGACCCGGGCCTACATCGGATTTCCCTTGCACGACATCAACTGCGGCATCCGCGGCTTCGACCGCGCTTACGCCGAGCAGCTCGACATCCACCACTGGCTGAACCTGGTCAACCCCGAGCTGTACGTCCGCGCCCGCACCGGCGGCTTTCGCATCGGCGAGGTGGCGGTGATCCAGGAGAAGCGCAAGGCGGGATCGTCTTCGCAGGAGTTCTCGCGCGCCTGGACCGTGTTCCGAGCGGTCAATGCATACCTGATCGCGCTGCGGCGCGAGCTCCGCAACCCCCCGAACAGCACCGCGCTCGCCGCGAGCGAGAATGACGCGGCGGTCGGAGCGTCGCGGTCACCGGGTCGGGAATAGGCAAGCGTGAGAGGCGCGCTCCTGGTCTGCGGCACTCATTCGGACGCAGGCAACGCGGATCGGCCCATAGCCGAGGCTAGTCCCGTACCCGCGGATACACGGTGCGGTAGGCCACGACGGTGCCGATCGGGGCGCGACGTTCGTCCCTGCGCCGCTCGTGAGCCGTATAGCCGGAGGTCTCGCGATCGAGCTTGCGCCGATCGGCGCTGCGACACTCGCCGTCGCCCGGTAGGGACTCGGTCCACACGGGCACTTCGACTCGCTTGAGGGTGAAATGTGCGGCCTCGGCCCGCACGTCGCCCTGGCCAAGCATGGTCCGAAGCACGCGAATACCATCGCTGACGGCGTTCAGGTTCGAGGTTCCGGCGCGGCGCTCGAGCTCGAAGCTCGGCACCTCGCGGATCTCGAGACCCGCCTTGATCGCCCCGAGAACGAGCTGGGTCTCAATCTCGAAACCATCGGCGGTGAGCGCGAGCACGGCGACGTGCTCACGCCAGAAGGCGCAGTAGCCGTAGCAGAGGTCGGTGAAGTGCGATCCGTAGATGAGGTTGGACATCAGGACGAAGGACCGGTTACCCGCCGAGCGCAGGCGCGTGAAGTCATCCGACCCGCCTCCCGCCATGTGACGGGAGCCCTTGACGAAGTCGGCGCCGTCCTTGAGCGCATCCACGAAACGGCCCATCTCCCGCGGGTCGGTGCTGCCGTCGGCGTCGATCATCACGATGATGTCGCCGGTCGCGGCGGCAAACCCCGCACGCAGCGCGGCGCCCTTGCCCCGGCGGTGCTGGTGCACGACCTTCGCGTCGGGGCGCATCCGGCGAGCGAGGAGCTCGGTCGCGTCGGTCGACAAGCCGTCGACGACCACGACCTCATCCACCCATATGGGCAGATTCTCGAGCACCCACGCGAGGCTTCCCTCCTCGTTGAGCGTGGGGATGATGACGCTCACGGTCACCGCGTCCACGGTCTCGGCCGGTTCCGCGTCGGGCCTGGCAGGACCGGAACGTGCGCGTGGAGCCGGCGACAGCGCCGCCGGCTCATGGGAGTCCCGTCGCCGGCGCCAGCCGCGGCGGTTCATCTTGTGGGTATTGTCATTGAGCACGGCGAGGAGTGCGGACATCGTCGAGCATACGATCAGGATCGTGCGGGCAACCATGGGACTCCGTCCTGGGAGGCGAGTGGCGTTGAAAGCCGCTCGTGAGCGCGTGAGGGCGCTGCTATCCGTTCCTTCGACCAACCGAGGCCGCCGCATAAGTAATCCGGCGCCTCATGGGTAGAATCTAGCTAAAAGACCAATAAAGCGGAGGAATGACCCGCTTCGGCGCGGCGCCCTCAGCCTCTGCGCGCTAGCCGTAGAGGATGCTGAACGCCTTGTTCGTGTGCGCGGCCAGCGCGGAGTTGCCGCCGTAGCTCACGATCACGCTCAGCTTGCCCTTGCCGGGAACCAGCTTGTGATTGCCGAGGCGGGCGGAGTCCTTCCAGGCGCAGCTCTTTGCGATCTTCGCTCGCTGGAGACTGACGGTCTTCTTGCCGCGCTTGATGCGTACCGAGACCTTGCCGCTGCAGCCGACCTTGGCGGTCACTCCCGACGGGAGGCGCAGCCTGCCCGTGAACTTGTAGCGGTAGGGGAATTTGGTTGCGTGGTGTGGTTTCGCGGTCGCGGTCAGACTCTTGATCGACACGATCTTCTTTGCCGTGGTGAACACCCGGCCGATCCCGTCGCTGGTGCCGTTCGCGTTGGTGGCGACGATCCGGTAGTGATAGGTCGTACCGGGCTTGAGCTTCGAAATCGTCGCACTGACCGCCACGGCGCTCGTCCCCGCGCCTGCGCTCGTGGTCGTCGTCTTACTGCTGTAGGAGGTGGTCGTGCCGTACTGGAAGTAGTAGCTCGTTGCGAGCCCTTCGGGGTCGACCGTGCCGTTCAGGGTCGCCTGCGACGCCGTCACCGAGGTGGCCGGGGTGCTGACCACCGCGGGCGCGGGCGGCGGTGGCGGGGTAGTGGTGGCCACGCTGACCTGCACCGCGCCGAGATCGATCGGGCCGTCCGCCGGACGCGCAACGCCCCGCTCGTCGGCGGTCGGCGCGCCGCTCGTGGTGCCGGCCGCGAGGGCCGGGCTCCCCGACGCCGGAAGCATGGTCTGCATGCCAGGGCCGCCGTTGTCGGCCAGAGCGGCGAGCTCGGGATCGGCCGTCAACGGAACGCCCGCAATCGCTGACGTGGGGACCGCCAGCTCGGACACAACTATGTTCGATGCCGACGCCGCCGCCGCCGCGCCGGCGAGGTTCGAGGCGCCATCCGCGACCGTGCTCGGCTTCTCGACCACGAGGTCGTGCGTGGCCGCACTCGCGACCGTCAGGCTGCCCGAGAGAATGTCGTTCACGAGCGCGCCGGCCACCAGGGTGCTCGCGGAACTGGCGTCGTAGCCCATCAGGTAGAGCGCGCCGCCGTCATCCGCGATGTTCGTGGCGATGGTGTCGTTGATCAGCTCGACCGCGCCGTTCAGCGAGAAGATCGCGCCGCCGAAGCCAGATCCCGCGGTGCCGGCGCTGGCCCCCGACCCGCCCCCGGCCCCGCCGTACGCGGTGTTCAGCGACAGCGTGGCGTTCACGCCCACGACAGTCCCCTGCTGGTTGAAGATCGCGCCGCCGAGACCGGCGCCGCCGCCGCCCCCGGCGCTGCCGCCGCTGCCGGCCCCGAAGCCGGCGACCCCGGAGCCGCTGGCACCGCCGCCGCCGAAGCCGCCATCTCCTCCCGGATCCCCGCCGGCGGCGCCAAAGCCGCCCCCGGCGCCGAAGCTACCGCCACCACCACCACCGCCGACGCCGCCACCGCCGCTCCCGCTGCTGGCGATCGTAAGTCCCCCCTTGCCAAACGGCCCGCCGGCGCCGCCCGCCGACAATGAGAGGGTGGCAGCGGATCCGCCGCCGCCCCCGTCGCCTCCTTTGGCCCCACTACCGGCTTCGGCGTCGCCGCCGGTCCCG
>Ga0302324_100016958_pt1 | contig 14472 bp, 8 predicted proteins | sample Palsa_T0_1_FD_201949 | JGI IMG/M metagenome (GOLD analysis project Ga0302324, IMG submission 201949) | Peat permafrost microbial communities from Stordalen Mire near Abisko, Sweden - Palsa_T0_1 | ecosystem: Environmental > Terrestrial > Soil > Palsa > Peat permafrost | place: Sweden: Abisko...
GGGCGTGGTCGCCCGCGCATTGGACCCCGAGGATTGGACGCTTTCATTCGTGACCGACGGTCGTTCGCGGAAAGCCGGGGAAATTCGCCAGACCCCCGATATTTCCTTGGTGTTTCAACGCGACCCCGAGGATGCGTTCGTCAAGTTGAGCGGCAACGCTGCGCTTCAAGACAATCGTGAAGAGGTTAGCCGGCGCTGGAAAAGCGCCTACGATCGTTACTTCCCGACGGAGACAGACAGACGCAATGCGATGTTTGTTGATGTTCGCATTGAGAGGATGGACCTCTGGATCCGCGGCGTCACGCCGGAGCCGTTCGGTCTGCAAGCGACGACGCTGAAGCGCGATGGTAACGGTCAGTGGCAACTAGCCTAGAAAGCTGACGGCGTGAACCGCGAGTGAGGAGATCATGCGTCTGACCAAATCGCGCTTGCAGGTTGCAAGTTATGTTCTCGCGCTGATCCCCATCGCCACCGGCGCTATAGGCCTGCTAGGGACCGACGATCCGCTTTATGCCGGCGTCTCTCGCAACGTGCTGCTCGATACGAACCTGCGTTTCTTTGGCGGTTTCTGGCTCGCGATGGGCTTGGCGATGTTTTGGGCGGCTCGAAGGATCGAGACCGAGACGACCTTGTTCCGGGCGCTTTGGGCCGCAATATTCATGGGCTGAATCGGCAGAGTCATCTCAATGTTCGCCGTCGGGCCGCCCCCTGCCCCGTTCATCGCCTTCACGGTCCTGGAGCTTGCCGGCGCGCCTTTCTTTATTTGGTGGCAGGCACGAATCTCCAGGTCTTGAGCGCGTTCAGTGTTTCATGAAGCGGGTCGTGCGATCGGGCTCGAGCGGCCTCACGTTACCGCCGCCAAGGTAAAACCGGCTCCAAACGCGCCCAGGTTCCTGCCGCCGACGATTGCCGTGTCGTTCATCTCCCAAGTCGCATAGGCGCCGGTAGAGCTGTTGTAGAACAGGATCGAGTTCTCCCGATAGCCGTTGAGATCGCCGATGCCTGCAAAACTCCAGTTAGCGCCGGGATTTCCGATGTTGCCGCCGCCAATCAACGTGTCGCCGCTGACGTCGAAGGTCGCGTATTCGCCGCTTCCGTTGACGAACAAAAGGTCCGCTTTGCCGTCGCCGTTGAAGTCGCCGGTTCCCAAAAAACTCCAACCCGCGCCGGGCGAGCCGAGCGCGCCGCCGCCGATCATGGTGTTGTCGCCGATGGTCTCCACGTAATACTCGCCGCTCGTGTTGGCGAGCAGGAGATCGGAGGTTCCGTCGCCGGTGAAGTCGGCAGAGGTCAACAGCGAATATCCACTGAGACCGGGGATCGTGTCATCGGAGAGGATATTGGCGCCGTCGAGATCCCACACCACGTCGTCGCCGAGCGCGTTGACGAACAACATGTCGGTCCGCCCGTCGCCGTTGAAGTCGCCGAGCCCCTTGAATTGCAGGCCCGAAGAGGCCGGGCCGATGGTGTCGGTGGCGGTGACCTCAGATCCGTTGGTTCGCCAGAACTCGTAATTTCCGCTCGTGGTCTGAAATAGAATGTCCGGCTCGCCGTCGCCAAAGAAATCGCCGACGCCCAGAAACACCGCCCCCGACGGCAGCGCGCCGAACGTCGGTCCGCTGCTCTCCACGCCGCCGGTCAGGCGCCAGCTCTCAATGAGTCCGCTCGTGTTCTCGAAAAAGGCGAGCGCGGGCAATTCGGGCGCAATCACGCTGGTGCCCGCGAGAATGTTCCATTCTGCGCCCGCCGCGCCGAAATCGGCCCCGCTGGCGATCGTTGTGTCGTCGAGATTCCAGGTCCAATAATCGCCGCTGACGACGTTCTGAAACAACACCCCGTCGTGGCCGTCGCCGTTGTAGTCGCCGATCGCCTTGACGACGAAGTCGGGCGACGTCATGCCGACGAAGCCGCCGCCGACATGCGCATCGTTCTCGATGTCCCAGGTCGAGTAATCGTCGTCGTTGACGTTGTAGAACAAGAGATCGCTGGTTCCGTCGCCGGTGAAGTCGCCGATCCCTTTCAAGACCCAACCGGCGCCGGGCGTCCCTAGCGTCGCCCCGCTGGTGATCGATGTTCCGTCGAGGATCCAGGTCGCGTAGGCGCCGCTGGCGTTTTCGAACAAGAGGTCGGTCTTGCCGTCGCCGTTGAAATCGCCGGTTCCCACGAACGTCCAATCATCGCCGGGATTGCCGATGTTGCCGCCGCCAACGATGGTGTGATCGTCGAGCTCCCAGATCGCGATCTCGCCGCTTGCCTCGCGAAATATCACCTCGGTTTGGCCGGCTCCGTTGAAGTCGCCGGTTCCGATGACGCGCCAATCGCCGCCGGGCGCGCCGATATCGTAGGTCGCCAGGATCGTGGTTCCGAACAGGCTCCACAGCGCGATCTCGCCCGTCTGCGCGTCCGAGAACAAGATGCTGGCGTAACCCTCGCCGACAGTGTCGTCGACGCCGACGACGCTTTCCGCGGCGCCGGGCGCGCCGAGGTCGCCACCGCCGACGAGCGAGGTTCGGTTGATCTCCCAGGTGGCGAGGGCTTCGTCGCCGTTGATGAACAGGGCGTCGGAGCTGCCGTCGCCATTGAAATCCTCGGGCGCATCGGTCGGCAAATCCGCGACCGCGGCGCTGGGGGCCGCGGGGGCGGTGGTTGAGATTTCTCGGCTGTCCGCCGCTGCGCCGTCGACGGACCACTCCGCAAAGTTGCCGCTCGAATCGTAGCCGGCGACGATCAGATCGGCGCCGGAGACGCCCACGATATAAGGCGCAATCCCCGACCTGCCCCGCGAAAGCGATAGCGCCTCGGTCGTACCGGCGAGTGTGCCGTTGGTGACCCAGACGCCGTAGTGATCGCTCGAGTCCGTGCCGATGAAGGCGAGTTCGTCGCCGAACGGCGTCAGATCGCCGGGAACCAGCGCGTAGGCGCCTTGAAGCCCTGAAACCAGCTCATCGGCGCCGGTGGCGGCCCCGTTGGTCGCCCAAATTCCAGTTCTTCCGTTCGAATCGGTCGCCTCGAAATAGGCGACGCCGGCGACGACAGCGATCGCCGAGGCCGAGAGGCTATAGACGCCCTGCTCCCCCGTTTCGATCTCCTCCGTGCCTGCTGCCGTCCCGTCGGTGGCCCACAATCCGATGTCGCCGTCGGCGTCCGGCGCGTCGAACAGCGCGAGCGCGCCAAGCGCCGTGAAACCTGGCGAGACGCTGCTTTGCCCGGGAAGGCCCGCAACTATCTCCCGCGTGCCGGCGCTGGTTCCGTCGCTCCAATAGAGGCTGTACGCGCCGCTTCCGTCCTGGCCCTCGAAGACGACATCGTCGCCGACGGCGGTGATGTCGACGGGATTGAGGGGGTCGGCGGGATTGGCGTTGCCGCAGATTTCGGCGGTTCCGCCGCTCGCGCCATCGGTCACAAACAGGCCGCGCTCGCCGTTCTCGTCGTCCGCGGCGAAGAAGGCCAGATTTCCCGCCACGGTGAATTCGGAGGGATCGAGCGCGTGCAGCCCCTGCATGCCCCCGAGCAGTTCCTGCGTGGCGCCGGTGGTTGCGTTGACTGCGTAGATTCCGCGTGCGCCCGTTCCGTCGACCGCCTGAAACAACGCCAGGGAACCGAGCTTCGCCATGGCGAAATCGTCGTCGAAATCGCTCGAAGACGCATTCCCATCGACGAGAAAGGTCCCTGCCGCCGTCCCGTTTGTGACCCAGAGCTCGGCCGTCCCGCTGATGTCGGAATCGGCGGCGAGCGCGAAATCGCCGAGGCTCGTCAGCCGATAGCGCTGCTTGTCGAATTCGAGGAGGATCGACGTGCTGCCCGCCGATCCCGCGGTCGACCACAACGCCTCCTTGCTGTTGATATCGCGCGCTTCGAACATCACGTACGAACCGACGACGGTCATCGGCCCTGGGCTGAGAAGAGCCGACCCCTGCTCGCTGCTGACGATTTCGACAGTGCTCGCGTCCGTGCCTTGGGTGACCCAAAGCCCGACTTGATTGGTGGGATCAGCCGCGGCGAATATGAGCTCGTCATCGAGCGACGTGAAACCGTAGGGGCTTTGTCGCCCGAAATTTTGCGTGGGCGTCAGTATATCGTCGGTGCCCGCGGCCGTGCCATCGGTAACATCAAGCACATATTCGCCGGACGCATTCACTGCGGCGTAATAAAGTCTCGGCACGCAAGAGCTCCAATCGGGAACCCGGAAGCAACACTTGGAATTCGCGACGGCGTCGTCCCCGGCATCTCGACGCAATGCGCGCGGACGGTTCGCATCGTGCGCTCGGCTGGCCGCTCCGAGACGACGCGCATCCGCAACCTCCGCGAGTGCTAACTAATCGTTAACGGCCTTGCTTGTCACGTTCGCAATGGTCCATTTACGATTTTTATGAAATTACATCTGTTGATATAGTTAATCGACTGCACCATTTCGGGACAACGCGCGCTGCGATGCAACACGGAAATATGGAATAAGTGTCCGTATCGGTCGGGCTTCTCTGGACCCCTTCGCGGCGCACGGCGCGTAGCCGAGCGCGGCGCGCCCCAAAATCGATACCAAGGGAGAGCTAAGAGGCGCTCACAACCCTGATGGGGGCGCCATTCAGGAAGGCGAGCGCGTTCTCGATGCTGCGTGGGTAGAAGTCGCGCCAAGTCTCCTCGACCCCGTATCCGAGATGCGGCGTAAGCACCGTGTTGCCGAAAGCCCGGAGCGGATGGTCCGGCGGCAGCGGCTCCCTCTCGTAGACGTCTAGCGCCGCGAAGATTCGGCCGGCTTCGACTGCTGCGACCAGTGCGGCCTCGTCGATCAGCGGACCTCGGGACGTATTGATCAAAATCGCGCCCTTTTTCATCCGGCCAATGTCTTCGGCCCCGATGATGCCGCGACTTCGCGGCGAGAGAACCATGTGCACGGAGATTGCGTCGGAGTCCGCCATGAGTTCAGATTTCCCAACGAAACGCGCGCCGGCGGCTTGGGCTTTGGCCTCGGTAAGGTTTGGACTCCAGGCGATCACCTTCATTTCGAGCGCCGAGGCGTAACGCGCCATTCGGGCGCCCAACCGGCCGAGCCCGACAAGTCCCAGCGTTTTGCCGGCAAGGCTCACGCCGACGGGGACGCCGCGCTGAAAGCCGCCCGCCCGCATGTTCGCATCGGCGGCCGGAATGGCGCGAGCGGCGGCTATCAGCAGGCCAAGGGCGAGTTCCGCGGTCGCGAACGGGGCGCCGGGGCCGCCGCCCGCGGTATTGCAGACAACGATGCCTTGGCGGGCGCATGCCGCGAGATCCAGGGTCGCGACATGGGCGCCGGTTATGCCGATCATGCGCAGTTTAGATAGGCGGCGCAGCAGCGTCTCGGGAAAGGCCGTGCGTTCCCGCATGGTCAGCAGGATATCGAAATCGGCAAGCGCGGCGGCTGCCGCGTCCTCCGTAGCGAAGGCGTCGGCGAAGAAAGCCAGATCGGCGCGGGAAGCCAACTCAGACCAGTCGGCGCTGCCGCGGGCGACACCTTGCCAGTCATCGAGAATCGCGATTTTGGTCATGATATGCGGCCGAGAAGGCCCATTGGCGACTCCGGCAGGGCTCGAACCTGCGACCTGCCGCTTAGAAGGCGGCCGCTCTATCCAGCTGAGCTACGGAGCCGGACGCCTCAGTGCGACCAGGGCGCAAGACGGTTGTATCGGAAATTGTCGGAGTAGGAAATAACCTTGCGGGTGGCCGGCTTCGGCGTCTCGACGCGATAGGGGATGCCGTTGCGCGTGGCGTAGTCTAGGGCCTGTTCCTTCGAGTCGAACTTCAGCGTCAACTGGCTTTTCATGTCGGACGAACTCGTCCAGCCCATCAGCGGATCGATTTCGCGCGGCCGCTCGGGCTCGTATTCCAGAACCCAATCGTCCTTGGCTTGCCCCGATTGCATCGCCGAGCGTGCGGGTCGATAAATTCGCGCCGTCATGCCGTCCTTCACGCCAAGGGTCGGGGCAGCCGGTTTCGAAGCGGGATCAAGGTTTTGACACCACTGACGCGCGCTCCGACCGCGAACCCAAAATCGAAGAGATAGGGGAATACTGGATACGCGCGGTTTCGACAATAGCCGGGGCGCCTATCGAGGCGCTCGTCGGTGACGATGTCGCTTATTAAATATCGGTATCACCAACGCGAGGAACGCAGTTCCTCGCGTTTGAAACACGGCGTGTTAGACCGTCGTCGCGCCTCCGCCCGCGAAGTGGATCGTAATGTTCGAACCGGCGTCATTGATTATGATTGTTTGACCGTTTGTGAAGGTTAGGGTGTGCGTCCCGCCAACGGCGTTGCTCGAGTTGCTAGTAAGTGCGCCGACAGCCTGCGTCGACGTTATAGCAATCGCGCCAGCGCCGCCTGTGATCGAGTCTTGGCCCGTTGAACCAAGCGTAAGGTTAGACGCGCCGATCCCGCCGGCGATCGTCGCCGACGCTCCGATGACATCATTGAATTGCGTGTAGCCCGATCCAATCGAGATTTGCAATGCGCCGGACGCAGACTGCGCGACCAATGAATCCGTGCCGGATCCGGCCACGAGGGTCTCCGAGCCGGAGCCTGCCACCAAGCGAGTATTTCCGTAACCCGCGACCAACGAAGCGCCAGCGGCGCCAACAAGCGTATCCATTCCTGATCCGCCGTAGAGCGTATTGCGCCCGGCGCCGGCGACGAGGCGATTGTCGCCTTTTTTCACCAGCAGTTTGTCGTCACCGGAGCCGCCAACGAGCGTGTCTTGAGCGCCGCGGGAGGCGCCACCTTTCAACACGTTGTTTCCAGAGCCGGCCACCAAGCGCGAGGCGCCGCCGCCAACCAGAGTATCTCTGCCGCTCCCGCCCTGGAGCGTGTTTGCGCCCGCCCCTGCGATGAGCAGGTTCGTCCCCGCGCTAGACGTCAACTTTTCATAGCCCGCGCCACCGACGAGCGTATCGGCGTTCCCGGCGTTGGAGTCACTGACATTGACGGCTTGGTCGCCCGCGGCGATCACAACGCCGCCCGGCGATACGAAGTTGAAGCTTGTGACGGGCGCCGGTGGGCCAACCGTGGGGTTGGGGTAAGTCGTGTCTGGGTCGGCGGTGGAAGTCGGTAGGTCAACAAGCGCCAGCTCTGTGCCCCCTGCAATTGTAACGTTTTGGTCAGGAAGCGAGGAACCGTTTGAAGGGCCGAGCACCGTCTCAACATTGTTCAAATCAGTGATAGTTGTTGAGAACTGACCGCTGTCTACAAGCGCCACAAGAATATTTTCAGCGGTCGTCGGAGTGACAGTGCTTTGAAGCAAGGTAATCAGGTTCGGTTCAGTCCCCCCCGTGGGCCCTGTCGGTCCGGTGGCGCCCGTCGAGCCAGTTGCTCCCGTCACGCCGGTTGCGCCCGTGGCCCCGACGGGGCCCGTCGCGCCCGTGGAGCCGGTAGCCCCGGTGGCGCCCGTGGGGCCGATCGCTCCGGTGGCGCCTGTAGAGCCTGTGCTTCCGGTCGCGCCCGTTGAACCCGTGGCCCCGACGGGGCCTGTCGCGCCTGTGGAGCCGGTAGCCCCGGTGGAGCCTGTGGCGCCCGTGCTTCCGGTCGCGCCGGTGGAACCTGTAGCTCCGGTGGAACCTGTAGCTCCTGTGGCGCCGGTTGGCCCTATTGCGCCGGTTGCGCCTATGGAGCCCGTATCCCCGGTCGCGCCTATTGGACCTGTGGAGCCGGTCGCTCCAGTCGCGCCCGTCGCCCCAGCGGCTCCCGTAGAGCCGGTCGCGCCTGTTGCCCCGGTCGCGCCCGTTGAACCCGTCGCCCCCGTAGCGCCTGCCGCCCCTGTAGCTCCAACGGGGCCTGTGGCTCCGGTCGCGCCCGTTGACCCCGTCGCCCCGGTAGCGCCTGACGAGGCGGTAACGACGACATTGTCAAACTCGTAATAATAATCGTAGGCCGCTGACCCGCTTGTGTTGATGTCTACGACGGATCCCTGTGAGGTTGAAGAGAAGTTCGTCCCGTTGGAATTTGTAATGGTGATCGCGGCATTTGGGGACGGGACATCATCCCCCATCGGATCTGCGAAATATACGCGGATGTCGTAAGTCCCGGTCGCAAGCAAGGGGTCAAAGGCGAAAACCTCGTTCTCTTCTTCCGCGTTCGACGGCACAAATTCTGCAGACGTCTCGCCGAGGTAATTGCTGCTTGAGGGTGGATACGATTGGGTATCGTAAAATTCAATAACGGTATCGCCGGCGATAAGGTCTGTTGTTCCGCTTATTGAAATTGTGCCTTCCGACATATCTCGTCCCCCGATTTCGTTGAGACGACCGACGCGATTGCGTCGGCGGTCCTCTCCCATCGATCCGCTGAACCAAACAGGTCGGTCGCATGGTTTTCCACGCTCGACTCTGTGGTCAGGCATTACAACCTAGGGTAGATGTTAGACAGCTACACCCGTCAAGGGGGTAGCCCAAGGGCAACCGACGGAAATCGAGAATGACGAACGCGAAAAATGCTGGATCCGTTCGGTTTATTCGTTTGGGACGCGGCCCGATGGGGACTTTGCCGACGGCGCGCGCTCTCGTCATTCGCCGGCATCATCCTCGCACGACGAAGCTCTCAAGCAATAGATCGCCCGGCCCGATCCGTTCAGTTGATTCCATAATCAACGTAGGCGACCGCCGGAGCGACCGCTGCGGCGACAATTAGAAAGTCAACGATGACCAAGCTCTGCCTCAACATGATTGTGAAAAACGAGGTTGCCAACCTCGAGCGGTGTCTTCGCTCCGCAGTCGGCCAGATAGCGTGTTGGGTCATCGTCGACACGGGCTCGACGGACGGCACGCAGGACCTGATTCGCCGCTTTTTTGAGTCGCATGACGTGCCCGGCGAACTCCACAGCGCTCCCTTCGAAAACTTCAGTCAGGCGCGCAATACGGCGCTCGATCTCGCTCGCGACTCTACTTTGAGCTTTGACTATCTGCTGTTTGCTGATGCCGATATGGAATTGACCGTTGCCGATTCTGAGTTCGTCCGAAGCCTGACGGCGGACGCCTATCAGGTGCGCCAAACGTCTTCGGAGATCGCATATTGGAATCTCAGGTTGCTGCGGCGCGACTCCGACGCCCGTTATGTCGGCGTAACGCACGAATATCTCGCGCTCAGCGCAGGGGAAACTCGCCAGTTGGAAACCGTCGGTTATGTCGATCACGCCTCCGGCGCCAATCGCCCCGGCAAGTCTGCGCGCGACTCGGCATTGCTGTCGAAAGCTCTTGAGACCGAGACCGATGCCGGGCTGCGGGCGCGCTACACTTTCTACCTCGCCAGCAGTCTTCGTGACGACGGGGATCGCGCCGGCGCACTGGAGCGATATCTGGAGCGGTCGCGTCTCGGGCATTGGCAGGAGGAAGTGTTCGTTAGTCTACTCAATGCCGCGGAGTTGAGAATTGCGCTTGGCGATTCCCCCGAGAAGGCGCTCGCAACCTTTGAGGAGGCCACCGCCGCCTGCCCAACGCGTGCGGAAGCTCTGCACGGCGCCACTCGCTTGTGCCGAGACAGGCAGCTGTACGAGCGCGGCTATCAATTCGCGGCGCGAGGCGTGGCGATTTCCATGCCTCGTGCCGGATTGTTCGTTACCGAATGGATCTATGCCTTTGGCTTGCACGACGAACTCTCGATCTGCGCCTACTGGACCGGCCGCTACGCCGAGTCCCTGATCGCGTGCGACCGGCTGCTCGCCGAGCCACGCTTGCCGAGAGACGAATACGCGCGCGTGCTGCGGAATCAACAGTTCGCCGCGGATCGGCTACGGGAGCGACGTCAGAAAACGCGGTCAGCGATGCCTCGCATCTTTCACTTCATCACCGGGCTCGACAGCAACTTTGGCGGCAAGAGCTTCTCGTTTATCCACGCCATGGCGATCCTATCAGCGCTTCGCGTCAACGAAGGTTTCGTCGCTCGCGTCTATTATGAAAATGAACCCGACGGTCCCTACTGGGCTCTCATCAAACCGCATGTGGTTTGCATTCGGATCGTTGCGCCGAGGGAGTTTTCCGGACATCGGATCGAGCATTTCGCCCATGCCGCGCACGTCGTCCGCCTGCAAGTCCTCCTCGAACATGGCGGCGTCTATCTCGATCTGGATACGATCTGCCAAAAACCCTTCGCGCCACTGCTGGAGGGCGCCGTCGTCATGGGGCTCGAAAAGACTTCAGACGGCGCGACCGTCGGGCTCTGCAACGCGACGATCATCGCGCCGCCGGGCGCGGAATTCCTTAGGCTATGGTTGGAGAGCTACGACGATTTTACCATCTGGAACCGCTTCTCGGTACAGCTGCCCATGCAGTTGGCCGAGGAACACCCTGGGCTGGTGAGGATCGAATCCAACACTTCGTTCTTCTGGCCGTCATGGGACGACGCCGGGATCGCCGCGCTTTTCCTAGAGGACCGCGCCTACCCCGAAGCGTACTCGCTGCACCTTTGGGAATCGAAATCCTGGGAGCATCTGAGGCGCCTCGACGCGAGCCGCGTGCAAACCATCGATACGACCTACAACCGCGTCGCGCGCCGGTTTGCAAAAGAATTAGAGCTTTCGGCCGCTGCAGCGCCGGGCCCGTCGATGAAGGACGCGACCCATACAAGAAGCGCGCTCGCGGGGGCTTTCAGTAAAATCTATGAGCGCTATGCCTGGTCGCACGCATCGGGTCTAGGCGCGACGCCAATTAAATACATCAAAACTCACAACGATTATACATGGTCGGGGCAGCAGGATTCGAACCTGCGACCTGAAGTTCCCAAAACTTCCGCGCTACCGGGCTGCGCTATACCCCGCCCTACTCGGGCCGAGCGCGTAACATAGGGGGCGCGCCCGAACAAGGCGTTTACGAAAGCAGCCGCGCCCGCGCCACATCGAGCCGCGCGGTCGCGGCGCCGATCTCAAGTTTCTCTGCGGCTTGCGCGAGACCACGGGTTTGCATGTCCAAGCGGAAGCCCTCGTCGGACGCCAGGCGGCGGAGCGCAGCAGCGAAGGCGGCCGTGTCGCTGGGATCTACGAACAGCGCCGCCTCGCCCGCGATCTCTGGCAGACCACCGCGGCGGCTGGCGACAAGCGCGCACCCCTGAGCGAGCGCCTCGATCGCCGCGCGCGGACAGGGATCGTCCCACATCGACGGAACCGCCGCGATTTCCGCCCTCGCAAGCAGCGCAATCGCCTCCTCATGCGGAACTTGGCCGAGACGGTCGACACGGCCGCCTCCGATGCCGGCGAGCAACCCCTCGGGGTCGTCGCCCGCAATCGCCAGTCGCCAGTCGGGCAAGTCAGCGGCCTCGAATGCGCGCGCGAGTTCGACGACGCCCTTGATCGGCAGGACGCGGCCGGTAAAGGCGATCAGCTTCTCTTTGGCCGGAACGCTCGCCGGAAGCGGCGCGCCATTGAGGATAGTCAGAGTCTTGCCGGCGGCGTCTTCGACTCCCTCGAGAAATTGGCCGCGGATGAAATCGCTTACGCAGTAGATCGCATCACAGCGTTCAAGCAGCCGCTGTCGATCGTTCGAAGATCTCGACCCGTCCATGGTTTGCGGGTCGTTGTGTAAGTGCAACGTAAGCTTCGCGCCCGGCAGGCCACGCCGGATCGCGGCTATCAGATAGGGGCGATTGTGGATCTCGAGCATCCCATAATCGGCGCCCGTCTCGACGATCGCGGAGGCGTAAGCGTCTCGGTCTCGCCGCCACCATCGACGCCATCCGGTCAACCGGCGATAGCGGACATCGGGATAGTCGCAGACCCCCGCGCCGAGAATGTCGATGCGATCCGCAAAACGGGAATAGCTCTGAAAATCGCGCACGCAAAGCACGACCGCGCCAGATTTTCTCAAGCTAAAAGTCTCACGCGGCGGCAGCACAGCGCCGATGCGGGGCGGCCTCACCAGAGTGTCGTCGGCCACGCGTAGCCCTGTGAAAAAGTCTTTCGGAAAAGCGCCTCCTCGATGAACCGCGCGACGACCCGCTCGTTGAACGCGCGATGCGCCTTGGCGTGGCCCGCCTCCGCTACACGACGCCGGCGGGCGTCGTCACGTTTCAGGGCAAGCGCCGCGTCGCGCATCGCTGCTGCCGAATCGACGAAGATCATTTCCTTATCTTCGTCAAATAATTCCATCAGTTTGTTGACGCGATAGGACAGTGTCAACAGGCCGCAGCCGACGAGTTGTCCGATGCGGTCGGAGCTATAGAGATAGAGTTCCTCCGCCGGCGCAGGCGCGAGGGCGGTTTCGCTGCGATCCGAGTTGATGTTAAGACCCATCCGCGCCCGCGCCAGCCGATGGAAATAGGCAGCGCCATAAACGCCCGAGGCGCCGTCGAAACCGTGAAACGCGCAAACCAAACCTGGGGTCGCCGCGAAAAGCCTCGGCGTTGCCCGCCGGGCGTCGTCTTGGCGATCGCCGCCAGCGTTGGCCGCGAAGAACACATCGACGTCAAGATCGCTACACTGGTGATTGCGTAGGTCCTCAATCGAAGGGTCGACAGGATTGGGAATGAAGGCGGAAACGTTGTTTTCTGTCGAAAAACGTTTGAGCGCGTGGCCCGCCGTCGTGATGAAGCTCGCATCAACCACGCGCGCCCGATCGGAGAGAAACTCGACATTGATCTTGCGAAATAGCGGATCGACGCAAACCTGCGCCACTCGCGGCCGGCTCGAAGCGCGTTTGGCTTCCGCGAGCGTTTCGGTTGTGATGAGGCTTGCATGCGACAAGACGATCGCCTGCGGCTCGAAGTTGCGAACCGCGTCGAGAAACCGGGCGTTGGCGACGCCGCGGCCAGCGCGGGACGACCTCAGGAGCGTCCCGGCCCGCGCCACGTCGCGATCGCTGAAGAACCACACGTTGTGGCCATTGCGTGTAAAGCCGTTCGCGAGCTTGCGTTCGACGCTGTAAAAGCGCCGGCCCGGCTCGCGCTCGGCGGCGTTGCCGACGATCAAAACTCGCATCGAGGCGACTTGTAGCCCTTTCGATCCGGCTATGGCCGCATCGTCTCGATTTGGCAATGCGGTAAGGCGGCCCGCCGCGCCGGCCTAGGCGTCGCTCCTGGGACCGCTGGTCTCCGGGCCGCCTTCCTACGCGCCTCGCCATCCCTGCGGTCCTGCTCTATAGACGGCGCCCTGCCCGCCGCACCCCGCGGCGCCTGTTTTGAGGATGGTGATGTCGGCCAATCGCTGGAGTGTGGAAAGCTGGCGCGGAAAGTCGGTCGCGCAGGCTCCGGCTTACGCTGACGCCGCTTCGCTCGGCGAAGTCGAGCGCCAGCTCGCCGGCTATCCGCCGTTGGTGTTCGCCGGCGAAGCCCGCAAACTGAAGCGCGTGCTTGGCCACGCGCAGGAAGGGCGGGCTTTTCTGTTGCAGGGCGGGGATTGCGCGGAGAGTTTTGGCGAGCACAGCGCCGACAACATCCGCGATTTCTTCCGCGTGTTCCTGCAGATGGCGGTGGTGATGACCTTCGCCGCCGCGTCGCCGATCGTGAAGGTCGGACGGGTGGCCGGACAATTCGCCAAGCCGCGCTCCTCCGACCTGGAGACGATCGACGGCGTCAGCCTGCCCGCCTATCGCGGCGACATCGTCAACGACATCGCTTTCACGCCGGAGGCGCGCCGACCCGACCCGCGCCGACAGTTGGAAGCCTATCGCCAGTCGGCGGCGACGCTCAATCTGTTGCGCGCTTTTGCGACCGGCGGTTACGCCAATCTCGAGAACGTGCACCGCTGGATGCTCGGCTTCGTCAAGGACAGTCCGCAGTCGGAGCGCTACCAGGCGCTCGCCGACCGCATCACCCAGACGCTCGGTTTTATGCGCGCCATCGGGCTCGATCCCGAGGCCCATCCGGAGTTACGGCAGACCGATTTCTACACTTCGCACGAGGCGCTGCTGCTCGGCTATGAGCAGGCGATGACTCGGCTCGACTCGACCTCGGGCGAATATTACGCGACTTCCGGACACATGATCTGGATTGGCGATCGCACCCGTCAGCTCGACGGCGCGCACGTGGAATATGCGCGGGGCGTGCGCAATCCGATCGGATTGAAGTGCGGGCCTTCGTTGCAGCCGGACGAACTGCTGAAACTCGCCGACGCGCTCGATCCGGCGCGCGAGCCGGGGCGGCTGACGCTCATCACCCGGTTCGGGGCAGACAAGGTGGAGGCGCATCTGCCGGGTCTCGTGCGCGCAATCCGCCGCGAGGGTCGCCCGGTGCTTTGGGTCTGCGACCCCATGCACGGCAACACGATCAAGACGTCTACAGGCTACAAGACGCGACCGACCGAGCGGATCGCCGCCGAGATCAAGCAGTTCTTCGCGGTGCATCGTACGGAGAAGACTTACGCGGGCGGTGTGCATCTCGAGATGACCGGCAAGAACGTCACCGAATGCACGGGCGGCGCCCGCGTGATCAGCGAAGAGGACCTGCACGACCGCTATCACACCTACTGCGACCCCCGGCTCAACGCGGAACAGGCGATCGAGATCGCTTTCCTAGTGGCGGACTTGCTCA
>Ga0302324_100016959_pt1 | contig 14472 bp, 9 predicted proteins | sample Palsa_T0_1_FD_201949 | JGI IMG/M metagenome (GOLD analysis project Ga0302324, IMG submission 201949) | Peat permafrost microbial communities from Stordalen Mire near Abisko, Sweden - Palsa_T0_1 | ecosystem: Environmental > Terrestrial > Soil > Palsa > Peat permafrost | place: Sweden: Abisko...
AGGAAAGGGAATTGGTATCATCAACCATGACCACCGTAGACATCATTTTCCGCTATAGCGGCCAGCCCAGCGAACCTGAGATTTTTGCGCTTGCGAATGCCCGTGAGATCTATGGCATCCGCCGATTGTCCTTTGATCGTAGCGCCAGTACCCTGCTCGTGGAATATGACGCTACACGACTGAATGCGGCTACCGTTACGCAACTGGTCCGCCGCTCAGGGTTGCAACTCATTGAGGAGATGCCGGTCCAACCAGTGCCCGTACCGGATGCACCTCCGGCAGTGGCTCAGAAGACCTAGATTCCAATCAATTTCGGGACAGAGGCAGATTATCCAAGAGCACTCGTTTCCTATGGTTCGCTGAACCTTGGGGCATTGCCTTCGACCCGGATTCTTGGTAATCTGAAGATGGTTCGGGAACGAACCCTTATGCGCCTATAGCTCAGCTGGATAGAGCGGTTGACTACGAATCAACAGGTCGGGAGTTCGAATCTCTCTGGGCGCACCATTCCTTCCTTAAAGCCTCAGTCTCCCAGAAATCAATTTTGTGCGGGATCATTTGCCGCATGAACCTCAGGGCTTAAACCGCACTCCCCCTGCGATTTGAGCCCTGACGGCTATTTGCCTCTACGGACGATATTCGAACGGTGATGTAATCGAGACGTCGGCTGAAACAGGCAAACGATCGGATGATCCGCCAGCGAGAAATCTCACCGATTCCTTCTCGACGTGCCACGCATGGCGCACAGCGTCCCAATATGCAAGGTCTCGTGCTTTTACCACCATTTTCACCTCAGCGGTCTTACCGTCGTTGATATGAATCCGCTGAAATCCCTTCAGCTCCAATTGCGGCCTGTCAACCGCGGAGTCAAGATGTTTTACATAGAGTTGCACGACTTCATCGCTTGGTAGGTCGCCCGAATTTTTGACTTGTACGGTTATTTCGATCTGCCCGTCTCCCGTAATTTTGGTTGAGTTGACATCCAGCTTCTGATAGTTAAACGTCGTGTAGCTCAGGCCGTAACCGAAGGCATACAGCGGTTTTTGCTTGCTGTAAAGGTAGGTCCGTCCATGGGTCAGGTCGTAATCCAGCATTGGAAGTAGTTGGTCATCTCCGGTCGGCCAGGTCTGTACCAGGCGACCTGCCGGAGAGTATTTGCCGAACAGAACGTCAGCGAGGCCGTGACCCAACTCCTGGCTGTTGTGCGTGATGTGCAGAATTGCCGGAATATTCTGCTGGCTCCAGACAACGGCATACGGAAAACTTGAAATTAGCACCTCAACTGTTCGCGGATTCGCGAAATAAACTCGCTTTACCAACTCTTCCTGCTCCAGGACGATCGTCTTTCGATCCACGTCTTCACGCCCATTACTGGGCGTGCTGCATTCGTCCCAGTGAGTCGCGTTGCAGTAAGGGTGGTTACCGACGATAACAATCGCTATGTCCGCCTTCGCCGCGGTAGCAGCCGCGACAACCGGGTCGTCCCCTTTATCGAACAGGATCTTCGTGCCCTTGCCGACAGCGTCTCGAATCCCTTGCAAAGCGCTGACAGAGTATGGGGGCGTGCCGCTGTACCAATCGAGGAGCACCTCATCGGCCCAGGGCCCGATCACGGCGATTGTCTTGAGCTTCGCAGGGTTCAAGGGCAAAGTGGCATTCTCGTTCTTTAAAAGGACAACCGATTCTTCCGTTGCGAGGCGTGCCAGTTGCTTGCTGCTCTCCTGCTCAAATGGGGGAACTTCATTCGTTTCGCGGCCTATGTGGCCGTATGGGTCGTTTGCACCTGGAACACCATTTGTCGCGTCAAACTCGCCCAACTTCACCAGAACGCGGAGCCAGCCGCGTAGAGAGGCATCCATGTCGGCTTCAGTCACCAATCCGTCCGCGAGAGCCTTCGTCAAATCTTCTTTGTATGTATCCAGAAAATAATTGATTCCCGCCTTTACCGCCGCTGCCGATCCATGTTCCTTGTCAGGGAAACTCTTATGTGCAGTGATAAGCAGCCCTAGCGCGCCACCATCCGTGCAGATGATGCCGTCATTACCCCACTCCTTGATCATGACGTCCTTGAGGACCGGATGAATCATCATCGGCGTTCCGTTCCAGGAGTTGTAAGCAGCCATTACGCCCCGTGAACCGCCTTCTTCGAAACCCATGCGAAAGGGAACCGAGTAGTACTCGCGAAACAACCGCTCTCCGAAGTTGGATGACGTATAGGTGCGACCGTTTTCGTTTTCGTTCGCAAGGAAGTGCTTCATCAGTGAGGCGGCCTGCCAATGGTTCGGATCAGGACCCTGCAACCCGTGCATAAAAGCAACAGACATCGTGCCCACAAGAAACGGGTCTTCGCCCATTGACTCTTCGCTCCGTCCCCAGCGTGGATCCCGGGAAAGATCCACATTCGGAGCCCGCACGACCAACCCGCCGCGTTGAAAGGTCGGGTCTTGATAGTAATAGCGGGCTTCGTAGCCCTCCAGTTCGCCGATCTTCTTCATGAGCGCCGGGTCCCAGGTATTGCCGAGACCGCGCTCTTGCGGAAAGGTTGTCGTTGGAAGCACCTTTTGTCCGTGGCCTTCCCAATGACCCGGACCGCCGAGAGCCAATCCATGTAAGCCTTCAACCTGACCGGAGAACTCCAAGCCGAGCCGCGGGATCTTGGGGCTACCGCTCATGAGTATCACTTTCTCGTCCAGAGTAAGGCGGCTCAGAAGGTCTGTAATACGCTGCTCTGCCGGAAGATTCGGGTCTCGAAAGGGATAACCAGCCTGTGCGGAAACATTTGAAGTCATCGAGAATAGGCTCATCAGAGCGAGCGATACGGAATACTTGATTCGCATTTTGATTTGCTCCAGGGCAATCATTCGGACAGCGAAGAGTATCACAATGAAGATCGAATTCATCTCGAGTAAAGCCATTAAGCCGGAAACAATCGGAATATGCCTGTCGCAAATTGATGCTTAGTCCAGGACGACTCGCGCTCGAATTTCTTCGCGTCACTTCACGGATTCGAATACATTGATGTCAAGCCAGATGAAGTCCCGGCCAAAAGTCTCGCTGCAGGTACCCGGCCTCGGCTATCGAGTCAATGCCATGATTCCGCTTGTGCTCCTCCCGGCAACACTCGTGGATGCGTTAACTCAGAGGAATTTTGGAGTCCGGATTTTGCGCGTTCCGTGCCTCATCTCGCTCGTCACGGGGAAATGGTGTCCGGGCTGCGGGCTCACTCGAGCTATCTGTTTCTTATGGCAGGGCCACTTCCGGGATGCTGTCGCTCTTAATCCACTTTCGCCACTCGTGTTCTCTCTGCTGTTCATGCTTTTCTGTTTACAAGCAAGCAAGTGGGTGATATTTCAAAGAGAGATTCTCACCGCAATAAAACATCTTCCGCGATGGCCCCGATGCATAAAGGACAGTTAGACTTGGAGGCACATGCCAGAATTCAGCGTGATCGAGCAAATGCAGCTTACCGAGGGAATGACCGAACAGCAAAAATTCCTTTTCCAGACGCAGTATGGAGCCGAGCGCAGAGATCGCGTATTGATTCTTGTGATCTCGGTATTTCTTGGCGCGTTGGGTATCGACAGGTTTCTCGTGGGAGACGTCGGCCTGGGACTTCTGAAGCTTCTGACCGGGGGTGTTTGCGGAATATTCTGGCTTATCGATATCTTTCTGATCATGGGCCGCGTGGACGATTTCAACCGGACAAAAGCACAAGAGATTGCGATGGCCATCCGAATGTCAGGACCGGGTGTTTAGCAATGATGCTGCGTCTTAAGCTCTATTTGTGAAGCATCGGAAGCAGCAGCGGCACGAGATGCTCTGCTATCAGTTCAGAGCCTTTGGCGGTCGGATGAATGCCATCCTCCTGGATCGTCCCGGGCACCGTGTATACATGGTCGTAAAGCATGGGCATCAGCGGCACCCGGTGTTTGACCGCCGCGTCTTTGTAAATTGCGTTGAAGGACTGGATATAGTCTGCGCCGTAGTTTGGCGGCAGGGTAATTCCAACGAGCAGAACACGAATCTTTGCAGCCTGCAACGTGGTCAGGGCCGAATCCAAATTCTTTCGCGTTACGTCAAGCGGAAGTCCCCGTAAACCATCGTTGCCGCCGAACTCCACAATTACCAGTTCCGGATGTAGCGCAACGATCGTGTTTACGCGGGCGACGGCATCCTTAGTCGTGTTCCCGCTCACGCCTTGATTGATGACATGGTAAGCGTATCCGCGCTTGGACAGCAGCACCTCCAATGCCGCTGGATAGCTTTGGCTGGCGTCGAGTCCGTAACCGGCAGTAATGCTGTCTCCGAAACAAACGAGGGTTTTCTGAGGACCAGCCGCGTGTGAGAAGACCGCAAAAAGACAAATCGTCAGTAATCCGCTCAGCCGGCTTCGTCCTGCATTGGTAATGATCTTCACTTGTGCAGTGTATCAATCTACAAGTTAACTGGCGGTTCGCCTTGGGGAACCCGGTTCAGCAAAACCGCGTAGCATCAAGGTAGGTACCGGAATGGCGCCTGGCGAGATGCGCCAGATTGGGTTGGAGAGCTGAATGATTGAAGTTCGCGGAGTGCGGAAGTGGATTCAGAACGGCACAAGACGAGTCGAAATTCTAAAAGGGATTGATATCAGCATTCCTTCAGGACAGTTTGTCGCGATTGTTGGCGCAAGCGGGAGCGGCAAAAGCACGCTTCTGGGGTTGCTTGCCGGACTTGATACGCCTAGCGAGGGTGAGATCTGGCTCGACGGCACGCCGATCCACAACCTGGAGGAAGAGGCACTTTCAGCTGTGCGAGGGCAGAAGCTGGGATTCGTGTTTCAGTCCTACCAATTGATTCCTACTCTCACTGCGCTCGAAAACGTACTGCTGCCTTTCGAATTGAATCTTCCCGGCAATGGCATTAACCGCGCACGCAAGCTGCTTGAACAAGTAGGTCTTGCCGAGCGCATGGATCATTACCCGGTACAGCTTTCGGGCGGAGAACAGCAGCGGGTAGCTCTCGCACGCGCCTTTATTGTCGAACCTCCCATCGTTATGGCCGACGAGCCGACAGGCAATCTCGACACCGTCAATGGACAACGAGTCCTCGAATTGCTTTTGAGCCGGAACAATCTTGCCGGCACCACCCTCGTCCTAGTCACGCACGATCCCCAGGTCGCCGCACTCGCTCACCGAAAGATCGTGCTGCGCGACGGCCTTGTGGTGGAGGATATCCTTTCTGCGGAGTCAGCCCAGGTACCTATGGCAGCCCAGGGCTTAGCGAATGGTGGGGTCCGGTAGATGGCGCAACGATCTCTCACCTGGCGTCGCGCTGCGGTCATTGCCGGTCGCGATTTGCGATCCGCTCCCGGGAAGTTTGTCTTTGTGGTCCTCTCCGTTGCAGTTGGCGTTGCAGCGCTTGTGGGCGTTCGCGGTTTCAGCGAAAGCTTCCGGTCAACACTGACGCGTGAAGCGCGATCCCTGATGGCCGGGGATCTCTCTGCGCGAACCAATCAGCAGCCGAGTAACGCCGAACTACAAAAGATCGAATCACTGAAGGGCCGAGGCATTCACAGCACTTGGGTTACCGAAACGATCTCGATGGCATCTGTCCCGCCGGATCCGGTTCCGATACTGGTATCACTTAAAGCCGTTGATCCCGCAGAGTACCCCTACTACGGCAAAGCGGAACTTGAGCCAGATATTCCGTTGGCAACGGCGCTGACGGACAACTCGGTGGTTGTTGCAGAGGAGTTTCTTATCAGGCTGAAGGCGAAAGTCGGAGACACGCTTCGGCTTGGAGGACACAATTTCCGCATATCTGCGAGGCTTGTTCAGGAACCGGATCGTATAACGGCCGGGGCCGGTCTTGGTCCGCGGGTGCTTATCTCACGTGCCGCGCTCGATGAAACAAATTTGCTTGCTCCCGGGAGCCGCGCGGGCGAACGCCTGTTAATACAACTCCCCACAACGCTGCAAACTGCGGCGCAACTGGCCACTGTGCGGAAACAGGTTGAGGCCATGCTGCCGGAAGCCCAGGTTATGGATTTTCGCGAAGGGAACCCGGCGCTCACTGAAGGGCTTGATCGAGCGACCGCAATTCTCAGTCTTATATGCCTCGTTGCCATGGTCCTGGGCGCGATTGGCGTCGCGATGTCCATGCATGCGCATCTCGATCAGCGAATGGACGTCCTCGCCATTTTGAAAGCAATCGGCGCAGGTTCTGGAGATCTTCTTCGTATATTTCTGTTGCAGACCATGGGCCTCGGACTTGCGGGAGCGATCCTCGGAGTCGCTGCTGGTGCGGGAGTGATGCTGGCTCTCCCGGCAGTTTTCGGCAACCTGCTTCCCGTTCATGCGACTCTTGCCTTCCCGTGGCGTTCGGCACTGGCTGGTCTCGCGACGGGACTTCTGACCACGCTTCTATTTTGTCTGCCACCACTGCTTGACGTCCGTCAGGTGCGCCCAATTCTGGTATTGAGAAGAATGGTAGAGCAAGCAGAGGAGAGCGGATTCATCGCTTTTCTGCGCCGATGGGGACAACGCAAGCTTCAGATCGCGGCAGCATTCGTAATTTTGATAGCTTTGACTGCAATCGCCGCAGCTCTGAGCGATTCCGCGCAGGTTGGAGTCTGGTTCGGGGCCGCCCTGGCTGCAATTTTGTTTGTGCTGCTCTTGCTTTCGGCTGGATTCCTTCGTCTTCTGCGCTGGTTGCTCAAGATAGTTCGCTTGCATTTGCCTCAATACCTGCGCCAGGGACTGGCTAATCTCTACCGGCCCGGCAATCAATCGGCTGCGGTGCTCGCAGCTCTCGGCACGGGAGTGATGCTGATCCTGGCGGTCTATCTCATGCAGTCGCAGGTTTTGCGGGAGATCCAGGAGACGGCGTCGCCCAAGCTGCCAAACATCTTCCTCGTGGATATCACGACTGACGAAGTCGCTGGGATGAAGCAGTTCTTCAAGACGCAGCCGGGAGTTCAAGATCAGTTGGAATTGATCCCTGTCATCAGCGGCCGTTTCGTTTCGCTCAATGGTGTTCCTCTGGAAAAGCTGAAAGTTGAGCATTTTCCGAGGCGCATGCTGGAGAGTGTCTCTCTCAGTTGGGCAGATGCTGTTCCTGACGGAGACAAGATTCGTCAGGGCAAGTGGTGGAGCGACCCCAACGCTCACCAGATTGCCGTCGGTGAGGGCATCGCACAACGCATTCACGTGGGCGTTGGTTCCGCCGTTGAGGTTGAGGTTAATGGAAAGCAACTTCCGCTTACCGTTTCCGCAATCTTTCGAGCAGATGAGCAACACATCAGCGGTCGTAGCGGCTTTCTGCTGCCATCGGGATTGCTAAAGGATGCACCAGCAGTCTGGTATGGTGCCGCCAGGGTCGATTCAAAGCAGATTTCGTTGATTGAGCGAGCGCTCTTTTCCGCGTTCCCGACGGTCACGGTGATCAATCTCGCCGATGTACTGGACCGCATCGAAGGCGTGGTTCGTCAGATCACCTTTGTCGTTCGTTTTCTGGCAGGATTCTCAATTTTTGCCGGACTGATGATATTGGCATCGAGCATCGCAAGTACTCGGTTCCGTCGCACCCGGGAAGCTGTCGTGCTGAAGACCCTTGGAGCGACTCGCTGGCGCATTATTCGCATATTCAGCGTTGAGTTCAGCGTGCTGGGCCTACTTGCGGGCACAGTGGGAGCCATCTTCGCCAACCTGCTCACTCGTGTTCTGTTACGTAAGCTCGAAGCGCAATGGCATTTCGAGTGGCGCGCCACACTGATCGCTTTGATTGGTACAGCGTTTCTCGCAGTAGCTACCGGATGGCTGGCCAGCTATCGGATACTTGGCTTGCGCCCGCTGGAGGTTCTGCGCGAGGAGTAATGTGGATGGGGTTCGGACAGAGGTGAGACAAAGGCGCGAATTTGAGTTCGCGCCTTTGTTATTGCATCGATATTGGCAGACAAGAGAATTCTGGAGTGTATCAGAATTCCTCGTCGCCTTCGACCTTGGGAAGCTTGTCGTTGTCGCCGGCAAACATGACATAGAGCGTGGGCAACAGGAAGATGCCAATTACCAGGTTGGCCAGCAACCCGCCTACGATTACGATTGCGAACGGACGCTGCGAATCTGAGCCGATGCCATGGGAGAATGCGGCAGGCATGAGTCCCAAAGTTGCCACGAGCATCGTCATCATGATGGGCCGAAGTCGAAGAACGGCTCCCTCGATGGCGGCTTCGATAATGTTGGTCTTGCGATCTTCCTGCATACCTTTTCTGCGTGCACGCAACTGGTTAATGTACTCCAGCATGATGACACCGGTTTGGACGGAAACTCCGAAGAGTGCCAGGAAACCTACCGCGGATGAGACGCTGAAATTTGTGTGCGTAAGGAAGAGAGCCAGTGGTCCACCGATTGATGACATGAAGACGCTGGCCATGATCAGGAACGCCCATTTGAACGACCCGAACATGATGTAAAGAATCAGGAAGATAAACATCAGAGTGACGGGGACGATGATCGCAAGTCGCGCGTTGGCTCGCTTCTGGCTTTCATATTCACCCGCCCACTCCGTGTGGTACCCGGGGGGTAGTTTGACCTGCTTGTCAACTTTGGTGATCGCCTCTTCGACGGTTGAGCCGAGGTCACGTCCGCGGACCGAATACTTAATGGCGATATAGCGTTGTCCACCTTCACGGTAGATCTCCTCCGCGCCGTCGTCGGTTGAAACATGCGTCACCTGCGCCAGCGAAACGCGTTCTCCAGTAGGCGAAAGTAGACGGATTTTCTCGATGGCGTCGCGAGTATCGCGATACTTCGGCTGATAGCGCACGGTGACGTCGTATCGAGCTTCTCCCTGCTGGACCTGCGTTTCAGCTGCGCCTCCTACAGCTGTCTGGATCGCGTCTTGTACGTCCGCGACATTGATGCCGAAGCGGGCCGCAGCCTGACGGTCCACGGTGAAGTTCAGGTTGGGCTGGCCTATGATACGGAAGATTCCGAGATCTTCCACACCCTTGACCTTGCTCATCAGGTCCACGATCTCCTGCGCCTTGGTTTCGAGAACCTTCAGGTCATCTCCGTAGAGCTTGACTGCAAGTTCGCCTTTCACGCCGGAGACAGCTTCTTCCATGTTGTCCGAGATAGGCTGAGAAAAGTTCCAGATAACTCCTGCAAACTTGTTCTCAAGATCCTTGTCCATTGCTGCAATCAGTTCTTCTTTGTTCTGATGAAATACAGGGCGCCAGTCTTCCTTTTGTTTGAGGTCAACAAAGTATTCGGTATTGAAGAAGCCTGTGACATCGGTGCCGTCATCTGGGCGACCTGTCTGGCTGACAACCTGGGTGACTTCTGGGAATGCAGCCAAAGCAAGACGTGCGCTGTTGGTGAAGTCGATACTTGTGGTCGGTCCTTCGCTGGGTGCCAGAGAACCGCGCACCCAGATAGCGCCTTCGTCGAGATGAGGCAGGAATTCCGATCCGATAACGCCACCAAAGTTCAGCCACATCGCAGTGGCAAAAATCAAGAGAGCAACGCCAACTGTAATCTTGCGGTTCAGAATCGCCCAGCGGACGCTGGAGCGATAATGCTTTACAAGGAAACCCATGAGAGGGTTTTCCCATTCTTTTGCGCCTTTGCTGAAAAGCAGGCTGGCCAATACCGGGGCCACAATGATCGAAAATGTCAGCGCGCCGAGTAGAGCGAACGCCACAGTCCACGCCATGGGTTTGAAGAGGCGCCCCTCAACGGCTTGAAGAGTAAAGATGGGCAGGTATGCCGTAATGATGATTGCGATAGCGAAGAAGACTGGCCGTTGAACTTCCTGGGCTGCATCACGGATTTTTTGCTGCGGTGTGTGCGGATCATTCTTGTGAGCAAGGTGTCGAATGATGTTTTCGATCATGACAACAGCACCGTCGACGACCATTCCGAAATCCAGCGCTCCGAGCGAAAGCAGGTTTGCTGGAATGTGGTTCAAATTAAGCAGAATCGATGCAAACAATAGCGAAAACGGAATCGTGAGCGCAACGATGATTGCGCCCCGGACGTTCCCGAGGAAAACAAACAGAATGAGCGATACCAGGATGACACCCTCAGCCAGGTTGTGCTCGACCGTATGCACGGTGAAGTGAACCAGGTCGGAGCGATCCAGGAACGGGACTATCTTCACGCCTGGTGGCAGGATGTGTCCGTTCAGCTCTGCAACTTTGGCTTCGATGCCTTTCAGCACCGGATCGGAGTCCTCGCCTTTCTGAAGCAGAAGAACGCCTTCGACAGTGTCATCGTTGTCGACGATAGTGCCGTCCGGATGGTGCCATGCGCGGCCAATCTGTCCGAGGCGGATTTTCGGCCCCTGCGAAACAGTACCGATGTCCTTGATCTTCAGAGCAGTGCCGGACTGAGTCTTGATTACCGTATTCTCAATGTCCGTGGTATTGGTGTAGAGTCCCACGGACTGCACGTTCACTTGCTGCGCGCCCTGCTCAATAAAGCTGCCACCGGCATTGGTATTATTATTGGCGACTTGCTGTTCCACCTGGCCAATACTAAGGCCATAGGAGATTAGCTTGTCCGGATCCAGTTTGATCTGGTACTCCCGCGTTGGCCCACCAAAGCTGGCCACGTCCACCACGCCCTTGACGCTCTTGAAGGTCTTCTCCATCGACCAGTCTTCGAGCGACTTTTTCTCCATCGCGTCGTATGCGGGATTCGTGCTTTCGAGCGTGTACCAGTAGATCTGGCCAACAGGGCTCCAGTCAGTCCCCATCTGAGGCTGGAGACCGGCTGGCAACGTTACTTGCGAAAGTCGTTCTAAAGTATGTTCACGATTGACATCATTAATTGACTCATCATCAAACGTCAGCGTGAGGCTGGAAATGCCCGCCAGCGAAAATGAACGCAAATGCGTCATGTGCGGAATGCCAGCCATCTGAATTTCAACCGGCACTGTTACCTGCCGTTCGATCTCTTCCGCCGATCTGCCAGGCCACTGCGTGATGATCTGAACATAGTTGTTGGCTACATCCGGATAAGCTTCGATTGGCAGGTTACGAAACGAGATCACGCCCCAGGCCGTGAGCACGATGACCCCACCCAGCACCAGCCAGCGGTTCTTGAGTGCGAAATCAACCAGTGCGCGAATCATTACTGGCTCACCGTGCTTTCCAGATCCAGCGCATTGGTTACGATCTGCTGCCCAACACTGAGGCCGCTAAGAATCTCCTGCTTCCCATTGGGCAGAATCTTTCCGCCCCGAACCTCCGTCCGCTTAAATTGGTCATTTCCTGCAGGCACAAAGACCCAATCGCGATCATGCAGGTGCAGAACTGCGGTTGCCGGAACTGCCGCGTACGTCTGCATGGTCTTGCTCTCAAACGTCGCAGTCACAAACATACCTATCTTCAGGATCCCAGGGTTCTCGACCTCGATACGTACTTTTGCGGTGCGTATGCTCGGGTCCAAGACCGGTCCCACATCGCTGATACGTCCCGTCAGGACTTTGTCCGGATAAGCGTTGATGTGAATCTGCGCCGTTTGTCCTACGTGGACCTTCGATAGATCATTTTCGAAAACGTCGCAGAGAATCCACACCCGCGAAAGGTCTGCAATCGTGAATGCCGTCGATGAACCGGAAAGGTTGACGCCGGCTGCTCCGGCCTGTGCGACATTTTGTGAGATGATGACGCCGGATACAGGCGCATAAACATCTACCACGCTGCTGGGATGGTCCTTGTCGACTCCGAGAACTTTTAATTGCTCTTCGGCCGCCGTCAGATCAGCTTTGGCATCCTTTTCAGTGTCCTCTGCCTGCTCATACATGGCTTGGGAGATCGCACCGTGCTCCAGGAGTTCCTTCGCGCGAATATAGGCCTTGTTGGCAAGCTGTTCATCATTCACAGCTTTCAGATAGGCGTCGAAGGCCGTCGAGACATCGGGACTTTGTACCCGGAAGAGGAGTTGGCCCTTCTTGACATAGTCATCCAGACGCACTTTGATGTCGACAACACGGCCGTTGGCTATCGAGATCACCGGTATAGTCCGCGAAATGTCGGGATTCACGGAACCGGTTGCAGATAACTCCGCCGCTTCTTCCAGCTTCTCCGCGGCCTGCAAGGGAAACTGGTTCACCTTGCTCCCGTCCACCGTGATCAGGTTCATATCGGAGACATGCGTGACTTTCGCTTCCGGCGGCGCACCGTCCCCCGATTCCTGCTTCTTGCACGCTGTGAAGGAAATGCTTACAGCCAAAAATAGACCGAATATGGCAAACACAGAAAGTTTCTTAACTCGAAGCCGCATCATTGAATCACCTCGCGCCCAACTGCAAGATTCAGTTGGCTGGCCGCCGTTAGATAAGTGCCGATCAGTTGCAGATAGGCCAATTGCACCACGCGATAGTCGCTTTGCGCATTCAGGAAGTCCATCAACGTTGCGCCGCCATGTTGATAGGCAAAGGTCACCGTGTCGCGCACTCGCGTGGATTGCGCAAGGTACTTGTCCCTGTAAGGCTTGAGCAGAGTGATGTTGCTCTCCACCTGCGCGTATGACGAGTCCACATCACTGAACACCTGTGCGCGTGCGGCTTCGGTCAACTGCTGCGATTTATCGACGTCGATCTGCGTCCTCTTCTTTTCTCCCTGGTTGCGGTCGAAGATCCGCAAGGGAATATTGACGCTGAGACCCAGCGCGTCCAGCGCGTTGGGATTGTTGTACGAACCGTCGTGGGTCCACCACCCGCTCAGGGTCGGGTCCGTCGACCCGTTTGCAACCGCCAGTTTATGCGCGGACTTCGATTCTTCAATCGTCTGTAATGCCGCGCGCAGATCCGGCCTGTTGTCGAGCGCGGTTTGTCGGAACTCATCGAGCTGTTTCAACTGGTCCGAAAATGTGAATGGACCGTCGACATCAAATTGATCCACCGGTGTGCGGTCATTGAGAAATTGCAGCAGTTGAATCTTCGATGTGCGCAGATTGACCAGCGCGGTCTGCAATTCGGATTCATACTGGACGCGCAGCAACTCGATGCGATCCAAATCGATCTGCGCGATGTCTCCGGCGTGGAATCGACTGCGGCTGATGTCGATGATCTTGTCGTAATACTCGAGATCATCGTGGGCCAGCTTAACCACCGCTTTCGCCTGCAGCGTCTGAACGAAGGCCGAGCGAAGATTAAACACCAGGTTGCGTTCCAGATCTTCGTGGCTTGACTGGGCTACTCGTGTAGCATCCTGGGCAGTTTCGAGGCGCAGGTGTCGCTTGTTCTCTCTCTCCCATAGATAGCTTAAGTTGCTCTGCTCCTGCACCCCGCTCAGCGGCTGCCAGACTCCGTTGTGCGGAGCGAGTTGCAATCCGTCTTCTGAAAATGTGAACTGGGGATTCGGCCTGAGAAATGCCGTCGTTTCTTCGGCCTTCAATTCATCCACCCCCAGCGCATCGGCCTTTAGCGCCGGATTGGACGCTTCAAATCGCGCTTTGACTTGATCCCAGGTCAATAGCTGTCCCGCAATTGGTTGCTGACCACTGGCCGGCGGCCCGTTTGGGTTAATCTGACCAATACCAGGAAGCGCAAACAGCGCGAATGGCAGCGCTGTAGCTGCGTAAAACAATACTTTGAGTCGTTTCATGACACCCTTAGGAGCCGCCGCTTGGGCGGTCGCCGGATAAGAACAAAGACAATGCCAGGGGGTTCGACAGAGAAGGAATCAGGCGCCAGGCGGAGGCCGACTGTCGAGAGAACGGGTGAGGGAAACAGCTGGAGGCGAGAAACTGAATTCCTGGATCAGTTCCTTGGAACAACCGCTCATGGACGGAGCGTAAACTATTTGCTCTGGGAGAGCGAAAAACGCGACAACAGTCGAGGGATGGGTGTCGTTGGTGTGCAGCACCCTGCGCAGGCAAGTGTCCGATTCTGCCGGTCCCTGCATGGCCATCAGATCATCGCTGAGCGAAATGACCGGCAAAAGGAGAAGGACGACCATCGCAAGAGCTAAAATCTGGGTTCGTCGGGGTACTGGATTGGACTCGGAACCTCGGGTCCAGAGCCAGACCAACCCCAAAGAGCACAGGGCCCAGGCGATATTTAGAATGATCTCCATCGTCAAACCAGATTTTACCCCACTTCTTTCGATCGAAAATCCTGGACTCGTTAAGAGTTAGTGTGATGGGTTGTCAATAAGTGGACGATAGAGAATTTGTAAGGAGTTGATAAGCTACCTTGAAAGGTCCGATCTCGCCTTTGCATTCTGCTCCCGAAAAAGCTCATAGATCGGCGACAATTACTGGCACGCAGTTCAAGTTCGGGAGCCTGTCTGAGCATTGACCCGTCGCCGTAATACCCCTTATGATTAACGAGTTGGGTGTTAACGGTTCGCTCTCCGAGGCGACCTGGGCTCTCTGGGGCCTGAATTAGAACCCTTCTCGTTGCCTCGTCGTTCAATGGTAGGACAGCTGACTCTGACTCAGCATATTGGGGTTCGAATCCCTGCGAGGCAACCAATTGAAA
>Ga0302324_100016961_pt1 | contig 14470 bp, 11 predicted proteins | sample Palsa_T0_1_FD_201949 | JGI IMG/M metagenome (GOLD analysis project Ga0302324, IMG submission 201949) | Peat permafrost microbial communities from Stordalen Mire near Abisko, Sweden - Palsa_T0_1 | ecosystem: Environmental > Terrestrial > Soil > Palsa > Peat permafrost | place: Sweden: Abisko...
CCCTTGCGAGCGCGGAGGGTTGCTCGCGTTTTAACGCGGGGTGCGGTGGGATTGGATTTTTTTCGCCACGAGTGGCGGGGCTGCGAAACGTAAAGCTCAGAGAAAGGTAAAAACGACGCAACGGTAATATCGGGCGCTTGGCGGGCAACTGAGATTGTGGCTGGACAAAATCCGCACCCTTGACGGCGAAGGGTGCGCCACCCACCTTCCACGCTACAGCAAAGTCAAACACCCAGCGTTTCTAAAAACCGGGAAGAGTTGGGCACCTGAAAGAGGTAAGGGCGCAGAACCGTGGAAACTTCCGTCAAGAACCCCACACGTAAAACCGACGTGTGGGGCAACCACCTTCAACGGACGAGACCGCGAACACTGGGGACGGACGGAGACCCTTGCGAGCGCCGAGGGTTGCTTGCGTTTTAACGCGAGGTGCGGTGGGATTGGATTTTTTTCGCTACGAGTGGCGGGGCTACGACGGCGGTACAGAAAACTAGGCGAGTCAAAAACGTGGAGAACCCAGGGGTGAAACCGACACCTGGGGCACCCACTTCGCTTCGCTCAGCGCCCCCTCGTCGATTCGTTTATCGGCCCCATTTTTGTTTTGTACGGGACGGCGTGGGGCATGATTCTCCGCCATGAGTGGCGGAGCTACGACGGCGGTACGCGAAGCAAGGCGAGTCAAAAACTTGGAGAACCTTGGTATGAAACCTACACCCTGGGGCACCCACTTCGCTTCGCTCAGCACCCCCTCGTCGATTCGTTATCGGTGCGATTATTTTTTGGCGGGTTTGCGGTCGAAGTAGCCTAGGCGATCTAAGACTGCGCCCACTACTAGCGGGAGGGCTACGGTCGCGTCGTCGAAGACTTCGGCGAAACGGCCGCCTTCTTCGGGAGGGACGAATTTGCCCCAGGAGACCGCTTCGGTGTAGGTGCTGCCGCTTAGGCCGCCCCAATGGACTGGTTCGGGGCAGATGCGCAGACCGTAGTTGTAGCGCTTCAGGGGGAGTTTCTCGTAACCGCGGCGAGCCAGGATTTCGGCGTAGACGCCAAATTGTTGAGCCCAGTTTCTGGGGACACCGCCGCCCAGGGTGAAAATTCCCATGCGTTTGGTGGCCAGCATGGTGGAGGCGTAGTGTTCGAAATCGAGGAAAGGATCGAAGCGCAGGGTGGGACGATTGGCGGCGCGTCGAATGCGGTGATGCAGAGCAAAATCAATGCCAATTTCGGAATCGCTGAAGGCCGGGACGAAAACTGGGACGTTGTGGACCGCAGCGGATTTGAGAATTCCCCGCCCTTTGGAGTGCTGCAGCAGGTATTCGCCAATGCGTTTGTTTAGCTTCCAACTGCAGACGGTTTCTTCGGCGTCCCATGCGCTGAGGATGCCCTGGACGACTTCTTCGACGGCGTCGAGATTGGTTTCCGGTTCGAGGGTATCGTAGACGCGGTTGTATCCGGCTTCGAACAGGGTGCGATCGTCCATTTTCGCGTCGTAACGAAAGTGAGAAAGGCCGGTGGCTTCGACCAAACCGTGGGCCATGAGCGCGCCGGTGGAAACGATGGCGCGGACGATTCCGGATTCGATGAGGTCGCAGAAAATCAGACCCATCTTGGCGACGGTGAGCGCGCCGGAAAGAGTCATGACCACGAAGCAATCTTTATCGCGAGCCATGGCTTCGAGGACGTCGGCAGCATCGCCGATCTGGCGGCCAGTGAAAGCGGTCTGACCCATGGCGCGAACGAGAGCGTCAACGGTGCGGGCCTTGGAAAGATCCAGCGGATAAACCGGCTGCAGGTGATCGGCGACAGGATCGTGGAGGATTCGGCCGGTGGCTCCCTTTTTCTTTGCCATTCATCTCCCTCGCAGGTAATGTAAAGGCGGTTCGCGCCCGGTGCGGCGGCCAGACGGCGCGCGAATAGTGATATTACAGGCAAGCGAATAATACAAGCGCACCGATGCTACGCGAGGATTAAGAAGCTCGCGGGGCGCAAAATAAATTCACCCTTGGAATTCCCGCATGGCCCAAAACTCCTATACAGCGGCGGCTCCTGACAATTTTGGCGGTTTGCCGGAAGAAGATTCGAGCTACGAGAAATCGCGCGCGGTAATTCTGCCGGTGCCGCTGGAGCGCACCACCAGCTACGAGCATGGGACGCGCAACGGTCCGGCGGCGATTATCGCGGCGAGCCGCAACATGGAGCTCTACGACGAAGAGCTGCAGATGGAGAGCTACAAGAAATTCGGGATCGCCACGCTGCCGGCAATCGAAACGCAGGAAGGGACGCTGGAAAAAGTGCTAGGGGAGCTGTACACCGCGGAGCTGGCGGTGCTGGGGGATGGAAGACTTCCGGTGGCGCTGGGCGGCGAACATTCGCTGACTCCGCCGCTGGTTTCCGCAGCGGCGAGGAAATTTCCGGGCTTGAGCGTGCTGCAGATCGACGCGCATGCGGATTTGCGGGAGTCCTATCACGGCAACCCGGCGAGCCACGCCTGCGCGATGCGGCGAGTGGTGGAAATTTGTCCGGCGGTGCAGGTGGGCATCCGTTCACTTTCGGTGGAGGAAGCGGAGGCAATTCCGCGGCTGCGGACAAGGATTTATTGGGCGAAGGACATCGCGCGCGCGGCGGTGGATACATGGGTGCCTCGGGTGGTGGCGGACTTGACGGATGACGTCTACTTGACGATCGATCTGGACGGCTTGGATCCTGCGTACGTGCCGGCGACGGGAACACCGGAGCCGGGCGGACTGGATTGGTACCAGGTGCTAGCGCTGGTGCGGGCGGTGGCGGCGAGCAAGCGAATTGTGGCGATGGATGTGGTGGAGCTGTTGCCGCAGGCGGGCGATCATGCTTCGGATTTTCTGGCGGCGAAATTGATTTACAAGTGTCTGGGTTATATTTTCTGCGGAGCGAATCGGGGGAAGTGAGCGCGATCGCGAGCTGCGACTAGGGGAACTATGAGCCAAGGAACTGTTAACGAGCACTCGATCCAGGTTTTTATAAGTCATCCGCTGGTTTGGTGGATATTGATTGGATTGCTGGCGGGGTGGCTGGCGGGAGTGGTGACGCGGGGAAGAGGATTTGGATGTCTGGCGGATATTGTGATTGGGTTGGTGGGAGCGGTGATCGGCGGATGGGTCTTCTCGAAGCTAGGAATTACCGCGTTCGGATTTTTTGGGAGTGTGGCGGCGGCTACGGTGGGTGCGGTGCTGCTGGTGGCAGTGGCGCGGTTGCTTTCGGGTGGAGGGCGGGATTACTAGGACTGCTTTTGCGCGGGGCGCACCGTTTGCACCGGGCGCGTAAAGTCGAAAGATTAGAACTCAGTTTGAAACGTATGGTTGGGGTCGGAGGTCTTGACGCCCACCCTTCCCAAAAATCCGGAAGAGTGGGGCACCCGGAACAGATAAAGGCGTCGAACCGTAGAACCTTAAAGACTGGGCACCGCAGCGCTGACTGCTTGTTATTCGGATCGGCGTGCGGGGTATGTATGTACGGTGTGGTACGATGGAGCGATTACAAAAGGATCGATAAAACTTCTTGAGCAAACCTTCGCTGTGGGCAATTCCGTTGGGCGGGCTGGGCGAGTTCGGTATGAACATGCTGGCCCTGCGTTACGCTGAAGATATATTGGTACTCGACGCTGGGCTGATGTTTCCGGACTCCGAGCTTCTGGGCGTCGACGTGGTCATTCCAGACACCACTTATCTGAAGCAGAACAGGCGCGCGGTGCGCGCGATCGTTCTGACTCACGCGCATGAGGACCATATCGGCGCGATTCCCTACATTTTGCGGGACCTGAACGTGCCGATTTACGGCACCAAGTTCACGCTGGCGTTGGTGCGCAAAAAACTGACCGAGCACGGCCTGCTGGACGATGCGAAGCTGCATGAAGTTTCCGCGGGCGGCACGTTTGAGGTGGGGCCGTTCCAGGTGGAGTTTATCCACGTGACGCACAGCACCATCGACTGCGTGGCGCTGGCGATCCGCACCCCAGTGGGAGTGATCATCCACACCGGCGACTGGAAGATGGATCACACGCCGGTGGATAACAAGCCGTTCGATCTGCACGCGTTTGCGCGGTACGGGCGGGACGGAGTGCTGGCGCTATTCAGCGACAGCACCAACGTGGAGCGGCCGGGCTACACGCCGTCGGAACGGGAGGTACGGGTAAGGATTGAAGAGCTGTTCCGCGCGGCGCCGGAAAAAATCGTGGTGTCGTGCTTTGCGAGCTCGATCCACCGGATCCAGCAGGTCATTGATATCGCGCTGGAGACGGGGAAGAAAGTGGGATTCGTCGGCCGAAGCATGGTCGACAACGTGGAAATCGCGCACGGGCTGGGGCAATTGCGAGTGCCGGACGGCAGTGTGGTGCGGCCGCAGGATATTCGGACATTTGACCAGAAGAAACTGGTGTTGCTGGCGAGCGGCAGCCAAGCCGAACCGATGTCGGCGCTGTCGCGCATCGCGGTGGGCAATCACCGGCTGCTGGAGATAGCGGAAAACGATACGGTGATTCTGTCGTCGCGGATCATTCCGGGAAACGAGAAGGCAATTTTCCGGATGATCGATCATCTGTTCCGGCGACAGGTGCTGGTGTATTACGAAAGCGAGCGGACCGCGCCGATTCACGTCTCCGGGCACGCCAGCCAGGAAGAAATGAAAATCCTGCTGCAGCTGGTGCGGCCGAAACATTTTATTCCGATACACGGGGAATACCGGCATTTGTTCCGCCATGCGGCGCTGGCGCAGCGGCTGGGCGTGGTGACCGGCGAGATATTCCTGCTGGAAAGCGGGCAGCCGATTGAGTTCAAGGCGGACGGCACGGCGCACCGGCGCGATCCGGTGACGGCGGGTCGAGTGCTGGTGGATTCGGGATCGCTCGAAGAGATCGAAGAGGTGGTGATCCGCGACCGGCAGAATTTGTCGGAAGACGGGGTGGTGGTGCCGATCATCGCGATCGACAAACACACCGGAAGGCTGGAATCGCCGCCGGAGATCGTGACCCGCGGATTTCTGCCTTCGGATGACGGCAACGACATCATCGTGAAGGCGCGCGAAGTGGTAATGAAAACGATCGAGGGATCGAACGCGGAAGAGAAAACCGATTGGACGGTGATGAAGGAAAAGATTCGCGTCGACCTGAAGCGCTACCTGAACCGGCAAACCGCCAAACGGCCCCTGATTCTGCCCGTCATACTGGAAATCTAGGCTCCCGTGCGTCCCGCGCTGCGTCCGTTCCACCCGGAGGATTTTCCTGTGCTGCTGGCCATCGATAAGGCCTGCTATCCACCGGGGATCGCGTATTCGCGCCGGGAACTTTCCGAGTACATGCAGTTCCCCGGCGCGGATTGCCTGCTGGCCGAAGCGGCGGGGGCGATCATTGCGTTCCTGCTTACTGCGCATCGCGGCAGCGAGGGGCACATCATTACGATCGACGTCCTGGAACCTTATCGGCGAAGCGGAGTGGGCAGCCTGATGCTGGAGGCCGCGGAGAAGCGGCTGGCGGCGCAGGGCGTGACGGTGGCGGTGCTGGAAACGGCGATCAACAATTACTCGGCTATTTCGTTTTGGGAAAAACATGGATATCTTACCCGTGGGATATTGAAGAATTATTACCCTGGGCCGGTGGATGCGTACGCGATGACGAAATCGTTGAGGGCTTCGCGGCAGCGATCTAAAGGGGCTCAGTCTAAATCCTAGGTCAAAGACTAGGTCAAAATCCGCACCCTTAAGTGCGAAGGGTGCACTACCCACCGGCAGGTCAAAATCTTAAGTCAAAATCTTAGGTCAAAATCCGCACCCTTAAGTGCGAAGGGTGCGCCACCCACCGGCAGATTCAAGAGCATCAACGGCAGATTCGACAAACGGCAGATTCGAGAATACCAGCAGCAGATTCTAGGACACCAAGGACAGATTCTAGGACACCAGCGTCAGATTCAAGAAGGGCAAACCTTCGAATTAGTGCAACCGGGGATGTGGTGCAATGCCCGGGGATTATGCTTGTGGTACTTGCGGGCACATGGGTTGAAAATCTTTATTTGCTGCTGAACCGTTCTTGTTATAGTGACTCTGCTTTTGCGTTATCTCCGATGGGCCACGCGCGATAGCGCCCGCGCCACCCATTTGTAACGCGGTGCCTTCCCGAACTGCACCCAGGAGAATTGTGTGCGCGCGCTAACCCCTACATCGAATAAAAGATTGAATGAGCTGGTTGGCTTTGTCGGCGCTACGGTGGCCACATTGCTGGCGCTAAGCCTGCTGTCGTATTCCCCTCGCGATAATGCGTTTAACGTGGCTGGTCCGGCGATCGCGTCGCACCCGGCACGGAACTGGATAGGGCCGGTGGGCGCGCATATCGCCGACCTGGCGTTCCAGTTGTGCGGGTACGCGGCGTTCTTGTTTCCGATCGCGTTCATGCTGCTGGCGCTGCATTGGCTGCGCAGCCGGCCGATCGAGACGCCGGTAGCCAAGGTGTTCGGGACGGTGCTGATGTTTCTGGCGCTGCCGGCGGAGATGGCGCTGCTGGCGTTCCCGGAAGTGCGCGGTGCGCTGCCGCCGGGAGGATTGCTGGGGGCGCTGGGTTCGGGGGCGCTGCGGAGCGCGCTGAATCCGGTGGGGGCGCACCTGGTGGGATCGGCGTGCTTGCTGACGGCGCTGTTCTTGACGACGCGGTTCTCGTTTGCGACTACGGCGTCGTGGATTCGATCGCCTATGGCCGGGGACGGAATGGTTGGGCGCTGGGTAGAAAGATGGAGGGACTACCGCGAGCAGCGCGAGGATGCGCGTCTGCGAAAGAAGGTGGATGCGATCAAGGTGGGCGGACGTCCTCCGGCCGCGCCGCAGACGATTGCGCTGCGCAGCGCGGTGCTGGACGACGAGGTGGATGAGGATGTAGCGGCGGGGATCTCGAAAACGCCGAGCCGGGCGCCGACGGTGATCAAGTTCCACGAGCCGGAGAAAGCGGCGGCCAAGCGCGCCGCGGGACCGGCGAAGAACGCGGAAGGGCGGACAAACTTCAAACTGCCTCCGATTGCGCTGTTGCATCAGGCCGAGCGCGGGGAGCAGATGCAGGAAGCGGAGTTGAAGGAATGCGCGAAGGCAATTGAGGAGAAGAGCGAGGAATTCGACGTCAAGGGTCACATCACCCAGATCAATCCCGGGCCGGTAGTGACGACTTATGAGTTCAAGCCCGAGGCGGGGATCAAGTACAGCCGGGTGACAGGGCTGGCGGACGATTTGTGCCTGGCGCTGAAAGCGGAATCGCTGTTGATCGAGCGGATTCCAGGAAAATCGACGGTGGGAATCGAGGTGCCCAACCGGCATCGCGAGACGATCACGTTGCGGGAAGTGGTCGAGTCGCCGGAATTCAGCAACACTTCGACGAAGCTGGCGATTCCTCTGGGGAAAGACTTGATCGGGAGGCTGCGAGCGACCGATCTGGCGCTGATGCCACACTTGCTGATCGCCGGTTCGACCGGTACGGGCAAGAGCGTTTTTATCAACGCGCTGATTATGGGGATTCTGTTTAGGTCCACACCGGACGAAGTGCGCATCGTGCTGGTGGATCCGAAGCGGTTGGAGCTGGGGCTGTACGAGGATATCCCGCACTTGTTTACGCCGGTGGTTACCGATGCGCGGGTGGCGGCGAACGTCCTGCGAAATGCGGTGAGAGAGATGGAGCGGCGGCTGAAACTGCTGGCGCAGCGTTCGGTGCGCAATATCGACCAATACAATCGAACGTTTGAGAAACAGGGCTCGCTGGCGCTATTTCCGAACGATGGCGAGGACGAACACAAACCACTGCCGTATATCGTAATCGTGATCGACGAGTTGGCGGACTTGATGATGGTGGATACCAACGGGGTCGAGGAATCGATCACCCGGCTGGCGCAGATGGCGCGCGCGGTGGGCATCCATTTGGTGTTGGCGACGCAGAGGCCGTCGGTGGACGTGATCACCGGATTGATCAAGGCCAACTTCCCCGCGCGGATTTCGTTCCGGGTGGCTACCAAGGTGGACTCGCGGACGATTCTGGATACCAACGGGTCGGAATCGCTGCTGGGCAAGGGGGACATGTTGTTCTTGCCGGCGGGAACGTCGCGGCTGCACCGCATCCATGGACCGTACGTGACCGAGGAAGAAGTGACCGCGGTGTGCACGTTCTGGCGGGATCAAGCCAAAGCGATTTACAACGAAGAGCTGCTCAAGCCTCCCAAGGACGAAGATGCCGGGGAGGACGAGGGCGGCGACGTTGCGGACGGCGGTGGTGCAGTCAGCGAGGACGTGGACGGCGAGATGTATGACAAAGCGGTGAGGGTGGTGTGCGAGATGGGCCGTGCATCGACGTCGACGCTGCAGCGGCGTTTGCGGGTGGGCTACGGGCGTGCGGCGCGGCTAATCGACATGATGGAGAAGGACGGGATCGTGGGTCCGCCGGACGGAGCGAAGGCGCGCGAGGTGCTGAAGTCGAAAAGCTGGATGCGCGAATTCGACGATTCGATAAAATGAGCGGCGCGGCGTTGACTCGCTCGCGCGGCACCTTTACAATTTAGGGGCTTTCGGTGCCGAGGTAGCTCATCGGTAGAGCGCGGCCCTGAAAAGGCCGGCGTAGGCAGTTCGATTCTGCCCCTCGGCACCATCCTTGTGTATCGGTCCTAGCAAGTCCCAATTCCCTTTCGCCACGTACGTTGGTCCGTCGGGACACGTCTCAACGCAGCCGCACGATTGCGCGATCTCCCGCGACTTCGCGAGTTGGTCCTGGTCGATAACGGATTCCGCTTGTCGGGTTAGCCAATTGCTTTACTCCCCTCACGTCTGGTTTAATCTCAATCGTTCGAGAAGCACGTTGATTGGTCCTCGAAAACTTTTTGTGAAGGGAGCACGCCATGTCTGAAAGTGTGACGAAATCTGTGGGGCAAGAACAACAAGAACAGAAGATAGATACGCGCACCGCAGGGGAACGTATCGCCGGCTTTACCATCGTTGCAACAGCCGCGGCGGTGCTCGCCGTCCTCGTCGTCACGGCCGTTTACGCGCAGGACAAGTACTCGCTGAAATCGCCGAGCGGGATCGCGTTCTCCGACTTCAGGGGCTACGAGGACTGGTCTGTGGTCTCGTCCGCCCGGACCACCGAAGTGCTCAAGGTGATCGTCGCCAATCCGGGCATGATCACGGCGTACAAGGCCGGCGTTCCGGGCAACGGGCAGCCTTTCCCGGATGGCTCGATGATCGTGAAGCTTCAGTGGAAGCCGAAGAAGAGCACGGAGGCCCAATTCGACGTGGAGGTGCCAGATGTCTTTGCCCAGGCTTTCGTCATGGAAAAGGACAGTAAGAGATTTCCGAAAAGCGGCGGGTGGGGATACGCGGTGTTCAACTACGACGCCGCATCGAACAAGTTCACCGCCGATCCCAAAAGCCTCTCCGACTGCGGAAACACGTGCCATACGGCTGTGAAGGCGAAGGACTACATCTTCCACCCGTACCAGAAGCGCTGAACCGCGCCTGCGCACGACATCAAAGATCCGGCGCGGCGCCGCACATTTTAGGATTCCTACAATAAGGTCACGCTCCAATTCGGATATCGAAAGGCACGATGGGATGCGAGGTACGATTCACCCCCGCGGCACCACTTGAGTTTCACTCGTGGTGTTTATACTCCTGCACATCTCAGTTCCCTTTCGGTGATTAGGAGCCTCCCACTGTGATATCGACGCACACGTACGCCGGTCGGTACGTCTCAAACGGGACAGACCTCAGACTGCCTCGGTGCTAAAAATAAGGTGCCTGAAGGTGGGCACAAATGCTTAGCCAGGAAAAGCAGGGATGGGAAGTGTTTGCGGAACTAGCGTCAAGAGAACAGGACCCTCAGAAGTTGATACTTCTGGTTGCCCAACTGAACCGCGCTCTCGCCGAAAAATATGTTCCGCGAGTCCGACTTAGCGCCGGAACGTAGTGTTGTAACCGCGCACGCTCGGTTAGGTCCGAGCTGGCGCACGATCACGGTGCAACCCTGAGTCAGCGGACATCGCTTGGGGTTTGTACTGTGGATCAGCCCCACATTGGCGGTCGAGGAACCCATGCAAAATAACGAGCGGTGCCAGGAGTTATGCGTGCAAGCGGCGGGGGAACAGGACGCTCAAAAGTTGTCAAAGCTGATCGAAGAAATCGCCAGCCTGCTGCAAGAGCGAAACGTTCGCCTGCGAGCTCAGCGCTCCGCGGGAACAGCCACACACTAGCTGCTGACGAACGGCACATGGTTAAGTTTCGAGAATACGTCCGATTGGGGACAGACGCCTCCGGTATCACGACGCTATTCTGGCTTTGACGAATTTAGTCCCCCGTTGCACTATCGCTACAGGCATCCTTGCGGAAGTGGATATTTAGGGGCACGGAGTACTTCATATGAAGAGCATTCGTTTCGTTCTTTTGTTGGTGGCCACCACGACCTTGGCCGGGCTCACGCCGGTCGCGAAAGGGCAGTCGGCGGCGGGCGAGGGAACATCGTCGAGCCATGGCATTATTCCCGTTCTGAGTCCGAGCCACCCACAACTGGACCTGACCTACCGCCGGCCGACAGAAAGAACAAAGCTCCGGAACTACTTCTTCGATTCGTTTGGGCCCTACCCAATCGCCGCGGCCGCGGTCTTGGGAGGCATCAATCAGGCCTATAAGACACCTCCCGAGTGGGGACAGGGGATGGGGGCGTACGGCGAGCGAGTGGGGTCCGACTTCGGCATCGCGATGGTAACGACCACGACGCGTTACGCGCTGGCGGAAGCGTTCCGCGAAGACACGTTGTATTACCGCTGTGAATGCAAAGGCGTACTTCCGCGGTTGGGTCATGCCATGCTTTCGACGGTGACGGCGCGGCGTGGTGACGACGGGCATCGCGTTTTGTCATTCTCGGCTGTGGTCGCGCCCTATGCGGGCTCGATGACCGCGGTCTACGGATGGTATCCCAGCCGATATGGCGTCAAAGACGGATTGCGGATGGGCAACTACACGCTTCTGGCATACGCGGGGGTAAATATCGTGCGGGAATTCCTGCACGGAGGACCGCACATGCTGATGGGCCTCGATCACTCCTCATCCAGCGGAGCAGAGGCAGCGACCAGTCCTCGCTTTTGAATTGAGGGCTACGATCCGAACGATTCCTAGTTGCTGAGTGACTGCGGGCCGTTTGTAAGGACCATCGCCATCGTTAATCTTCGACCGTCCGGGTATTCGGCGTGAGCACCGGTCGCGTAATGTTCTGAGAGGAGGGCGATGGGATCATGAAAAAGGCACTTACATTTAACGGATTCACACCGGTCCAAAGTTCGTATGAATTGGGGGCCCTTTTGCCTGACAGAGGTTCAGCCGAATCGCTGTGCTCGGCAATAAATGGGTTGAGTTCTGGATGGACAGTCGAAGATGTAAAGCTAAGTGGACAGAGGTACTGGAGGGTTGTCTGGTTGGGTGAGTAGGTCACGATGCGCAGAATAGGACTCACAACCAACTGACGATCTTGCGTTTAGCCGCAAGGTGTTGCTAAATTAAGAGCTGAGATTTCAGGGTATTATGACCGCTGTTGTAAAGACGAATATCCCGCCCAATGAAACGCGCGTGAGAATGCGCGGCTTCGATGCCCAAGCCTTCCTCGATTCGGCTGGCGTAGCGCGAACAATTCTGGAGTATCGAAAATCGCAGAAGCTCTACTCGCAGGGCGACCCCGCGCCGACGGTGTTGTATATTCAAAAAGGCGGAGTAAAAATCTCGGTGGTTAATGAGTTGGGCCGGGAGGCAGTGGTGGCGCTTTTGGCAGCGGGCGATTTTTTCGGCGAGGGTTGTCTGACGGGTGCGCCGGTGCGAATGGGGATAGCGACGGCGATCGCGCCGACTACGGTGCTGGCCATCGAAAAGAAGGAGATGATGCGCGTCCTGCACGAAGAACATAACATCTCGGACCGCTTCATCGCTTATCTGCTGACCCGGAACACGCGAGTTGAGGCGGACTTGGTCGATCAGTTGTTTAACTCGATCGAGAAGCGGCTGGCCAGAACGCTGTTGCTGCTGGCACGTTATGGTAAGCAAGATCAGAAGCAAAACAAGGTGCTGCCGCGAGTCTCTCAGGAGACGCTGGCGGAAATGGTGGGTACAACGCGCCCGCGGATCAACATGTTCATGAATAAATTCCGGAAACTGGGGTTCATTCATTACAACAAAAGTGGAATTCAGGTGCACAACTCGCTGCTGGGCGTCGTGCTGCATGAATGAGGCATAGCTGAAATGGCGCAGTCCGCCTGATCCTCCAGGTTTGGGTGTGGCGCGGTGCGGGCGGTCTTTCCCTAAAAACGCCCGGGCTCACAACAATCCGAACACCGCAACTCCGTTGGGCGTCTCCACAAAAACTTTCCCGTTGGCAACTGTGGGCGCGATGAATTTGTTGGTTAGAAACTCGTCTCGCGTCCCTGCCTGATTGCTGTTGTAGATTTGCGATCCCAAGCCGTTGGGCGTAACTGGAAACGCAAACAAGACCGCGGGCGAGGTGTACAACACCGCCCAAACAATTCCGTTTGTGGATCCGTTCGCCGAAATGACAGGCGTGGCGCCGGGGGCATTGAATGACACGTCGCTCGCGGAAGAGACTGCGCCCAATTTCGCACCAATAATCGGGAAGGCCTCGATTGGTTCGCCAACCGCGCCCAGGTAGACCATTCCGTTATAGTAGGACGGCGCACCGTATTCGCCACCCAGAGGGGCCACATCGGGCATCTCCTGGTAGATATTATCGGTGACGGGATTGAATTTCCCCATCGCGTCGCGGTCGACCACGTAAAAGATCCCGTCTTTGCCCATTCCTACGGCCAGATGTCGGACGTTATTGCTCGCATCCGTTACATCCGGGAGTACCATTGCACCGCCTGAACCAAAGTCCTCGTCGGCATCCGATTCCGCCTGCGTATTGTGCATCGTGAAGTAGTCCATCACGCTGATGGTTGAGCCGTTGAGCTGCAATTTGAGGAACGCGTTTCCGAAATCTCCCGTCGCCGGAAAGTTGTCGTCATTCATTTCCATATCGAAGGTGCCATTGGCTGAGAGAAAATAAATATTGCCGAACCGGTCCGCCGCCGGCCCCGCGCCCGACGCCCAGTTCGACCCCTCGGATCCATTGGGAACGTAGTTAAACACACTGGTTTGCGCCAACGTTTTCTCGGCGTACGCGATCACCCATCCCGTGTACGGATCCGTATCGCAATGCGAGGCCCACGTGGTGTAGATTACCCCGTTGAGGAGCAACAACGCCGCCCGTTCCTTATACTGCCCTGGATCGAAACTCACGACGCCGGCCGAACTACCCGCGCCGCGTCCTGGAAATTTTGCTGTGATGGTTCGCGGGCTTCCCAAGCTGGTAAGTTCCGCACCGGTGGTTATATCGAGGGCGTGGAGCCTTTGGTAGTAGGCGTTGTTCGATGAATTTCTGGTCATCGCTACCAGAAAAATGGCGCCGTTGGGTCCCGCCGCACGATCGATGACCGGCGTCGCCATGATTCCGAGTTGGGACTCGCAGGAGCCCGGACTGCTACCGAAGGTTTCGCCAGCTCCTACCACGGATGTCTGCCACAATTGCGCGCCCGAATCGGGATCGAACGCATAGGCCGAATCGTTTTCCGTTGCGACGTACACCACGTTGTGCGCGGCGCCGCCAATCGTCACATTGCTCAAGTACAGCGGTTGGGCATCCACCCGGCCATCGACGAGGAGAGTTCGGAGCAATCCAAAGCTATTGTAGTTCACGTTGCTTGGGGTCAGCGCCGTTTCGCTCAGATATTGGCCGGTCCGCGCGACGTCGTTGTGATAAGTGGTGACATCCAGTGACGCCGCGGCTACGGTGAGCTTCGCTACGGAACTGGTTACACTTCCGAGGGAATTACTTACGGTAACTGTAAACGTATCGCCGCTATCGGCGAGGGCCGTTGGCGGAGTGATGTAGTTCGTCGAAGTAGCTCCGGCGATGACCGTCGTTCCCAATGACCACTGATAGCTCAGGGGTGGCGCGCCAGTGGCCTGCACCGAGAAGGTAGCTGTCGTTGAGACCGTCACCGATGCGTTCGTCGGCTGGCTGATGATCGACGGCGCTCCGGTAGAGCTGGCATCGGCAACGCCTATGGCGCCACCGCCATTTCTCTGGTTGCCGACACACCCCCCGCCAACCGCCGCCACGCTAAGCAAAAGAGACACTAACGGCAGGATCCGCCCCGGTCCACGCATGACACAGTCCTCCTATGCCTTCGGGACCTGAGGTTAGCCGCGGCCCGTTCGCGGCTGAATTGCGCGACCGCAGTGCAGGAGAGAGGTAGCAGTCGCCTAGCTGAAATTCGAGAGGCCGGATTCTACCAGCATCGGGGTATTAATTTCCAGGGGGCGAATCGCGCCGTCTAAAATGTAACCGAAGGGAGTAACGTCGCGCCATTTAGAATGTAACCCAACTAAAACA
>Ga0302324_100016962_pt1 | contig 14469 bp, 11 predicted proteins | sample Palsa_T0_1_FD_201949 | JGI IMG/M metagenome (GOLD analysis project Ga0302324, IMG submission 201949) | Peat permafrost microbial communities from Stordalen Mire near Abisko, Sweden - Palsa_T0_1 | ecosystem: Environmental > Terrestrial > Soil > Palsa > Peat permafrost | place: Sweden: Abisko...
CATCCAACTCGTCGAGGTTCGGATGGGTCAGCGTGTGATTCGCGACCTCGTGGCCGCCGCTCGCGATCCGGCGCGCCAGGTCGGGAAACTCCTCGGCGTCGCGACCGATGAGGAAGAACGTCGCCCGGACGTGGAGATCGGCGAGGACGTCGAGCAGCAGCGGCGTGGAAACCGGATACGGACCATCGTCGAACGTGAGAGCGACCAGCTTCGGCCAGCTGCGCCTGTCCGCCGGCGGGCGGTCGTGGAGGAACCGGTCGATGCGTGCGGGGAGGTCGCGCGCCAGCGCGCGCCGTGCATCCATCGAGCGCGTGATGACGGCCGGAATCACGGGCGCCTGCGCGTGAACGACGATTCGGTACACGGCGTAACCGAACAGCGTAGCGGCGATCAGCGCGACCAAGCCGCCGCGCGACCTCATTTGGTCGTGGACGCCTCCCGCTGGTCGGACGCTTGGTAATCGCTCCCGACGATGACCGTCACATCCGCGCTCGCCGCGCGAGCCTGTCCGTCGTTCGTCACCGTCACGCCCGTTAAGTGCGGCAACGCCAGGCGGACGCGTTCGCCCGCCAGCGGCCGCGCAGCGGAATGCACGCGCACCTCGGTCGCGGTGTAGCTGAACGCGTCGGCGTTGGCCACGGTACCGATCGAGAAACCCTTGGCGCGCAATGCATCCGCAGCGCGCTTTCCGAGCCCCGGGCGCCCACTGCCGTTGAGCACGTCCACCCTGATCGACTTCGCGGGGATAGCCGCGACCGCCGCGAGATCGAGCGGCGCCGGCGGCACGGCCGGGTCGAGGAACATCTTCCGAACGAGCCGCTCCTTCCCGGCGTCGTCGGCGATCAGCACGTTTCCGCAGCACGCCGTATCCTTGTCCCCGCTGAAGGGTACCTGGGCGGTGCGCACGTCGTGCAGGTCGAGGTTTGCAAAGGCGTTCGCGAGCGCTAGCTCTTCTTCGGGCCGCAGGTCGGTCGTCACGTTGTGATTTGCGACGGCGATCAGCTGGCGGATGTGCAAGAGATCGTTCAACTTGTCGTTGCGCAGCTTCGCGACCATGATGCGCATCACGGCCTGCTGCCGCTTGACCCGGCACGGGTCGCCGCACCAATCGTGGCGGAAGCGGCTGTAGGACACGGCCTGCTCGCCGTTCATGTGGTACTTCTTGCCGCCCACGAAATGGATGTGCAGATGGCCCCACGTGTCGTCGTAGTTCATCGTTTGATCGGGAACGACGTCGATGCCGCCGATCGCGTCGATCAGCTGCTTCGTCGCATTCACGCGCAGCGTGATGTAGCGGTCGAAGCCCGGGACTCCGAGGAACTCGGCGATCGTCTTCTCGGCGAATTTCGGGCCGCCGTCGGCATAGGCCGCGTTGATCTTGTCCTCGTGACCGTTCGGAAGAATGACGTCGGTGTCGCGCAGCACGGAGAGCACGTTGATCGACGGCTTGGGACTCGCGTCCGTCGGGAGATTCAACGAGACGGCCATGATCGTGTCGCTGCGCGCCCCCGCCGAATATTCCTGGTCCTTCGTATCGTAGTTGTAGTCGATGCCCAGAACGAGCACGGAGATGCGGTCTTTGTGGAAATACGTCTGTGGCTTCGGGATGAAGTAGCCCGAGATCACGCTGGCCGGCGACGCGCGCCGAACGATCGACTGCACGCCGACGAACCCGGCAGCTCCGACGATCAGCGCTAGGCCGAAAGCGAAGAGCAGCTTCAGCGGATGCGTCACGACCGGCGCGGTTTTCCCCGGATCCTCGTGCTTAAACGACACCAACCACCGCCGGCTCGGCTACTGGGCTGCGCACTCCATAGAAGTCGAACGACGTGGCACCCTCCAGCGTGACGCGCACGAAGGAACCCACCGGCGCGTTGGCAGTGAACGCGACGCAGCCGTCGACACCGGGCGCCTCGCCCATCGAACGGCCGACCGTAACGGAGGGAGCGCCGAGGGCCGAGCGTAGCGGGTCGCCCGCGCGCAGCGTACGCCGCGCTTCCACCAGCACGTCGACGGCACGCCCGACGCGCCGGGCCCGGGCTCGCTCGGATGCGCGCCGCTGCGCGTCGCGCAAGCGCAGGAGGCGCCGCCGCTTCACCGCGTCGGGAACCTGATCGCCGAACGTACCGGCCGGCGTCCCCTCCTCCTGGCTGTACGCGAAGAACCCGACGCGGTCGAGTTCCGCGCGCTCGATCCACTCCTCCATGGCATCGACGTGCTCGTCGCGTTCGCCCGGGAAGCCCACGATGAACGTGGAGCGCATCGTGATCTCGGGGATACGCCGACGGAACTCGCCGAGGATTTCGAGGTACCGTTCGCCGTTCGCAGGGCGCAGCATCGCGCGTAACATCTCCGGGTGCACGTGCTGCAACGGCATGTCCATGTACTTGCACACCTTCGGTAGCGCAGCAATCGTCTCGACGAGCTCGTCGTCGATCGTGGCCGGATACAGGTACAGCAAGCGAATCCACGCGAGCCCGTCCAGCTCGTGCAGGCGCCGCAGTAGGTCGGCCAGGCCGCCGCGGCGGACGCCGCGGTCGCGCCCGTACATCGACGTATCCTGCGCGATGAGAATCAGCTCTTTGGTGCCACCGTCGACCAGCGCGCGCGCTTCGGCCAGAATCGACTCCGTGCTGCGGCTGCGGAACGCACCGCGCAGCTTTGGGATGATGCAGAACGTGCACGGGTGATCGCAGCCCTCGGAGATCTTCAGGTAGGCGGTCGCCCGCGGCGTCGTCACGAGCCGTGGCAGAAAATCGTGTTCCGGCTCGGAGAGAAACTCGAGGCGCACTGGCGCCCCACCGGCGCGCACGTCCTCGAGGACCTCCGCGATGCCGGCGTAGGCACCGGTTCCGACGATGCCGTCGATCTCGGGGATCAGGTCGCGCAGCTGCTCGCCGTAGCGCTGCGAGAGGCAGCCCGCGACGATCAGGTGCTGGCCGGGGCGCTTGGCCGTCGCGTGCGCGAGGATCGTCTGCGTCGATTCCTCCTTCGCCGGGTCGATGAACGCGCAGGTGTTGACGACGATCGCATCGGCCTCGCTCGGCTGCGCGGCGACGCTCCAACCGGCCAGGCCCAGGCGCGCGATCATCACCTCGCTATCGACGAGGTTCTTCGCGCACCCGAGGCTGACGAATGCGACGCTACGCCCCGGAGCGGCGGTGCCGTTCGTCATCGGTAGTTGACGAACTGGACGGCGAGATCGGTGTCGAGGTCGCGCAGCAACTGCTGGACCTTCTGCAGGTCGTCCCTACTCTTCGACGTCACGCGGATCTGCTCGTCCTGATACTGCGCCTGCACCTTCAGCTTCGCGGCCTTGATGGCCTCGAGGAGCGCCTTGCTCTTGTCCTTGGGTATTCCTTGGCGAAGGGAGATGACCTGACGCACCGTCTGCTGCGCCGCGGGCTCGACTTGACCGTACTCGAACGCCTTGAGCGAGATGCCGCGGCGCGTGAGCTTACTCTGGAGGATGTCGATGACGTTCTTCAGCTTCAGCTCGTCGTCGGTCACGATCGTGATGGTCTTGTCGGTCGTCTCGATGCTCGTCTTCGAATGCTTGAAGTCGAACCGGCCGGCGATTTCCTTGCGCGTCTGGTTCAGGGCGTTGTCCAACTCTTGGGCGTCGATGCGCGACACCACGTCGAATGAACTCTCGGAAGCCACGGTCTCCTACTCTTGGGCTAGCGTGAACGTGCGCTCGACGACGTCGCCCGGAGCGCCGAGCGGACCGACGTCGCGGCCGTTCACGGTGACGTCGACGCCCGCAGCATTCCCGGCACGAACCGTCGCCGACTTGCCGTGAAACGTGCGCGTGGTGCCCGGATCGAAAATCCCCTCCATCGGCACTGCCCCGTCGACGGCAACCCGAACCCACGACCGTGCAACGACGCGAACGACGACCGCGTTCGCACCCGCTGCAGCCGAGCGGGCCGCGGCGGGCGGCGCGCCCGCGCGTGCCGGGGCTCGCTGGACCGGCAGCGGCGGCGGCGCGGTGGTCGCCGTGCCACCGCCCGACGGGACCGCCTGTTGGTCGCCCTGCAACTGGAAGTAGTTGTAGCCGACGAATCCGACGAGCACGACGGCCACGGCGGCGGCGATCCACAGCCACACCGACGGCAAGCGCCTGCCGGATACTCCCTCCGAACCTCTTCCCGAGGCCGACGCGACGAAGACGTCCGACCCGGCGGTAGCAGCATTGAAGCGCTCGACCGCAGCCTCGGCATCGAGTCCCAGAAATCGTGCGTACGTGCGCAGGAAGCCGCGAACGTACACCGGGGCTGCGATCGCGCCCCAATGCTCGTCTTCGAGGCTTTGCAGATACACGGACCGTATATGAATGCGCTCGGAGACGTCGGAAAGCGAGAGGTTCCGCGCTTCGCGCGCCGCGCGAAGCTCCTCCCCGAGACCGGCCATGGCACTTGAGTTAGCGTCGATGTCCGGTTATCCTGTTCTTCGCCATGCAGCGTGTACTTGCCGCGATGAGCGGCGGCGTGGACTCCGCCGTTGCGGCCGGCATACTCGTCGAGCGCGGCTACGACGTGATCGGCGTGACCATGAAAATGTATGCGCCGACGCGGCCGGCGCACGCACGATCGTGTTGCGGTGCGGACGACTTCGACGACGCCCGCCGCAGCGCGTCGATCCTCGGAATCCCCCACTACGTTCTCGACTTCGAAGCGGCGTTTCGCCGCGAGGTCGTGGATCGGTTCGCCGGCGCCTACGCCGCGGGGCGAACGCCGAACCCGTGCGTCGACTGCAACGCCTTCATCAAACTCGGCACCCTTCGCCGGTTCGCGCAACGGATCGGCGCCGCGCGGGTGGCGACCGGGCACTATGCGCGCCTGGAGCACGGCCCGGCCGGCGCGCGCTTGTTTGCCGCCGCTGACCTGGAGAAAGACCAATCCTATGCCCTGGCCGCGTTGCGGGCCGACCAGCTTGCCGAGTTGCTCCTGCCGCTCGGAGGCAGCACGAAGGCGCAGACGCGGGCCGACGCTCGCCGGCTCGGGCTGCCCGTTCACGACAAGCCGGACTCCCAGGACATCTGCTTCGTGGAGGGTGGCGACTACCGTCAGGCGCTCGCCGACCGCGGAGTCCCCGCCGGTGCTCGCGGACCCGTCGTCACCACGACCGGCGAGGCGGTCGGCACGCATCAGGGGATCGCGCACTACACCGTCGGCCAGCGGCGCCTGCTCCCGCCGACGCATTTCAACGACGGGCCGCGCTACGTCGCGCGGATCGACGCGGCGACGAACACGCTCGTGATCGGCCGATCGGGCGAGCTCGGCTCCGGCGCCCTCGTCGCGACCGGCGTCAACCTGCTCCGTCCCGAGCGCTTCACGGGTGCGACCCCGGTCCTCGCCATGACGCGGTACCGGGCGCCGCTCGCACCGGCTACGGCGACCGTGGAGGGCGACCGCCTCCACCTGGCGTTCGCTCGGCCCGAGCACGCGGTCGCCCCGGGCCAGCTCGTGGCACTCTACGACGACGCCGGCGAAGTGCTCGGCGCCGCCACGATCGCGGAGGCCTGCTAGCCGGCCGCCGCTAGCGGCATCTCCGGCCGCAGGTTCCAATACGTGTCCCGGATGACCGGGTTATAACCTGCGCCGCGGATGAGGCCCTCGAGCTGCGCGCGAGTCGCCTCGTTGGTCGAGCCGGCGTCGTGAACCACGCGCTCCTCGAGAATCGTGCCACCCATGTCGTCGCATCCATAGAACAGCGCGAGCTGCCCGAGCTTGAGGCCCGGCGTCAACCAGGATGCCTGGAGGTGCGGGACGTTGTCGAGGTAGAGCCGCGCGAGCGCTAGGACGCGCAGGTATTCGGCGCCGCTCGCCTCGCGGCCGCGCAGCGGCGTCTTGTACGGCACGTAGTACCACGGGATGAACGCGGTGAACCCGCCCATCTCGTCCTGCAGGTTTCGTACCACGTCCATGTGCTCGACGCGCTCCTCGGACGTCTCGATCGAGCCGAACATCATCGTCGCGGTCGTGGGCATGCCCAGGCGTTGCGCCTCGCGCATCACGCCGATCCACTCGTCGGGTTTCACCTTGCGCGCGCTGATGCGCTTGCGCACGCGTTCGACCAAGATCTCCGCGCCCGCGCCAGGCAGCGATTTCATCCCGGCGTCCCGCAGCCGCACGAGGACCTCGCGAACGGGAATCGCCTCCACATGCGCGAGCCCGACCACCTCCGAGACCGAGAGCGAGTGGATGTCCACTCCCGGAAACTGCGCGCGCACGCGCCGGAACAGCGCTTCGAACCAGTCGAGACGCAACTCGGGATTCACCCCGCCCTGGATCATGATCTGCGTCGCACCCTGGTCGACCGCATACTGGACGCGGGCGAGCACCTGATCGTGCGACATCGTGTACCCGTCGCGATGGTGCTCGGGCCGGAAGAAGGCGCAGAACGTGCAGTGCACGTTGCACACGTTCGTGTAGTTGATGGTCGTATCGATCACGTACGTCACATCGTCGCCCGGGTACATGGCGGTCCGGCGCGCATGCGCGGCGGCGCCGAGCTCGTGCAGCGGAGCGTCGCGGTACAGCTGCACGCCCTCCGCGTAGCTGAGGCGTCCGCCGGACGCGGCCCGATCGAGGAGGCCGGCTAGCGACATTGCAGCACCTCGGGCTCCACGCTGCAGGCGCGTTCGAGCGCACCGATCGCGACCGACTCGGCGATGAACCGCGCCAGGCCCGCTCGCGCGCGGTCGTCGAACGCGAAGTTCAGCGTGCGATAGTACGCGGCGTAGAAGCCGGCACCCCGTGGGCGCACGGCCTGGGCCGCAGCGATCACGCGGTCGGGATGCTCCACGCCCCATGCCTGCGATTCGCGCAGCGCATCGAGGGCGCTCGCAACGAGGTCGCCGCGTTCGCGCAGGACGTCGCGACGCACGGCCCAGACGGCGTACACCATGTCCGCACCGGTCCATTCGTGCCACAGCGACCCGAGGTCGTAGACGTGCTCGGGCACGACGCTGCGCTGCACGTCGATCGCGCGGTCGCCGATCAGGAGAGCGGGCTGGCCTGCGATCGCCGCACCGAGCGGATCCGGGTGCTCGGCGAACGTCGCGCGAACTCCGAAGCGGCCCTCGAGCAGCACTCGTAACAGATTACGCCCGCTGGACGACTCGGTCGTGACGGCGATCCGCGCGCCGTCGAGCCGCGCAGGCGGGACGGGACTGACGAGGATCACCGACCACACTTGGTCGCGCGAGCCGATGCACAGGCCGGGCAGCAGCGCGAGGCGATCCGCGTGCTGCGCGTAAAAGTGCGCGCTGACCGGGCTCAAGTCGAGCCGCCCATCGTGCAGCCGCGCGTTCAGGGCGGTCGGCACGTCCGAGATGAGCTCGCCAGGAAACCGGACCGCGCCCTCGTCGAACGCGCAGTAGATCGGCAGGTCATTGGTATAGCTGATACGCCCCGCTCGCAGCATCACGCCTCCACGGCCTGCGGGGCGCCAGCGCCCGGCGCCCAGTCGTGGTCGAACGTCTCGTACGTCGAGTTGCGTCGAACGGGGACGAAGCCGACCTCCTCGATCAGGCGCCGGAACTCGCGGTCGTCGACGTGCTGCCCCGACTGCGTGCCGGCGGCGTGGTAAATCCGCTCCTCGTCGGTGCTTCCGTGCGTGCCGTCCATGTCGTCGGCGCCGAACAGGAGCGCGAGCTGGCAGACCTTCAGCCCCTGGATCATCCAGTAGGCCTTGATATGCGGGAAGTTGTCCAGCATCAGGCGCGCGGTCGCGAACATCCGGATATCGTCGAGGCCGCTGGTCCACCCATGGTGGCTCAGCTCGTTGCCGTCGGGGTGGAACGCTAGCGGGATGAAGGCGTTGTAGCCGGGGGAACGGCGCTGCGATTCCCGCAGCATGACGAGGTGTTCCGCGCGCTCGGCGAGCGTTTCGACCGTCCCGTAGAGCATGGTCGCGTTCGTCGCGATCCCGACCCGGTGCGCGACCTCGTGGATCTCGAGCCAGTGCGCCGCGTCGACCTTGTTCGGGCAGACCAGGGCGCGGAAGCGCTCGCTGAATACCTCGGCCCCTCCGCCGTTGATGTTTTCCAGGCCGGCGTCCCGCAGCCGCACGAGGACGTCCTCGTACCCCAGCCGGTGCCGGCGCGCCAGGTAGTCGATCTCCGCGGCCGTGAACAGCGAGAGCTGCGCGTGCGGTACGGCTTCCTTTAGACGCCGCATCAGCGGCAGCCAGTAGTCCAGCGACAGCTGCCTCGGATCGTGGCCGCCGACGATGTGGACCTGGTTGAAGTTCGGCCCCGTTTCGAGGACCTTGGCCAGGACCTCGTCGGACGACATCCGCACCGCGCGGGCCTTCTCTTTGTTCTCGTCGACGGCGAACGAGCAGAACCGGCAATTCGCATAGCAGACGTTCGTCGAGTTGATGTAGCGGTTGAGGACGTAGTAGACCCGGTCGCCGCTGTGCCGCCGCTTTGCCTCGAGCGCTAAGCGGCCAAGCGCGTGGAGGTCGCGGGTCGAGAGCAATGCGACGCCGTCGGCTACCGACAGCGACTCGCCGTGCCCGATCTTGCGCTCGATCTCGAGCAGCGCCGGGTCACGGGTGGGGACATTCGCGATCACGTCACTTCCTTATGAGCGGGGTCCGGCTCACCATGAGGGGGTCTGCAGCTCACCGAGCCTCGGCTAAGACTAGCGGTCCGCGTCGCCCCCCGCAACCACCTCGAGCGTCGAAACGTGCGGGCCGACCAAAATCTGGGAGAAACATTAAAAAACGATTAGAGGATGCCGAAAACCGAAGCTTAAGCCGGGGCTAAGAAGGGGCTCATCTCCAGTGCGCCGGAAGGGCCACGCGGGGCCAGCGACCGGCGGTACCTCGAAGCGGTCGTTGTTCGCGTGGTCCCGTCGTTGCCGCTTGGGCAGCACTCCTCGCATGCCCGCACCAAGCGTCTCGTCGATCTCACTCCACACGAGGAACACCATGAGCTTCCCAAACAAGACTTTGGCGAGCCTTCTTCGGTTCGCTCGGTTGTCGCTTGCCTGCGCGGCGGTGCTCGGCATCGTCTGGGGCAGCGCGCTCCCGGCCCTGGCCGCCGGCGGCCAGAACGGTAACTTGTCCGGTACGGTCATCGACAACGTGACTAAGGCGCCCGTCGCCGACGCAGCGGTCAACGCCGCTGCCCCGACGGGCTCGTACACCGCGAGAACGGACTCGCACGGATCGTTCACCATCCTCGGCATGGTCGTCGACACCTACACGGTCTCGATCCAGGCCCAGGGCTACGATCCCGTCAGCACCCCCGGCGTGACCATCCAGGGCGACCAAACGGTCAGCCTCGGAACCGTGACCCTCTCGAAGACGCTGCGCACCATCGGTCGCGTCGTCGCTCGTTCCGCCTCTTCGGTCTTCCAGCCGAAGCAGACGGTCGACTCCTATCAGGTCTCCGGCGAGCGGCTGCTCCAGACCACCGGTAAGGCAGCCTCCACGAACGAGAACAACCTGCTCCTCGCCGTCCCCGGCGTGACCCTCAGCGACGCCGGCAACCCGACGATCCGCGGCGGTCTACGCACCGAGGTCGGGTACCAGTACGACGGTGTCGACTTCACCGAGCCGTTCTTCGCACAGAGCGGATCGAACGGTAAGTTTAGCGGCATCGGCTCCGTGCAGGTCGTCGAGGGCGCCGGCGACGCGACGCAAGGCAACGTCGGCGGCGGCGTGGTCAACCTGATCCCCAAGCGCGGTACGATCCCGCCTTTCGGATTCGTCGACGTCGAAGCCGGCGGCCCGAACTTCTTCCATCAGTTCGCATTCGAGTACGGCTTTGCGTCCAAGAACGGGCGCTTCTCCGACTACATCTCGTACACGGGCCAGCGCGACAACCCGTACGAGGGATACAGCAATGCGAACGCGGCCGACTACAACAACTTCTACGCGCCGTCGTACGAAGCCAACGACGATTTCGTCAACAACTTCGTCTACAAGTTCGGCAAAGAGAATAGCCAGTCGCTGCAGATCCTGTACCTGAACCGCAACCTGCAGCAGTGGGGCAACTACGGTGGCGTCACCGGCGGCCCCAACGGCACGTTCTACTATCCGAACGACCCGAACAACTTCCTGAGCAACCTGTTCGGTGCGATCGAATACGGTTCGCCGACCGGTCTGCCGAACTACAAGCAACTCGTCGGGCTCAACCCCGGTACGCCGGCGTTCGGCCGCCCGAATCAGGGCGAACTCGTGACGTTCGCTCCGACGCGGTACTTGAAGTTCCAATACGACAACAGCCTGAATTCCACGACGTTCCTGTCCGCGAAGTACTACAACTGGGAGAACCTCCAGGGCGGCAGCAACAACACGGGAACGTCGGCTTTGAACCCGAGCAACCTGGGCATCGGTGCCTATCCGACCTGGAACCAGACGGGCGGCCCGAAGGTCGGCGCGCGGCTCGACCTCACCCATCAGTTCAGCTCGAAGCACACCGTCACGCTCGATGGCCTCTACGAGAACGCCCATCCCATCTGGGACGGCTACGATCCCAACGCGATGGTCTTCTTGCTCGCAGCAACGGGTCACTACGGCGACTTCTTGCCGGGCGGCTATCTGTCGCAGTATTTCCCGAACGGCATTCCCCGCATCCCGAACACGGGCATCGGGTACAACGGCGCGTTCTTCCAGAACTTCGGCTACGGCATCCGCGAGCAGTGGGCCCCGAACGACCGGCTGAAGGCCGACCTCGGCGTCCGCTTCGACGGACAGAACCAGCACTACGGGTTCAACCCGTTCAACCCGAACGATCCGGGCAACCCGTCCGACGTCAACCCGTCGACGATCAGCTCGAAATACACGCAGCCGCGCGAAACCGAACCGCGCGTCGCGCTGAGCTATCAGATGGATCCATCCGATTCCCTGCGGGCAGGATACGGCCGGTCCACCGTGTTCCTGACGGCACAGACGGCCGGAACCCCGGCGGAGATGTACAACGCGCAGGCGTTCGCGAAGGTGCCGGCACTCCCGGCGTCCTCGGGCCTCGTCTGCGGCAGCGGTAAGAACCCAGCCGGTTTCTTCCCCTGCCAGAACTACGCGCAGCAGCTGTTCTGGCTCTACGACCAGAACTTCGACGCGCCCGACCTCGGCGGCGCCCTCCCGGCGCTGTACAACAACTACGACATCACGTACCAGCACCAGTTCGCAAACGGCTGGGGCATGCGCTTCACGCCGTTCTACAAGCTCGGTACGAACCTGCCGTCGTTCGCGCTGCTCAACAACCTCGCGGCGGGCGCAGCGGTGTTCACGGTCAACAACACCGGCATCAACCGTACGACCGGCATCGAGTACGGCCTGACCACGCCGGACCGCCCGACCGGCTGGTCCGGGTTCCTCTCCATGACATACCAGAACGTCCTCGGATCGACGCCGCCGCTGATCGGTGGTGAAGATGCGCTCCCGATCAACGGGTCGGGCTCGCTCGGTCTCGGCGACGTGTATCGCGCCGGCTACGTCTCTCCGTTCTCGACGCGCATCGGCGCAGACTACAAGACGAGAAACGGATGGCGCTTCAACCCGGTCGTGCAGTACGATCGCGGCTACCCGTTCTCGCTGGGTAACACCCTTGCGTCGGCGTGCCCGGTCATCAACGGACAGTTCGCCAACGTTCCGCAGTCGAACATCGCGAACGGTTGCGGCTTCTACGGCGGCCCGGGCGTCACGGCAGTCCCTGGGTACCAGGCCCAAGGTGGCTCGGCGAACTCGACCAACTACTTCGACCCGGCGAATCCGGGCAACGCGTTCAACCCGAACATCGCGTGGACGCGCGGTACGCCGGCCACGGCATCCAGCGGCGGCGCGCTCTGGAAGTCCAACGTAAACGCGCAGATGACGATCGAGTACAAGGTGCAGCGGAACACGTTCGGCGTGCTCTTCAACAACTTGTTCGGCAACGCGTACAACGGTACGGTGCCCGTCATCAACCCGTACTACCAACCGGTCGGCACTGGGCTCTCTGGGCCGCAGACCGGGCTCAACCCGTACTACCAGCCGAGCCGCGGGTTCACGAACGTACCGAAGGACGCGTATGCCTTCACGAACGGTGCGTACCTGCTGATTCCGAATATCCCGATGAACTTCCAGGTCTATTTCCAGCGGAGCCTGTAAAGAATGCATGTGACTAAGACGAAGTTCGCGAGGGCGGTCAGCGCCCTCGCAATCCTCGGCCTCGCCGCATGCAGCGGCTCGGGCACCAATCCCGCGTCGACCACCCAGGAGAACCTGTCGGCGAACGTGCTGCAGTTCTCGGTCGGCACTGCCAACATCGCGGGCGTGACCGGGCTGAACGTGGTGGCGACGTACCGGCAGCCGGCGGGCGCGTTGCACGCCGGGGACAGCGCCGTCGCGGTTGACTCGCCGACGCTGACCACGGCTGGGGCGCTCCCGGCCACGGCCGGCTCCCCGGACGGGTTCTACTCGACGATCGAGACCGGGCCGGCGCCGATCGAGCTGGGCACGCACAGCATGACCTCGACCGGTCAGAACCAGTCGACACCGTCCACCTTCGGGCGCTCGGGCGGCGTGTTCTCCCTGGGCATCGAGCCCTTCAACTACGGAGAGGGGGGTCAACCCGACTCGATCACTCCGTACGTGCAACCGCTCTACGGGCCTTCGGGCAGTTCGAGCGGGCTCAACGCGTTCATCCCGTGGGGCGGCCCACCCGCGTTCGACCCGAACCACGACGGTGAGGGCACGCGCGATGGGAAGATCTACCCCAACGGGACGCTCGGCATCGAAGAAGGCCTCGACGTCTTCAGCAGCATCACCCCGGTGGCGGGGCCGTACACGCTGTCTGTCGCGATCCCGGCCAATACCGGCACGGTGTCGTTCACGAAGACGGCCGGGCTTGCGAGCACGACGCCGCTGCCCGACGCGGTCGGTCCGACGCCGGTGCTCGATGGCTCGGGAGGGCTCACGTTCACCGCAACGCTGCCCCCCGGCGTCACCGAGGCGTACGTCCAGGTGGTCGACATCGGCCTGGTCGCCTCGAGCGGTTCGGGCGCGGGCACGAGCTGCAACGGCTCGAGCCCAGGCGTACCGACGTACTACACGGTCGTCGTGCGGCCGGGCAGCCTCTCCGGGACGATCGGCGATGCGTCGGGACCCCTCGGGACCCCGTCCATCTGCACGTCGGCCCAGAACACCACGCAGAACAGCGGGAACACGACCTTAGGGGATGCGTTCACCGTGCAACTGATCGGGTTCGACTACCCCGTCTACGAGGCGTCGCCGACGATCTCGCAGTCGCCGAACCCAGCCATCGTCGGGAGCGCCGGTCAATCCGACGTGACGATCTCGTCGCAGGTCGGGTACCAGCAGGCCGCCAGCGGCATCGTGTCCAGGCTCAGCCGTGGACAGTGGCGCTCGCCGGCACAATTGCTGCACCGCCGCTAGTTCGAAACGGCTCCGGCCGTCCACAACGACAAGAGGCCTCCGCTCCGGCGGGGGCCTCTTCTTGTGCGCGCTACGCTCGTATGGCTGGGAGGCGGCGGGCGATTGCGGTGGCGGCGAGGACGAACGTAAGGCCCAACAGATACCCGCCTGCCACGTCGCTGAGATAGTGCGCGCCGAGCGCCAGGCGCGACCACCCGATCGCCAGTATCCACGCGGCGATCGCTGCCAGCAGCAGCGCCCGGCTCCGCGATGGCGGCAGCGCGGCGAGCGCGTACGCGGCCCAGACGCCCCAGAACGCGGTGACCAGCACCGCATGCCCGCTCGCGTACGAGTACGACGTCTCGTGGTAGGCGAGCCAGTGGTTCGGGCGCGCGCGGTGAAAGAGCGCCTTGAAGACGTCGCTCGTCTGCCACGCCACGACGACCGTGGCCACGCTGAGGAGCGCGCGTGGAAGCCACGCACGGCGTACGATACCTGCCACCAGCGCCGCCACGCACAGCGCGACGTAGGCCGGGAACAGCCCGGCACTGGTGATGGCGGCCGCAACCGGTGTCGCCTGACCGAAGAAGAATGCGGCCGCCGCGCTGTCGAGCGTACCCGGAGGCCGCCCCGACACCACGAGCCCGAGTGCGACGAACGCTCCGAGCGCGATCGCCGCACCGGCGAGCAGACGTGCGCTCATGCGCTCACGCGCCGGCGGCGAAGAGGTTGGGCTGGCCGTCCTCGCGGCCGAGGCGCGACGCGACGGATTCGAGTTCGCCGAGGGTCAGGTTGATACGCCGCGGTTTGGTTCCCTCGTGTGGGCCGACGACGCCCGACTCTTCGAGCTGCTTCATCAGGCGCACGGCGCGCGGATGTCCGATCGCGAAGCGCGACTGCAGCTGGGCCGTCGATGCATAGTTCGTTTCGATGATGAACCGCGCCGCCTCGTACGTCAGCGGATCGAGGTTGCGATTCGCCTTCTCGTCGTCGTCGAGCGGTGACACCTCGACGTCCAGCAGATTGTCGGGCCGCGCCTGGGACGCCCAGAAGGCGACGAGCCGCGACACCTCACCGTTCGTAATCAGCGCG
>Ga0302324_100016963_pt1 | contig 14468 bp, 9 predicted proteins | sample Palsa_T0_1_FD_201949 | JGI IMG/M metagenome (GOLD analysis project Ga0302324, IMG submission 201949) | Peat permafrost microbial communities from Stordalen Mire near Abisko, Sweden - Palsa_T0_1 | ecosystem: Environmental > Terrestrial > Soil > Palsa > Peat permafrost | place: Sweden: Abisko...
AACGTGCGCCCGGTGGCGCGCTTCGAGAGTTCCTTGGCGAGTTTGACTCGTTGTGCCTCGCCGCCCGAGAGGGTGGTGGCGCTTTGCCCGAGACGGACGTATGACAGACCTACATCGAGCAAGGTTTGTAGTTTCGGCTGCACGGTCGGCACGGCGGAGAAGAACGGCAGCGCGTCCTCGACGGTGAGCTCGAGGATCTCCTGGATATTTTTGCCCTTGAAGCGGATCTCCAAGGTCTCGCGGTTGTAGCGCTTGCCCTTGCAGACATCGCAGGGCACGTAGACATCGGCGAGGAAGTGCATCTCGACTTTGATGACGCCGTCGCCCTGGCAGGCCTCGCAGCGCCCGCCTTTGACATTGAAACTGAACCGTCCCGCTTCATAGCCCCGAGCCCTCGATTCCGGGACGGAGGCGAAGATCTCGCGGATGGGCGCGAACAGGCCTGTGTAGGTGGCCGGGTTGGAACGAGGTGTCCGGCCGATGGGGCTTTGGTCGATCTCGATGACACGGTCGATGAAATCGAGGCCCTCGATGCGATCGAAGTGCGCGGTCCCGGCCGCGGCATGGTTCAGCTGAGTCGCGACTGCGCGAAACAAGGTATCGTTGATCAGCGTCGACTTGCCCGAGCCGGACACCCCCGTGACGCAGGTCAGCAGCCCCAGCGGAAATTCGGCGGTGATTTTCTTCAGGTTGTTGGCGGTGGCGCCGACCACCCGCAGCATGCGGGCGGGATCGGGCACATGCCGTTTCGCCGGAATCCCAATGGAACGACGGCCGCTCAAATACTGCCCGGTGATCGAGTCGGGATGCGCGGCGACTTCCGCGGCCGTGCCTTGCGCCACGATGCGGCCGCCATGGACGCCTGCGCCGGGACCCAAGTCCACGACGTGATCCGCTTGACGGATCGCATCCTCATCGTGTTCGACCACGATGACGGTGTTGCCGAGATCGCGCAGGTTGACCAGGGTGTCGAGCAGGCGCTGGTTGTCGCGCTGGTGCAGGCCGATCGAGGGCTCGTCGAGAATGTACATGACGCCCACCAGCCCTGAGCCGATCTGGCTCGCCAGCCGAATACGCTGCGCCTCGCCGCCGGAGAGAGTATCGGCGCTGCGATTCAAGGTGAGGTAGCCCAAGCCGACATTGCCGAGAAATCCCAGCCGATCGCCGATCTCTTTGACGATCTTGACGGCGATTTCGCCGCGCCAGCCGAGCAGCTTGAGCTTGCCGAAGAATTCCAAGGCGCGCTCCACGGACAGCGCAGACACTTCGGGAACGCTTTTGCCGTCGACGAAGACATTTCTCGCGGCCCGATTGAGCCGGGTTCCCCCGCACTCGGGGCAAGGCCGCGAGGAACGATACTTGGCCAGCTCTTCGCGTACTGTCGCCGATTCGGTTTCCTTGTAGCGGCGCTCCAAATTTCGGACGATGCCTTCGAAGGTGTGCTGCCGCTTCACCGTGCCGCCCTTGCCATCGAGGTACTTGAACTCGATCTCTTCATCGTTGCTGCCGAAGAGCACCAGATCCTTGATCTTTTGCGGCAGGCTTTCGAAAGGTGCTTCGATGTCGAACTTGGTGTGGCGCGCCAGCGACTGAATCAGCTGGAAATAGTAGGCGTTGCGCCGATCCCAGCCGCGCACCGCTCCTCCGGCGAGCGATAGATGCGGGTTGGCGACGATTTTCGCCGGATCGAAGAAATCCTGGGTGCCGAGGCCGTCGCAGGCCGGGCATGCGCCCGTCGGGTTGTTGAAGGAGAACAGGCGGGGCTCGAGTTCGCTCAGGGAATAGTTGCAGATGGGGCAGGCGAACTTGTCTGAGAACACCAGTTCGGGACGCTGCGGATCGTCCATGTAGGCGACGCGTGCCACGCCCTGGCCCAGTCGCAGGGCGGTTTCGAAGGATTCGGCGAGACGCTGACCCAGCTCGGGCCGCACTTTGAAACGGTCGATGATCGCTTCGACGGTGTGCTTGCGGCGCACATCCAGTTTGGGTGCTTGATCCAACTCGACCACGCGGCCGTCGATGCGTGCGCGCACGAAGCCGCCCGCCTGCAATTCTTCGATGAGTTCGGCGTGCTCGCCCTTGCGCTCCGCGATGGCGGGCGCAAGCAACATCAGGGCGGTCCCCTCCGGTTGTTGAAGCACCGCGTCGACCATTTGACTCACGGTTTGAGCGGCGAGGTCGATGTGGTGATCGGGACAGCGCGGCGTGCCGGCGCGGGCATACAGGAGACGCAGGTAATCGTGGATCTCAGTGACAGTGCCCACGGTGGAGCGCGGATTGTGCGAAGTGGATTTCTGCTCTATCGAGATTGCCGGCGACAGCCCCTCGATGGTGTCTATGTCCGGCTTCTCCATCATCGACAGGAATTGCCGCGCGTAGGTCGAGAGGGATTCGACATAGCGGCGCTGGCCCTCGGCGTAGATGGTATCGAAGGCCAGCGAGGATTTGCCCGAGCCCGACAGGCCGGTCAATACGATCAAGCGATCTCGCGGCAAGTCGAGATCGATGTTCTTCAGGTTATGGGTCCGGGCGCCCCGGATTCGGATATTTTGCATGGAACCAATCACTATACGCCCGGCGTCAAGGGCGGGTAAAACGCCGGTGTCCGGCATCGCTGACGCATATCTGTACGACTCCACCTCGTCGAAGCGACATGGGGGTTGGCCGGCGCGTGTACAATATGTGAGGTTCAAAGTTTCAGGGGTTCGTCATGGCGCGCGGTGTCAATAAGGTGATTCTGGTGGGTAATCTCGGCGCGGACCCAGAGACCCGTTCGATGCCCAGCGGCATGACGGTCACGAATATCCGCATAGCCACCAGTGAGTCATGGAAGGACAAGGCATCCGGCGCCCAGCAAGAACGAACCGAGTGGCACAGCATCGCCCTGTTCGGCCGGCTCGGGGAAATCGCGGCGGAATATCTGCGCAAGGGTTCGCAGGTGTTCGTTGAGGGCAAATTGCGGACTCGAAAATGGCAGGACAAACAGGGGAATGACCGGTTTACCACCGAGATCATCGCCGACAATATGCAGATGCTCGGCGGTCGCGCCGGTGGCGGTGGCGGTGGGGGCGGTATGAGCGGCGGCGCGGAGCGCGGCGGCGGCGGCGGCGGTGGCGGTGCCCCGCCTCGGGACGAGTACGATCAGTCGTCTGCGCCCCCTCCGGCGGGTGGCAAAGAGGATTTCGACGACGATATCCCGTTTTAGAATAGACTTTTCTTAAAGTGTAAACATTCTGGCCCGCTACTCGAAAAGTACCGGGCCTTTTCTTTGTTTACAGATTTTCCGGGTAGGCCTATACTAAGAGTTATGGACTACCTTTTTAATGAGTAAACAACTCAACCCATATTTGGTTAGACTGGTGGTCCTTACCTCCGGTGAGCGGCTTCCAATGCTCTGCCGTCGCTTCACCGGCGTGCCTCTGTTCGAGCCGACCGTTTTTGCAATTACCGAGCTGCGAGCACAGAACAGGGCGTCCGCCACGATTCAGCAAGCTCTGCGCGCCGTGATGGTGCTGTACCGGGTGCTTGATCGCTTGAAGATTGACCTGGACGAGCGCTTAGGCGAAGCCAGGCTGCTTGAGCTCGGCGAAATCGAAGAACTGGCCCGCTGGTGCCGCTTACCCCTCGAAGCGTTCACGGAGGAGCAGGCGCGGCCTGAACCAGCTGCGCGGATTGTCTCGCTCGAGAAGGTGCGTATGAAGTCCGTGGCCTCGGGTCCTGCGGAAATAGATCCGAACACCGTCGCGGTTCGCATTCACTACATCAAGCACTACCTGAAGTGGCGGGCCGATGGTCACATGCTGAAATTCGGACGCAATCGAGCCGATCCAAGCCTTTCGAACCTTAAGATCAATTCAGAGATCGTTCTTCGTTCGCTCGATGAGCGTATTCCGCCGTCTACTGGACGCAACGAGGTGGGTCAACGCCAGGGTATGTCGGAGACGGAACTGGCCACGCTGATCGAAGTTATTCAACCTGACTCCCCGGAAAACCCATGGAAAGGGGATCACGCCAAGGAACGCAATGCTCTGATCGTCCACTGGTTCTTAGGCCTCGGCATTCGTCGAGGCGAACTCTTGGGTGTCCGAGTGTCTGACGTAGATTTCCAAGCCAACGAAGTATTGATTGCCCGGCGGGCTGATGATCTCGATGATCCCCGAGCGAATGAACCCAACGCAAAGACCCGCGACCGCCTCCTTTCCTTGGAAGAGGATCTCGCAGTGCTCACCCGACGCTACATTACCGGGGCGCGTCGCCATATTGAGGGCGCACGTAAACACCACTATCTTTTCGTCGCAAATGGGACGGGAGCGCCGCTCTCGTTGAGCGGTTTAAACAAGATTTTCGTGGTCCTTCGCTCAAAATGTCCAAATCTCCCCGACGACCTGTCTGCGCACGTCTTCCGGCATACCTGGAACGATGAGTTCTCAGACTTAATGGATAAGCGGCAGGTATCCGAAGAAGCCGAAAAAAAGATGCGGTCCCGGATCATGGGCTGGTCGGAAACCTCCGGCACCGCAGCCACGTACACCCGCCGGCATACAGAGAAGAAAGCCAAGGAAGCATCTCTTTCCCTCCAGTCAAAGCTTAAGCCGAGATCCAAAGATGACTGCTAATTCAAGTCTTGTGATCTCAACGAGAGCCTACACCGGAACGTTGCCGACAAGCGTGCGAACACGGGGCGGCGCCATTTTTGATCCCCGCGCAAACATCTGGACTTACAAGGACGGTGTTATCAAGGTCGTAATCAATTTTGAATCTACTGCCGCGATCTCCCTGGAAATGCAGAAATCACTGAGGTCCGTACTTATATGGTATGCAGAAAACTCATCGGCGAGTCATTTGATGAGCATGTATGCGCGATTTCTGTACCTCATTCGGTTCCTAGTTGGTGAAAAATCTGGTCGCATCGACACAATCTCCAAGATTGACCTTCTGAATTACAAGTCTTCGCTTACCCCTGATATCGCGTGGTATCTCGGATCGCTGTCGGGATTCATAAAAAAATGGTACGGAATGGGGTACCCCGGTGTTGCCGCCGACGCCATCGCGCTGTTGAGAGATCTCAAGGTGCGCGGCAATGCCAAGGGAGTCGCCGTCCTAACCATGGACCCGGTGAATGGCCCATACACTGATCTAGAACAACAGGCAATTCAGGACGCACTCAACGATGCCTACGCCGAGGGCCGAATCGCGGATCACGCTTACATGCTGGCTTGGCTATTCATGGCGCTGGGGCAACGACCGTCGCAGTTCGCTGCTTTAAAAGTGTCCGATATTACTGCCCTGACGATAGATGGTTCAATCCTCTACAACATAAAGATACCTCGCGCAAAGCAAAGGAACGCTCATCCGCGAGCGCAGCTAAAGGATAGGCCGCTTGTATCCCAGATAGGCGGCCCCTTGCTCGCCTATGCGGGCCGTGTCCGGGAGCGATTTCGCGATCGCATTGATCGCCCCGACGATGCGCCATTGTTTCCCTGTAGCGTGCCCGGCGAATGGGCGCCAGGCTACGAATATCACGACACCGCCAAAGAGCTGTCACGTCGCTTCAGCCTGACACTGCGCGCACTTCGAGTGCATTCAGAACGTACCGGCGACCTACTGCATATTACGGCCGTTCGCTTTCGCCGCACGTTTGGCACAAGAGCCGCTCAGGAAGGACACGGTGAGCTGGTAATCGCGGAGATGCTTGATCACTCCGACACTCAAAACGTCGGTGTGTATGTTGCGTCGGTGCCGGAAATCGCAGAGCGCATAGATCGAGCCATTGCGATGGAGCTGGCCCCTCTCGCACAAGCGTTTAAGGGTGCACTAATCACCGACGAATATGAAGCAACGCGACGCGGTGACCCGGCGAGCCGCATTCTTGATCCGCGAATCGATCGAACGATGAAGCCAATGGGCTCGTGCGGACAGAACTCATTCTGTGGCTTTAACGCACCGATTGCGTGCTACACCTGCAAGAACTTCGAACCATGGCTGGACGGCCCGCACGAGGCAGTATTGGAGCATTTACTAGAAAAGCGCGAGCAGCTTTTAGTATCGACCGATAAACGGATAGCAGCAATCAACGACAGAACGATCCTTGCTGTCGCTGAAGTGATTCAACTCTGTCGTGATGCAACGATGGAAGTGCCTCATGGCTGAAGTTATCCACTTTACTCCACGATCGGAGCTCGAGGCGGCCGCCAACGTTCGTGACTTTATTCAAGTCTGCCGAAACCAGTTAACCGCGTTCGGCGCGGATTTGCGTTTCGACGACAATGTGTGGGACGTGACCGAAGCGCTTGGGTTGAAGCGGAGCAAACGAGAGCGCATCGTCTTCAGCACATGGGGTTCCGTCAACGCAACTAACCCAACGCCACTACCCGAACCGTTTCTGTCGTTCGCAAAAGCTTACCTCCGTTATCAGCATGGCCTCAGACCGACAAAATCGATCGGAACCCGTATAGCGGCACTGCGTGTGGTGGAGGCGGCGCTCTCCGAAAACGGTTTAGTACCTGACCCGCTGAATATCAATCCTCAAATACTCAATCGTGCGGCACAACTCTGTGCGGACAAGTTCACAAAGGCAACCGCATTCAGGGTTGGCGGGCAGCTCGAAATGCTCAGTAGTTTCATGGTGGACAGCCACTTGATGGCTGTTCCTGTCCACTGGAAAAATCCGATCCGTCGGCCGACGGATTCGGTCCGAGTGGGGAAAGAGTTCGATCAAGAGCGCCACGATAAGCTGCCATCACCCGCGGCGCTATCGGCACTCGCTAATATCTTTCGAATAGCACGGGAACCGTCCGACGTCTTGGTCTCCTCCCTCGTAGCCATCCTATGTTCGAGTCCGGATCGAATCAATGAATTGTTGTATTTGGAAGTCGATTGTGAGGTGACGCAAACTATCCCATCGACGGGACAACTCGCCTATGGCCTTCGGTGGCGCCCCGCCAAGGGTGCGGAGCCGATGATCAAATGGGTAATCCCCGCCATGGCGGACGTCGTCAAGGAGGCGCTGAACAACATCAGGCTATTGACCCAGGAAGCTCGCGATGTTGCAAAGTGGTACGAGGAGCATCCCACACAATTATTTTTGCCGCCGTCCCTGGCACATTTGCGTGACTGTGGGAGACTCTCGACGCAAGAGTTGGCGGACGTGTTGTTCGTGGACCCCGTTGATCTCCCCGCTGCTGTCCGCATATGGGCGAGGTCCAATAAAGTTGGGGCAACGGGCAAGGGACTCCAAAGTACGTACAGCTTTGCGGAAGTGCAGGCCGCAATATTGGCAAAGCTGCCGCACGGCTTTCCTGTCGCCAACGCAGAGCTTGGTCTGAAATACAGTGATGCGCTCTGTCTGATTCAAGAAAATCTTCTTCACTTCAATAAGGCAACGTTGCGAGGCGAAGTGGGAATGGTCAACCACGAGCATCTCAGCAATCGACTAGCCAATCGGGTGGACGGACAACGATCGATGTTTGATCGCTTAGGATTTACCGAGCCGGATGGCAGTCCGATCGGTGTGACGACGCATCAATTTCGGCATTATTTGAATACCCTGGCGCAAATCGGCGGCTTAAGCCAGCTTGATATTGCGAAGTGGTCAGGGAGAAAAGACGTCCGTCAAAATGAGGCCTACGATCATCAGTCTGATCGTGACGTGCTTGCTCTGGTGCGCAGCGTGGTCGGAGACGAGAAACGCATGCACGGACCGCTGGCACGAGCAGACAGGCTCGCGTTAATCCCGCGTGATGAGTTTGCGCGTTTGAAGGTGCCAACAGCGCACACCACGGACTTTGGCTACTGTATCCACGACTTCACGATGTTACCCTGCCAGATCCATCGTGATTGCATGAATTGCGACGAGCAGGTGTGTATCAAAGGGGACGAAGTAAGAGAAGCGAATATCCGTATGCGCCGAGCCGAGACGGCGGCTCTTCTCGAGCAAGCCCGAAGCGCAACCGCACAGGGGTATGCGGGTGCAAATAGGTGGGTCGAGCATCAGGAACGCACGTTGGTGCGGTTCGATAAGCTCTGCGAAATACTCGACGATCCAAATGTGCCTGTCGGATCGGTCATTCAACCCTCTGGGATCGTTCCAGCCTCACGGCTCCAGCAGGCGGCGCAGCAACGGGGTTTGATGGCGCCGGCCACCGGCCTTCTGGAATTCGCGGGAGACGATCTGCTCCCTGCTACACCGGAGGAGGAGGATGCATGAACTCTAGCCGAGAACGGAATTTAGACGGCGAGGCGATTTCTCGCATTGTGGCAATACTTGATGGATGGTCGGGCAAGCTCACGTGGGAGTTGCTCATCGACACAATCCGTAGGCATCTTCGAGCCGACTATACCCGCCAGGCCTTGCACAAACACGAACGGATCAAGCAGGCTTTTGTACATCGAAAGAAAGCCCTTTCGTCGGAACCAACGTCCGAGGAAATTAGTGGCTCCCCCGAACTCAAAGCCGCGCTAGAACGAATAGGTCGGCTGGAAGGAGAGAATGGACGACTCGAGGCGGAGAATCAACGCTTGTTGGAGCAGTTTGCGTGCTGGGCGTACAACGCGCATACGCGCGGACTTGAACACGCATTTTTAAGCCGTCCACTACCGGCCGTCAATCGCGACCAGACAGCGCAACCACTCAAACCGACAAAGCGCCCGGGCCGCTGAGGAACTACGACAAATGGCAAGTGGTAGACAGGTCGCCTACGAAAATTTGCAGCGCTTCACCGCATGGATAGCAAGCAAAACCGACGAGGACTACAGAGCCCTTGCGAGCCGGGGCGTATTGTCAAGAAAGGAAATCGCCCGAGAGTGCGGCTTTGCAAAATCGGCCCTCGACCAAAATCCTCGCATCAAGGTGGCACTTCGAGAATTGGAAGAAACACTTCGCAGCAAAGGAGTGCTGCCGCTCGCGGTGAGTAAATCGACCGCGGACGTTGATGAACCGCGGCGACGCGAACCTGGAACTCGTCGCGCCATACTCGATGCAGAACGCCTGCGGCGGCTGGAGCAGGAAAATGCCAGTCTCAAAGCGGAAAACTCGGAGCTCAAGAGCTTGCTTGGCAAACATGCCATTCTGCGTGAGGCGCTGGCCATGTCTGGCAGGTTGCCTCGATGACGCCATCGTACACATTGCGTGTTACAGCAATCAGAACACAAAATCCGCGGGGCTTTGGTGGGGCCATCTTCACCGGCAAACAGATTGGAAGTGATGGCGCTGTATTGGATGCAAGCACCTATCTTGTGGTGCGGGTGTCGGGCCGCGTACTTGCGGGCCAAGTCGTTGAGCAGGGCCAGTGGTGGAAAGTTGAGGGCGAAGTCCGATCACGAATGCTCGACGTTGGAGGCTTTCGTATCACAGAGCAGCAACTGACCGCGGTGAGTGCGGTGTTGATGCGGCCTTCCGGTGAACACATTGTCACGCTGTTGGCAGAGAACCCCGAATTTGAAGGAATTGGCCTAGTAAAAGCTCGACGGTGCTGGGAGAAATTTGGAGAGAAACTCTACGAGATCCTTGATGCCGCCGATGTCGAGTTGCTATCCAAAGTGCTTAGTCGGGAATGTGCCGAGAAAGCGGTTGCTGCTTGGTCAATCTACGGAGACGCCAAGACACTCCAATGGCTACAGGCCAAGGGCTTTGACGTAGTACTGGGCCGCAAGGTGTTGGAGTTCTTCGGGCGCGAGGCCTCCGCCAAAATCGAAGAAGACCCCTATAGGCTACTGAGCTTCAGTGCTTCGTGGTCCCATGTTGACGCCCTGGCGCTGTCTCGTTTCAAGCTCGAGCTTGAGGATCCTCGGCGCCTGCGTGGCGCGATCGAAGAGGCTTGCTATCGCCTGTTTGGCGCAGGGCACACGGCCACGGATAGGGCTACGCTTATGGCCACGGTGGGTGAAGTATTGCGAACGCACCCAATAACACCGCAGTGGTATGAGCTCATCTTTAAATCACTGGATGAAGGCCACACCAACGGCAGCTTCGTGATCGCTGAGGACTGTGTCCAGCCGCTTGGGGCGCGAGTGATGGAAGCGGTCGTCGCCGACACACTGACCGCGCGCATCGCGGCTCGATCGTCTGCCCGGTTGCTTTCCAGAGATGTTGTTGAAGACATTCTGACCGAACACGAGGCGAGCGAAGGGATAACCCTCTCTGCCGAACAGCGCAAGGCGGTTCTAGCCGCGTGTGATAGTGCATTTGTTTGCATCACCGGCGGAGCCGGCGTTGGAAAGACCACAGTCCTGAAGGCTTTGTATACGATTTATGACCGAACGGGGCATCGCATTGTGCAGTTGGCACTTGCCGGCCGCGCTGCGAAACGAATGCATGAAGCAACTGCGCGCACGGCCACCACCATCGCAAGTTTCCTTCGCTCCTTCAAGGAGGGCGATCTCGACGGACCTTCGGTGTTGGTGATCGACGAGGCGAGCATGGTGGACATCATCGCCATGAGCCAAATTTGCGAGGTGATTCCGGCACATGTGCGGCTAGTGCTGGTGGGCGATCCGAATCAACTGATGCCGATCGGTCCCGGTCTTGTCTTGCATTCGCTTGTCTCGATACCTGAAGTGCCCGTAACCGAGCTTACCGTCGTGAAGCGCCATGGCGATCGAATCCGTGAGGCGGCCTCGTCGATCCGGTCGGGAATTTGGCCAACGCTTGGACGCGAACCAACCGGGGATATCTCCTTTCTTCCCTGCGATCGCGCCGACGGGGACATCGCCGAGTTGGTGATGAAGCTGTACCAACAAGATCCAAAGAATACTCAGATCTTATCCTCGAGTCGGATCGGCCCGGGAGGTACGAAGAGGCTCAACGAACTCTGCCAGGCAGCATTTACCGCCAAAAGCGAGCCTCTGCTGGTCTGGAATGCGGCCGACGATTGTCATGAACACACCGGCATGCACTTAGGCGACGTTCTGCTGTGCGCCCGGAATCTTTGGGATAGGGGGCTTCAGAACGGCTCGCTGGGGCGCCTCCTTGAGATTGAGGCGGAGCCTCGATTACTCACCGACGATGATGGCAATGAAGCCGGTTATGCGCTCGCGTGGGTGGAGTGGGACGATGGGGTGCGCCGGCCACTGTTCGCGGACATGCTCGATGATCTTGAACTTGGGTATGCCATCACCGTTCATAAGGCGCAAGGATCGCAGTGGCCCCGAGTGATCGTTGCGGTTACTGGTAATCGGCTCCTCGATCGCACCTTGTTGTACACCGCGGCGACGCGCGCGCAACGTCAAGTGATCTTGGTCGGTGATGAGGCCGCCGCTCGACGTGCCACGATCTCGCAGCCACGTGCGGCCGGTAGGCGGGTCAACCTAGATAAGGCCGTTGAGCGCCTTCTACGCGCCTCGAAGCGCCGTATGGAGTGTCAAGGTCGCCTTGAGTTCGCCGAGCCCTGAGCGGACAGCTCTGGCGACTGCACACTTAACCTTAGACTGCTCGCTAATTCGTGTTGACCAAGTCTCTGCGAATTACAGGATCGGCTCGTTCCTCTCACGCTGTCGAGTTCTCGGGTTCGACCCAGTGCCGCCTCTCACGAAAGGTAGGTCCAGGGAACAGCCGGCCGCGGCTTCCTGGAACTCGACACTCAGATGCGAGTCGAAGCTCACTTATAACCGGAAAACAGAGGGATGCTGTTGACTCGACCAAATCGAACAGAGAGATGGCGGGTCGCTGTTTTCATTGCGGTCGTCGGCCTGCATCTTCTCACTGGATTGCTCATGCTCGCGGCCACTAAGGTTCGAATCGCCATATTACGACCCGAACAGGGCGTCATAGTGATGTTCCTGCCATCCGCTGAGCCGCGTCGTCCTCCTTCGGATCTCTCGACTTCACAAGTCCCCACAAATGTATTGAACCCCAAAAAGAGAGAACCCTCAACGCCTGCCGATCGAAAGCCAATGGCCGAGCCGAACAATGCTATTACGGTTCCCTACATCGACTGGGGCGCTGAAGCCGAAGCAGGTGGACAACGAAAAATCGAGAATGACGAGGCAGAGAGACGCCGGAGAAATCTAGCCGGCCCCTCGGATTCCCAGCTAGATTGGGCAAGGAATAACGCTGCAATTGTCGGCGAACATCATAAGTTGGGTGATAGTGAACGTGCAGAGGGCGGTGAGGTGATCACATGGGAAAACGACAAGTGCTACTGGACGACGCATGGCGTTACAATCTACGGGATGCAGCAAACCTCGAAGGTCTGCAAAGATCCACCCAAGGCGGATGCAGAGCTGTTCAAGGAGATGCGCAAGAAGCTCGATGAACGCGACACAGACCGCACACCGTAATCACACATCGTCCGCTTTGGTCGAATGGATTGGCTGCCCATGAAATTGGTTGCGACTTCGATCGCGGTTCTATTGTCCGCAGTCTTCGGATGCTTTCTTGCTGTTTCGTCTGGCTACGCGCATGAGCACTCTGATCCGATGCCAGCGAACGCGAGGCTCGGCACGGTCTCTTTCGCCATTTCTTGCAAGCCAGAGCTTCAGGGCGACTTCAACCACGCGATCGCACTGCTGCATTCATTTTGGCACAGCGAAGCTCAACGCGCTCTCGAGGCCATAGCGGCATCGGATCCCGACTGCGCAATGGCCTATTGGGGCCTTGCTATGTCTCATTTTCAGTTCGGTCTGAGCTGGCCCAGCAACACTGACCTTGCCGCCGGACGATCAGCCTTGGAGCAGGCGAGAGCCGCGACCGAGCAGACCCCTCGTGAGAGAGCGTACATCGCTGCCCTCAGCGCGTTGTATGATGAATTTAAGCCCGATGACTCTTGGAAGTACTTCCAGAAGTACGCAGACGCACTGGGACAGATCGGGGCCGACTATCCGTCCGACGTCGAAGCGAAGGTCTTTCGGGCACTCGCTCTTATTCTGGCCCAGCCACCAGATGACGCAAATCTCGTTGAGATGAAACAGGCCGTGCTTATCCTCACGCCCCTTCTAAGGCAGTATCCGGACCATCCTGGCATCGCTCACTATCTCATTCACGCGAGCGATGTTCCGGGAATGGCCCAAGGAGGGCTCGAGACCGCGCGGCACTACGCGCAGATCGCTCCAGCCGCGCCGCACGCATTGCACATGCCTTCTCACATCTTTGCTCGGCTGGGTCTATGGCAGGAGGATATCCAATCCAATCTCGCTTCCAAGGCAGCAGCCGAAAAGGCGGATGCCGGCGCCGAGAATCGTCTCCATGCGATGGAATTCCTCGAGTATGCGTATCTTCAGATCGGTCATGATGACGACGCTCAAGCAATCATGACTGAAGCCAAGACCATCTCTGAAGCGAACGTCGATTCCCGATACGGAAGCTACTATCCGATTGTCCAGACTCGCTTTCGGACCATTTATGCGATCGAGACGAAGGACTGGGTGACGGCCGCACGGATGGAGCCCACCCCCGGAGGTGATGACGACGGTGGCGGCCTCACTCTGCTCGCGCATGCCATGGCGGCTGGTCACCTCAAAGACCGTCCCCTTGCCGCAGACACGCTGAGTGCGACGAAAGATCGCTTCAAGAAGCGACACAAGGGCAAACCATTGCCGCAGTCAGGGACTCCTGAGGCAGGATTCATTGACGAGATCCACGCCTGGAAGGACTTTACCGATGGAAACGTGACCGACGCTATCCAACTTTTGCGTCCCGTCGCCGATCGGGAAGCCAAAGTAGGCAAGGGCGAACTAGACCTACCAGTGCGAGAAATGCTCGCCGAGATGTTGCTGCTCGCTGGTAAGCCCAAAGAGGCACTTCAGGAGTACGAGCTCTCCCTGAAGACCGATCCGAATCGCTTCAACGCATTACTCGGAGCTGGCCAGGCGGCCGAACAAGCGGGCAGGCGCGATTTGGCTCGAGAGTACTACCGGCAGCTACTCAACAACTGCGCAGGCGCGACAGGTCCAGCGGTGCAAGCGCTCGAGCACGCCAAACTCCTGGTTGCCCCCAAAAGGTCTTCGGCAAGTGCGGGGCGGTAAGCATTCGCGCACCGCGTATAAAACTCTCCCAAAAGGGCGGTGGGAAAGTTACAGTTCGTGGCACACTTTCGGCGGCGGGCGGGGTTGGCCAGCCTTCCAGCCTGGGAAAAACTGTCAATAGTCGTCGAAAAGGGCTAGGTTTATTTACACAAAGTTGTTTATCTGGACGATGATGCCTCGGGAAATACGGTAATTCACTCACATCCAGCGCTATTTACAATGTTTTGGTATATATAACCGTTCTAAGAGGCTACCGGGCATCGATATCGGCGGATGCAATTCTCCACGCAGTGCGTGGGCAATGCTGCATCGCGACTAGCGACAGTTTATTTACTTCCGATATATCTTAAGATATATTCGCGGGAGGTAACTGGAACTGCTGTGTCACTCCATTCAGATTATTTTTGCATCGGGCACGGCGGCCACCGGCACTTTGGCGGTGGCAGGGGCGGCTTTTTCGGTGGAGGCCCCGGCGGGGGCTTTCGAGGGGGCGGGTCCGGCATGCGCAC
>Ga0302324_100016964_pt1 | contig 14467 bp, 7 predicted proteins | sample Palsa_T0_1_FD_201949 | JGI IMG/M metagenome (GOLD analysis project Ga0302324, IMG submission 201949) | Peat permafrost microbial communities from Stordalen Mire near Abisko, Sweden - Palsa_T0_1 | ecosystem: Environmental > Terrestrial > Soil > Palsa > Peat permafrost | place: Sweden: Abisko...
TCCAGATTCCGAACCTCGAGCCACTGACCCTCGAAATTGTCCGCAAACGCCGCCGCCTTCTTGTCGGTCATCATGCGCTTCACTTGCGCATCCAGGACGGCCGGCTCATGCAGCCTATTCGCTTCGGCCAGATTCAGCAGTTCATCGTCGGGCATGGAACTCCACAAAAAGTAACTCAGCCGCGAGGCCAGCTCAATGTCGGAGACACGATGCACGCGCGCCGGGTCGGTTGGGTCGGGGTCGCGCTCCATGCGAAACAGAAACTCGGGCGACACTAACATCGCCTCGAGCGCCAGCTGGATCCCTTGCTCGATGGATTGCCCGTGTGCTTTCGCCATGCCGACAAACTTCAGGTAGCCGGCGACTTCCGTCTTTGTCACCGGGCGGCGAAACGCATGCCGCGCCAAATTGGTTACAATGCGCTCGACGCAGCGTTGGCCGGTGGCGGGATCGCAAATCAAAATCTTCTTGCGGCTGGCCTTTTCCACTTTCGCCGGGAACGGCCCGACGAAAGTGATGGAACCTATATATTTGTTCTTTTTTTCGTTATAGGCTTCTTTGTCGGTGGTAAAGCTTTTGACAAAATCGTCGTTCAAAAAGGCGGCGCGAAACACGTGATCGCCCTCGGGCAGATACACGCGCATCTCGCCGTCTGAAAATGGGTTGAAGTACACCAATTTAGATGGCTTGGTTTCCACGTCGATGGTATTGAGAAGTTGGCCGTCCATATAGAATGCCATCTTCACGGGCTTGGCATCGGCGGCGCGCTCGCCGGGAAATCCGAAACGTACATTGTACTCGCCATCGAAATCCACTCGATAACTCGCCTCCACCGTGCTGTAATCCAAGCGGCGGAGCGTCCGGCTCTTGCGATCGCAAGTGGCTTCAATGGGCTTCTTGGGCAGCGGATCGGCACCCATGGCGCGCGAAGCGATCGTTTCCGCCGCGCTGAGATACTTCTCCATCAGAATCGGCGAGACACTCAAAATGTCGCCAATGTTGTCGAAGCCGTAACCGGAATCGTCGGTCGGCAAATCCTTTTCGGCGCGAAACTCTACCGCCAGCAAATCGCGAACGGTGTTGCGATATTCGTTGCGGTTGAGGCGCTTGGCCGTTACCCGGCCTGGATCTGGCTTGATGGCCGCGTCGGCCTTATCGAACTCGCTATGAAGGTATTGCACCAGGGCGGCCATCTTCGCCTGTGGCGGCCTGGGTATCCCTTTCGGCGGCATCTCTCCGGATTCGATCTTCTGCAGAATTCGTTCCCACGATGGGCGGTCGTCTAAAAGCGTGCTTGCGTCGAGATACGGAACGAGATTGACACCGCCCGAGGTCAGGGTTGCATTATGGCAAGCGGAACAAGTGTTCTTGAGGATCGGCTTGACGTTCGCGTCAAATCCGGCAGTATCCACGATGGGCGCGGTGGATTTCGGCACTGTCCCGGCAGCTCCGAATAGGCTTCCGGCAAACACACCGAGAATAGCCCAGATCAAGCCTGATGTTCGTTCTGCCCAGTGACGCAATGGTCGCTCCTTAGGAATCGATGGCGTGGTTGTATTATATAGCGTTTCCCGCGCGGCTGCGGGGCGAGTCAGGTCCTTTTATGGAAAGATCCGGCGAGGGCGCGGGATTGGTAACCGGCGATCGGCAGCTTCGAAGAGAGGGCTGTGTGTGCTACGCTCCTTGAGGGCCGGGTTGATTGAGCACCAGCCTTGCTGGCTCTGCGCTCGCTTCACATGACGATTTCTATTCGTAGTCATCTTGTTCCGAGGTGTCCGCCAGAAGCTTCCGTTCCGGAGTTGTTTCATCGCTTAGCAAGACGGACGGACATTCCGAAGCTTTACAGTTCCGACTTTTATCCATGCCCGCGCTGGACCATTCCTTTGCCGATGCCGCTGCATATCTTTGGGAAGCGCGTGCGGCGATGTATTCATTCGCGCTTCCTGCGAACTGAGTCGCTGCGCGTCAGCGTGTTCGACTACCACCTGTATGTGCCTTTGCTGAGCCTGGGAATGGGACGTGCGCTTGCGGGAATCGGGTATCGCGAACTTGATCAACGGTACATTCTCCAGAGAGTGGTTCAGTCTGGCGATGTGATTCTCGACCTAGGCGCTAACATCGGATACTACGTCGCGATGTATGGACAATTGCTTGGCGGGAAGGGGAGCGTTTATGCCGTTGAGCCTGATCCGCGGAGCGTGCCGTTTCTGAGAAAGAACATCGAGTTGAATGAGCTAGGCGAGATGGTAACGGTCGATTGCTCAGCTCTTTCCGACACGACTGGGATCGCGCCGTTCTTTCAAGCTGAGCACCCTAATCTCAGTGGGCTTTCCATCAGCAGACTTGCGCGGCGATATACAGGTACTATCCCGGTGCCGGTTCAAGATTTCGCGGAGTACCTTGGTTCGCTCGGCAAGAGAGTGGACCTGCTGCGGATGGACATTGAGGGTCAGGAGGTCGAGGTGCTGCGGTCTCTGGCCCGCTCGCTGCGATGCGGGACTTTAGGGGTTCCGCCGCCTGAGGCCATCGTTTTCGAGCCGCATGCCTGGGAATACACGGGCTCAGATATGGAAGAGACTCTTTGCGAGCTTTTCCGTTGGGGTTATCGGGCAGCGTTCCTAGGTACGGCGCATGAAGCTTTTTCACCGCTGCTGGCTCTCGGCTATGAACCGCGGGCTATCATTTATTCGAACGATCACCTTGCCGGCGATTACGTGCATGGCGTGTATGAAGGTGTTCGCAATCCTGACGCGATTCGGGTGATTGCCGGCTCGCCTGGTATCACGACAGTTTGCTTGCGGAGAAATGGCTGATCTGTTTGCGTCCTATATGTTCCGGGCTGAAAAACCGGTGGGTGTTGGGCAAAGCAGGAGGCTTTCGGAGGGTATGCCGCGCTGCAGGATTACAACGAGGCCGTCCGGCTCACGCCGAATAATTCCGAATCGAGGCCGCATCTACGACCCGAGCAGCGGATAAATTTCCGCGCGCGGCCCAAATCAAAACGTCGGTGCCAAAGATCACTTAGGCTGTTTGCGGCCCGATCTCTTTTGTGTCAACGGCCTGCGCCGGCGGAGCTTTCGCACGTAAGGATCCGGATCGACTACGTCGCTGCGGTCGCTCCATAAGCCGAACAGAGGCTGATCTATCGTCTTGGCGCGTTTTTCGTTGCTGCCGAGCGGTGATGAAATGGGCCTCAGCAGGCTTTCTCCTTTCCTCTGTGCAGCACGATCACAGTCTCGCCCCGGTCGAGCACGCCTAGGACGTCCTTCATGTGATACCGCAGATCTACAATGCTTGCCCTCATGGAATGTCTACAGGCAAGTATACACTCGGCAGCGCGCCCTACCTCTTGGGAAGCGTAAACTCGCCCGACGGATCTCTTTGCTGAAGTCCTGTTCGAAGTCACACCGACAGATCCGACCACTTTTCTTGCTGTAACCGGCATTCTGGCTTGTGTGGCGCTGCTTGCCGCCTGGATACCCGCACGACGCGCCGCCAGCGTATATCCGCTCGTGGCCTTGCGGCACGCATGAAGTTAGAGCGCCCTCAGACTCGTAACATCACCAGCTAACTTCGTCGACTTTCTTTGTATTTTTTTCACAGAAATGTTATTGCACGATATCCCTTCTCGCAATATACTAATCGAGGCGTTCATTTTAGACGTCTCAAAAACACAGGGGTGTGTTTATCTCAGCGCGGGAGGAATTCTATGAGGAAGAAAAGTACAACTAAAGTCGCACACGTTTGCACTCCGTTTGTTTTGCTATTTTTCGGATGCTGGGCCGCATTCGGCCAATCCGACGTAGGAACCATCACCGGTTTCGTTAAAGACCCGTCCGGTGCTGTCGTTCCTACAGCTAAAGTTGTGGTCAAGAGTGAAGCGACCGGCGAAGAACACGCCGTGACCACCGATAGTTCGGGACACTATACCGTCCCAAGTCTGCTTCCCGGTTTGTATACGATGACTGCCGAAGCGCCGGGCTTTAAACAGTTCATAAGTAAGCAGAATAAGCTCGAGGCAAACTCAACCATCGAGTTAGATGGCAACCTGCAAGTAGGCCAGACGACTGAAACAGTTGAAGTATCCGCCAGCGCTGAAGTGCTGCAGACCGAGTCTGGCGCGGTGCAGGCCGAAGTCACGGGCCAGCAGATTCAAGATCAGGAGTTGAATGGCCGTAGCCCAATCTACGCGGCGCAATTCCTGGCCGGCGTCCGCAGTGGTTCCACTCTTGGAGACTTTAACGGCGTTGGACTGAGCGGTAATCCGTTCAATATTAACGGGACTCGATCACAGGACACTCTCGTCACGGTGGACGGCGCCGTGGCCATGCGCTCGCGGGCGAACGGAGCGGTGATCGGAGTCGGAGACGTGGACGCAACCCAGGAAATTCAGGTGCTCACTGCCGACTATCAAGCGGAATACGGACGCGCCGCCGGCGGCCAGATTCGCATGGTGACAAAAAGCGGGACGACCGACTTTCACGGCAGTGCGTATGAGTACTTCCGCAACTCCGATCTGAACGCCAATACCTGGTCGCGCAATCTGAGCAAATCCACCGACTTCGCTTCGCCGTTCCGCTACAACAACTTTGGCTATGCGGTGGGCGGACCGGTCGCGATTCCGCGCTTGTACGATAAGTTCCGCCAAAAAATATTCTTTTTTATCGCCCAGGACTGGATCAGAGAACGTAATACGCAAACGCAAGAAGAGGCTGTACCCACGACTCTGATGCGGCAGGGCAATTTCAGCGAGTTACTTGCGCCGAATCCCTGGTACAGCGGTGTCCACCAACTGTATTACCCGGGAACGTGCGCCAAGGTGGGCAATACCAGCTGTTCGCCCATTCCCGGCAATGTCATTCCCGCTAGTTCGCTGAGCCCCAACGGTCTCGCCATTCTAAACGCCTATCCGGCGCCGACCGGTGGATTTCTGAGCGGTACCGATAACTGGATCGCCCAAGCTGCTCAGCCCATCAATCAGCGCAAGGACATTTGGAATCTCGATATTATTCCAAATAACAGCAACCACATAGAGTTGCGGCGCTCCGGCCTCGCATACAACGAGTTCGACCCGTTCGACCAGGGTTCGGGTGAAACGGCCAAGTATTTCAATCGCCCGAACCAAACCAACACCGTGGCGTGGACTTACACGATCACTCCGACTCTGGTCAACGAAGCGCGCGCGACTTATAGTCTCGACGACGTCTACATTCCGGTCGACAAATCGGAAATCGGCTTTAACAGGCAAGACCTGAGCCCGCCCATCACTTACCCGTATCTGTTTGGCGGAAAAGACATTCCTAACAAGATTCCGTCAGTCAACCTCAATGACAATTTTTACAGCTTGGCTGGCGGTCCGTACCCGTCACATTCTTCGGGCCCTATCTTCACGGCTTCCGACAGCGTGACCAAAGTTTTGGGCAATCACACGCTCAAGTTCGGCGCTTACTTTGAATACGTGGGCGAGAACGATGGCGATCAGATCAACGTTGCCACCGTCCCCGGAGGCGCTAATAATCAGAACGGCAACTTCACCTTCTCCGATGGTGGCACGGGTGCCACATCCGGTGTCAGCATTGCGAATCTGGCTATGGGATACGCCGATAGCTACACGGAAATCGGTCCGCGCGCGCTCACCATTTGGCGTAGGCCGATGTATGAAGAATTCGCCCAGGATTCATGGAAGGTGAATCCCAAACTGCACATAGATTACGGCGTTCGTATGACCACCGTCTTTGGCTTTCATCCATTGTGGGGTAACGCCGATTATTTTGACGGCGCTCTCTACAATCCGTCTCAGGCCGTCAGCCTCAATGCGGCCGGGAATGTGATTCTGGGCACTGGCAACCCCTATAACGGAATCGTAATCCCCGGGTTGAGCGCGTTCCCGAGCGCCGCGCAAGGCCGTGTGCTGGCGGCGAGTTCGAATATTTGCGATACCGCTTCGTGTTCAAGTCTCTTCGATCCAAGCCTGCGGCAGAGCTACATCAAGCCGACGAACGACTTTCAACCACGTCTGGGCATCGCCTATCAATTCGGCGAAAAGACTGTGGTTCGCGCGGGTGCCGGCGAATTCACCACGGCCATGCCGCTGCTTGACAACGTCTTTCCCGGCGGCAACTCTCCGTTCCAACCGTTTGTGACCGTCAACAATGTGAGGGTTGATAATCCTGGCGCTTCATTGGTCAGCGGAACCGCCGCTTCCATCACTGTCACCACACTGAATCCAAACCTGAAGCAACCGGTGGCCTGGAACTGGAATCTCACATTGGAACGCCAGCTTCCTCTGAATTCCGTGTTATCCGTCGCCTATGTTGCGCACCGCGGCTATCACGCCTGGGACGTTTACGATATCAATCAAGTGCAGGCCGGCACCTTGCAGGCGAATCCTGGCGTGAATGTTAATTTGCTCCGTCCCTTCAAAGGCTACGCCGCCATTCAGGAAGAAGAGAGCGTTGTGAACTCGATGTACAAAGCGTTCCAGCTCTCCTGGAACCGACGCTATGCCAACGGATTTATGTTCGGTGTTACTTACACTTTGTCAAAGAGTATGGACAACAGCTCCAACTATCGCGATATTGTGCAGGACACGTATAACACCAGCAACCTGTGGGGGCCTTCGGAATACGATAGCCGGCAGATTGCGATTATCAATTACCTTTACCATCTGCCGTTCTTCAAGAATGAGACCACGCTAGCGGGTAAGCTGCTGGGCGGTTGGGAGATTGCCGGCGACGTGCAATTCCAAACGGGCACACCGTGCGGCGTGGGAGCAAACACCGACTATGCGGGCGTTAGTTCCAACGATCTCGGCAGCTTCGGTTGCGGCAGCGAAGGCCAATTCTGGGTGGAAAACGGCCTACCGAACATCCGCGGGAATTTCGCCGCTGGTTCCGGTACTGTCAACAACAGCATTTACCCAACCTACTTCGCGATCACAAACCCGAATGGCACACCTATCTTCAGCAAGCCGCCGGCCGGCACCTTCAATTTGCAACCTGGCGTTCGCGACAGCATCTACGGCCCTGGATTCCAGGATTGGAACGTTTCTCTGTATAAGAGGTTCACGATCAAGGAGAAAAACTATTTCGAATTCCGCGCCGAAGCATACGATTTTCCCAACCATCCGAACTGGAGCGCGCCGAACTTTAATCCGACTTCTTCGCAGTTCGGCTTGATCACCAGCAAGACGGGCTTAGCGCGGAACTTGCAGCTCTCGTTGCGCTACAACTTCTAAAACGGCGCGGGAACGAGCGGCTCCCGCGGCAAGTGATACACATATAGAAGACATGGCCCAAGTAAAAGCCGCTCCCAAAACCTATGATGTCGTGATTGTCGGCTCAGGCGCCGGCGGCGGCGTTGCCGCGCATGTATTGTCGCTGGCCGGCGCAAAGATCTGCATGCTGGAAGCCGGTGAATGGTTCGATTGCAGCAAAGATTCGAAGATGTTCGAATGGCCGTACCAGGTTGCTCATCGCGGCGCGGGAACGAAGTACAAACCTTGGGGGGCGTTTGATGCGACGCTCTTTGGCGGTTGGCAGGTGCCCGGCGAACCTTACACGACGGCGCCAGGCAGCGACTTTATGTGGTGGCGCGCGCGCATGTTGGGCGGACGAACGAACCATTACGGCCGCATCTCATTGCGCATGGGGCCTTACGATTTCAAGCCGTACAGCCGCGATGGCAAAGGCTTCGATTGGCCCATAACTTACGACGACCTCGCGCCCTATTACGATAAGGCCGAAGAACTCATCGGTATATTCGGTTCGCAGGAAGGTTTGGAAAATACACCGGACGGGAAGTTTCAGCCTGCGCCGGCGCCGCGCGGTTACGAGCGTTTGATCAAATCGGCTTGCGACAGGCTGCGCATTCCGTGCATTCCTTCGCGCCTGGCTATCCTCACGCGGCCGTTGAACGGACGTCCGGCTTGCCACTATTGCGCGCAATGCGGCCGGTCGTGCAGCGCGAATGCCAACTTTAATTCTCCGGGTGTTCACATTAAACCGGCGCTGACAACGGGCAATCTGGAAGTGCGCACCGGCGCGATGGTTCGTGAAGTTCTGGTGGGGCCGGATGGTAACGCTACCGGCGTTTCATACGTTGACAAGAAGACGCGCACGGAAGTGGAAGTGCGCGGCAAGATTGTGGTGCTGGCGGCGAGTTGCTGCGAGACAGCGCGCCTGATGTTGAATTCGAAGAGCAGCCTCTTTCCGAATGGCATTGCCAACTCCACGGGCCTGGTTGGTAAATACGTGATGGACACGGTTGGCTCCGCCGTTTCCGGATTCCTGCCGATCCTGCAAGATCTGCCGCCGCAAAACGAGGATGGCGTGGGTGGTATGCATCTCTACATGCCCTGGTGGCTCTACAAAGAGCAAGCGGCGAATAAGATGCCGTTCGCGCGCGGCTATCACATTGAAATCGGAGGCGGCCGCGGAATGCCGGGCGAGGGTGTGCTGGGTGGCTATCCGACGCAGTTCCTCGGTGGCGGCTACGGCGTGGAGATGAAGCAGAAGCTGCGCAAGCTGTATGGGTGCGAGGTTCACTTCTCCGGGCGGGGTGAAATGATTCCGAACGAAGATAGCTACTGCGAGATCGATCCGCATGTTGTGGATCAGTGGGGTATTCCCGTGCTGCGCTTCCACTTCAAATGGAGCCAGGATGAGATTCTGCAAGCCAAACATATGCAGGAAACGTTCCAGCAAATTATTGAGGCGATGGGCGGAACGGTAACGAAAAAGGATCGGCCTGAAAATCAGTGGGGCATTGCGAAGGGCGGCGAGATCATTCACGAAGTGGGCGCGACGAAGATGGGCGCCGACCCCAAGACCTCTGTCTTGAACCAATATTGCCAGGCTTGGGACGTGAAGAACCTGTTCATTACGGACGCGGCTCCTTTCGTGAGCAATGCCGACAAGAACCCGACGCTGAGCATTACGGCGCTGGGTTGGCGGACATCCGACTACATTGCCGATCAAGTGAAGAAGCTGAATGTGAAAGTATAGTTCGAGGAGCTTACCGTGGCAGACAACAATCAACCTGAGACTCCGGGCGTCAGCCGGCGCGATATCTTCCAAATACTGGGCGCGGTGCCAGCCGTGGCAGCAGTGGGCGCGCATTCCCACATGCACACGGGGCAGGAAGAACCGGCTGTGGCGAAAGGCCCCTACAAGCGCCAGACGTTCGACGATCATCAATGGGAGATGGTGAAGGTGCTTTGCGATTTGATCATTCCAGCCGATGAGCGCAGCGTGAGCGCCTCACAAGCGGGGGTGCCGGAGTTCATGGACGATTGGATTGCGTTCCGTACTGAGCAGGACGGCAATATGGATCTGCGCGCTGAAATCTTCGGCGGGCTGATGTGGCTGGATCATGAGTCAAACCGGCTTTTCCAAAAGAACTTTGTGGGGGCAACGGCGGACCAGCAGAAGCAGCTGTTGGATCGGATCGCGTATCCGGGGAAGGCGGCGAAAGACGATTCTCCGTGGGTGGCGTTCTTTACGCAATTCCGAAGTCTGACAGTGGGTGGGTTCTTTTCGAGCAAGCAGGGTGTGGCCGACCTCCCATACCTAGGCAATCGGGCAGTGGCGGAGTGGAAGGGATGCGACCCGAAGGTCTGGGCGATTATCGAAGAGCGGATGAAGAATGGGTATAAGGGAGTGCTGGAAGCGAAGCCTTGGAGTGCGTAGGGGGGTCATCGTAGAGCGCAAAAAGGGACGGACTGCTCTGTCCACCTAGGGGCATTCGCGGCGTTGGCGGGTTTAAACTCTTGGAGACAGAGTAGTCCGTCCCTTTTTGCTGGTGTCTACCATTTGCCGGGGGTGATCGGTAGGTTGCGGAAGCGGAGGCCGGTGGCGTGGAAGACGGCGTTGGCGATGGCGGCGGCGACGCCAGTGATGCCGATCTCGCCGACGCCGCGGCAACCCACGGAGTTGAAGTTGTAATCGGGCTCATCGATCCAGGAGACGTCTATCTCGGGGACATCGGCGTGGACGGGGACGAGATAGCCGGCCAGGTCGGCATTGACGGGGCGGCCGTTCTGCGGGTCGTAGGTGAGTTCTTCGAGCAGGGCGTGGCCGATGCCGAAGACGATTCCTCCGATGAACTGACTGCGGGTGGTTTTCGGACTCAAGATGCCGCCACAGTCGAACACACTGACTATGCGGGAGACACTCACACGGCAGATCTCTTCGATGACTCTCACTTCGACAAAGTGAGCGCCGAAGGATTGGAAAGAGTATTTGTCATTTTGACCGAAGATGGGAGTGGTCTGACCCTGAGCTTCGATAGACGGGCGGCCGCTGAGTTTGAGCAGGTCGGAGTATGCGATGGAGCCAGCAGGGTTGGAGCGGTGGGCGAGGCGACCATCCGCAAAGAGGAACTCATCTCCCAAAGTGTGGGCACCGGTGAATCCGTCGGCTGTATGGGAGGCGATCTTGAGGAGCTCGCGCTTGATTTCGAGACAGGCGTCGTTACTAGCGGGCGCGGTGCTGGCGGTGAGGTTTGAGCCACCCGCTACAGCGCAGGGCGTGAGACGGCTATCGCCGAGCTGCACAGTGACTTTATCGACGGGCAGGCCTAGAGAATTGGCCGCAGTGATGGCGAGCATGGTGTACATGCCGGTGCCTGCATCAGAGCCGGCGGTGGAGACAGTGGCGCGGATACCGGTGGAGTCGGTCGCTAGAGTGACCTTGACGACGGCGCCCATGAGATAGCCGGGGTAGGTGGCGGTGGCTGTGCCGTAACCGATAAGAGTATTGCCAACGCGCATGGAGCGGGGCTGTGGTTCGCGCGTGGCCCAACGGAAGCGTTCCGCGCCGCGTTCATAACATTCGAGAAGATGTTTACTCGAAAAGGGTTTGCCGGTGTGGGCATTGACGGACGCGTGGTTGATGCGGCGTAATTCGATGGGATCGATGTTGAGGCGATAGGCAAGCTCGTCCATGGCGCTTTCGAGAGCGAACTGGCCGGGTGCTTCGCCGGGAGCGCGCATCCACGAGGGATTCATGACATTCAGGCGCACGACTTCGTGGGAGGATTTATAGCTGCCGGCCTGGTAGAGCATGCGGGAGGTGATGGCGGCGGGTTCGACGAATTCATCTCCGATACTGGTGTGCGTGCGGACGTCGTGGCGGATGGCGAGGATGGTTCCATCTTGCTGAGCGCCGATTTCGAGGTGTTGAACCGTTTCGGTGCGATGGCCGACGTTGGTGAGAACCTGAGGACGGCTGAGGACTACTTTGACGGGACGGCGCAATTTGCGCGCAGCAAGGGCGGCCAGGACGGCGTTAGCGGGAGTAGCGGCTTTGGAGCCAAACATACCGCCCGTAAAGGGGCACAGGACGCGAACCTTTTCGGGAGGAAGCTGGAAGGCGGCGGTGAGAACTGTGAGATCGCCATCCACCCACTGGGTGGCATTGTGGATGGTGAGGGAATCGCCCTCCCAGAACGCGATAGAGGCGTGGGGTTCGAGGGCGCAGGGATGCTCGGTGGGAGTGATATAGGTTTCAGCCAAGCGTACAGCGGAGGATGCGTAGGCGGTTTCGAAATCGCCGCGTGAAATCTGGAGCGGATCGCCGTTGGCTTGTTCGGGCAAGAACGTTGCGAGGCTTATATCGTCGAGGGACACGCAGGAGGGTGTAGGGTCGTACGCGATTTCGAGAATGGCGGCGGCGTGCCGGGCCTGTTCCAAGGTTTCGGCGACAACAAGGGCGACATATTGGCCTGCGTAGAAGATGGTGCTGTCTTCGAGGGGCGGGCGGATTTCCGGCGGTAGACCACCTTCTGCGAAGGTGGTGGGCATTTTGCCGAGCTTCCCTCTGTTTTCGTGGGTGAGAACAAGCAAGACGCCAGGGAGTTCGCGGGCAGCGGAGGTATCGATGCTGCGAATGGATCCGGCGGAGATAGAACTGCCGACGAGAACGCCGTAAGCCGTGCTTGGGAACGGGAATTCAGCGGTATATTGAGCGGCGCCGGTGACCTTGAGCCGACCATCGACGCGATTGAGCGTGGTGGCCATGTTTAGTTTCCGCCTTTCGTGAGTTGTTCGAGCGCGTGGACGAGGGTTCGGCGGGCTAGATCGATTTTGAAGGCATTGTGGCGTTGCGGCTGTGCAGCAGCCAGGGCGGCGTTGGCAGCGGCTAGAAACGTTGAGCGAGAGGCGGGTTGGTTGACGAGCGCAGCTTCGGCTTCAGGAGAACGCCAGGGCCGGGTAGCGATTCCTCCGAGGGCGACGCGGGCTTCGGAGATGGTTCCATCTACGATGGAGAGGGCGACAGCGGCGGAGGCGAGGGCGAATTCGTAGCTGGCGCGGTCGCGGACTTTGAGGTAGTGGGAGTTAGCCGTTACGCCGGTAATGGGAAGGTGAATGTGGGTGATGAGCTCGCCGTGTTGGAGGATGGTTTCCAGATGAGGAGTCGTGCCGGGCAGCAGGTGGAAACCGGCGATTGGGAGGGTGCGCGACTGACCGTTCGGAAGGAGGGTTTGAATGGTGGCGTCGAGCATGACGAGAGCGACGCACATGTCCGATGGATGAGTGGAGATGCAGTGTTCGCTGGCTCCCAAGACGGCGTGGCTGCGATTGACGCCAGAGATAGCATCGCAACCGGAAGCAGGATCGCGTTTGTTGCAGCGAGAGACGGGGTCTCGGAAATAGGAACAGCGGGTGCGTTGCAGCAGATTGCCCGCCGTGGTGGCCATGTTGCGCAACTGAGCGGAGGCTCCGGCGAGGAGGGCCTCCGATAGAACCGGAAAGTGACGGTGAATAGCGGGGTGATGAGCGAGATCGCTATTGCGAACGTTGGCACCGACGGTGATTTTGTCGCTTGAGGCGGTTATCTCCGAAAGTGGGAGGCGATTGATATCAACCAGGTGAGTGGGGGCAAGGACGTCGAGCTTCATGAGGTCGATGAGAGTGGTGCCGCCGGCGAAGAAGGAAGCTTGCGTGTTGGTGGCGACCGCTTGGATGGCGGCTTCGGAGGTAGCGGCGGGAATGAAGGAAAACGGGTGCATGTTAGCTGTGCTCCTGAACGTGCTGGATGGCTTCGACGATATTGGGATAAGCGCCGCAGCGGCAGATGTTGCCACTCATGTTTTCGCGAATTTCGGCTGGAGAGAGAGGCTGGCCGGCGGCTTCAGTGAGCAGGGCGACGGCGGACATGATCTGGCCCGGGGTGCAATAACCGCACTGAAAACCATCGAATTCGAGGAAGGCTTGTTGCATGGGATGAAGAGCGCCGTTGTGCGGAAGGCCCTCGATGGTGGTGATTTCGTCGTGCTGGTGGGCGACGGCGAGCGATAGACAGGAGAGAATGCGGCGGCCGTTGACGTGAACCGTGCATGCGCCGCATTGGCCTTGGTCGCAGCCCTTCTTCGTGCCGTAGAGGCCGAGATGCTCACGAAGAGCGTCGAGCAGGGTGGTGCGGGGATCGAGATGGAGGGAAAGTTGGGCGCCGTTGACTCGTATTTGCAACGAGGCGGCGGGGACAGCGGTTGAATGCTCAGCCATGGCCGAAGTATAAGCGAAAGGATTTTAGGAAGAGCGAGAGTTTTCGGCGGGAAGTAATGGGGCGAAAAAGGCGATTCGGTCCCCCGTATAAAGAATAGCAGCGAGCGGCGGGAAATCACCGTCTTTTTCGGGGCGGGAGGGGCGAATATTTCCCGCGCGGAGGGAGGGCCGAAATTGCGGGGCAGCGATGGCGATTTGAAAGTGGTGGTCGTCATGAGAAACGTTGGCCGTTTTGTAAGAACGCAAGAACTCCTTTCCGAGTCAAAGTTAAAATGGCGGCGAACGGGGTGGTCCGAAAAAAACACGTAAGCTGCTGAAAGAATGGGACATAAAATTTTGGGAGAAGTTGTGAACGACAAATGGGGGTGCGAGTGTGCTGCTGAGGGTCGTAAAGAACAGATGGTGTGGCTGTCTTCGTACGAATCTCGTTCAGCGAAAAAGATAGACTACAGCGGCTGACCGTCCCGCAAGGTATGGCTGCGGGGGGACGGAAACTCGCGGGGCTCCGGAAGGTTGCGTTGCCGCCCTTCGCATTCGCGGCTCGGTTAGCGGCTTCCGTGCGAATAGGGGGCGAGTTACTGTAGAGGGAAGATGGCAACGGCAGGAGCGCCAGGGCGGCAACCAGTAATTCTTCGTTTTGACGCTTTTGAGCTCGATACCTCGCGACAATCTCTCTCACGAGACGGTGTCCGAGTGAAGCTGCAGAGGCAGCCTTTGCAAGTGCTGGAGTTGTTGATCCGGCGCGGCCCGGAGGTTGTCTCGCGCGATGAGATTCGCCGGCACATTTGGGGCGACGACGTCTACATTGACGCGGAGCAGAGCATTAACTTCTGCGCTTCCCAATCAGAATCTATGGGTAGATTCTGGCTCCGGGAGTCGTCCCAAGTTATGATAGAGGGCCATTTCCATAGCTTTGTAAGTGCGAAAGCCGTAAGATCGTCTGGTAACCACTCGGATTTT
>Ga0302324_100016965_pt1 | contig 14466 bp, 13 predicted proteins | sample Palsa_T0_1_FD_201949 | JGI IMG/M metagenome (GOLD analysis project Ga0302324, IMG submission 201949) | Peat permafrost microbial communities from Stordalen Mire near Abisko, Sweden - Palsa_T0_1 | ecosystem: Environmental > Terrestrial > Soil > Palsa > Peat permafrost | place: Sweden: Abisko...
CGGTTCGTCCCAGTCGCGCTGATGGACGTCGATGAGGCCCAGGTGCAACTCCTTGAAAATCCAGTCGCGCACGCGCGTAATGCCGCCGGGCCAACCAGGAAAATCGCTGGTTAGACATCCGTACTCGGTTTCCAGGCCAACGACGCGGTTCATAGGTGCATGAGTCCGTTCCGCATTCTTCTTCTCTACAGCCCAAGCTCCGCCGCCGTCGGCGCCTGGTAACGGGCCGGGCGCAAACTTTGCCGCGCCAGCCAGCCGATTTCAATTTCCTTGCCCTTGGTCGCTTCGCGCCAGCCGGCCCGGCGCGCCGCCTCATCCGGCAGCCCCTCGCCGAAGGGCTTGTTCTCCGTGATCCGCCACCAGGCCTGCAAGAGCAGGTCGGCCGCTTCCTTCCGGTCTGTTTTCCCCGCCATCATTTCGATCAGCCATTTGCGCGCGGCGCTCTCCGCCTCGGGGTCGATGGCCGCCACCACGACGCCGCCGAATTGGGTTTGGTAGGACCCGTCAAAATGCAGCCGGAAAAATAAATCATGCCCGGGTTCCGGCCCCAGTTCCGCCAGCAGCAACTCGACCAAAAAAGGCGCGCTGAAAATTTGTTCGAAATTGGTTTTCAATTGCGGCCCCAGCCCGAACCCAACCAGGCGCCGCAAACTCACATCCTCCGGTGCGCGCGTGAAGGCCTCCACGTGCGCCGCGTCAATGGCCGCCTGGCGAATCCTCTCAATGTCCGCCGGATGGCCCAGGCCGGCCAGCGCGTGCCGGTCGAACAACTCGAACACCTTGGACTGGCCGCCCCCCACTCCCAGCAACAGGATGCCCTCGGGCAGACTGGCCGCCAGCGCCGGCGTGCCCCCTTTGAGTTGCTCGCGCACGTACTCGCGGCGGTTGGCCACCGCTTCCAGCCAACGATAGGGCTCCTCAGTCATGCAGAAACTCCTTCTGCTGCGCGTCGGTGATCGTTTCCACGCCCGACGCCTTGAGCAGTTTGATGGTGGCGTAGGTCTCCGTCTCTGGATTGATCCCGCCGGTGGCCGAATCAAACTCCGAGGCGGTCGTCAGCAACCGCGAGGCAAAACGCACCGCGTCGCGCAACCCCATTCGCGAGGGCCGCGGTTGCCCGTATCGTTCCTGAAAACTAAGGATGCTCCGAATCGTCCCCGAACCGGAACCGGAAGCCGCGTAACCGACGGCCTGAAATTGCGCCCCCAGCGGGTCGTAAAAATAAATGCGCGGTTCCGGCGGCTTGGTCGCGTGATCCACGCCCGCGAAAAGCGGCACAACAATCCCGATGCCCTGCATGGTCATGGGCAAATTCTCGCGCAACAACCGCGCCAGCGCCCGCACCCGGGCCGGCAGGCTCAAGGACTGAAGCTGGCTGCGCCGGTAATATTCAAAGGAAGTTTGCAACACCCGCGCCATTTCAAACGCCGTCGCCGGCACGCCCGCGATGGCCAGCACGGAAGTCGGATCAATCTCGATGATTTTTTCCACGCGGTCAGTCACAATGACATTGCCCGCCGTGGCCCGGCGATCACCCGCCATAAGCACCCCCTCGGCGTAATGGAAGCCAAAGACGGTCGTCGCTTGTGTTTGGACCGGCGCCGCAGCCGACGCCGCAGGGGCCCCTGGTGCCAGGCGATGCTCCGCCAAAAGCGATAGGAAATCGCCTGCGATCGGTTGTGAATGGCTCATTGGCCGGTGCGCTGGCGGTAACGCCGGGCCTGGTCAGGATCGACCTTGCGCATGCGTTTGAGCAATTCCTCCGTACTAGGCTTATCGACTTTCGGGGCGCTGGGCCCTTCACCGCCACCGCCGCCGCTTGGCGCGATGGGTCTGTTTTTTTGAGCTTGGTCAGGCATACAACACGTTTTACACACAGCAACATCGCACGGCAGCCTTCAAGGTTCAAGGTTCAAAGTTTAAGCAGATTAAGAATTTGCGCGGTTGACACCCAGTCTTCAGCCGCTATCTTCTCAGACTCCGAATCGCGGATTCGCCGCGGGAGGCGGGGTTGCTCCCCGAAAATTGTGGCAAAGTCTGTTTTAATTCTAATAATGAAATGAAACGTCAGTATCAACCATCGAAAATCCGGCGCAAACGCCAGCATGGCTTCTTGAAGCGCAATTCCACCAAGAGCGGCCGGGCCACTCTGAGCCGTCGCCGCCGCGCCGGACGCCATCGCCTGACCCCGGTTTGACTCGCATGGCCGGAAAGCCCTCGCCCCTGCCCTTTCCCCGGTCCAGCCGCCTGAAACGGCCGGGCGAATTCGCCCGCGCCAAGGCGGAAGGCCGGCGCCTGGTCTGCGGCTGCCTCATTGCCAACGTGCTCCCGCGCCCGGCCGGCCTCTCCAGCCGCCTGGGCGTCGTGACCAGCAAGAAGATCGGCGGCGCCGTCGTCCGCAGCCGCGCCCGCCGACTGCTGCGCGAATGCTTCCGCCTGCACCAGCGCCAACTTGCCCGGCCGGTCGATTTGGTGCTGGTCGCACGCCCTTCCATCGCGGGCAAAAAGCTGGCGGAGGTGGAAACGGACTTGTTGCGAGTGCTGCGTCAGGCGCGCCTGGATCTTCTCGGCCCATGAATTTGGCCCAACATGCCTTGATTCTTATTCTTCGCCTTTACCAGGCGGTGCTCTCGCCCCTCCTGGTGGCGGTTTTGGGACCGTCGGCGCGGTGCCGGTTTACGCCCAGTTGTTCGCAATACGCTCTGGAAGCGGTGCGCCTTCACGGCGTGCTCCTCGGCGGTTGGCTGGCTTTGCGCCGGCTTGGCCGTTGCCATCCCTGGGGCGATGCCGGGCAAGACCCGCCTCCGGCCAGCCTGTTGCCATGGAAGCTGCCGCGGTTGAAGTCGCGGAAATTGGGGATGCGACATGGATCGTAAATCGATCATCATTCTGGCTGCGGCTGTGGGCCTGTATTTCCTTCTGACCCCGGTGGTGGACCATTTTTATCCGCCCAAATCCATGCCGGTCGCGCTGCCATCCACCACCCATCTCGAACCGGAGGCCAACAATGTCCGGCCAGCCGCGCCCCCGTCCGCCGCGCCCGAGCCTGGGGCCGCGCCGGGCGCGGAGCCATCGGCGACGGAACAGATTCTGACGGTTTCCAACGCGGACTTGATCTGGCGTTTTACCTCGCGCGGCGGAGGCATTAAGGACGTGGATTTGCCCGAGTACCCGTCCGTCATCCGTCCGGCGGGTCAGCCCGCCCTGGAAACCAACAAGCTGGCCGGTTTGAATCATAACGCCCTTTTGCCCGTGCTGGCGGTGATGGGCCGCGAGTTGGAAGGTGACGGCGACTTCGCCCTGAGCCGACACGGCGACACCATCCGGGCTGAGAAGACCTTGCGCAACGGTTTGCGCGTGGTGAAGGAATTCGACATCGGCTCCAACAATCTTATCGAGGTCACCACCAATTATCTTTTCAAAGCGCGATTGTGGTTGACGAACACTTCCAGCCAGCCGTTGGCGGTGACCAATTACACCGTAGTCGTCGGCACCGCCACCGCCATCGGTCCGTTGGATGATCCGACCGCGCTGGGAGTTTTTTGGTACAACGGCGCCAAGGCGCAGAACATCCAGGACAAGTGGTTTGCCAACCCGACCTTTGGCTGCTTTCCGGGCACGCCGCGCTGGCAATACCAGGACGGGGCGAGCAATGTGGTTTGGACGGCGATCCACAATCAATTCTTCGCCCTGGCGGCCATGCCGGCCAATCCGGCCCAGGAGGTTATAATTGACAAAATCCGGGTGCCCGCGCCCGACCTCAGCGGGCCGACCAACGCCATGAGCGCCCTCTTGACCAACGGCTACCAGACGGCCCTGGTCTATACGAACGCGGTGCTGCAGCCGCATCAGAGTGTGCGGCAGGAATTCCTCTTTTATGCCGGCCCGAAGGATTACAACCTGCTGGCGCTCATCGGCGAAGCCATGGGCAACAACCGCCTGAATTTAATCATGGATTTCGGCGTCTTCGGCGTCGTTTCCAAACTCCTGCTGCTCTCGATGAATTGGCTGCACGCGACGGGCCTGCCCTACGGCCTGACCATCATCGTTATTACCGTCATCATCAAGGGAGCCTTCTGGCCCTTGACCAACGCCAGCACCAAGTCGCAAAAACGCATGCAGGCCCTCCAACCGCAACTCAAGGCCATCACCGACAAATACAAGGACGATCCGGCCAAACGCAACGAAAAGACCATGGAGTTTTACAAGCAGCACAAAGTCAGCCCGCTGGGCAGTTGCCTGCCCACCTTGTTGCAATTGCCCGTTTTCATGGGCTTTTACTGGATGCTGCGCGGGGCCATTGAACTGCGCGGGGCGCATTTTCTTTGGGCCTTCGATCTTTCCCAACCGGACACCGTCGGCAAAATCGCCGGCTTTCCCATCAACCCCTGGCCGCTGATCATGGGAGCGACACAGCTTTGGCAGTCGCACATGATGCCACCCTCCCCGGGCATGGACCCCGGCCAGCAGAAGCTCATGCGTTGGGTGCCCCTGCTGATGATCGGCTTTTTTTACCGGATGTCGGCCGGGCTGACCATTTACTGGACGGTGTCCAACCTGTTGAGCATTTTGCAATTGAGACTGACTAAAATGACTGGCGCGACCACGCCGGAGCCGGTGGCGGCCCCGCTCCCGATGAAGAAAAAAAGGTAGCCTCTGGTTGACAGTCGGCCTATAGTCAGCGGGTCAACGGAAACAATTTGGAACTTATGCCAGCGCAAGCCAAAGCCATACTGGAAGAAATCCTGAAATCGCTCGGTTTTGAAGCGACCGTCGAGGAACACGCCCTGGAGGACGGCGTTTTCCTGGATGTCAAGACCGAGGACTCCGGCCGTTTGATTGGCCGCCAAGGCCAGACCCTGTCCGATTTGCAATACATCACCAACCGCATGCTTTTCCAGCAGGACCCGAGCACCCCCAAGGTGCTCATCGACGTCGGCGGCTATCGCGCCAAGGCGCGGGAAACCTTGGTGCAAAAAGCGCGCGCCGCAGCCGAGAAAGTGCGCCGGTGGGGCGACATTGTGGAGATGGAACCCATGAGCGCCTTTGACCGCCGTGTCATTTACAACTCCTTGAAGGACGATCCGGGCATTGAAGCCACCAGCGTGGAAGTGGAAGGCACCACCAAGAAGGCCATTTTGCTCAGGCCCAAGCATTGAGGGCGCGCTCACGCTCAGCTCTGTTGCGGGATCGTGAGCCGCCAAGCGTCTTTCAGACCTTGCAACATGGCTTTGGAAAGGATAGATTACACTCGTGTTCAATGCTTCCGACATTCGAGTAATGCTAACGGCCAAGGACTTCAAGCCGTTCGCCATCCATACCACCGATGGGGCGCGTTACGAAATTACCAATCATGACATGGTGCTTGTCGGGCGAAACGCGATTGATATCGGCGTTGGACGGGATCAAGATGGCATCGCCGAACGCTTTGTTCGTTGTGCGATCCTGCACATCACGCGCATCGAGGAACTGCAAGCTGCCTAAAGTGCCGCCGTTCCGCCCGAGAAACTTTAGGTCTTCTGCGTTTTTACCTTGCGTGACAGGGAGCGTGTCCGTAAATTAGCACACTTTTTGGCTGGGGTCGTAGCTCAGTTGGTAGAGCACCACAATGGCATTGTGGGGGTCAGGGGTTCGAATCCCCTCGGCTCCACCAGCTTTCGCCCGCAACGCAGCGGAGGGCGAAGGCGGGCCGGCCCAAGGTCATCTTACCAGCGGGCTAAGGCTCGGCAAGCCAGCCATGAGTTTCTGTTACCTCCCACTGCTGTCTTGACTTTGGCCGTCGGCAGGTTGAAACCATTAGCCGTGCTCGCTCTCCCGCCGAACCTTTATGCTCACTGGCGCGCGCAACAGGATGCTCGGTCCCTCCTGCGCGAGCGCGATTCCCCCGATCCGCCCGAACGCCTCCTGCAGAACGTCTGGCACCACCAACGCCTCCGCCGCGATGAACTCCGCACCGTCGATGGCCAGCCCGTGCGCGTCCTGCATCCCGGTTTCTGGAACCACGCCGCCGGTCCCGATTTTCGCGGGGCCATCCTCCAATTTGGCCAGGAGGAACCCCGCGCGGGCGATGTCGAGATCGATCTCCTGCCGCAAAATTGGGAAGCGCATCGTCACAAAAACAATCCTGAGTTTGAGGGCGTCATTTTGCATGTCCTGTGGACCGCCGACGCTGAATCTGCCCGCAGCCGGCCTTCCCTGGCGCTGCGCGATTTTTTGGACATGCCTTTGGCCGAGATGCACAGTTGGGCGGCCAGCGGCGCGTCCGAAAGCTGGCCCGAATCCTTGCGCGGCGCCTGCTCCGCGCCCTTGAGTCAGTTGGACGCCGGGCGGACGGAGGAACTGTTGCGCCAAGCCGCGCTGGTTCGTTTTCAACGCAAAGCGCGCGAGTTGGAGACCCGCGCCCGGCACGCCGGCTGGGAACAGGCGTTGTGGGAGGGCCTGTTCCGCGCTTTGGGTTACAAACAAAATGTCTGGGCCATGCAGCGCGTGGCCGAATTGCTTCCCTCCTTGCGCGAGGGCGCCGGCTCGCTGCTGACGCTGCAGGCGCGCTTGCTCGGCGTGAGCGGCTTTCTGCCAACGGACCTCCCGGCCGCCACCCAACCCGGCGATTACCTGCGCGTTCTGTGGGACCACTGGTGGCGCGACCGCGACCACTTTCGCGCCCTGCTGCTGCCTAAGAATCTCTGGCGCATGCACGGCTTGCGTCCGGCCAATCAGCCGCAACGCCGCCTGGCGCTGGCCTCGCATTGGCTGGCGGCGGGCGATTATCCGGCAAAGCTCGAACAATGGTTCACCGCTACGCCGGCGGACGCATCGCCGGCATCGTCGTTGTTGGCCGCTCTGCAACCGGCGCCGGACGATCATTGGTCGTGGCACTGGGGATTTGATTCGGCGCGACTGCGCCAGGCGCAACCCTTGTTGGGCGAATCCCGCGCCACCGACCTGGCCATCAACATCATTCTGCCCTGGTTTTGGGCGCGCGCCCGCGCGGGCCAGAACGACGCCCTGGCCGCCACCGCCGAGGCGCGCTATCTGGCCTGGCCCGCCGCGCAGGACAATGCCTTGCTGCGTCTGGCCCGCCATCGATTATTAGGCGGGCAGGGAGCGATTCGATTCAAGTCCGCGGCCGGCCAGCAAGGCCTGCTGCAAATCATCCACGACTTCTGCGACCAAACCAACTCCCTCTGCGCCGACTGCACCTTTCCCGATCTGGTGCGGAGTTGTTGTGTGTGAGCCTAGCCGTCGAGATCACCATTGGGTAAAGCGTCCCGGCGGTCAGCCGCATCGCCGACATTCCACCCTTCTATCTATTTTTTGCTGGCGCCAGATGTGCGCGCAAGGCGCGGCCGGTGTGGGACTTTTTGCATGCGGCGACCGCCTCCGGGGTTCCCGCAACAATCAATTGACCTCCCTGATGGCCGCCTTCGGGTCCAATATCCAAAATCCAATCCGCGCACTTAATGACGTCAAGATGATGTTCGATCACCAGGACTGAGTGCCCCGCCTTAACCAGCCGTTGCAGACAATCCAACAGACGTTGGATATCGGCCAGGTGGAGACCGGTCGTGGGCTCGTCGAGAATGTAAAGATTGTGGCGGCCACGGCGCATTTTGCCCAACTCGGCCGCAAGTTTGACTCGTTGCGCTTCGCCGCCGGAAAGAATGGTGGCGGCATGGCCTAGTTCAAGATAGCCGAGACCCAGCTCATGCAATATCTCAAGCTTGCGGACGATCGCGCGTTGATCGGCGAAGAAGGACACGCCTTCCTCGATGGAGAGTTTCAGCACTTCGGCGATGTTGCGCCCGCGCCACGTCACCTCGAGTGTCTCCTCGCGATAGCGGCGCCCCTTGCACGCCGGGCAAGTCACTTCCACGTCCGGCATGAACGACAACTGCGTGACGATGGCGCCGTCACCGGCGCATTCTTCGCAGCGTCCGCCTTTGACATTAAAGCTGAATCGGGCTGGGCCGAAACCCCGTGCCTTGGCCTCGTCTGTTTGGGCAAAGAGCTCGCGAATCGAGTCGTAGATCCCGACGTAGGTAGCCGGATTGGAGCGCGGGGATCGGCCGATGGCGGACTGATCAATGTTGATGATGTCGTCAACGAACTCGTGACCTTCGAACACGTCATGCGCGCCGGAGAGGATGCGGCTGTCGTAGCGCAATGAGGCCAGTTTTTTAAATATGATTTCATGCACGAGGGAACTCTTGCCGGAGCCGGAAGCTCCAGTCACGCAGACCAACATCCCCAGTGGAATATCGACGTCCACGTTTTGCAAATTGTTGTGGCGCGCCCCGCGAATTCGCAATAGCCGTTGGTCGGCGGCGCGGCGTTTCTCCGGAATTGGAATTAGCTTTTCGCCGCGCAGGAATGCGCCGGTGAGTGATCGTGCATTGGCCAATACAGCAGCCGGCGGGCCTTGGGCGACAACTTCGCCGCCGTGGATTCCGGGCCCGGGACCAATCTCGACCAGCCAATCGGCCGCGCGAATGGTTTCCTCGTCGTGTTCGACCACGATCACGGTGTTTCCCAAATCTCGCAATCGCTCCAGGGTCCGGATCATTTTCACGTTATCCTTGGCATGCAGGCCGATGCTCGGTTCGTCGAGAACGTAGAGCATCCCCATTAGTCCCGAGCCAATTTGAGTGGAAAGCCGGATGCGTTGCGATTCTCCGCCCGACAACGTGCCGGATCGCCGGCCAAGGTTGAGGTAGTCCAAGCCGATGCCGGTGAGGAGGTCCAGGCGCCCGTCGATCTCGCGCACCACCGTGGCCGCAACCGCTGTTTTGTCCGCGGCAATATTCAGTCCTGCCAGCCACTTTTGCAGATCCCGCAAATGCAATTCGCCCACTTGGGGGAGAGTTTTGTCCGCGATCCGCACCAGACTGCGTGTCTTGCGCAATCGCGCGCCACCGCAATCCGGACAATCGTAATCCACCATGACCTTTTGCAGGTATGCCTCCATTCCGTCCATGCTGCGGCCCTGCTTGCGGTACCAATGGTAATGCCGTTCAATTTGGCGCACGACTCCTTGAAACGCCATCTTCTTGCCAGCGTGCTGTTCTCCCTGGCGCGCGCCTTCCGGCAAGACAATCTCAATCTTTTCCGCCTTGCTGCCATGGAAGATCAAGTCCTTGACCTGCTCTGAAAGGTCCGCGAAGGGGACGTCGAGCCGAAATCCATAATGCTTGGCGAGACTGTGGAGCCATCGTCCGCCCCAAGCGTTCTTGTCGTTATTGAAGGCTTCCTTCACGATGGCGCCGTCGCCCAAGGTGCGGCTCGGATCCGGGACCAAGAGCGTGGAATGCACGCGCTTGGAGGTGCCGAGTCCGGCGCAGGTGCGGCACGCGCCCGCGGGGTCGTTGAAAGTGAAATTGCCATGGTGCAGCGTCGCTGAGATCAGGTGGTGTTCCGAGCAACCGAAATCCTTCCAAAAATTCTTAAGCGCGGCCCGAGAGGCGCCCAACGGATGAAAGGACAGAAATCCGTCGCCCACCTTCAAACCATTTTCCAGGGAAGCCAGCACCTGGCGATCGATGCCGGGGGCAACCACGAAACGATCAATAATCGCCTCGACCCAGGGATGATCCTCTTCGCTCAGCTCCAACTGGTCGCCAAGGTCCTTCGGGACCCCATCCACTCGCACTCGTCGATACCCTTGCAGGCGCACCTGTTCGAACACGTGTTCCCAATCCTCACCGAAAATTTCGAAGACGGGCGCCCGAACTTCGACTTCGGTTCCGCGGGGCAAACGCATCAGATGCTCCAGCATTTGTTGCGGGGATCGGGTGGCCACCGGTTGCTCGCAACGAGGACAATAAGGCGTGCCCAGCGTCGCGTAGAGCATGCGCAAGTAATCCCATAGATCGGTCATGGTGCCGACGGTCGAGCGCGGGTTGCTCCCAACGGTTTTTTGATCGATCGAAATCACCGGCGAGAGTCCGTGAACAAAGTCAACGTCGGGTTTGCGCAATTGATTGACAAAGCGCTTGGCGTAGGCCGACATGGAGGCCAACAACCTGCGCTGTCCCTCCGCGTAAAGAGTGTCGAAGGCCAAGGATGACTTGCCTGAGCCGGAGACCCCGGTGATGACGACCAATTTATCGCGCGGCAACTCCACCGTGATGTTGCGCAGATTGTTTTCGCGCGCTCCCTGAATCAGGAGCGTGGTCCGCATTGGTTCGTGGCTCATCACTCCTCTTCGCAAAGGTAGGCCGGTTCCTCCACCTCGACTCGACTCATTTTGGTGAGGCCAAAAGGCGCGGAGAATTTTCCTATCCGCCCCTTGCGCTCCAACCACTCGCAAGCCGATTCCAAATGCCAGGGATACAATTGCGAATGGGCGAAATGATCGGCAAGCTCGCTGAGCGGAACCAATCGTTTCTCTTTCCGCAGGTAACGCAGGACGGGGCGCAAGCGCGCCTCCGCGTTCTTCTCCAAATATCCGTCCAGTGCCGCCAATGTCTTCCCCAGCCTCTCGGCGGTCCTCGGCGCAGCCAGCAGTTCCAAATAAACTTCGCGCATGAAGGCTGGCGCCAATTCCAATCCCCGGTGGATCATCAATCCCTCATAGACCTCGCCGGACGCGATCACTTCCGCGGCCGCGACACAATGAGCCGCGCCGAGCAATGTTTGAAAGGCCAGCTCAAGGTCGCGCTGATTTTCGAGGATATGGGCCGCGTGGCGATGCGCATGAATCAACCAGGTGGTCGCGATGCAAAGCTCGCGCTCCTGATCGCGGCGCGCCATGGTATCGGCGGCCTTGAACCATTTGCGCAGCGAGGCATCGTCACAATAAACAAGTTTGCGGCGCGCGAAAAAACTGTAACAAAAGGCCGTGCGCGCCGATCCCTCGACCATGCGCTTAAAGCGGCTGCGCGGAATGAGTTCAACGTGCAGGTTGACCCCTTCCTCAACCAAGCTGCGAAACACGCGCGGATCCTCTCCATCGGCGCGCAAACGCTTGGTGACGCCGTCCTTCTCGATTAGCCAGAGGGAGATTGCGTCCCGGCGCCAGACCGTCTCTTCGGAAAGGCTGCCCACGAGCACCGCGGCCAAAAGATTGGAGTCGGCGCGGACGCGCTCCAGGAACAAGCTTAACGCTTTTTCGAAGCGGGCCAATTTTTCGGAAATGGTTTCAGTCATCGTTATTCGTTGTCGCGGGTGGTTTCAATTTTGATCGGGCCAGGCGGCCACCAAAGCAAATTGGACGCACCACATTGCACACCCGATTCTCTCCAATTTTCCGAAACCGGCAAGATTATATGGCGTGGTCCGTCGAACAGGAAACCGATTATCAATCCCAGGTAATCTCCGCCAATCGTGGCGGCGGCGGCGAAATCGGAAGTTGTGTTTGGGGCCGTTTCTGTTTATCTCCACCCCATTATGACAGATCCGCGGTACGCAAAATTAGCCAACCTGTTGGTCAAGTATTCCACTGGACTCAAGAAAAATGAACGCATCCTGCTGGATATGATCGACGTGCCGGATGAGTTTGCCATCCAATTGATGCGGGCGGCGCGCCAGGTCGGCGCCATCCCGCTGGTGGAGACGCGCCACACGCGCATCAGCCGCGAGATCATGCGCCAGACCAACCCCGCCCACGCCGCGCTGATGCGCCAGATCGAATTGTCGCGCATGAAACGGGTCCAGGCCTACATCGCCGTGCGCGGCGCCGACAACGCCAACGAGAGCGCCGACGTGCCCAACAGCCTCATGGCCCTCTACTCCAAGGCCATGCGCCCGGTGCAGAATTATCGGATCAACAAAACGCGCTGGTGCGTCCTGCGCTGGCCCAGTCCGAGCATGGCGCAGGCTGCCAACATGAGCACCGAAGCCTTCGAGGATTTTTATTTCGATGTCTGCACCATGAATTATCCGAAAATGGCGCGGGCCATGATTCCTTTGCAGAAGCTCATGAACCGCACCGACCGCGTCCATCTCAAAAGCCCCGGCACGGACCTGCAATTCAGCATCAAAGGCATCGGGGCCTTGCTGGCCGAGGGCAAACGCAACATCCCCGATGGCGAGGTCTTTTCCTGTCCAGTCAAGAATTCGGTGCAGGGCGTCATCCGCTACAACACGCCGACCATCTATGCCGGGACGAAATTTGAAAATGTCCGCCTGGAATTCAAGGATGGGCGGGTGATCAAGGCCGGCGCCAACAACACCAAACGCCTCAACGAAATTCTGGACACCGACGCCGGGTCGCGTTACGTGGGCGAATTTTCCCTCGGCTTCAACCCCTACATCCTCAACCCGATGTGCGACATTTTGTTTGACGAAAAAATCGCCGGCTCCCTGCATTTCACCCCGGGTCAGGCCTACCAGCAGGCCGACAACGGCAACCGCTCGGCCGTGCATTGGGACATGGTCTTGATTCAACGCCCTGAATGGGGCGGGGGCGAAGTTTGGTTTGACGGCCGGCTCATCCGCCAGGACGGCTTGTTCGTGCCCAAGGAATTGCGGCCGCTGAATCCCAAGAATCTGAAGTAGCCGCAGGCCTAGCTTTTCAAAATGGCCAGGAACTGCTTCATGGCGGGGGAAAGGACTTTGTTCTTTTTGTAAATCGCCGCCAGCGGCCGCACCAATTCCACCCCCTCGATTTTCACCTCGGCCAGGGTCTGCTTGGCCACCTCCTGCGTGATCGTCCCTTGCGGCACCAGGGAAATGCCGGCCTCAATCTCCACCGCCCGCTTGACAGTCTCGATATTATCGAATTCCATGACCGTCTGCACCTCCACGCCGTGGTCCTTGAGCACCTTGTCGATGGCCTTGCGCGTGGGAATGTCCGGCTCGAAGCTGACAAATTTCTGGCCGGCCAAAAGGGCAATCTTGACCGACTTGCTCCTGGCCAGCGGATGTTGCGGATGGCAAATGAGCACCAGCGTATCCTTGCGCAATGGAACCAGCTCCAGCTTGGGGTCGCGCGTCGGGTAGGCGACCAGACCCAAATCAACGACGTTGCTCAAAACGTCCTCATAGACCTGGTTGGCGCGGCGGTATTCCAAGTGGACGTTGACGGTGGGATAGGTCTTGAGGAATTTCTTCAAATAGGGCGGCAAATCGTGCAACCCGATGCTGTAAATGGTGGCGACGCGAATGGTGCCCGAGATGATGTCTTTGATTTCCTGCAAACGGTTGTGCAGCGAGTCGTAGGTCTGGATGATTTGCTTGCTGTATTCGTAGAGCACCTGGCCCTCGCGGGTGAGGCGGAACTTTTTCTTGCTGCGTTCGATCAATAGTGATTTGAATTGGCGCTCCAAGGAACTGATCTGCTGGCTGACGGCGGATTGGGTGACGTTGTTGATATGCGCGGCTCTGGTGAAACTCTCCGTTTCGGCCAGGTCACAAAATACTTTCAAGCTCTCGATTTGCACTGCGTTAATTGAACGCCAAATCGGGAATAATGTCAACTTATGGCATTGGGGAACTCGTAAGGCGTCAGTGACGGCGGGGAAAGGTAGGGCGAGACTCCGTCGAGCCGTGACTTTTCCCCAAGAAATCGAGTTACGGCTCGACGGAGTCTCGCCCTGCCGCCATGACTGACGCAGGACGGCAAGTTCTTTCCCGCGTTGTGTTTGGGACTGTCCATGCTTGGTCCGCTTGCCGCTTCCCAAGCGATCATGGCCTGCCGGCGCGCCGCGCCCCACCGGTATTCCCCCGCCGCGCCCGTTTGGCGGATGACGCGATGGCATGGGATAAGCCAAGCTAACTATTTGGGGGCAAATTCGAAGCTGACTTTTTGGTTGTCGTCCAGCACCAGGAAGGCGGCGAAAGGCCGGCCGGACTTGGAGATAAACTGCGGCAGCAAATCGGTGCGCCCGCTTTCCACCAATTTCTGGAGTTGAGCGCGGTCGATCGGCTGCTGCAAGATCGTCTTGTTGACTTTGAACCGGCAGGGCCGCTTGTCCGCCTGCGATTTTTCACACAAGTATTGCTCGCCGGCGTCCAACAGGCGGCCGCCGCAGACCGGACAGACGGCCACCGGCTCGGCTTTGGAGAGGTCCGCTTTGGGTGGCGCTTCCTTTGTTTTGGCGCTGCCCGGAGTCTTCTTGGTGCGCGGCTCGAATTCAAACCCCACCTTCTTTTCCGGCCCCAGCACCAGGAAGGCCTTGAACGGGCGGCCTTTCTTGGAAATGAATTTATCCAGCAAATCGGTCCGGCCACGTGTCAATAATTTTTGCAACTGCTCCTTGTCGATGGGCCGTTGCAAGATGATCTTGCCCATGCGGAAGGCGCACCCTTCGCGGCGGGCCGCCTTTTCGCAGGTGTACCACATGCCGTTTTCATACACCGGCGATCCGCATTGCGGGCACTGGCCCAGAGGTTGTTGCCCGCTGAAATCGACCGGGGCGGCGGGCTGGCCGTCGCCGTTCTGCTGGCCGAAGTCGAATTCGGGCTTCAGCTCGGCATTGAGCTTGATGATGGCGGCAAAGGGCCGACCCATTTTTCTGCGAAACCCTT
>Ga0302324_100016966_pt1 | contig 14465 bp, 15 predicted proteins | sample Palsa_T0_1_FD_201949 | JGI IMG/M metagenome (GOLD analysis project Ga0302324, IMG submission 201949) | Peat permafrost microbial communities from Stordalen Mire near Abisko, Sweden - Palsa_T0_1 | ecosystem: Environmental > Terrestrial > Soil > Palsa > Peat permafrost | place: Sweden: Abisko...
CGGCAACAAAACCGCGCAAGCCATCCAGCTGGGAGCCCGCGCCATCGCCTGCGACATCCACCTGCACCGGCTGAAACAGATGCGCGATCTCAACTGCCCGCTGGTCGTGCTCGACGGCACCCACCCGTTGCCGTTCCGCGCCGATCGCGTCCTTTTCGATCGTATTCTGGTGGACGCGCCTTGTTCCGGCACCGGCACTCTCGGCCGCAATCCCGAGATCAAGTGGCGACTCCAGCCGCGCGACTTGACCGACCTCCACGCCAAGCAAGTAGCTCTGGTTCGTCAAGCGCTCCAGCATCTGTGCCCCGGCGGCCGCCTGGTGTATTCCACGTGCTCGCTTGAAAGGGAAGAGAACGAGCTCGTGATTCAGGAAATTCCCGGCCCCTGGCAGACCACCGAGCGCCTGCCGAGCCTCAATGCCGGTGACGGCTTCTTCGCCGCTGTGTATTCCCTCACGTGACTCGAACATCAAACACCGCCAGCCAATATTGCAGCGATTGCAGCGCAAAGCCGCAAAACATCAGCGCGATCCCGAAGACTCCCAGGCGCCGCTCCGGCAGATTGTCGGCGTAATATTCGACGTACGGACTGAATGCCATCAGAGCCCCGGTCACCAGTCCTGTCACGCCTCCCAGCCGCGCCGCGAACAGCCAGGGATGCTCCACGTGCCGCACCACGGCGCTGCAAAGGAGCGCCGCAGCCATATAGCCCGCCGTTCGAATCAGAGTGGCCTCAAATCCCAGTCGCGAGAATCGCGGCCGGAGATTCGCGGAATAGTTCAGCGACGGCCGCACGCCCCGGGCGTACGCAATCACTTGCCCGCCCGTCAGTAGAACGGCATAGAGAATCGCGAAACGGAGACCAACCTGGGGGTAGAGCGCGGCGCTGAAAGCCGATGCGCGAATCGCGCTGAACAATGCTTCCCAGGGTAACGAATAATGGTCCTGGCGCTTCGAGGTCCGATTGAGTTCAATCGCGAAGGTCACCCCGATCGCCATGCCGGATGCCACGCCGAAGATTAATCCCAGCCCGAGACCGTAGCCGAGGCCAAACAGAATCGAATACGTCACGGCCCTGGTCAGCAGCCGCAATGGGCCGTGTTGGCCGCCCAGCAAATCGTACGCCAGATAGAGGCTGCCGAGCACATCCAAGCAACTGCCCGCGATGCTGACGGAAGCAACCGTGTGGTGGTCCATCCATCGATTGTAGATTCTCGGAAACCGAGCCGTGACCGTGAGGGAGCGGTGCCCGAAAGTCAGGCGGGATTTCGCGCCACGCCTACTCGTCTCCATCCGGCGCCCACTTGCATCTTTATATCTTTTTTATGCCAAACTGGATAGAACAATGGAAGCTCTAGAGAACAAGGAACTTCCGGAAGAAAGGTCACTAACATGAAACATGCCTGCGTATTGACGATCATCGCGCTGCTGCCGCTCCTCGCTGCGCCAGACAATCCAGCGGTAGGCACATGGAAGCTGGATGTGGCGAAATCCAAGTTCTCTCCAGGCCCCCCGCCGAAGAGCGCCAAGCTTGTGATTGAGGCTGCGGGGGACGGCGTGAAAACAAGCTGCGAAGAAGTTGAAGCCGATGATAGCCACATGGGATACGAATACACGGCCCCGCTGGACGGCCAGGACCATCCACTGACTGGCCCGTCTCGGCCCGACCGGTTAAGTGGGGCCGAAACCGTAGTCTTGAGACCGAACGGTTCGCGTACTTATGGCGCCATGTTCAAGAAATCCGGGCAAGTCGTGATGACGAACATGACTTCCGTCTCAAAGGACGGCAAGACATTAACGCTCATCGTGAACGGGTCGAATGCGAAGGGCGAGCCATTAAAACTCATGACCGTGTGGGAGAAGCAGTAGTCCGAATTGCTGCTCCTCCCCGGTATCCTCTCGGCCGATTTTGCGCGCCTGGGCGATCCACCCCGGATGCCACGCCGAACAGCAGCACCAGCCCGAGGCCGTAACCCAGTCCGAACAGAATCGAATAGGTCACCGCTCGGGTCAGCAGCCGCAGCGGACCGTGCGGGCCGCCCGGCAAATCGTACGCCAGATACACGCTGCCGAGCGCGTCCAGGCAACTCCCCGCGATGCTGATGGAAGCAATCGGCGATTGTAAGGAGCTGTTTGAGTCCGGACAGGTTAGCCTGGGGTTAAGCTATGGGAGGAGACACCCGTGACCAAGCTCATCCTCCTGCTTCCCCTATGCATCGCTTCCGTTTTCGCCCAACCCGCGGCTCCCGACGCCCAGCCCAATCCGATGTCAACGTGGCTGCGCGATGCCTACACCAGGAATAGCAAGGGCATTGTGCGACTAGCGGAGAGAATGCCGGAGGAGAATTATGGAATGCGCCCGGGAACGCAAACCGAAGTGCGCACCTTCGGCCAGCAGCTGACGCACCTGGCCAGCTTCAACTTTCTGTGGTGTTCGCAGGCCAAGGGTGAAAAAAACCCCAACCCCGGCAACCTCGACAAGTTCACCTCTAAGGCCGATGCCCTGAAGCTGCTGAACGAAGCGTTTGCTTACTGCGATAGCGCCTACACTGCGCTGACCGACGCCTCCGGCGCCGAGGTGATCGATATCACGCAGGAAAGCGGGCGCCAGACGCGCTACCTGCGGATGGGGCTGTTGACTCTGAATTACGCCCACAACAACGAGATCTACGGAAGCATGGTCATCTATTTACGAATGAAGAATATCGTTCCGCCCGCTTCCGAGCCTCGTCCGCAGCCAAGTAAGTAGCCGAGATTAGTGCTTGTGCGCCGAACCGGCTACCGCCACGATCAAATGGCCGTGTTTGACGCCCTTGGTGCTGATCAGGGAATCGGCCACTTGCCGGACGTCTTGCGCTTTACCCCGCAGCACCACTACCTCCAGGCAATTGTCATGATCCAAGTGGACGTGCATGGCCGATACGACGCTCTTGTGATGCTGGTGCTGGAGCTCCGTAAGCTTTTCGCTCAGCAGCCGTACGTGATGGTCATAGACGATGGTTACCGTTCCAACCACAATTGCGTTGGGCTTCTCGGCGCTCTCCTTGACGAGTTCGGATCGCGCCAGATCGCGAAAGGCTTCGGATCGGTTCGTATAGCCTCTCCTTTCCATCAATTCGTCGAACTGGTCCAGCAGTTCGCCTTCGATCGCTACGCCAAAACGCCGTAAGTCAGACATACAGCATTGATTCTATAAGACTCCGGGCAAGTGGTCCGCCAATGAGGTCCTCGTAGCACGTGTTCACTGTTCCTCGCCGCGCGGCATTTGTCAAAAGGTTTTTCGTAATCCGAATCGCATCTGAAACGGTTCCACGGGGTGGAAAACGTCCGTGAATGCCGCATCGGCCGTTGGCGTTATTCGGGAGGTATAAGCGTAGTCAATGTCGTGGTCCCGGCGGTTCAGCAAATTCAAAGCTTCGACGACGAAACTCCATTTTTTGGTAATTCGATAGCGCACCTCCGCATTGAGCAAAACCGTTGCATTGGAGCGATAAATCCCGTCGGAGGTCAAATCACGCGGGCCAAAGGCGCGCAGGCGCAAACTCGCCGAAAAGCGTTTGTAATCGTGTATCGTGGCGCCCGCTGACGCCACCAATCCCACCGCTTCGGGCACGCGCTTCCCGCCGCGGCTGCCGGGCGCAGCGTCAGCCGCGTCGATTTGGGTGAAATAGGCTCTGGAATCCGCAAAGTCAAAATCAAAAGCCCAATGTTCCAGCGGCGTGTAGTAGTTCGCCCATTCGATGCCATAGCGGTTGCTCGGCGATAACGAAGCCACCGTTCCTCCGGTGTCGCCATCCTGCAGCAGTTCGGATTGACTGTGGAGGTACCAGAGTGAAAACGTGCTTTGCAGATGTGGGGCGGCCGTAGTGCGCACCCCGACTTCGGACCCCTTGGTTTGGATTAGGGCGGGTATTCTCGACGTGGCCGTGGGAAATGGATTATCCGGCGAAATCGGTTCCTCTCTTTGCGTTGCGCCACGCGCGTCGTTGCTGTGAAAACCGAATCCGCCCTGCACATAGAACTCCGTTCTGCGCCACGGGCCGAAAATCAAACTCGCTTTTGGTTCGGGCATGAATTGGGTAACCGTACCGGAATTGGCGGCCGCAAAGTTGACCACCGGAGCGCCGGGCAATTCGGTCGCGGTATAACTCGGAGTCAAGCTGGTGACGGCATCTCTTACCTCGTCGCCGCGGAAGGCCAGGACGGTGCGGAATTTTTCCGCCCACTGGATTTTGTTCTCCACATAGAAGCCGAGCATCGTCTCGGTAAATCGGTTCACATCCGTGTCCGCGGGCAAGACCGCCATCAGGTTCGGATCGGTAGAGCATGCGTCGATGGGTTCGTCATTGCACGCGTTGATATCGTTCTTGTCCGTGCGCACGCGATTTTCCGTGCGATACAGTCCGTTGTGCACCCAATCGTTGCGGACCTGCAGCCCGAACGTATTCTCCACCTTGCGGCCGAACCAATTGTTGAAAAGTGTGTGGCGTACGTCGATCCCAAGCACAAAGCGGCGGTCCTGCTGTTCGAACTGATCGCCCTTAACGGGGTCGTCCAGGTAGTAAGTGAAATCGGAAAAGAGATTGAGGTAATAATAAAATCCGTAGGCCATGATTTGCGTTCTGGAATGATCGTTCTGGCGATGCCATTCGGCCTGCACGCTATGACGCTGTGAATTGCCGCCGTCAGTTGGGTTCAGCGCGCCGAAGAAACCGACCAGGGGCACCGCGGTGATGGGAATCTGGTCGCTTGAGTACCAATTTCCGTGGTAAGCGTGGGCCGTGATGCTGAAACCATTGGCTTCGTCGCCCTGGCTGTAGGTCAGAAGGCCGTTTAACTTGGAAAAGTTATCCGAATGCGTCCATGGACCGTCGTCGTGATAGAACTCTCCTCCGAAGAGCAAATTACCCGAGCCGACCTTTTCCGATACGCCGAAGACGGCCCGCTCATAGCCATACATGCCGCCTTCTACCTGGAAGAAGTTCTCGGGCAGCGTCTTGTAGAATTCCAGATGGGCCGACCCAGCTGAGCCATAATCGCCGACATCAGCGTAATAAGGGCCTTTCTCGTAATTCACCCGCTGCACAAGCTCCGGGATGACGATGTTCATGTCTGCGTACCCCTCGCCGTGCGCATGCGACGGCAGGTTCAGCGGCATATCGTCGAGGAAAACGGCAAAATCCGTGCCGTGGTCGAGATTGAAGCCTCGAAGAAAATATTGGTTGGCTTTGCCGCCGCCGGCGTGTTGAGTGATGATGACGCCGGGAATGGTCTCCAAAATTTCTCCCGAACGAAGAATGGGACGATCCTCAAGTTCTTGTGCGCCCACCGTTCCCTGGGTGGCGGATTGGGCGATTCCGGTAAGGTCATCTTCCCGGCCCTGCACGTTGATGGTGGTACTCACAGACCCCAAAGCCAGAGAGATGCGGAATGGGGCGGGAGCCTCGGAGCCTATCGTAACGGGAATTTCTTTGGTTTCAAAATCGGCGTGAGATACCACGAGTCGATAATTATCTGCCGGGAGTCCGGAAATCGTGAAGGAGCCATTCGTATCCGACTCGGTCGTTCTGAGTACGGTACGGTTCGCGCTTTGAACCTGCACGGCGGCCCCGGCGATCGCGGCGCCAGAAGAATCGACGACAGTTCCCGATACAACCATGTCCGCGGCCCAGGCGCACCACATTGTTGCGAAGAGGATGGAAGTGATGACGGTCGGGCGTCGGGGCATAAGCTCCTCTCATCTGTGCTACAGAAGTGAGAACCGTGCTACTGGTTTCAAAATGGTAGCACTAATCTTCAAGAGGTATTACGCACCAGGCGGGTGTTTCGGATTTCCACGGCCCGTCCTCGGTGGGCGGCCAAGTCCATTTCTAACCCTGTCCGGCCCCCCGTGCTAACATCGTTCATAAGTTCCAAGCATGATCGAAGTCCTCCCCAGTATCCTTTCGGCCGATTTTGCGCGCCTAGGCGAAGAAATCGCCAGGGTCGAGCGCGCCGGCGCTAGCTTCCTGCACGTCGATGTCATGGACGGCCACTTCGTCCCCAACATCAGCATCGGAATCCCGGTGGTCGAGTGTATCCGCAAAGTTACGCGCCTCAAGCTCGATGTGCACCTCATGATTTCCGATCCCGACAAGTACGCCCCCGAGTTCATCCGCGCCGGAGCCGACTACATCCTGGTCCATCAGGAGGCCTGCACGCACCTCGACCGCACCCTGCGCCTCATTCGCGACGAGGGCGGGCGCTCTGGAGTGGTGCTAAATCCGGCTACGCCGATAAGCATGCTGAGCGAGGTCCTGGATCTGGTGGATCACGTGCTCATCATGAGCGTTAATCCCGGTTTTGGGGGCCAGGCTTTCATCCCCAACGCCCTTAAGAAGATTCAGGCGCTCGCGTGGCGCCGTAAAGAGTTAGGATTGAAGTTCGCCATTGAGATCGATGGCGGGGTCGGCCCGGAGAACGCCGGTGATATCACTCGCGCCGGGTGTGACTGGCTGGTTGCAGGGTCGTCGATTTTTCACACTCCCGACCCCGGCCAGGCGTTTGTCGAGTTGCAGCGCGCGGCGCGCGAAGCCGTGCTGGTGAAGGTTTAATCTATAAAGGTGGACATGGCAAAATACCTAATCATAGCGATTGTAGGAGCGGGTCTAATGACCTCCTGCAGTTTCCGCGCTAAGAAATATGCTGACCCGATCACCAAGGACACCAAACAGCCGGACAAGGTCCTGTTCGATCGCGCCATCGACGACATCGAACACGGCCGCTACGAGATCGCTCGTATTACGCTCAACACCCTGATCAACACCTACGATCAGAGCGAGTACCTGGCCAAGGCCAAACTGGCCGTCGCCGACAGTTGGTTTCGGGAGGGCGGTTCCGCCAGTCTGGCTCAGGCGGAAGCCGAGTACAAGGACTTCATTCTCTTCTACCCGACTATGGAAGAGGCTGCCGAATCCCAGCAGAAGATCTGCATGATCCACTACAAGCAAATGGACAAGGTGGACCGCGACCAAAGCCAGGCCATACGCGCCGAAGACGAATGCCGCGCCCTCATCGTGCAATTCCCCAACAGCAAGTATGTCGACGAGACCAAGCAGCTTCTGCGCAACATCCAGGAAGCCATCGCGGAAGGCGAGTACGCGGTGGGCAGCTTCTATTTGAAGCGCGGCGACAACTCCGCGGCCGCCAACCGGCTGAGCCATGTCGTGGAACAGTATCCTCTCTACAGCAAGGCCGACCTGGCGCTCTGGGACATGGGGCAAGCCTATGGAAAGCTGGGCAATCGTTTCCGCCAGCAGCAGGGCGATGCGTATTCCAGGATCGTACGCGATTATCCTTTGAGCGACTATGCCGACGAGGCGGCCGCGAAACTGAAGGAGCTCGAACTGCCGGTGCCGGAGCCTGACAAAACCGCGGTCGCGCGCATGGAGTACGAACGCGATCATAAGGAAAAACCCGGCATTATTCAGCGCAACACGCTGTGGATCAGGCGCAATCCGGACATGAGCGCCGCCGCTCATCAGGGCGATCCCGCCATGACCACCTTGCGACCTTCAGTGCCGCCGCTGGTTCCGCAGCCAGCCGGCGCCGGCGGCGCGTTCAATGGTGATGTGACGGCTACTACCATCGGAAATTCGACGGCGCTGGACACCAAGCCGGATGCGCGCGCCAATCCGCCCGCCCAAGGTGAGGCGGCTGCCCCGGCCAGCCAGACCCCCGCCGCCGCAGGCCAGACCCCCGCCGCCGCTAGCCCGGCCGCTGCATCCCCCGATTCGAAGCAAGCCGCGGCTGACCCGAACGCAAAGAAGAAAAAGAAGAAGGACAAAAAGGCGCCCAGCACGGATCAACCAGCTAATGCCCAGCCCGCTGCTGCGACGCCGGCCGCGGCAGCACCAGCCGCCGCACCATCAAATTGAGCCGCATCCTCCTGGCTGACGACAGCCCGCACGCCCAGCGGATGGGCGAGCGGATACTGCGCGAGGAGGGCTTTGAAGTTGTCAGCCTCACCGACGGCGACGCCGCGATGGCCCGCCTGGCCGACGTAGATCCGGACCTGATTCTCGCGGACGTTTTTCTTCCCGGCAAATCCGGGTTCGATCTTTGCCGCTACGTCAAGAACGAACCGCGCTTCAAGCACGTGCGCGTGGTTCTTACGGCTGGGCTGCTGGAGCCGTTCGACGAAGACGAAGCCAAGCGCGCCGGCTGCGACGCCATTCTCAAGAAACCGTTCGAGGCTTCCAAAGTAGTCGGCACCATCGATCCGCTGGTGAAGGAAGCCCAATTGGCGCGCGGACTGTTCGCCGAGGCTCTCGCTTCCGCGCCGCCGGAACCAGCGGTGCCAAAGTCTCCCGAGCCGATCACTCCTGAAATCGACCCCGAGCGCGTCCGCGCCGCCATCACGCTCGCCCTCGACGCCGCTTTGCCAGCTATGATCCAGGAAATTACCGAGCGAGTCTTGATAGCATTGGGTCATTAGCACATGCCCGAAAATACATTCGATATCGTGTCCAAGATCGATCTGGCGGAAGTGAACAACGCCCTCCAGCAAGCGCTGAAAGAGATCCATCAGCGCTTCGATTTGAAAGATTCCAAATCCGACATTCAGCTGAACGAAAAAGACAACAAGCTCACCCTGGCCAGTCAGGACGAATTCAAGCTCAAAGCCGTCACTGACGTTTTGCAGCAGAAGCTGGTGAAGCGCAGCGTGCCGCTCAAGGGGTTGAGTTACGGCCCGATTACGCCCGCTGGAGGTTCCACCGTCCGCCAGGAGATCACGCTGCAGCAGGGCATCGCCATCGAAAAGGCGCGCGAGATTGTGAAGACGGTGAAGGACAGCAAGAAGAAAGTGCAGGCTTCCATCCAAGGCGATTTCGTACGCATCTCAGGCAAGGACCGCGATACATTGCAAGAGGTGATGGCGCTGCTGCGCGGCCACGACTTCGGCATCGACATGCAGTTCACCAACTATCGGTCCAATTGAGCCCGTCTCAGACAATGCCGCGCCGCATCGAAAGCCTTTTCATCGACGGGCCGGCCGGAAAGCTGGAAGCCCTCCTTGAGGAACCCGAGGATCAAGAGCCGCGCCACGCCGTTCTGGTTTGCCATCCGCATCCGCAGCATGGCGGCACGATGCACAATAAGGTTGTCTATCGCATCGCCCGCGGGCTGCGCCGCGCCGGCGCGGTGGTGCTGCGATTCAACTATCGCGGCGTCAACTTGAGCGAAGGCAAGTACGACAACGGCCTCGGCGAAACCGAAGACGCCCGCGCCGCGCTGGCCGTGCTGCGTTCCCGCTATCCCGGCCTCCCATTTTCGCTGGCCGGTTTTTCGTTTGGCTCGCGCATCATTCTTAGGCTGGGCTGCGAGATCCCCGGCCCGACTCGGCTGATCGCCGTGGGTTTTCCAGCCAACTCGTCCGACAGCCACGCGGTTGGACAATGTCCGGTTCCCCGGGTCTTCGTTGCGAGCACGCACGACCAATTCTCGGCCGTCCCCGCGATGGAGGCATACTTCGCCGCCCTCGGAGAGCCGAAGGAGTTGATCTGGATCGATGCTCCGGATCATTTCTTTACCGGAGTACTGGACGAATTAGAAAGCGAGATTTACCGCGTAGGCGAAGCAGCGTTCGCAGATTAGCCGGTAGCGTGCCGCATCTCGCGCTGCACTCTGCGGGCCGCGCGCTGGCTGATCAGATTGGCCACTTTGCCGAGCAGCCCAGGAATATCCTCGGGCGTGATGAGCATACGCGCCTTCTTTTCCAGCTTGGCGTGCTGGTCTTTGGCGTTCTGGTAGGTGGTTACAATCGCGGTTGCCGGTTTGTAGTCCATAATACGGGCGTGCGCCAGCACCTTAAGGCCCGCTTCGGGCGATTCCAGTTGCAGATCGCTCAAAACCAGCTCGTATTCCTGCTCATCCAGCATTGGAATAGCTTCAGCTGCCGAAGCTGCTGAATCTACATGATATCCGCTGGCTTCCAGAACGGTCTGTAACGTTAAACGGGAGGTAGGATCGTCGTCTACCAAAAGTACTCGAGCGAGTTCCAGCTGCGTGCACCGACCGGCTTCGTGTTCGTGTGTTAGTTTCATTCGGCGCCACCCGCGTCCTAGGTATAGTGTAAACGATCATCGGGGAAATGGAAGCACAGATTTACGGTACACCCCTGTAGTCAGTTGGGGAAGACGCGCTTGAAGATCTGGTCGATGTTCCGTAACTGTCTGGAAACAGAGAACGAATTCTCGATTGTCTCGGGCTTTAGATAGGCGGTGATGGCCGGATCGGATTCGATGGCAGCTCGGAAATCACCGTCCTCCTGCCAGGCAGTCATGGCGTGGCCCTGGATCAATCTGTAAGCGTCCTCACGTAACATCCCTGCCGCCGCGAGATCCAACAGGAGCTGCCCCGAAAACACCAGGCCCTGGGTTAGGTCCAGATTGCGCTTCATCCGGCCGGCGGAGACGCGCATTCCGGAAATCAGCCAGACCGTTCGGGACAGCATGTAATCCACCGCCGAAGTGGTATCAGGGAGGATAATTCGCTCCACCGACGAGTGGGAAATGTCTCGCTCGTGCCAAAGCGCGACGTTTTCAAACGCCGGTTGCGCGTTGGCGCGGACGATGCGGGCCAATCCGCAAATCTGTTCGCAAGTCACCGGGTTGCGCTTGTGCGGCATGGCGGAGGAACCCTTTTGGCCTTCCGCGAACGGCTCTTCCACCTCGCGGACTTCGCTGCGCTGCAGGTGCCGGATTTCGAGGGCGATCTTTTCAAGCGTGGCCGCGACCAGCGCCAGTGTCGCGATGTAGCTGGCGTGGCGATCTCGCGAGATCACCTGGGATGCGATGGGGGCGGGCCGCAGTCCAAGCCGCTGGCAGATGCGCTCTTCGGCTTTTGGCCCGATGTGTCCGAAAGTTCCAACAACGCCCGAGATCTTGCCCACGCGCATTCCTTCCGCGGCGGCAGAGAAGCGCGTGAGATTGCGCTGCACTTCGTCATACCAAAGCGCCAGCTTGAGGCCGAAGGTGATTGGTTCGGCGTGCATGCCGTGGGTTCTTCCGATTTGCACCGTATCCTTGAATTCGAACGCGCGCTTCTTCAACACCGCGGCGAGATCGTTGATGCCGCTGAGAATCAGTTCGGAGGCGCTGCGGACCATCAAGGCTTGCGCGGTATCGACAATGTCGTTGGAAGTGAGGCCGTAATGCAGCCAGCGCGATGCGCCAGCCTCGCCGGCCGCTGCCAGGCTTTCGGAAACCGCGGTGGTGAAAGCGATGACGTCGTGCTTGACCTCGCGCTCGATTTCTTGAATGCGTTTGAGGTCGAAGCTGGCGTGTTTGCGGAGCGCGCGCGCGGCTTCGGGCGGCACGTCGTTGGTCTGCGCCAGCGCTTCGGCCGTGGCCAGCTCCACTTCCAGCCACTGGCGATATTTGTTCTCGTCGCTCCAGATGCGGGACATTTCCGGGCGCGTGTAGCGGTCGATCATTTAATTAGTAGACGAACACTTCGGTTTGTTGTTTCGGCTCGGCGACCACCAGCCGGGTGAAGAGCGCGCGGCGCGCGGCATCGAGCGCGCGATTGGCCAGGTTCCGCACGATCTCGGGATGATTGTTGTGCTCGCTCAGATGCCCGAGCACCAGCGTATTAATGGACGAATCGAGATCCGCGCGGATGAAATCGCAGACCACATCATTGGATAAGTGTCCCTTGCGGCCCATCACGCGCTGCTTGACGGACCAGGGGTACGGGCCGACCTTGAGCATCTCGAGATCGTGATTCGATTCCAGCACCAGCAGATCGGCGCCGCGTAAATGGAACTTGATGGAGTCCGTGACGTAGCCGAGGTCGGTCACCACTCCAACTTTAATCCCATGCGCGCGGAAGCAGAAAGCGACTGGATCGATAGCATCGTGCGGAATGGTGAAGCTGTCGACTTCGATATCGCCGACCGAAAACGTCGTTCCGGCCTGAAAACAATCCAGGCGGGGCGCGAATTCGCCCCAAGGAATTGCCGGCGCTGTTAGACGAGTGATGAAAATGGGAATGGTGAGCTGGCGCGCGAGCGCGACCAGGCCGCTGACGTGATCGGAATGCTCGTGCGTGATCAGGATCGCGTCCAGCAGTTCTGGGTCTTCGTCGATCGAGGCGAGCCGGGCGAGAATGTCGCGTTTGCTGAGACCGGCGTCGACGAGGATGCGCGTTTTTTCGGTGCGGATGAAGGCGGAATTTCCCGAGCTGCTGCTGGCGAGAACGCAGATTTTAACGATGGCGTCCCTCCGTTTGTTGATACCGCTCCCTGACGGTCGCGGCTCGGTAGGGCGCGGTCGCGGCTCGGTAGGGCGCGGTCGCGGCTCGGTAGGGCGCGGTCGCGGCTCGGTAGGGCCGGTGCTGAGCCGTGACCGTGAGGGAGCGGCCGCTACTCGAGCGATTCGGGGTCACGCTGGATGTTGTGTTCACCGGCGGTCTTCTTCTCCCAATACTTGCGCAGCCACGCTTCCCAGCCCTTGCCGGCGGCGGTGTCCCGGCCTGTGAACGCGAGCGCCTGGATTTCAGAGTAGGGAATCGCAATCTTGGCGTCGCCGTTCTTCGGCAATACCCGAACACGCGAATCGGCCAGCGTTCGGCCGTTTTGCCGGTCGAAGATATATCCTTCCACCTGCGTCTCGTTCTTGAGCGTAATGGTGACGTCGCCGCGATAATCGAATGCTTTTTCGAGCGCGCCGCGAATCTCTTCCTCGGTGGCGAGAGGCGGAATCCAGCCCTCGAGCTGGTCGTGGGAAAAGCCCGGGACTACTTCCAGGATTTCGGGATTCTCAATCTCACTCATGCCTGCTCGATGTTCACGAACGGATTGTGCGCGTGCACCGGCCGCACCGGCTCTTGCAGCAATCGCTCGGCGTCTTCGTCGCGGTAGGCGTTGAACAGGTAGGCGCGCGCCATGGCTGCGAAGCCGCGCAGAGAAGAGAATCCGTCGTGGACGGCGGACGCCTCATAGCCGCAATGCACCATGCAATTGGCGCACTTGGGATTGCCGGACTCCGCGCCATACTGTTCCCACGCGGTGGATTCCATCAACTCCGCGAAAGTGTCGGCGTAGCCGTCCTGCAGCAGGTAGCAGGGTTTCTGCCAGCCGAAGAGGTTGTACGTTGGATTGCCCCAAGGCGTGCAAGCATAGTGCCGCTTGCCCATGAGGAATTCCATATACAGCGGCGACTGATTGAAGCGCCAGTTGCGCTTGCGATTCGATAGGATCGCCTTGAAAGTGCGGCGCGTGCGAGCGCGGCCGAGGAAGTGCTGCTGGTCGGGCGCTTTGTCATAAGAATAGCCGGGCGCGACCGTGATTCCCTCGACGCCGAGATCCATCATCTCATCGAAGAAGGCGCGGACGCTTTGCGGATCCACGCCATCGAACAACGTGCTGTTGGTGGTGACGCGGAAGCCCGCGCGGACGGCCTCGCGAACAGCTTCGACGGCGATTTCGTAACCGCCTTCGCGGCAGACCGAGAAATCGTGGTGCTCGCGCTGGCCGTCGAGATGGATGGAGAAAGTGAGGTACTTGCTCGGCTTGAAGAGCGAAAGCTTTTCTTTGAGGAGCAGCGCGTTGGTGCAGAGGTAGATGTATTTCTTGCGCGCCACCAGGCCCTCGACGATTTTGTCGATTTCCGGATGCATCAGCGGTTCGCCGCCGGGGATGGAGACGATGGGGGCGCCGCACTCATCCACCGCTTTGAAACATTCCTCGGGCGAAAGGTTTTTCTTGAGAATGTGCGCCGGGTACTGGATTTTGCCGCAGCCCGCGCAGGCCAGGTTGCAGCGGAACAGAGGTTCCAGCATAAGGACCAGGGGGTAGCGCTGGCGGCGTTTGAGGCGCTGCTTCAGGACGTAGGTTGCTACGGTCCACATTTGGGAAACTGGCACTGGCATAAGTGACTGACCTAAGAGTCCATTGTAGCGGGGTCGGCGTGGAAAGCGGTAGTGGGAGGTGGGTTGTGGGAGGTGGGTGGTGGGTGGTGGGAGTGCGTACGCCACAATTGCGGTAAACCTTGCGGACGTTTACTTTTGCGCGGAAGTCAGCGTGTTTACGATTTGCATGTACGGCTCGTCATACGCATCCAAGACATCGGCGCTCGGACAGTCATCGATCTCTCCCAGGATATGCGGTGGCATGTCGTGGCCCTTGAAGACTGGCCATGCGGGGAGGTTACTGCCGTTCGGATCACCCGTCTTGGCGAAATTCACCCAATAGGACGAGATCATGTCGGCCATCGCGCGGTCTTTTTCCGACGCCGCTGCCAGCCGGGGCGAACTGGTGTCGGGTATCGAACGCGGCGCGCCGAGAGTTTCGAATATATACGGGATTTCGGCGGCATGCGTCGCTTTCAAATCGCGCGCACCGGGCTCGACCGGCGGCTCGTGCGTGAAGAAGTACCAATAGGCGTGTTGCCCGATCGCGGTCTGGCGCTCGGCGAACAGCCG